>Ga0209542_10000667_pt1 | contig 82136 bp, 102 predicted proteins | sample RifCSPhighO2_01_FD_184028 | JGI IMG/M metagenome (GOLD analysis project Ga0209542, IMG submission 184028) | Soil microbial communities from Rifle, Colorado - Rifle CSP2_plank highO2_0.1 (SPAdes) (version 2) | ecosystem: Environmental > Terrestrial > Deep subsurface > Rock core/Sediment ...
GCGGAGTGCCGCGCCGACAACTTCTTCGCCGTCTTCCACCCCGCCAATAACAACCGTATCCCAGCCGAATTTTTTGTTGCGGATTATCAAATATTTTTTCTTTATGGGATCATAGACCAAAGCGTGCACATTTTTTCTTATCTTCGACGACTTATCCGGACGCGGAGGATTTATATGGTCAACCACCGAAGGGATAACAACGTCCATAACCCTCAAATTAAATTTCTTTGCGAATTCAAAATCGCGCTCGTCATGCGCGGGGACGGCCATGATTGCGCCTGTTCCGTAACCGCCCAAAACATAATCGGCTATCCAGATAGGGATTTCCTCTTTGCTCGCGGGGTTAATAGCTTTAATGCCCTTCAGCTCTACGCCTGTTTTTTGTTTTGCTTCCTGTTGGCGCTCTAACGGCGTTTTTCTTTTTGCTTGTTCAATATATTTATGAACCTCATCCCAATTTACAATTTTCAATTTCAAATTTTCAATTAATGAATGCTCCGGAGCCAAAACCATGTATGTTGCCCCGTATAGCGTGTCCGGCCGCGTGGTAAACACCTTAACAACTTGGCGGTCCGTCCGCCCCTTGGCGGTCGGACCGCCAAGTTGAATTTCAAATTCGATTTCTGCCCCCTCGCTCTTCCCTATCCAATTTCTTTGCGCTCCCTTGATTTCTTCTTTCCAATTTAATTTCTCAAGCCCGGAAAGAAGTTTTTCGGCATAATCCGTAATGCGGAGCATCCACTGCCTCATTTGCCTCTGTTCAACCTCCGCCCCGCATCTTTCGCATTTGCCGCCGACAACCTGCTCATTGGCCAAAACAGTTTTATCCTTCGGACACCAATTTACCGGAGTTTCCGCCTGGTATGCCAGCCTTTTTTTGAAAAACTGCAAAAATATCCACTGCGTCCATTTATAATATTCCGGATCCGCGGTAATAACTTCACGGCTCCAGTCAAAAGACGCGCCCATGGAACGCAATTGTTTTTTCATATAATCAATATTTTCGTATGTCCACTTTTTGGGGTTCAACCCGCGCTTTATCGCGGCGTTCTCCGCCGGCAAACCGAAAGCGTCAAAACCAATCGGAAACAAAATATTTTTCCCTTCCATTCTTTTTTTTCGCGCCAAAATATCCGGCACCGCAAACGCATACCAGTGCCCCGTGTGAAGATTGCCGGAGGGATAAGGAAACTCAACCAGAGCATAAAAATTATCGCTTCCTTTTTTGGAATCAGCGGTTTTATAGAGTTTTTTCTTCTCCCATTCCTCCTGCCATTTCTTTTCTATTTTTTTATGATCGTATGAAGCCATATATTACTTAAAAATAACAGCTTTTCGGCTCATTGACAACGTATTTTGCGGAGCTATATTAAAGCCAGATTAGCTAAAAAAGGAGGCATTATGTATAATGTTATGACCGAAAATATGCTGGAGGCGTCAAAAAAGGACTTTGAAAACACGCTGAAAACCAAGTTCGATTTTCTGCAGCAGCACACCAAAGACGATCTTTTAATCGAGCATGTGGAATCAATTCGCAACGCCTTCATTGTACACGCCGTCGCTCCGCACAGTTTTCCGGTCGGCCTTGTCGGAGATGATTATTATAGTGCCGACGAAAAAGGCGACGAAGTATTGCCTAAAGGGTTCGATATAAAAGGTCAAATAGGCTGCGACTGGCAAATATAAGAAGGAGGAAAAATGCAATTAAACGCGTTGCCACAAGTTAGAAAACCCGAAAACTCGCCTTATGTGGGTTTTGAAAAATGTTCCCAAAAGAGAGAAGAACTGTTAGCGAAATTAGACGAAATACGCCGTAATAATGGCGATGTAAAAATTCTGCCGTTGTGGATTAACGGACCGGTTAAAACTAAAGAGTTAGGCAATTGCACGCCTCCTCATGACATGGGCCGCCTCTTAGCTCATTATTGCAAAGCAAGCCCCGAGCATGTTGTGGGGGCGATTAAAACCGTTCTGCGCGCGAGAAAAAAATGGCAATCTCTCCCATGGAGAAATAGGCTTCTAATTTTTGAAAATGCCGCACGGCTTTTGGAAACAAAATATTTTGTTGAAATGAATGCGGCGGTAATGGAAGACCTTTCAAAAAACCCTCATGAAGCATCAATTGATGTGCAAGAAGCAATTGATTTTCTAAAGTTTAACTGCAAATGGGCCAGTGAAATTTATGCGCAACAACCCGACAATTGTATTGATTCCGCAAACACCATAAATTTTAGACCTCTTGAAGGTTTTGTATACGCAATTCCGCCGTTTAATTTCGCGGCAATCGCCTGTAATTTACCTTGCGCACCATTGATAATGGGAAATGTAGTCGTTGTAAAACCATGTTCCGACACAGTTTACTCATTTCATGTTTTGTTAAAGATTCTGCTTGAGGCGGGATTGCCGAAAGACGTTCTCTCTGTAGTCCAAGGAAATTCGGGAACGATTTCAGAAATTGTGTTAGAACACAACGAATTATCAGGCGTACATTTTACCGGCAGCACCGGGGTGTTTGAAGATATCTGGAGTCAGGTCGGACTAAATGTTGGCAAGCAAAAATATAAAGGATATCCTCGGCTAGTTGGTGAAACTGGCGGAAAAAATCCTGTTATTGTTTTCCCTGATTACAATGCGTGCAAATCTGCCGAAATGATTTGGAGGGGGGCGTTGGGCTATCAGGGCCAAAAGTGTTCAGCGACGTCGCGCGTGTATGTTGATGAAAAAAAGTGGCCCGAGCTTCGCCATCATTTAATTGAATCAATGAACGCCTTACGCACCGGCGACGTTGCAGATTTCAGCAAATTCATGGGCGCTGTCATTAACGCGAAAGCACGAGACAATATTAATTCCTATATCGATCAGGCCTTGCTAGATGTTGAACAAGATAAACTTGAAGAAGTGCTTGTATTCCCATCGGGATTCACAAAAAATGGCACTGTCGGTTATTTTGTTGACACAGCACTCATTGTTACTAACGATCCATTTTATAGAACAATGGAAGAAGAAATCTTCGGACCGGTTCTGACCGTTTGCGTGCTACCCAAAAAAAATTATAAAAACAATGTCTTTGACATCTGCGATAAGACATCTAAGTACGCACTAACCGGTGCCGCGCATACAAACAACATGTATCTTTTTGAAGAGGCGTGTATGCGCGTAAGAGCCGGAAATTTCTATAACACAATGACTACCGGCGCGTATATCGGCAAGCAGCCATTTTCAGGCGATAGAAAATCCGGCACAAATAGTAAAGTAGGCGGACCATGGAATCTGTTAAATTGGGTTTCAATACAGTCGCTGAGCTTTTCGTTCAAGCCGCCGCTTTTTCTGCCGATGTATCTTTCTTAGAATGCATTTACACTCCCCCTGGCCTCGCGGGGGGTTTTTATTTTAGATTAAAAACTCTTATCGCGTTCTCCGTTGTTATTTTTGCTATCTCTTCAAAATCTTTATTTAAAATTCGCGCGATTTTTTTGGCGACTTCTTCCACGTACAAAGGTTCGTTCCTTTTTCCGCGATAGGCTTGGGGAGCGACATACGGCGCGTCTGTTTCCAAAACAATGCGGTCTAAAGGAATAAATTTAACCAATTTCTCATACGCCCTCGCAAAAGTAAGCGCTCCGCCGAAAGAGAACGAAAATCCGAGATCCATCAATTCTTTCGCGTCTTCCACGGTTCCGGAAAAAAAATGTATGACGCCGGGAGACCTCCCCCCTTCTCCCCTCTCCTTCGTAAGGAGGGGGGTTGAGGGGGTGGTATTCAATTCTTCTTTCAAAATCGCAATAAGATCCGCAAACGCTTCCCCGCTCGGCTCTCCTTCCTTTAGCTTTCCGTGGTCTCTGCAATGAATCATCAGCGGCTTCCCGATTTCCCGCGCCAAAGCTATCTGCAAACGGAAAATTTCCGCCTGCCGTTTTTTTGTCTCCGGCGTCAAATGATAATAATCGAGTCCGCACTCGCCTATTGCCACCACCTTCGGATCTTCCGCCAATTTTTTATAATAATCATATTCAAAATCTTCGCCCCGCGATACAAACCCTTTACCTATTCCTCCCGCACCGGTCTCCTGTTCATCATGAAATGATTTTTCGCTGTGAATGGGGTGGAGCCCAACCGTCGCAAACACGCCCGCCTTCGCCGAACCTGCCCGCCAATTGGCAGGCGGGGCTTCGGCGGGCAAATATTTATGCGCAATATTTACGGCGTCTTGCGAAGTGTCTTTTTGTGTCCCCACATTTATCAGCCATATTCCCGCATCCAACGCGCGGCGGATTACCGCGTCGCGGTCTTCGTTGTACGCGGAGAAATGCGTGTGAGTATGAACGTCAATTAATTTTGGTGTATTCATTTTTTTCAGTAAAATTATGCAGCTTCTTCGCTTTCTTCGCCTCGCTGCTGCTCGCTCAGGGATGCCTGCTGGCATAACCCGCTCAGAATCTCATAATTTTACTTCTTCAACAACCGCGGAAATAAATGCGGCACTTCGGAAACTTTAAATTTTGTCCACGGTTCTTCGGAGTCCGGGTCTACGCCCAAAGCAGAAAGCATTTTATCTGCTGTCGCGGGCAAAAAAGGCTTTAACATCCACGCGGCGGAAGCCAAGGAATAAGCCAAATGCCAGAGAATTATTTTTACGTCTTCAGGCTTGTCTTTCATTTTGTATGGCTGGTACGCTTCAATATATTCATCAAGCCTGCGCAAAAACGCAAAAACTATTTCGGACGCGGCTGATATTTCGTATTTTTCCATTTCTTTTTTATAAGCCGGCCAGATAAAGCCATCCGCTAAATGCGAGGGGGGGATCTCTTCAAAAGATTTTGCACCCGCTTCTGCCTGCAAAAAATCAAGATTTTTTCTTATCGGAAAACGCTGGAGTGCGACGTCATCCGGCTTTTCAATCTCAGGAAAACCTGATATCATCTTTGCCGTTCGCGCCACAATGTTGCCGAGGCCGTTTACCAGAGAACCCCCGTACACCCTCTCAAAATTTTCCTCCGTATAGTCGCCGTCTACAAAAGTGGATATTTCATGCGAAAGATAATACCTTACCGCGTCAGCTCCGTATTTTTCCGTGAGCGCGAACGGGTCTATGACATTGCCCGTTGATTTAGACATCTTCTCCCCTTTAACGCGTATGAATCCGTGTATAAAAATAGCGCGCGGCAAAGGCAAATTTGCCGACAAAAGCATTGCCGGCCAAAATATCGTATGGAATTTTATTATGTCTTTTCCTATTACGTGCGCATCCGCCGGCCAATATTGCGTGAATTTTTTATCGTTTTCGGCGCCGAAGCCCAGCGCGCTGATATAATTTGGCAGAGCATCGCACCAAACATAGATCGTCTGGGTCGCGTCCCCGGGCACAGGCACCCCCCACAGAATATCTTTTGACGGCCTGGAAAAACTTATGTCACCGATATCATGTAACATATTTAAAATTTCCGTTTTTCTCCACTCCGGAAATATCTGCAATTCACCGCTTTCTATCTTTTTTTTGAGAACGTCTTTATATTTTGTAAGTTTAAAAAAATAATTTTCCTCCTCCACCGGTTCAGGCGCTTTTTTGTGGTCCTCACAGAACCCGTCTTTCAGGTCTTTTTCGGTCACAAAAGCCTCGTGTCCCACACAGTAGAGCCCTTTGTAGCGGTTTTTATAAATATCTCCCGCCTCATACAGTTTTTGCCAAAGAAGCTGAGCCGCCGGCCAATGGCGCTTTTGGTCGGTTGTGCGGATAAAGTCATCGTTGGAAATGTTCAATTTAGAAAGCAAATCCAGAAAAATTTTCGCTTTTCCATCAACAAATTCTTTCGGTGTTTTCCCGGCGGCCTCCGCGGCGCGCATTACTTTCGCTCCGTGCTCATCGGTGCCTGAAAGAAAAAAAGTGTTTTTTCCGCGAAGCCTCGCGTGCCTTGCGAGCACATCAGCCTGCACAAACTCAAGCGCATGCCCCAAATGCGGAGAGGCGTTCAAATATGGTATTGAAGTCGTAATATAAAATTTTTCTTTTGCCATTGTTTTATAAAATCTTCGGCTGTTTGCGCGCCGCGACATCATTCAAAAATTCCACCAAAACCACTGCAAAGGGCACCGAAAGTATCACTCCGACAAGTCCGCCAAGCTCCGCTCCGACCACAAGAGAGATTATCGCGAGCAAAGGCGAAACGCCGACTGTTTTTCTTACAACCAAAGGATATATTAAATGATTCTCAAACTGCTGAACCACAATGTAAAGCAACAGGACCATCAGCCCCAAAAACGGGCGCTGTATCCAGGCAATGGCAACCGCCGGCAAGGCGGCCATTATCGGCCCGAATATCGGGATTATCTCAAAGACAGCGGTAAGGATTGCGAGCAAAATCGCGTATTTTACGTCCAAAATAGTAAGCCCCAGAAACACCACGACTCCCACAAGCACGCCCAGAAGCATTTGCCCCTGAAGCCAGCGGCCTATTTTTCTCTGGGAACGCTGCCAGAGATCCAATATATATTCTTCGTGTTTCAAAGGAGTAACAATACGCAAAAAATTCTCTATCCCATGCTCTTGCACCGAAAGGTAAAACGAAATGACTATTAAAAGCCCGAAAGACACGATCCCTCCGAAAAATGATGCGCTCACGGAAAAAACTCCGCGGGAAAACGCCTCAACCTGATTTTCCAGCACAGTAGCAAGGCTCCTGATAATATCGCCGAATGCGGTCGGAGCGCCCGGGAAAAATGTATATATCGGTCCGTTGGGCCCCAAAGTGTCCGCTATGTAATTCGGCAAACCGCCGAGAAATCCGATGATGTCTCCCAAAAGCGGGGGGATAATAAGATAAACTATCATTGAAAAGAATACGAAACCGCCGAGATAAATAATGATGACCCCAAGAACGCGCGGTACGCCAAAACGCGCAAACCAATGGTTTAGAGGCTCAATGGACGAAGCAATAACGATGGAAACCAAAATGACCGAGATGATATCGCGGAGAGTCCACATCAGCCACAGCAAAATTATCAAAAACGCGGCTTTCAGCATTGTTGAGAAAGAAATTTCTATTATTTGGTGTTCTTTTGTCGGCATTTAGATCTGTTTTAATATTTTTAAAAAACCTGTGTCAGACTGCGCTTTGCCTACCAAAGCGAGAGCCGAGCGCGATGGCTGAAAAAGTTCGCGGGCCAATGCTTTTATTTGCGGGGCGGAAACTCCGTCAAGCTTTTTCAGATTTTCTTCCGGTGTCATCATTTTCTTTTCAAAAACCACCTGCTCGCCGAAATAAGACGCAAGGGCGCTTGAACTTTCCAGCGATATTTTGGTGGACCCGCGGATATAGTCTTTCGCCCTTTTTAATTCCTCCGCGCCAACGCCGTCAGTTTTAATCTTTTGAAGCTCACTGACGATGACTTCCAACGCAGTTTCCGTCTTATCGTGCGGAATTCCCGCGCTTATTTCAAAATATCCGCCGTCTTTATAAAGCGTATTGCCCGCTCCTATATAATACGCCAAACCGCGCTTTTCGCGTACTTCCGTAAAAAGCCTTGAAGAGACATTCCCTCCGAGCACCACGCCGAGCATGGAAAGGATAAATCTTTTTGGGTGGTGCATATTGAAGCCCTCAAGCCCCAAAACCAAATTTGAGCTTTCCACATCTTTGTTTTCCACGCGCACTTTCACGCCCGCGCCGAGGCTCTTTGTCGGGGTCTCGGGCCCGGCTTTTCCTTTTTTTAAAGTTTTAAATTCCTGTTCTATCCGTTTTTCCGCGTCTTGCGGGTACGCGCCAGCAACCACAACAACCGTGTTGGAAGCGACGTATTGAGAATAAAAATAATCCAGAAAATCTTCGCGCCTTAGGGAATTTACCGTCTTCTCGTCCCCGGCGACTTCCCAGCCGGCGGGCTGGTCGCCCCAAAGCAATTGTTCAAAAATATTCGCAGTTCTCGAAACAGGGTCGTCGTTGCGCATTCTTATCTCCTGCACAACCACTCCTTTTTCTTTTTCTATCTCTTCCGCGGAAAGAAGCGGGCTCGTTAAAATATCGGAAACGATATCTAAACTTTTATCAAAATATTCTTTAGCGGCTTTTACATAGTAGCCGGTTATTTCTTTGGAAGTGAAAGCGTTGTGCTGGGCGCCGATGGAATCGAGCTCGCGGTGTACTTGTCCCGGCTCGGGGCGGTCCTTGGTGCCTTTGAAAAACATATGCTCCAAAAAATGTGAAATTCCGTTTATTTTTTTAGTCTCGTATTGCGAACCTGTCCCGACCAATACCAAAAGCGTGAATATCTCCGTATTTTTCATCGGAATAGTCAGGATTTTCAAACCTGAAGATAATTTTTTGAGCCTGTACATCAAAACAATTCTAACACATATTTCAAATAAAAAAAGGGCTGCTTCGCCCTCATTTATAAATGCCCCCTTATTAAAGCTCTTACCCATAAAAACAGAAAAGAACCGATGAAAGACGTAACCAGTAAAGACGCTAGAACAATGTTTTGAGTAAAAAAACCATAAAGAAAAATATCGCAAAGTGCTCCTCCGGCAATACCGGCCGGCATTCCAAATGCCAGTCTATTGGTGTCGCTATCCGTAAAAAAACGATATTTGAGACATAACCATGTAAACACATATCCGGACCACCAAACAAAACTCCAAATTAACAATGCTCTCATTAGCCACCTCGCTTTCTTTGACTATTTTAACATATCCGCAAAGTATTTGTCAAGCTCGGCAATGGCGTGACGTTCCTGTTTGCCTGTGTCGCGGTCGCGGACGGTGACGGTGGAATCTTCCAGAGTTTGGAAATCGATTGTAACGCACCACGGCGTTCCAATTTCATCCTGTCTCCTGTAGCGTTTGCCGATGTTTCCGTTGTCGTCAAACATCATTTGAGGGATTTTTTTCTTCAAAGCACTGTAAACCTCTTTTGCTTTAGAAACCAAGTCCGGTTTATTTTTCAAAAGCGAGAACACGGCAACTTTTATAGGCGCGATCTTCGGATTTAATTTCAGAAAGACTCTTGGTTCACCGCCGAGCTCGTCTTCCATATATGCCTCCAGTAAAACGAACAAAACCGCGCGGTCCACCCCTCCGGAGCACTCAATATCCCACGGAATAAATCTTTCTTTGGTTTCGTCGTCGTAATACGAAAGCGGCTCACCTGAATATTCTGAATGTCTCTTCAAATCCCAATCTCCTCTGTGATGTATCCCCCACGCCTCTTTCCATCCGCCGAAGGGAGTGTTGTATTCAATATCCCAGGCGTCTTTTGCGTAATGCGCGCGCTCATCGGGAGCGTGCTGGCGAAAGCGCAAATTTTCTTTTTTGAAACCGAGGCCCAAATACCAGTCAAACGCAAATTTTTTCCAATACTCAAAAAATTCCTTACCGGTTTTCTCGTCCGGTTTTATATAATACTGAAGCTCCATCTGCTCAAATTCGCGCTGACGAAAAAGAAAATCGCGTGGGGTAATTTCGTTCCTGAAAGCTTTTCCTATCTGCCCTATGCCGAACGGCAATTTCGGATGCATTGAGTCCAGAATGTTTTTGAAATTCACGTGCACTCCCTGCGTAATCTCGCCCCTCAGATAAACCTGCGAAGCGGTTGCCTCCGAGGCTCCGAGCTTGGTGCCGACGAGCAGATTAAAAACTTTCGGTTCAGACCATCCCATCTTTTTTGCCTGCCGTGAGCCTGTCGAACGGTGTGTGCCCTCGTGGTCGGCTATCGCTTCCGGCTGGTCCGCGCGCACTCTTTCATGGCAAATTTTACATTCAACCAAAGGGTCGGTAAAAAGCTCGGTGTGTCCCGACGCTTCCCATACACGCTTGGGCATCAAAATTGCCGCACTCATTCCATAAACATCCTCGCGCTCCGCAATGAATTTATCCCAAAAATATTGTTTGATATTGTGGCGCAACTCCACTCCTAACGGACCATAGTCATAAATACCCGAAAGCCCCCCGTAAATCTCACTCCCCGCAAAAATAAACCCCCGCCTCTTGGCAAGGCTCACGATTTTTTCTAATTTTTCATTATCTTTCATAATCTTTCATAATTATGGTGCAACTTTCCTCTGGTTGAAGCCGGCGCGCGGATCATCCTGAATGTCAGTGGTTTTTCTGGGCGCCGTTGCTGAAAGATCAGCTCCCGTAAAATTATCTTTTCCCGTTACTTTAGCATCATTGATGATAATAGGTGAAAAATTGATCTGGTCCTCTCCCGGAACAATGCCGATTTGGAAAGAAACCTGTAATGCCGGACTCAAAAATCCGGTTCCTGCAGGAACCCTGCCGAGTTTCCATTGTAATTCTCCGGTATTCTGGTCATAAACCAGAACTGAATTTGCCGGAATAAATACGTTTTTAAAATTCATATAAGGCGGCAACGATGAAGTTACCACAACATTATCCACATCGTTGACCATATTTGCAAGCGACCATGTTACCGTATATGTAGTTTCGGATCCGACTTTGGGCGGCATTGGGCCGGTATTCGGTATCGGCGCATCAAAATAAACCGCGCGGGCTGAAAGCTGCAGTTTAGAAGAAACCTTAATCTCCATCTCGGCCTTCCCTCCCGTGTCTACCCCTTCAAAACCGGCGATAACGCTATTGCTTTTGAAAGTAGGGACGAGCTTGATTACGGGGCGCCCTTCGCCTGACTCCAACGGAAAGCTGCTTTTTGTCCTGAAATTAAATTGCACATTTCCGGAAGCGCCCGGCGGAATACTTTTGAAATCGGGATTGCTTGAAGCGTTCCAGACCACGCTTTTGGTCGCGTCCCTAAAAAAACCGTTATCCACCCGAAGCGAGCGCATATCTACCGGCAGGCTGTCCAAGCGCATTTCTAAAATCGCTTCGCTTACCGATACCGGTAAATTATTTTTCCAGCTTATTTCAAACGAAATAAGGTCCCCCGGAAAAGTGATATAAGCTTTTTTCCCTTGTGCCAAAATTGAAACGGCCAAAAACGGAGAGTGCAATACTATCGGGGCAACCACGCTGTCATACGCCGACATGGTCACTTTGTCCGGAAGCATCACGCCCAAAGACGCCTGAAAATTCTGCACTTCAAGTTCCGAACCGGAAATTTTTCCTGTGACCTTAATAACGCCGTCCTGTGCCGGCCTCAAAGACCCGATGTACCAGCCTAGCTTTTTTTGGCTCCCAAATTTTTTACTGTTGTCCGCAGAAGGCGCCGGGTCGGCAGATTCATATTGAAAGCCTTCGGGCATCAGAAGTTCTACGGATAAATTAATCAGGTCTTTGTCGGACTGCGAATTGTAGCGTATCTCAAATTCCATTGTTTGCCCTATTCGTAAATTCTCCGGAATATTAAAAGCAATCGTAACGGGAGAGCGCACGATATTCAACACAAAAAAAGCGTCTTTGCCGAACGTCGCGGTAGATCCCTTTGGGCGGTATTCCAAAACAGCCGAGACTTTTTTTGAGCTTCCTCGCGCACCAAAAACATAAGCGTTGTAAGTCTGCGTAACCGATTCGCCGGGATTGATGGAATATAAATTCTGGCGGCTCCTGAAGACCCCTTCGGGCATCTGCCCCAAAAGCGGGGTAGCCCCTTCGGGATAATTAAACACCAGAACCGCGTCTTCTATCGCCGTATTGTTCTCGTTCGTTACACGCACCTGCCAGCTTATGCGGTCTCCGCTCCTTATCTCTTTGTCACCGACTATTTCAACCTTTACCGCCTGTATATTCAGAAATGCGTTAAATCCGTAAAACTGGAAAAATAAAAAAATTCCTCCGCCAAAGATTAAAGTAAAAACACCGACCCACAAAATCGTTTTTTTGCGCTTCAGCGCTTCCGGCGGCGGCTTGGGTTCTTTTTGCCACAAAACCCTGTGTTCTTCGCGTTCTCTGGCAAGGTCGGGGGGGATTTTGCGTTCTTCAAAGCCTTCCCCCTGCTTGTAAAGCCTTTTTCCTAGTTCTTCAAGATCGGCCATATTTTTATTATAGATTGTTCGTGCTCGGGGGGCAAAGAGTCTCCGTGGCCTTCGTGTTTGAAAATTTCGCGTAAAAATTTTACTGCGTTTTCTTCGTGCGTATCGGGTTTCGCAAAAAACCGCAAAGCAATAGAAAAAAGCTCATCATCTTTGGAGCCCGGTAAAATGATTTTATCCAAAGTCTGCAATATCCGTCCGGCGACGGAAATATGCTCCGAATCCGAAAACCAGTCATCGTACCGGTTCAAAATCTCCGCGTCGGTAAGTGTCGGAAGTCTTTCCCCGTTCTTCACGAAAGAAACTCTGATATGGTTCAAAATATCAATATGGGCATTCAGTTTTGAAGCAGTCTTCCTTGCTCCTTTTGCCAAAATATCTATTTTACCGAAATCACGGCTCAAGATTCTTACCAAAAAATCCGCTTCCCCAAACGGCATTTTTTTCATCACCAATCCTTCGGTTTTATAATATACTGATGGCACGTTCTTAATTTTATGCTAAATTAATGGCATGAACAACGACTATCTTTCAAAACCGCAAAATCCTCCGCCGGCGGGAGAGGGCGCGGGCATCGTGCTTATTCATGAATTTTGGGGGGTAAACCGGCAGATAAAAAATATGGCGGACAAAATCGCCGGGGAGGGCTTCGCGGTGCTCGCGGTTGATCTTTATAAAGGAGTCACGGCAAAAGACGCTGAAGAAGCAAAAAAAATGAAAGATGAGGTTACCGACGAACACGCTCTGGAATGCGTCCAGCGTGCAATCCTCAAACTTCAGGAAGAGGGCATCGCCGGAGGCAAAATTGCCGTTTGGGGATTTTGTTTCGGCGGGTCAATAGCTTTTAAGTCGGCGGTGGCCAATCTGGACGCGGGCGCTTACATTATCTATTACGGCAGCATGATAACCGACAGCGAAGCGGTTTTGAAAAAAATCCAAAAACCGGTTTTGGGAATTTTCGGCGCGGAAGACAAAAGCATCCCGTCAACCAAAGTTGAAACAATGAAAAATACTCTGAATATACTTGGAAAGACAAATGAAATCTATATCTACCCATCGGCAGGCCACGCTTTCGCAAACGAAGAGCGCGAAAATTACAACGCAGAGGCCACCAGCGATGCGTGGGAGAAAACAATGGCGTTCCTCAAAAAATATCTTAATATCTAAGGATTTATTTTAGCGATATTTTTACGGCGCCCGCTTCCGAGATTTTGACGGACTTCAGATTCGTTTCCTTGGCCAGAACTTTTTCATATTTTTTTGCCGCCTCAAAAATTTCTTTAGGCAATTCAAGCACCGCGGAAACCTTGTCTTTCCGCGTAAACCCGGCCGTTTTCCTCGCGGATTGAATTTCGCGTATCAGGTCGCGGATTATTCCTTCTTCGCGGAGTTCCGGAGTAATGTTTATATCTAACAGGACTGCATCCTTCAGGGAAGAATCAAATATAATATCTTTAATATTTGCCTCGTTTTTAATTAATTCCAAAAAATCTTTATCTGTTTTTTTTAATATCTCGCTTTTAACCGTTAGTTTCTGAAGCGGCTGGCGCACTTTAATATTTGCTTTCTGCCTGGCTTCCAGTGCCAATCCGACAATTCGCCGAACTTCTGTCATATCCGTCAAAGCTTCATCTGTCTTGGTGCCGGGTTTTGCAAGGACACGCATATTCGTCTGCTGACGAATTGCTCTGCTCGCGCCGTCGCGCTGCGCAAGGTCTTGCAAAACCCGCACCTTCGACAAATTACCCGAAGACCTTGCCCAATCTTCCAGATGCACACTTCCCTTGTTCCCGAGCTCCATCCAAATTTTTTCTGAAATAAACGGCGCGAAGGGCGCTAAAAGCTTTGAAATCTCGCCCAGCAAATACCGCAAAACCGCGGCGGTTTCTTTAGAGTCCGCATTATTTTCTTTCATAACATCGCGGATGCGCCTGACATACCATCTGGAAACATCATCCGCAACAAAATTTTCCAGATCACGCGCCGCGCCGACTATATCATAGGCGTCCAATTTTTCGGTGACAACACGAATTGTATCTTGTAATTTTATTAGTGCCCATTGATTGATCAAAAGCTTAGCTTTGGGCGGTCCGACCGCCGCTTGGCGGTCGGACCGCCAAGTCACGTACATCTTATAAAATTGCAGAACATTCCAGAGTATCATAAAAAATCTGCGCGAAGCGTCTTTGACGTCGTCTTCGGTAAAAAGTTTCGAATCCCAGGGCTGGTTTATCGTAAGAAAATACCAGCGCGCGGAGTCCGCTCCGTATTTTTCTATCAAAACCGCCGGGTCCACGATATTCCCGAGAGATTTTGACATTTTTTTCCCGTTTTTATCCAGCACGTGCCCCAAAACCGTCACATTTTTATAAGGAGCGCCTTTGCCGAGAAGAGTGGAAACCGCGAGAAGCGTGTAAAACCACCCGCGGGTCTGGTCGATGGCTTCTACTATATAGTCCGCGGGAAAGCCCGGCGCCTTGGAGGCGTATGGCATCGCTCCCGAATCAAACCAGACGTCGCAGACCTCGGGTACACGTTTCATTATTCCCCCGCACGGACATTTCAGAGTTATGGCGTCTATATAAGGCTTGTGAAGGTCAAGAATAAAATTCTCTCCTCTCGGCAACGGCGGTATTTCCAGATTGGCCCATCCGCCCGTCACAATAAAATCGCGTCTGCCGTCATTGGCCGCAACCGACTCTTCATAACTTTTGCCCTCCGCGGCGGACCAGAGCATCCACAATGAATATTCGTGGCTCACTATCAAAACCGTCTTATTTTGATATTGCGATTCTATTTCTTCAATAACCGCGAAAGTCCTTTTTTTCAGGTCGTTCAAATTTTCTCCGTTTGGCGGAGCTTTTTCAAATTTCTCAATTTGGCTTTTGTAAAACGTACTATATTTGGCGCGTTTTCCTTCCGCAAAAATTCCCGTATTTATCTCTCCCAAACGGACATCAAATTTGATATTTTTTTTATCAATTCCCAAAACCTCCGCTATTTTTTCGGCGGTTTCTTTGGTGCGCAAAAACGGCGAGGCAACTATCATGTCGGGCTTTATCTTTTTTTTCTTCATTTCTCCCGCCGCGCGCTCCGCTTCGCGCCGTCCTTTTGGCGTTAACGGATAAATATTTTTCTCCAATGTGCAATTTGAAATGTTTTTCACGTTTGTTTCCGCTTCGCCGTGGCGCATCATTATATATTTGTTTTTGGGAGGCATTGCCCATTTTTGCATCTCGTTCTGCGAACCGATTGCTTCCCATTTTTCGCACCTCCCGCACCGCCACACCGGCAAAGGCGTACCCCAATAGCGCTCTCTTGAAAACGCCCAGTTCTTTTTTTCTTTCAGCCACTCACCAAACCTTCCTTCTTTTATATGTTCGGGGTGCCAGTTGACGGTTTTGTTGTTTTCCAAAAGCTCTTTCCTGACCTTATTAACATCCACCCACCACGATTTTCTCGCAAAATACATCAAAGGCGTCTTGCACCTCCAACAAAAAGGATAGTCGTGTTCGTAGGGCTCTTCTTTGAAAAGGAGGTTCCTGGCGTTTAAGTCTTCGATAATTAATTCGTTCGCTTTTTTTCCGCCGGAGGCGGATCCGCCTAGGGCGGAAAAAAACGCCCCGTTCCAGGTCCATTCCGGTGTCTGCATTATTCCGCGCTCGTCCACCGTCAAAAGAACCGGCAAGTTGTATTTTTTCCCAATCTGAAAGTCGTCGTCCCCGAAAGCGGGCGCAATATGCACTATTCCCGTGCCGTCTTCGGCGGAAACAAAATCGCCCGCGACAATTTTATAAGGGGCTTTGTTCGCGTACAAAGCATCATACTCTTCGCCTATTAGTTCTTTGCCTTTGACTTTTTTTATTACGCTGTACCCATCGCCCAAAACGCAGAGGCGGGACTCGGCCAATATGAAAACTTCTTCCGAAAGGTTGTTTTTGGCGAAACAATAATTTATCTGCGGATTTACGGCCAAAGCAACGTTGCCCGGAAGCGTCCATGGAGTGGTCGTCCAGACAAGATAAAATATTTTTACGTTTTTGGTCTGAAATTTTACGTATACCGAATTTTCTTTTACTTTTTCATAGCCCTGCGCAAGCTCGTGTGAAGAGAGCGCCGTACCGCAGCGCACGCACCAAGGCAGCACTTTGAAATCCTCATAAAGCAAACCTTTTTTTGCAAATTCTTTGATAACCGCCCACAAAGATTCTATGTAAGTATTTTCGTACGTAATGTACGGGTGCTTCATATCTATCCAAAAACCCATGCGCCCGGTCATGCGTTCCCATGCGTCTTTGTATTGCCAGACAAGTTCCCGGCATTTTTTATTGAACAGGGCTACGCCGTACGTTTCAATTTCTTTTTTGTTTTTAAGACCGAGAGTTTTTTCAACCTCAACCTCAATAGGAAGGCCGTGAGTATCCCAGCCCGCACTGCGCGGAACATAAAACCCACGCATGGTTTTGTATCTTAAAACAATATCTTTGAAAACGCGCGTTTCAAAATGCCCAATGTGCGGCTTGCCGTTGGCGCCGGGCGGTCCCTCGAAAAACACAAAAGTCTTACTTTTGTGTTTTTCGCCCCGAGTTTTATCGAGGGGCTTCCTTTGGTTCACAGATTTCTCAAAAATCTTATTTTTCTCCCAAAACCAGAGTATTTCCTTCTCATCAAACATAAAAAAAGTATAACAAAAAAACCTGCCTTTCGGTAGGCAGGCCGCTATTTTGGAACGGCTCAACGGCGGTATTTCAGCCAGAGAACTATCACGAGCACATTTATGACGCCGTAAGCAGGAGAGATAATCTTCATGACCCAGTCATTAACGGAAAACGCATAGAGCACCCAGAAAAATGTGCTTGTCAGAAAAACAAGCCAAAGCCTTATCTCCACGGCTCCCGCATCCTTGTTTTTCCAAATTTCATAAGGCTGGGCAAGCAAAGAAAAAACATTTCCGAATGTAAGCGTCAGAAAAAACCAGTCTTTAAAAGGCACGAACGGCATTACGGCAACCGCGGCGGCCAAAACAACGCTCATGCGTTTTTCCAATTTACTGAAGCCTTTGAATTTCCACAACCCTCGCAAAATCGGCACGCACATAAGGGCAAGCAATCCTCCGTTGAAAACAATGGCAATTTTTTTTACCGAAATACCGTAAATGAACATGACCGTAAAAAGCGCGGCGGTATAGGCAACCATTATTACCGAAACGGACTTGCCGGATTCTTCACTCCATATTTTTTTCTTCTGCCGGTAAAGACCCCACGCTTCAAAAACAGTAAACACAATCGTCCCCATGAATCCTAAGGTTAAAACATTCCATCCGAAATTTTCAAACTCCGCCATTAACGCACCGTAATCTTAAAAAAAAATAGCACGTTTAATACAAAAAAAGCAACCTACGTGGGCCGCTTTAAATATTTGCCTATTAGTCTTTTAACGTCGGAGCCGCATTTCGGCCCGCAATTTTCCATATGATTCTGGAGGTCAGATTTAATAAACATCTTGCAGAAAAGGCATTGGCCTTCACAACACGCAACAACATGAGTCTTTGTATTACCGGGTTTATGACAAGAACAATTACAAAACTTCAGCATCCTGTCGCATCCTCCGCGCATTACCATAAAAACCTCCGAAATCTGAAATCAGATTATCACATTTTTTCGGGAGCGGAAATACCTAAAAAAACCACAAAATATTGACAAAAATCTTTAAACATGTAGACTATGCGTAGAAAAACTCAAAAGGAGGATTTGCATGACAAAGCGGGAACAAATTGAATTGTTGCTAAAGGAAGGCAAAAAACCCAGAGAAATACACGAAATAAACGGATTTTCTCTCAATTACGCATATACCGTTTCAACGCGTGTAAACTATCCCGATATCCGTGCAAAACACAGAAAAAATATGCAAAATGCCCATGCAGAAGCTACCGTCCCGCATGCAACCAGATCTCACCGACAATGGAATCAGAACGAAAAAATATTTCTGTTAAAAAACGGCAAAAACATGCGCATAAGGGACTTGGCGATTGCGTTGGGCCGCACCTATTACGCGGTTCAGATGTATGCGTGTAAACAAGGCATTGATCTGCGCGGAGATAAAATGGGAGCAAACGCCAACCGATTCAAACAGCAAAAAGAGGCCGCCTAGGCCCTGCCCGACTACATTCAGGCGGGCTTTTTTTTATTTTACATAATTCAACATTATCTTTTTCTGTATATCTACATTTTCTCGGGTGCGGAAATGCCCATCAGGCCGAGAGTCTGTTTCAAAATCTTTTTTGCCGCGGAGACCAAAGCAAGGCGGGCTTCCGTGAGTTCTTTGTTTTTTTTATCAATCCATCGACTTTGCTCTGGATAAATAACCTGATGCTTTTCATAAAAATTCGTGAAGGCCTGCGCAAGTTCGTAAGCGTAGCGCGTAAGACGGTGCACCTGATAGTCATTCGCGGCGTCTTCAATAATTTCCGGAAGCCGGAGAATTTTTTTGATAAGGGCAAGCTCTTCAGGTTGACTCAGAAGTTCGAGATCGGCTTTTTTACCAGGCTTTCCTTTCTGTAAAATACTGCACGCCCTCGCATGTGCGTACTGCACATAATACACGGGGTTTTTCTTGCTTCTTTCTTTTGCCAAATCCATATCAAAATCCATGTGGGTGTTGGGGCTTCTTTCCAAAAAGAACCAGCGCGCGGCGTCCGCTCCGACCTCTTTTAAGAGCTCGTCCAAAGTCACAAATTCCCCAGTACGCTTGGACATTTTTACCTCCTCACCTCCCCTTATCAGGCGGACAAGCTGCATAATGACAATTTGAAGCCGGTCCGGAGAAACGCCTATCGCTTCAATGCCCTTTTTCATCCTTTCTATATACCCGTGGTGGTCCGCGCCCCAAATATCTATCGCGGTGTCAAATTTTCTTTTTATGAATTTATCGTAATGATACGCAAGGTCCGCCAAAAAATATGTCTGCTCTTTGTTGGACTTAATTACCACTGCTTCGTCAAGCCACAACGCGCCATCTTTTTCGTGAAGGACTTTTTTCTTGTTTAAAAACAAAAGAATTTTTTTCAGCTCATTTTTTTTATGTAAATTTTTCTCTTCCGAGAACCAGGCGTCAAATTTAATGTCCGCTTTTTTAAGAGAATTTTTTATTTCTTTAAGCAAAAAAGCTGCGGCCTGCTTAGCAGTTTTGCCTTTTAATTTTTTGATATATTCACCTTTATAAAGCATGGCCTCGCGCTCCGGTCCGCCGGCCGGCGGATTCCCTTCCGCAGCCTGTATGCTCTCCCCCAAAAGCTTTATCTGATTTCCCGCGTCATTTATATAGTATTCGCGGGTAACCTTGTGGCCCGACGCCTCCAGAATATTCGCGAGCGCGTCGCCATAAAACCCCCCACGGCCATTCGCCATCGTCAGCGGACCGGTTGGGTTCGCCGAGACAAATTCAATGTTGATTTTTTGTTTTTTTGCTAACTTGGAAACCGGGTTTCCAAGTGCCTGAACTAGAGCTTTTTTTGCAATAAAAAAATTCAAGAATCCGGGGCCGGCGGTTTCGATTTTTTCTATAAAATCCAACTTAGACGTCGGACGTCTAAGTAGCTCATTTTTCAATTCCTCCGCAACTTCCCGTGGATTTTTGCCTTCGTTTTTTGCTAGTACCAAAGCGATATTACTGGAGTAGTCCCCATGCTCCGGATTTTCTTGACTCTCAACACTCCAGCCCAAGGCCGGCCCGCCTAGGGCGGGAAAAACTTCTTGTATGGTTTTTTCTATTTCTCTCTTAATCTCTCCGCGAAACATAATCTTAATGTAGCCCAAAAAATCAATAAAAAAAAGCCCGCCTGAACGAGTCATTCGGGCAGGGCCTGTCCGGCCTTTATAAAACTTCGTCTGATTTTTTAAAATACATTTACCACCACCACACGATTCTGGATTGATGGGCGCCTGCAACGCATACTTCAAATTTATCCTGGGCTTCGTTCAAGTCCAAAACAAATTTATCATTGTCATTGCGGTAATATGCGTTTGCCGCGGCAAATCCTATGCCCGCGAAATCTCCGGCTTTTTCCGCCTGACAAATATTGACCCTTTCCATTTCCAGAGCCGTCAAAAATATAAAATCATAAGCAAGCACTCCGACCGCAACAAAAAGTACCAGTCCCGCAAGGGCAATAAGCGTTCTCATATTGTATCTGAAATCTTTTGCGAATATAGCAAAAATCAGGGTATTTTGTAAAGCAACAAAAAAGCCACGCTTGGCGCGCGGGCTTTTATGCTCTGGGCATTTTTTTAGTGTCCATTTTTGAAAGGTCGGCCGACTTGTCCGCCGAAGTTATAATTTCCGTATCTTCGTCCGGAGGTTTTTGAGCCGGCGCCGGCAATGCAGGCACCGATAATTTGTTTAAGGGCACGAGCAGCTTATCATCCGCGTAAATCTTTGCATCGCATCTCACAGCCATAGAAATGGCGTCGCTCGGGCGCGAATCCAGCCATATCAGGTCTTCACCCGCGCGCAAAAATACCGCAGCATGATAAATGTTATTCTTAATATCCGTTATTACAACCTTCTCAACCGTGACTTTCAGCATATCAAGCGCACTTTTAAAAAGATCGTGCGTCATCGGGCGCAAAGGAGATATTTTAATAAGCTCCGCAAATATTGAATGGGCATCGGGCTCCGCGGGGTAAAAAGCCAGTCCTTTGGAAGAGTCCTCAACGCTTTCCAATGCGACTATAGGCGCTCCCGTTTCCACATCTGCCATCAATTCGCCGTTCTTTATACGCATCTCTATTTCCATTTTAAAATACCTCTTATCTAAGATAAATCTACAATTAGTTTGCGCCCGCATCAATTTTCCTAAAAAAACTTTATCTGCTAACATTATCAATATTATGCGCTACAAGCTTGAGACTATTGTTTTTTTGTCGGGATTCAATGTTATGGCGTTGGAATTGGCAGGTTCGCGGATACTCGCTCCTTTTTTGGGCACCTCGGTTTTTGTCTGGACAAGCCTCATCGGCGTTATTTTGGGAAGCCTTTCTTTGGGATATTGGCGAGGAGGAATTGCCGCGGACAAAGACCCTTCTTATAAAAAACTTTCCGCAATCCTGTATTATGCGGGCATACTTATCGGCATAACTGCCCTTGCAAATATATTTATCCTTTATATTGTTACCGCCAGCGGATTTGGCACGAGAATCGGCTCCGTGCTGGCCGCCGCCCTGCTTTTCGCGCCCGCGGCGATGTTTTTCGGAATGGTCTCGCCTCTTGCGGCAAAAATAAAACTGGATAACCTTAAAGATCTCGGGAAAAATGTCGGCGGGCTTTACGCGCTCTCAACAATAGGAAGCATCCTCGGAACTTTTGTCAGCGGGTTCTATTTAATATCTTATTTCGGGAGCGAGCTCACTTTGGCATTTATTTCATTGCTCACAATATCCACGGCTTTTATCGCCAACCCAAGCCTCAAAACCATTCTAAAAAAATCAATAATTCCCGTATTCGTATTGTTTAGTACGTTTTTAATCGTGAGAATAAAGGCTGATAGCCCAACATTCAGAGATATAGACACAGAATATAAGCGCGTCTGGATTGTGGACCAAAAAGACCCTAAAACCGGCCGGCCTATGCGATATATGATGGATTCGCAAAATACCGCCCAGTCCGAAATGTTTTTGGATTCTGATAATGAACTTGCCGCCCCTTATTCAAAATATTACGACCTTTATAAATTTTTCTCGGAAAAATCCGACTATGTTCTGATGCTTGGCGGAGGCGCCTTTTCTTATCCGAAACATTTTATAGCTACGAACCAAGCCGGTCAAATGGATGTTGTTGAAATAGACCCTGCAATGACATGGCTAGCCGAAAAATATTTCAAATTAAAACCCGACCCGCGCATGACCATCATAAATGAAGATGCCAGAGTGTTTCTGAATACATCCGAGAAAAAATACGATGCTATGTTCGTAGATGTTTTTAACGCAACAGTTGCCATTCCCTATCATGTAATAACAAAAGAGGCAATAGAAAAAGAATATGAGCGTTTGCGGGACGGAGGCGCCGTAATTGTAAATATAATCGCAACCATTGAAGGAAGCGGAAGTGAATATTTCAGGGCGGCTCTGGCAACATATAAAAACGTCTTTCCGCAAGTCTATGCGTTCCCCGTGCAGCTGCCCGACAACGGATATGCCGTCCAAAACATAGTGCTTGTCGCCATAAAATCGCCCGTACCCCACGCGCTTACTTCGTCCGACCCCGAAATACAATCTTATCTTTCGCACCTTTGGACAAAAGATATTCCGCAGGACGCAGGTATTTTCACGGACAATTTCGCTCCGGTGGAGAGATACGCCGAGGAGATGCTCTAGCTACCGCTTCATTGGCGAAATTCACGCTATTTCGCGGTTCTTAATATCGTCAACGACTCCCCCTCCGACATTTTCCAAACGCTGGAACGCAAGGAACACGAGGCTCATTCCAATGTAAAATATAAAATGACTCAAATATACAATCTGATAATCCGGCATGCCCAAAAACTCTTTAATAATGTCATATAAAGAATAAGAAAGGGCTGAAAGCGCCACGAAAACGACCATGCACGCCAAAAGTTTAAAAAATCCCGTAAGCTGGGGCAGAGAATGCTTAAGAAGATTTATCCGCCTCCACAAGAGAAACGCCGCCGCGAGCACGGCCAGCGAATAAAGATACGGCGCGGCGTTTTCCGGCTCAAGGGAAACCAATACATTGTCAAAAAATAGGAGCGTAGAAAAAACCGCAATGCCGGCGATGACAATATTTGAAAGCAAAAACGGAAAGCGCGCACGCTTGTGCCCGAAATACGCGCGGAGGAATATCTCGCTTCCGGATATCATTATCAAAATGCTCATTAGGCAAAAATTAATAGTAACGGCAAAAACATGATCTTCATACCTTCCGGCAAACCTATACATAAAAAATTCAAAGGCGTGGGACGCGCTGAACACGGCAAACGCAACGAGGCAGGCGTTTAAAAATTTCTTAAATATCGGGTCGGCAAAATAATATTGCCTGAAAAGGGACATGGCCACGCCGATAATAAAAAGAATTGCGATGCTGTGGACAAGACCGCTCTCAAAAAAAAGCTTCCCTTCGCCGGTCAGCTCCGCCGCGGCGATTATCGCGATATTTATGAACAATAAAATATAAGCGGTGGTTTTTTCTTTGTTCTCCATATGCTTTATCCCGCCAATTTTTTCCTGAATACCCTTTTACTTTAAATGCTTCTTTAGCTGATGCCATGAGCGCTTTGCGCCTGCAACAAGCATTTTTTCCTCCTTCAAAGACAATTTTTTGGCTTTGGCATATTTCTTCGCTCCTTCGCGCACAAGCAGATTAAATTCCGCCTCACCCATCCGTTTCAGGCTCTTGACCCGCGGAGCGAGATATCTGTAAAAATCTCCCGAAAGTTTTTTGATATTTTTTCCGGCTTTCTTTTCTATTTTCTTTCCCTGCTCCGAAGCAAGGAGCATCCCTGCGGCCACTCCCAAAACCGCGCCTATCAGCGCGCCTTCTATAAGTTTTCCTCTGTTTTTTGCCATATTATTTTTTTATTTATTATTTATAATTTATTTTTTAAAATGACTTCTCCGACCTTTTTTCAAAAAATACGAAAGTATAGACAGGTCCGAAAGCCTGTCTAAAATATCATTTATCCGCTCGCCAGCTTCGCCCGAGGCTTTGTGGAGATTGTGCGAAAGCCCTTCCAACTCGCGGGTTATGTGTATCAGATGGTATGCGACAACCCCGCAAAATACCCCTACGGCAATTATTGCCGTAGACACCGTAATATAAAAAACCGTCTGCGCAAGAATAAGGGCTGTTATCATGCTTTTATTCTATAATTTTTTTTGGCCAATGTATACCAGCTTACGGACGGGCAATGGCGCGGATAAAGTTTTTATGCATTTCAGCAATTTTGTCTTTCCCTAATTTTTCGAACGCGAGATACGCTTCCTCCGACCGCGCCCGGAAAACATTATCTTCCTCCAAAACTTCCGGATGCACCTGAAACGCGCGCTCGTTCCAGCCGAGCAAATGGAGGCCGGAGAGTCTGCGGACGCGGGAGAGCGCAACATATCCCTGCCCATATTCAAAAACATCATGAAGGTCCATTGCCGCTTCGTCCAAACTCATGCCCTGGCTTTTATGCACCGTAATCGCCCAGGCAAGGCGCAAAGGCACCTGCATTACCCACGCAAGAACCTTTCCCCCCTCCTCCATCGCCCAAGACTCCGCGCCAACCTCAATCCTTCTGCCGTTCCTTGTAATTACAATCGGTATATTCGCACTGCTAAAACCCTCCACTCTGCCCAAAGTACCGTTCACAAACCCTTCTTTCGGATTATTTTTTGTAAACATTACCGCCGTGCCGGCTTTTAAGCGCAATGTCTCGGGAGAAAGGCATCCTCGCTTTAGCGCCATAACCATCGGTTGTGGCCCGCGGGAATTCATTTTAAAAATTTGTTCCTTTCCGGGAAGTTTCCTCAATATTTCTTCGTTGACACGGTCAACATCGGCATTATGCGAAAATAATTTCGGTGCGTCCTTTGGAACTTGGTGCGCCACAATCTTCCTTTTTTCAATATGCCGTAAATGGTCTTCATTAAAAATATTTTTACGTATTGCGGAGAGAACGCCTAGAAAATCTTTGTCGTCCTGCCGGTATTGCTCGGTCAGATAGCAAATAAACGGATTTATCTTCTTCCAAATCGCGGAAGAATAAGCAAACCTCGGAGGCTCTTCGTCATAAGTAATAATTTCCTGTCTGTCATCTTCAATATTTTTCCGCACCACAGGAGGCAACTGAAAAAAATCTCCAACTAAAACGGCCTGAATGCCGCCGAAAGGTTCATTGCTCTGCTTTATCTCCCGGCAAACCGCATCAACCATCGAAAATGTTTCCGGCAAAAGCATGGATATTTCATCTATAATCAGTACTTTCGCGCGCCCAACCCGCTTTACAATATGCTTCGTTGAGGCAATCCTGTCTAAATCATATTTATCCAGTTTATTTTTTATTCCTATCCCGCTCCAGGAATGTATAGTCATTCCGCGGATGTGGGTCGCGGCAATCCCGGTGGACGCGGTTATCGCGGGCTCAATTCCCTGTCCGCGCAAATAAGACACATATTCATTTATAGTATGCGTCTTCCCCGACCCCGGCTCGCCCGTCAAAAAAACATTCGCGCCCGTCTTTAATATTAATAGAGCTTCAGCCTGAGTCATGTCTATTCCAATGTTCTTAAGAATTTCAGAATAAACTTGCCGATGTGAGTCAGGGCGTGGCGAACTGAACTCCCCTCGTTTCTCTTCATTACCAGCCCAGCCGCCGCAAGCCGGCGAATATGTTCTGACCCTGTTTTAAAATTTATCTTCAATGCGTCTGAAATTTCCAATACCGACAATTCCGGAGACCTGTCGAGCAACGCCATTATCTCAATGCGCCTATGGTTGGCAAATCCTTTAACGATTCTTTCCAATTGTCTGGTTTTTTGCATAAAGCACTCTACCACACTCCCCCGCCGGCATTCAAGCTTGGCACATATCCCATAACTGATTATCTATTCCAATGTTCTTAAGAATTTGAGAATATAAACAAATATTTATTAATTATCTGTGAAATCTAATTTATCACCGAGACCCACAACTGAAGGACTGTGGCATATGCGCCCCACAACAAATACGGCAAGAGCAGGAAAAAAATTGTTTTTGAATATTTCCATATGGCCCATTCAAAATACGCCAATGTTCCGAGAACTACTAAAATAACAACGCTCGCCGGCCAAAAAGCGGAGAGTCCAAGCTGAACCGGCGTAAAAAGCAGGTTGGCCGCGAGGTTAGCGATTAATACCCCGAAGTATCTCCATGGCACCCTGCCCTTGTAAGCAAGTACGAACGTATAAATAATTGCCGCCGCAAAAAGCGGATAAATAATGCTCCAGGCGACGCCAAAGACCCACGGAGGCGGGGCAAAACCCGGCTTTGCAATTGAGCTATAAAATTCCGGATAAGTTCTCATGCCCCAATTTTAACATAAAAAAATGGCTCGCCATGCGAGCCGCTATTTTTTTGTGTTTTTGAGTAATTTCCGGAAATTTTCTGTTTCAATGAAATCTTCAGCGTCTATTCGAAACCCGCCATTGTAGGCCATATGCATTGGAGGTTTGTTGGAGCGGATGCCGTTTTCGATTTGTTGCCTGAACTTTGCTTTCTCGCGTTTGAACCTACGGCTCTCGGCCGCCTCGGACATCGGCCTGTGTAAAAAGTTTATCAGCCCGGCAATCGCCAGAACAAAAATTGTGAATTCAAATTCCGTAAACATATTAATTGTCTTGCCCTTTCATAAGACCCGGCATCGAACTCTAAACCAATACTATCTCCCCAATGCCAAAAACGCAACGGCTCTTTATCTTCTCCTTTTGGGTCCGGATTTCCTGCCTATTTATCTGGCTAACTAATTATCTGTTCCAATGTTCTTAAGAATTTGAGAATAGATTTGGCGAGGAAAAGTTATAGACAAGCGTTTGCATTTATCTCGGCCTCCAACTTTTCTAATATACAAACCATAGTTTCCGTATCACGTTTGCAGTATTTCAGCATATCGTCAGCGAGCTTCACTTTTTCAGTAGCCGAAACCGTATCTCCAGTGAGAATTGGCCATGATGCGGACGCCGTGGCCCCTTCTTGAATTGCCAAATTATCGTAAGACAACTCCGGGCACATTACAGGCACGACTGCTTTTAAAGAATGACTTCCTTCAAAATCATTTCTCACATATAGTTGGTTTTTGATTTTAAAAATGGGCATCAAATCAAATACCCGGTCGTTTACGCCATTTAGAAACTCCGCATAAGACGGTTCCGCGATGCCCATCTCATTGTTACGGGCCTTTTCAAACGACATATTCCAAGTGATTACACTGCCCGTTGGACCCAAATCCTTTTTAAGCTGTGCAAGCAGCGCCGGGACCGGGTTCTCAGATTTACGGGCCAAAAATTCAGTATAGGTAGTTTCGGCATCGGGTGTTTTTTTTAATCCCAACGAATATTGAAACGGAATATTTTGATATGGCCTAGTTCCGTCATATAGCGGAATTGCGGGCCCGTAAGTTTCATAATCCAAAAAATAAAGCGGGTACTCCAAGGCATCCAATTGTTTTTTTATACCTTTAGCATCGGTTGTTTCCTCAATAATAGTTTTAACCGGCTTCTTCCCAACAGACTCGTTATAAATTTCAAGCCACGCGCAAGATTTGGGGTTGGGGCACGTTGCCAAAAACTTTGTGTCGGGAGCTGTTTTCCTATTGGCAACAACAAGCGCCAGCTCTACAAGTTTTTTCACTTCGTCCATTTTCTCATCAACTATTTCCGAAATATCTTCCACGGCAAAAAGTTTTTTAAGTTCTACCTCGCCTTGGCGGACATATTTATTATTAATATAAATCAAATTCGTCCTAGCCAATTTTATACCGGCGTTTTCAAAACATATTTTCTGAAATGCGACGTCAAACGGATAATGACCCTTAACCGACGTTGCGGACTTTACTTCATTAAGTGACCAAACGCCATTTTCCATTTCCAATATATCCGCCCTGCAAGTAAGCTCGCCCGCAACAACTGTCGGCTGGTAAAGCAGCTTTGCCCCGTCTGCGATTAGCTTTTGCGTATTTTTCCATCCTTCGCTATTGAAACCTTTTACCTCCTGACCTCCTTCAAATAACTTGCGTGCAAAATCGTCCACAACATTACCCATTGCAAAGCGAAGCTTCAAATCGGGCGAGTCAAGCGGCAACAAATCCGGCCGGTGCACCGCCATCCACAAATAGACAGGGCACTCCAGATATTTCATAAAATTAGATTTTGTGAGCATATTATTTTTTGTTTCCGCTTAGTTCATATCTGCTTAATTTTCATCACTAAAAATATCAACATATTTATTGTAAATATAAGATTGACCATATTTTTTGTCCTTGTCTTTTGGAGATAGAATGCCCATCTCAATAAACCGATCAATGACAGCTTGGGCTCCGGCTCGAGTAAAGCCAGTCCATTTTTGAACAAAAGGCGGGTTAACGATTGGTTGAGCGTATAATTTCGGCAATACTAAAGCTGCGCTTTCTGAAGCGCGTTTACCAAGTTTCTGAATTTTAAGCATATCCTTTTCTCGCAGTATTGTAATCTTCTCTACAGTAATAATTGCCTCATTAGCAATCTCAATGACGCCTTCAAGAAAGAAATTAATCCAGTCTTCAATTTTCCCTTCCTCGCTATGATAATCTGCTAACCTCTCATAATAAATCTTTTGATGCTTCTTAAAGAAAGAAGACAAGAAAAGCACGGGCTTCTCTAAAAGCCCTGCTTTCCAAAGAAAAAAAGTAATTAACATTCGCCCCGTACGGCCATTGCCGTCGGTAAATGGATGGATGGTTTCAAATTGCGCGTGAATCAAGCCTGCCTTAATAATATCCAGCGCTAAATCTTCTGAATGAATAAATTTCTCAAGATCACTAAGCGCGCGATGCATATCTTCTACCGGCGGCGGGACAAATCGTGCATTCGACGGCTTGGTCCCGCCAATCCAATTTTGACTGCGTCGAAATTCTCCAGGATATGCATGATGAGTCGTTCGGGCATGATGCATAAGTTGCTTGTGCAATTCACAAATAAAACGAAGCGTGATAGGAAAATTATCATCAGTAACTCGTTTCATACCATAGTTGAGCGCTTTAATGTAATGCAAAATATCATCTACATCTTCCGGGATATTGGTGCCTGTCTGTACTTCTGCTTCAATCGCATCTACCATCGTCGCCATCGTTCCCTCAATCTGGCTTGAAGATGCCGCGTCCTTTCGCAAGTACATTAGTAAAAAGAAATCGGCATCAGGAAGAAGTTTGGTAATTCCATCAAGCTTTCCGAGTAATCGTGTTGCTTCGTTACTTTTTTTTATAATTTTAGCGTCAAATTCAAATCCGCCCTTTATAGGGAAGTGGTTGGGAATAAAGGCTTTGAAGCCCTCTTTTTGTTCTTTATTTAGGCCTATTTGAAGGGGTTTCATAGTTTGTTTATATCTTTTTTACAATGTATACAAAGTGTAGCAGTTTGTATAAATCTAGTCAAGCAATGCATACAAACACTGTGAATATCTACGCCTCCCCACTAAATGCCTTCTGTAACACCGGCTTTTTGAGCATAGTGAGATTTTAAAAACGGCTCACCTATGTGAGCCGTTTTTTATGTCTATTTTAAAGTGTTTTTCGCCTGCACTGAGCCATGTTGAAGTGTAGTGTATTCCTCCGTATTCGCCTATTCGCGCGAATTAGAGATGAGAGAACGTTAGAGAAATTGGACAATTGTTTTTGATGCCGCAGGCTGAGCCGTAGAGATTGAATACCACATTTGAAGGCTTCTCTGCTCACGTTCCACGATATCCGCCGAGAATAAAATAGACAAATGCTTCGAAGTGGCCTTGAAAGATAAATTGATCTCCTCCGCAATATCCCCTACCGGCGCCTCTTCAACTTTCTTTAAAAACTCTAAAATCGCGAGGCGCCGTTTATTGGCCAGTGCCTTTAATGTTCTTTCCAGCGGCTTTAAGTCTTTTGAATTTCTCATGCACGCATATTAGCATACCCACCATTATCTATTCAACCATTCGCTCGAATTAGAGATGATAGGGGTAGTTATTTTATATGCCGCCTATCAATACGAGTACAATAAAATTCAGCAGGCCGAGCCCGAGTGAAAATAATATTGCTCCGCCGAGATCATATCCCAAGGCTCTCATAATGACCAACAAGCCGATTATTCCGGAAACCGCGGAACCCAAAAAACCAAATAGCGAACCGACAAGGTTGACCGTGACGAGAAATCCCGACAAAATAAGCACGTTTATATAATTTTTCTTATTTAAGAAAAGATTGCTGTTCACTAAATAGAGCAAAATAAAAACCGTAATTGACTGAAGCACGATAGCCATAAGTATTCCCATGTCTCAAATATATCAGATTTAGCGCCGTCATACTATTCTACCATTCGCGCGAATTAGAGAAGATAGACAAGAAAAGATAGGTAATGGATTTTGCCAAGTATTCTTCTATTCGCTTATTCGAACGAATTAGAGATGATAGGGGTTAGAGTTCCCTCTTTTTGTTTTTCCGCCCTATTTTCTTCTCCGCCAAATACGTGAACGACAACACCCCCACCGCTGTCCTTACGGCTTCCTTTTCCTCTTCGCTCAAATTCTTCTCTTTGAGCATCGCGAGCAAAATGTCTAAAGCTTCTTTATGGGTCATGGGTTATAAAATCTATCTAATTCTTTTTCCGAGGCGCACTCGAAAATCCAAGTTTCGCAACGCTTTTCAAGAAATTGCCGCAATTTTCTCAATGATTGAAAGACTTTATAATTAATTCCTTTGTGGTTAAAAACGTAAAACTTTTTTTGTCCGATACGTTCGTGTTCAATCGTAATATTTGGCCGAATATATGTGGTTCTGTAGATCATTTCTGAAAAATATTTTTATTATGGTATTCAAGAAATTGGGATGTTGGAACGAATCTTTCTGGGATTATTATATTTTTGCCGTCAAAGCTAGAAATCCATTTTTCGATAGGCACGTTTGGCTTTTTAAGTAATTTAGGTGATATTTTTATCTTAAAATCTGTCGTAATTGTCATCAATCCTATATCGAACGCTTTATCGTGTAAAGCATTCAAACATAGTCCGTTTCTAGGATTCAGTCTATCTTTACCCGCAACGGTCCAAGGAATTATATGACTTGCTATAAGGAGCTCTGGAATATCAATCTCAGTAATGCAGCACGAAAAATTATGGGCTGATAGCACTGTTTGCCGGAAAAAACTTTGATTTATTCTAGTCTTTACCACTCTTTCCTTTTCCATGCCCTCTGGTATAAAAAATCATCCTCGACGAGCAACTCGCTTTTTAAAATATCCTTTTCCTCAAAACTCATTAAAACCTTTTCGCTTTCAAACGCTAAATCCTCCCAATTATTATTAAATTCATTCCAAATTTCTTCATCCAGCTTGCTTGCATTAACCAATCCGACAATTCCTCTTTTTTTCAGCTCTGGGTCAAAGCTTCCGAAGTTGCCTATTTTCATTTTTACCGAATTTGCGCTCCGTCCGATTATTTTGGCAATTTTTAATATATCAGGGTGGTTTGAAGTAACCCTATTGAAAGGAATTTTGCAGTATAAGTTGAATGTAATTATTGTTTGTTCTCGCGTCCATTTTTGGTCTTCTTTTTTCATAATAAAATTTTAGCTCGTTTTAGATATTAAACAAGCATTCGCTTGATTTTTACAATAATTTTTTCTGGATTTTTCTTTATTTCGTGCTCCCAAATTCGAATGACTTTCCAGCCGCGCCTGCGGAGTTTTGCACGGTTTCGAAGGTCACGGCGGGAATTGTTTTCAATTTTTGGCAGCCAATATTTTTTATTGCTTTTAGGGAGAATACAATGTTGCTTACATCCATGCCAAAAACAGCCATCTACAAACACGGCTAGTTTTCTCTTTGGAAAAATAAAATCTGGGGAGCCCAGCACGCCCCTCACGTGTCTTCGCCAACCTGCAATTTTATTTTTCTTAAAACATTTTATGAATTCAATTTCTGTAGTTTTGTTGTCCGTGCTTCGGATAGCGGTCATGTTTCTGCTGCGCTGTTCCTTTGAAACTTTATCCATCGTTATTCATCGTCTTGGCCTTGCAGCGCCTCCGTTTCAGCTTTTCCATTTTCTCCATTTTCAACTTCGAAACCTTCATAAGACCCGATGCGAGAAAAATCTATATCGTAATGTCCGCCGTCAATTTTATAGATTACTACTGTATCCAAGCCGATCTCCTCAAGCTTCTCATAAGTAAGCAATTCACGGTCTTTAAGATTTAGAATATCCCTTAAAAGCCATTTGCCGAGAGCAGAATTAGGATTACTCATTAATGCTTTTGAATTATCCTGACAAACCTTAGCGCTCATCATATTGCGGTCGGGTAAAGTAAGTTCAAAAACTTTATCGCGCTTAGGAAAGAATGTCGGAAATTTCCTATGTATCCAAGCCGGAATAGGAATATAAATTTCATTTGGATCGCGTGGGCGCCCAGACGCATTCCATTGATTAAGACCGCTCTTTTCAGGCACTTGTTTAATGCCTTTTTTCTTAGAATAAAGGGGTAAAAAAACATGCGGTTGCACTTTAATTGGAGCAAATATCAGCCCCGATGAAATCAATTTTTCAAGCTCATCAAAAGGATCAGATAGAATCCGCACAGGGATTTCCATAATTACTTTTCTAGGCGTAATGAATCTTTTAAATAGGGTGCTCTTTGATACACTAAAATTATATTCGGCCAATGAATCCCTAAATTGAATTGAGCTTCCTCTTGCCGCCACTTTTAAGCCTTTAATCTTTTTTATTTGTATTAAGTCGGCTGGCGTCTCATAAACAAGTATTTTCCCTGCCTTGCGCGTTAAACAATGGTAAATTAATTCATCTAATTTGTATATTCTTTTTGTTGCATCGATGCGTTCATTCCTTAGCTTTGCAATTTTTCTAATTTTCTTTTCTGGCGACAGGGCGCTAAACATATTGTGTTCGCTATTAAATTCTGCGATCTTTTGCATTGTCTGACCATTTTTTTCAAGGAAAGTTTTTATTCCTATACCGATGTTATCTTTGGACGCATCAGCTGATGCGTCTGAACGCGAAAGATTTTTTGCATCGAAAGCTTTGCAAAATAAATTTTCTGTTGCGCGTGAAGCAAGATAGGGCTCAGGCGAATCTGAAAATAAGCCCGAAATAGAACCCAGAGCTTTAAGCAAGCGTTCGTAATAGCTGATCCTTTTTTGAGTCTGTTTTTCTATAAACATTTTCTTTAGATTCTAGTGCTTTCACAATCTGGCTGGCTACTCTCCCGATTACGGACACAGTAACGGAATTACCAAATTGTTTATATAATTTAGTGTCCGGCAGACCTTTCGGCAGTTTAAAACTATCTGGGAATCCTTGCAACCTAGCGCATTCACGAGGCGTCAGCTTGCGGATTCCTTTGTCATCTTTAATGAGCGGTACATTATGTCCTCCAGTGCCCATATTCGCGGTTAGAGTCGGGCAAACACCGCTCTTGTTTTCTCTGACGTAAACGCGACGCCACTGATAAACCGTATTTCGAGATGTAATTGCTTTCAGAAGCTGAGGATATAAAATTGATTCGTTATAATAATATTTTTTATCTACATTCTCGTCCAAAATTTCTGATATTTTTTTTGTTAAGTTAAGAGGCTTTGGAAACTCAAAAACGTTATGCGCAGCCATTGATTTAAACCCAACAATGTATAAACGCTCTCTATTTTGGGGCACATTTCCATAATCCATACTATTTAATATTTGCGACTTTAGATGATAACCAAGATCTGTCAAAGCTTCGGAAATAATATTAAACGTCCGCCCCCCATCATGCGCTTTCAAATTTTTAACATTTTCGAGAAAAACTGCTTGCGGTTTTTTATCCTTCAAAATTCTGATTATTTCATAAAATAAATCTCCGCGTCCAGTATCGAGAAATCCGCGCCGATAGCCGGCAATCGAGAATGGCTGACATGGGAACCCCCCCAAAAGAATATCAAAATCAGGCAAATTTTTGCTTTTAACTTCAGCTATATCTGCAACTGTCAGCGGTATATTTTCAAAATTTAGATCATATGTCGCTTTGCAATATGCGTCAAAATCATTCGCAAATACTGTTTCGAACCCTGCCCGCTCAAATCCAACCCTAATACCACCTATCCCCGCAAAAAGATCTATGCTTTTGTATTTGTGGTTCATAAATTTTAACTCGATAAAATCACGTTCAAATTCATTGTAATACATATATTAATAAAAAGCAGCTAGTTAATAACAATAAAATAAAAAACCCGGAATGCAATATAAGTCGCCTCGGGTCAAGACATGGTCTAGAATATGCGTAGATCAGAGGCGATAGTGGTTACGTAAATAGGTGCTATTTTTGTAACCTCTGATGATAAAGATTCTAAAATTTTCAACTTCCTTGACTAGATTATAGCAGGCCATTTGGTGAACGCTAGTTCACCTTGTGGATAACTTTAAAACGGCTCAACCCTCCGTGAGCCGTTTTTTGGAGCAAATTTACCGAATATTCCCTATCGAGTTTTTGACGGTGTCGTGGCGGGTTTTAAGGACGTTTGAGACAAGGCTTAGGGCTTCCGCGTAGCCCCTGACCGTTTGCTTGATGGTGAATGAATCAATCTTTGAAGCCATTTGGGCGTCAATATCGATTTCGAGCGAAGCGGTAGGCGCGGATTTTTTTACAAGAAAGCTCCACCACGGGAATTTTACTTTTACGTTTTTATCTAAATTATATTCTTTGGGGTTGAAGTAAACTCCTACCTTTGTGTCCATCTCTACGGGGATTAACCAAAGAAATTTGCCCGGCTCTCTTGTGCCGACTTCTATAAAGTTTTCTTTTATTTTAATACCTTTCAAAACAGGGTCTGAAAGGAGTGTTGCCTCAACATAAATCTTGAGATCATCAGTAGTCTCAACGCTCCGGGGCTTACCGACTATCTCTTCTTTTTTCTTGGGGTCCCAGCCGCGGACGGTTACGTCCTCGGAAAGCCCGCCGGCTATTTCAATATTTAAAAGGTCAAAGTCCGGGTCTCCTGAACCCGGAGGAGGCAAAGCGTTGAGGTCAAAGTCCGGGTCGCCAGGAGGAATGGATGGCTTGGCCGTAGACGCCGGGACCACGGTTACCGTGACCGTTTTGGTTTGCGCAACGGTGCTTCTATTGTTTGAGTCGGTAGCAACAAGTTCAAAAACATATGTGCCTGCAACGGTCGGAGTAAAAGACGCCGTAATGCCTTCTTTTAAGACAAATTTAAACGGCCCCGAAACCTGCCTCCAGATGAAAGTATGGACAACTCCGTCGTCCTGACTCTTTGAGCCGTCAAGAATAAAGGCCTTACCCGCCACCGCAGAAAACACGCTGATCTCATAGCCCCCTCCAAAATCCGGCTCGGTCCTAGCTCCTGTGGAACCTTGAGCCTCAACCGTAGCCGAGGTCCGGACTTCGAGCGTGGCCGAGCTGCCTGTTGTCTCCTCCGCGAAAACAACTCCCGACGCGCCCGCCAAAACCGCAAATGCTAAAAATATTTTTATTGTATTAAACATATCTGTGAACATTATCACAAATTCAATCATTTTTCAACAAAAAAACGGCCCGCACATATGAGCCGTTAAAAAAAATCGTAAAACGCAAGAACCGGGGCAAGCCCGATGATTGCCATTGAAAAATAGTGTATCGGACCGACAGTCCCAAAGAACAGACTTAAAAGCGGTGCAAAAACCACGGTTGCGACAACAAGCAAAAAAGCGGAAAAGAGCCGTTTTAAATTTACATCGGGGTGGCCGCCGTTGCTTTGATTGCCGACAAAAAATGCAAACATTGAGCAAAGCCCGAAAGCCAAAGCGAATCCAAATACGCCCAGTGCGCCTGCCGGCTCGCCAAAGAATTTCTTTAACAAAAAATAAGATACCAAGATTATTGCAATCGAAACGAGCTTCATTTTTACTGTTCACTCTGAAAACACTCTAGCTCATTGCGATTAAATAAACAAGCAAACCTGTCTACTGATGAATCTTTTTTATGATGTTTTCTACTTCTTTTTCGTGCTCTTTGTCTTCTTTTTCATCCAGATCTATCATATTGATTATTTCCCGGATTTTTTCGGGCGGAATGGGCGGTTTTTTGTATTTATCCTTTTCGGGCATTTCCACGGGGACTTCTTCCAGACCGGGAGTAACCGAAGGGATTTCGTATTCGTGTTCGTTTTCCTGCGTCATGTTACAAGAGTAGCATTTAATTTATCTCTTCAGCAAAAAGCCGGGCCTGGCAACTGCTGAGTTCTTAAACCTATTCTCGCCAATTCAAGCATACTGAGCCTTCCTCAAGCCTTGCGATATGATTACACGGGTTTTTTCCTGCTGGAAAAACCTTCTGCCTCGCACCGGTCGTGCTCCAGAGGTAATCATGTCGCAACACTTTCCAGGCTACCACAGCATGCTTTTTGATTGCGGTGACCATGCCAAAATGCCGCAAAACCCGTTTCAGGGCTCATCAGTTGCTCTGCCTGCAATCATGCTTTTTGATTGCGGTGCCTCTGGAAAAATAAAGGAATTCTCGGCTTTAGGACGCTGATTTTTTTAGTTTCCAAGATTGCCGGGCGATGAGGATGAGGGAGATGAGGAAAAATAATCCTGGCGTCAAGACTATTAAAAGCTCTTTTTCTGATGGGAAGCTAATGCCCCACCCACTAGAATAATCTGATGCTTTATTTATGAAATACGCAGATACAATGACCCATGTTATGGCAAATTTTGACCAAAATTTAAAAATGGCCTCATTGAAGAATGATAAGATGGAGATTAGGATTATGGTGGCAATCGAAAATAATAAAATAGGCGATGTGAGTCTTTCATAATCAGCATATTTATAAATACAAAGATCATCAGTCTTTGTACATAATCCTAAGCCCACTGGGACAAGAAAAACAAAGCTTACTCCACCAATAAGGATAGATAAAATCAACAATAACAACAATTTTTGTTTATATTTCATGCCTCTATTCTACCACCACACCTTGGATTTTCCCAATTAAGCTTTTGAGCTCGGCGGCCTCAGTGCTAGTTAGCAAACCCTTTTTCACATAGCCATCAATTGCACGAATAAGGTTTGCGAAGGCCGCGTCAGTTCTTTGCTTTTTGTAATAATCTGCATTTAGAGTTTTTGCGAGCTTATCAACCTTCCTAATAAGCTGGGTTTCCCTATCCTCCGGCAGATGCAAAGTTTTAATAAAACCAATTAATATGCCGATTAGCTCTTCTGTTGTAAGTCCTTCGCCCGGCAAAATTGAGGAGTCCACTATGCCATCGCCATTGATATCTAGATTAAGTTTCGGCACATTAGTATTATCAGCAATATCTAATGAGGCTAACGAGCCTAAAGCAACAGGGATGTCTTTGAAGGTTGAAGTGGCAACCAAAGCGTCGCCATTCATTTTTTCAATATCCAAAGTAAATACTCCAAAATCTTGGCCTACAAGGCTAATTGTGGTCGTCCCAAACATATCGACGCCTGCATATTTACCTTCGCCCATTTCCATATAGTAACTATTTGGAATTTGCTCATCAACCAAATTGTCCGGGAAAAATGATGTTGTAGTGGAAATGCCAGTGTGTCTGCCAAAAACGTCATAGATATCCAATGAAGCCGGGGAATGAACTTTGAGGCGGAGGGTTGGTTTGTCGCCTGGGGTCGACAATGGCTTGGTTGTGGTAATGTATGCTAGTGAAGTTGGATTTTCCTGAATTATTTCTTTAATAAACGAAAGCAAGGGGAGAGCTTCTAAAATAGAAACATGTTTCTTGCTAAATAAATTAATCCCGAGTAGCGATTCATCAATGTTTAGTCTTTTTAAATTAAGATAATAAGTTTGTACATTCGTCGCCATCGCGCTTGGCACGACCACCGTATTATCTCCATCTACAGTCATTATCGGTTCGTGGTCTAAAAATTTGCAATCAAATATGCAGTTAAATTTAGTTTTATCAAAATATTTTATACCACGGAGAGTCGGGATGCCCCAACCAACAATTTGGATTGTTTCAACACCAGGAGGCGACTGCCAAGAGTCCAATGCAACATGGTACGTCGCGCCTTGAGCGAGTAAAGCAGTATTTAAAATATTTGGCGTCATTGTGTCGGAAGTTGCCGGTTTCTCCCGTCCCTCCGCACCAAGCAAAAATCCCCTAAGCTCCGTGCTATTTGTAATTGCAAGGCCATAATTATTTATAAAAGGTTGGGTGAGTGTGGAAAGAGGGTCAAATTCAACAACAGGGTCCAAAACGCGCACGAGATATTCGCTTGAAGGAAGAAGCGTATATGCAGAGGGCATATTTTCGGCGAGCGCGCGTGAAGTCACAGCCGACATCATAAACGGCAATGCTTCAATAGGCATCCCTTCGCCATGAAGCAAGCCTGCAACGGCTTTGGGCGTACCCAACTGCGGCGAAGCAACCATGATAAGCTTATCCACCAAGGCAGTTTTGCTCTCGGCAACTAATTTATTTATCAGCATTTTAGCAACAAGTCCGCCATTGGAGTGCGTAATAATAGTAACTTGGCCTGTTTGCGAAGTAGCTTTTAATTTTTCCAATTCTTCAATAAGCAAAACTGCAGTATCGTTAAATAATGTCGGGTGCTCGACTATATCGTTAATATCTCGCCGCCAATCGTACGGATAAGATTTCCATGCGTTGATTTTGCCGTCCGCAACCATTTGGTCCATCTCTGCTATAAAAGATTTATAGATATTCGAGCCGTATGATTCGTCAATTACATCATTTGTATAAATGCCCGGTGTCTGCGGAGTTCCATCAAAATTTAAAAATAATTTTTCGGTATTATTCGCGTGAATTAATGTCGGCTCCCAGAGTCTTCCTCCGTTGAGATATAAACGGCTCGCTTCAAGTCCAGGTAAAAACAAAACACTTGAACAACAAGTCGGAAGCGGAGGAGGCGGGGGCGCATTAACTGGGTCATAACCCAACCACGGGTCAAAATCCACGTTATTGGAAACCGGGTTTCCAAGTCCCGAAGGGTTGAGGGTTGAATGGTGCGGGCCTGAAGCGGCGCCCCACCAATTGTTTTCCGCCATAACAATACCTGACCCAAGATTGTTTATGCCGTAATTCGGATTGTCGTGAATGCTTGATTGAGAGACCGTAATATTGCCTCCGTAATTTCTTATTCCTTCCTGACCGTTGTCCGCAATTTCAGAATGTATGATATTTGCAGAACCCGAATATTGGAAAAACCCGAAACGGCCGTTTTTCGCAAGTTGAGAATCGGAAATCGAAACCGTTCCGCTCTCGTTTGCAATTCCGGCGCCTGTTCTGTTTATGCCGTATGGGCTTCCGGCATAGCGCACAATAGTATTTGAAAAATTACCGATAGCTCCCGGACGAAAATATATCTCCGCCCAGTTCCCCGCTTGCGGTGAGCTTGCCGAACCGTCGCCGTTTGTATCTCCTACTGCTTCATCGTCTAAAATCGTAGTAAAATATATTTTTTTATCAGGCGTGCCGAGAGCATCAAGCCCGCCGCGCACATTTATTTGATCGTTAACGCTCCGCGCTTTCACAACAACGCCCGGCAAAATTGTGAGCTTCGTGCCGGACGCGACGGAAAATCCTTCGGCCATATAAACCAAATCCTCATTCCAAGTTTGGTCATGCGTCATCACATTGAACATTGTGAATGCGTTGAATCGGTTTCCGCTTGCACCATTTTGCGAATGATTAAAATTTACCGCGCCGTATATAAAACCTGCGGATTGTGAATTATTTTGAAAATTATTATTGATAAGAGTAAGACTTCCGTTGCTTGCTTCAAGCGCATCCGAAGTATTATTGTACAAATTTGAATTTGTAATTTCAACAAAACCGCCCGCCGATATCAAAGCGTTAGTTTCGTCGTGAAGATTGGAAAAATTAATTGTTGTAGTACCCAAAGCTTGGCGCACGCCATAAAACGCGTTTTTATAAATTTCGGAGCCGGTTATTGAAATATCGCCTCCTAAATTGTAAATGCCCGCGCTTGAAACTTGCCAAGTAAAATAACTCCCCGCGTAGCGGACTACAGTACTGGCAAACTGGCCGGTTGAGCCCTCGTTAAATACAATATGCACCCAATTGCCCGCTTGCGGTGAGGTATTCGAACCGTCGCCATTTGTATCTCCGCCAGCTTCGTCATCTGAAATTGAAGTAAAGTAAATTTTTTTGTCCGGCGTTCCGTTGGCAATCAATGTTCCAGAGACCTCGAAACGCACAGTTGCGTTGCTCATTTTTACAACAACTCCGGGTTCAATGGTTAAAGTCGCTCCCATGGCAATTGAAACGCCCGAAACCACATAAGGGCTGTTTATCTCTTTCCAGACCGTGTCGGAGGTTATTGCGCCCGATATGTAAGTCGGCGCCGCGTGTGCCCAAGGGGCGGAAAACGCGGATACAAGTAAAAGGGCCAAAAACAGCCCAAAAATACGCCGATTCATGAAAATATGCATAGCACAGCGGATTATTTTTGGTCAATCGGCCCGGTTATTATTTGCTATCAACAATGTAGGCGGACAAAAAAGCTTCAATGGCACTTATTGTCGCGGCTTTTATTTTTGGGTTGCTTTCGGCCACCCATTTTGCAAAGTTGTATAGCTCCTGGTTGTCCACCTTAAGCCATTTCTTATTCAGCGTTAGAAAATAAAATAAGGTTGTCATCGCAATACGCTTGTTCCCGTTCTGAAAAGGATGATTTTTGATCATCAAATAAAAAAGAATCGCGGATTTTTTTATTAGCCCCCGATAAAGCTGTTTGCCGCTAAACGACTGGAACGGCGCGGCTATTGAGCGCTCAAGCGTATTTGTAAAACGGGTACTGAAATCCGGAATCGGCTCAGACCATTGCATTGTTTCTCTGGCCAGTCTGTGCGCAACATATTCAACATCTTTAATATCTATGCGTTGTATGAGCATAAATTATTCTTTACCCAGAAGACGCAGGGTTTCTCCATATTCCTTTACCACCCTTTCAACCGCCTGCTTAATCTCCTTCTTTTTATCTTCCGTTAATATCCTCGGACCGCCTTTATGCATAAGCTCATTCACGTATTCCGCCGAAATAGCGTAAGACCGTCCGATTTTCATCGCCGGAATTTGTCCTTTTTTGATACGCTTAAAAACAGCAATACGGCTTACGCCAAGCATTTTGGCCAGCTCTGCTACAGACACATATGCGGCTTTTTTCTCTTTATTTTCCATAATATAAGCTTGTTAACCTCTTATATTGATAAGGTTAACAAATGTTAACCTATTAGTCAACGGGGCCGATATTATTTACTTAGAGTCGCCATAATGCAAAAATATATCTATGACGGTTTTAGCGGAACATAGAAAAGCGTGGCACGAATTTGAGATGCTTGAAACCTACGAGGCCGGCATCAGTCTTTTGGGTTTGGAAGTAAAATCCGTCAAAACACACAAGATGAATCTGGAGGGCACTTACATTTTTCCGAGGCACGGCGAATTTTTTCTGGTCGGGGCGAACATTTCACCCTATCAGCCCAACAACACTCCCAAAGAATACAACCCCACAAGAGAGCGCAAGCTACTGCTCACCAAAAAAGAGATAAATTATCTTTTGGGAAAGGTGGCGCAAAAAGGCTTGACAATACTGCCAATAAGGGTGTATACTAAGGGCAACAGAATCAAGCTTGAAATCGCGGTCGCGAGGCGCCTCAAAAAATACGACGAACGCGCGCGCATCAAAGAACGCGAGGACAAAAGGAAGATTGAAAGAACTTTGAAAGAAATTTAAATATGGGAGTGATTGGCCTCGAGGAAGAGTACGATTTCACGCGCTCAGGCAGAGCATGCAAGGTTTGCTCTTAAATCTTTCTTTGCAACACAATAAGTGCAAACTTATTTTCTAAGTTAAGAGTTGCTTTCAACGACGTTGGAGGCGTTGCTCTTCAACCTGCATACGCATTAGCGTAAGCCATCCGAACATTTGATTCTCGCTGGAGTGTAAGGGTGTTATATTAGCGGGGCGATGTTTTGTAAGCCCGACTTAACATTCGAATATGGGCAAAAGTCCCCGCAAATTGCGAGGCAACTAAGCCTGTCAACCGCCGACTTCAAACTTTTCCGACCAGGGTTCGATTCCCTGCACTTCCACCAATAAAAAATACGGTCGCGACCGTATTTTTTGCTTTGAGACCACTATTAGTCGGGGAATTCTTTTTTAAATATGCGGCTGGATCGTTGCCATGCATATGCATTTATCTCTTCCACTTTTTTATGGAGCGGGTGTCCATTATGTACAGCTACCTGCACTATAAAATTCTCAGGATGACCTGCTCCATACTGCAAAATCCATATGCCCCACCACAATGCGCAGAGGTTAACGACAGTGTTTTCGAGCGAAGCATTGCATCCAGCCTGTATGATATCCATTTCTTCTGTAGGGGTTATCTCGGGGACCCATTCTAAGGACTTGTAATTTTTGTAAAGTTTTTCTATCAATGCGTCTGCCGCTTCTTTTGTTCCGACTGCTAACTGCAAACCTTCTTCTTTTTCATACATTGGGATTTTCACAATATCTGAGAGATAGTCTATAGCAAATATCTTCTTTGGTCAAAAACGCCGCTTAATGTATTAGCACTTTTTGCAGAGCGCGGCTTCCGCGAAAGCAATCCCAAAACCTTGAAAGACAGGTCTTCATTAAGCTCAACATTTTAACCGCCGTTTCCACTACTTCGCTCCTTCGGAGCTTCGAAGTGCGCAGCACAAATAAGATAAAACGAAGGAGGGCATTATTCGCCAAGGCTTCGGAGTGCACGCACAAAAAAAACGGCCGATGGCCGTATTTAATTTTTTCGCTTTCGCCCGACCTTTGTTGGCGACGAATTTTTGGGTTGTTTGCACGCGGACGCAATGGCATCATCAATAAATTTCTGCGCGTCTTTGGGATAGTATTTTCGAATTCGTTTCCAAGTCAACTGTAGTTGCGGTAAATACTGAAAAGCATCTCGTACATCGAGTAATATCAGAGGCCATTCCTCATCATCCCAAATCTTATTCTGTTTTTGCATCTGAAAACCGAGCACGAAACGATTAAGCCATAAGCCGTATTGTTCCGGAGCCAAGCCCCAAATTAAAGTTTGATGCTGCACATAGGTCAACCGAATCAGACTCTTCAAAAGACTTTGTACCTTTTTAAATTCGTTCATCTCAAACTCCCTGAATAATTTTTATTTCTAATGCAGAGTATATATGTTTTGAATTTTTTGTAAAGGAGGAACTCCGATAGATGACAAGCGCTTTTTGCAGAGCGGGGTTTCCGCAGAAATGATCCAAAAAACCGGAAAGGTAGGTCTTCATTAAGTTCAATATTTTACCCGACGTTTCCACCACGTAAAATCAAAAAACATGGCCTCTGATGGCCGGGTTTTTTTATTTGCGCTCAAGATATTAACATCGTATCATCTAAATCAGAACGAATGGAAAGGAAGAAACATGAGCAATAAAAAAATATACGCATTTGACGTTGACGATACGCTGGAAATTTCGAAAGGCCCGGTTCCGGTCGGTGAACTTCGCAGGCTTCGTTTGGAGGGCCACGTCGTCGGACTTTGCGGAAACTGGGCTGTTTTTACAAACGCGGTCCCCGGCTGGGAAAACCTTGTTTCGTTTCTCGGACAGGTTGGGACTTCAAAGGAAGAATTTCTCCGTCAGATTAAAAAATATTGTAAGGCAAATGAATATATTCTCGTGGGCAACGACCCCGCTGTTTTCGGCGGATCAAATGACCGCGGAGCCGCCTCTGCCGCCGGATGGCGTTTCATACAGGAGCAAAACTTTGCAAACGGCGAAAGATAATGCCGTTTTTTTTATTTGAAGTTCATTATATCAACATGATGCGCTGATATAGGTTAAATATGAATAATAATACATCTTCTGATAAACTCAAATTTATCCTTGACTTATAACACAATCGGTGCTATAATTAGAACCGTTAAAACAGTCCCCTGAAAATTTAATATCGGACAAAAAAAATACAGAAAAGGAGAAAAACATGGGTGTGAAAATGGATGTGTGCTATGTCATCGAAAATCTGGTCGAGATACTTTTGCCGAGGTTTTCAGACGGCGCAAATGTCCTGCAACTGAGCCTGGACGTTGAAGCAAGAGCGTCCGACACCGACAAAAAAGTGCGCCGCTATATCCATCTTTTGTTCCACAGGCCTTCTAATTACACAAAGGTTTTATGGAATGTGACCGATGACCCTCGCGTATCTTATCAGAATTTCAAAGGCTGGCACGTAGAATCGGACCACGATTCCGGCTGGCGAACCGACGGACTGTCATCACCGATGCGCAATGAATACACGAATATGATCGGCGAGCTCAAAACGAAACTGCGTCCGATTGACTGCGAAGTCAGCGCGCGGTTCCATATGCTAAGCCTGCCAAAAATCGTCAAGACCAAAAGCTATATTTACGACCGTAAAAATTTCAAATTCGCAATTGTGTGGTAACACTTAAAACCCCGGACAAAGAGCCTATAGACTTCTTTGTCCGGGGGTTTTTTTGTTGACGGGAAATTCTTATTGCAAAAGCCTCATCACCCAGCCGAAGAGACTGAATTTGCTTTCGTTGGTTTTGATGAATTCCAGCGCTTTCGCGTTTGCATCCTGCAAAGCCTTTATCTGTGTTTCCAGATCTGCTTTTACCGCCGGGTCCGTGGTCCGCTCCATTGCTTTGGTAAGCCGGCTAATACTGTTCTCCGTGGTCACAATCTCGCTCCTCAAAGCACCGAGGTTTTTGTAGTCGGTGCCGAAAAGGAAAGTTTTGAGCCAACCGTGCGTCTCAACCGCATCAATAGCTTCCGCCGCGCGGTCACTTGAAGTCGCCTGTTCCTGCGCCACTGCGCGTACCTCTTCTCCGATATTCTTGTCCTTGCCGGCAAGAGCCGTCAAAGTCTCCACCACTTTCGCGACATTGCTCTTGTGCTCCGCGCTTATTTCCTTGCCTTTGCCGGTTGTTGCAACCGCAAGAGCCGAGGACGCAATAAGCAGGAACGATAATGTCGCTACATTAAAAACACTTTTTTTCATGTTTTTTTTGTTAATTAATAAATTAATAATAAAAACGGCTATAAGTCCATTATACACCATTAAAAAACCCGCTCATAGGAGCGGGATTTTGGCCTTAATTTCGTAGAGCACTATTTCCGGAAGCAACGCACGGCGATGTTTTTTGTAATAAATCGTAAAAGCGTTTCTTTTTCTTCCTCTGGAATCCCTGACGGCGGAATTGTGAAAACCATTGCGGAACGACAAAATGCTGTTGTCATTCCATTCCGTGCCCGGCACAAAACCTTTTGATATTAATCTCCGCAAAACCTTTAAGGCCCTTATCGGAAAGCGTGCCAGCTCTCTGCGCAAAACCCTCAAGGCCGCTCTGGCTCTGGGATCATTTGGCCAAGGTGTATCGGCTGGATCTTTGAGTTGGGGCGGGTATAGGGACATAGAAATAGGGCCTTTGTTGTATCCAAAGCAGTAAGATATCAGCTTAAAAAGAAGGAGGCTTAGCCGTCCGACTATAACCTTCAGCATTTATATTTTCTCATCTTCTTAAATATTAAACATTAATAAGTAGACCGGTCAAAGAAAGTCTGCTAGTATATCCCTATCCAAAGATTAAGACTCAACAATCAAATAACCTCGCGGGAAGTCAGGGTAATAGGGCCTGAAGGCGAAAATTTCGGCGTCTTGAGCATTGAAGAGGCTTTAACGAGAGCGCGCGAATCGGGGCTGGACCTTATTGAGATCTCCCCCACCGCCAAGCCTCCTGTCGCAAAAATAATGGATAAAGGGAAGTATTTTTATGAGCAGGAGAAAAAAAGAAAGCAGGCTTTAAAAAAACAAAAGGATGTGGAAATAAAAAGCGTAAGAATAGGCATAGGCACCTCGCTCCACGACCTTGAACTCAAAGCCAAACAGGCCGATGAATTTTTGGCCGAGGGCAACAAAGCCAAAGTGGACCTTGCTTTAAGAGGCCGTGAAAAATATCTGGACAGAAAATTTTTGGAAGAGCGGATTGAGCGTTTTTTGGCGATAATCGCCCATTCCTTTGACCGCGAGGACATCAAAAAAGGGCCAAGGGGCCTCTCCTTGATTATTGGGCCAAAGAAGTGATATAGTCTATTAACTTATGAGTAATAAGGCAAAAACCAACAAATCCATACTAAAAAGGATGAAAATCACCAAAACCGGCAAAATAATGTACATGCCGGGGGGTGTTAACCATTTTCAGGCCAAAAAGAAGCGCTCCAAGCAGCTTGGCAAGAAAAAAAACCTGCAGGTCACTCACGAGGATTCTGTCCAGCTTAGAACTTATCTTTATCACAAATAAACAAACATGACACGCGTAAAAAAAGGAAAAATGGCGCTGAAGCGCCGAAAAAACGTACTGGCGCAAACCAAAGGTTTCCGCTGGCAGAGAAGCAAAAAAGAGCGCGCCGCAAAGGAGGCTTTGCTTCACGCGGGGCACCACGCTTTTGCCGACCGCAGAAAAAAGAAGGGAAACTTCCGCGCGCTCTGGAATATTAAAATAAACGCGGCCGTCCGCGAACAGGGCTTGTCTTACAGCAAATTTATCAACAAACTCAAAAAAGCCAACGTTGGCTTAAACAGAAAAGTTCTCTCGGAGCTCGCGGAGAAACATCCGGACATTTTCAAAAAAGTTGTAGATTCAGTTTCTGCGAAATAGCACCGAGATAAAGAAAAGGAATCCCGCAACAATAACGAAAAGCGGACCCGGAGCGAGTCCGAGTGCTTTTGCCGCAAAAATCCCGAGAGCTGCCCACGACACGCCCAGAACGGACGAAAGCCAGATATAGCTCTTCATGCTCCACGCGATGTTTCTGGCGGTGGCCGCAGGAATTATTATAATGGAGCCTATCAATAGCACTCCCGTAAATTTTATGCCCGCGGCAATTCCCAGCGCAAAAATGGTCAGAAACAAAAGCTCCAAAAGATGCGGCTTATATCCGACGGACAAAGAAAGGTCGGGCGACATTAGGGTAAGTGCGAATTTTTTATAGAAAAGAAGCAGAAGTGCCATTATCAAAAGAGAGACCGAAACCGCGATAAAAACATCTAAACCGCCGACCTTGGAAATATCCCCAAAAAGAACCTCGAGCAATTCTTCTTCGGTTGAAAGAAGCGCCCCCACGGCCAAAGCAAGCGTAAAGACAACGCCGACCAATGTTTCTACAGGAAGCTTGGTCCTGTGTTCAACGGCCCAGATTATCAAAGTCCCAAGAGCAAGAAAAGCGAACGCGCCCAAAAACGGATTGAAATTGAAAATAATACCCAAGGCTATGCCCGGCAAAGCGACATGTGAAAGCGCGTCTCCCACCAAAGCCATACGGCGCAGAAGCGCGAAGGAACCTATCATCCCGCCCGCCGCGGCAATAGCGCCGCCCGCAAAAAGCGTGTATAAAAAATTAGTTTCCATGTTAGTGCATGTGATGATAAAGCTTTCCTCCGCCTCCGTATAATTTTTCAAGCTCTTTTGAATTTAAAACCTCCGAAGGCTGGCCGAAACAAGTCTGTGCTTTGTTCAGGCACAACACGTTGTTCGCGTATTTATAGACAACAGAAAGGTCATGTGAAATAAGCATAAGTGTAAGGCCGTGTTCGTCCTGAAGCTTGTGCAGGAGCTCATAGACCGTCTCCTGGCCTGCTATGTCCACGCTGGCGGTCGGCTCGTCAAACATCAAAAGGTCCGGATGCCCCACTACCGCCCATGCAATAAGCGACCTCTGCAATTCTCCTGAAGACAACTCTCCTATTTTTGTATTTAAAAACTCTTTTCCCAGTCCGACAGCCTTCAGCGCCCCAAGATATGAATGGTCGCCTTTCCAATTTTGGGCCTCGGCCGCGTGCTCCCTTAAAGACAAAAATTCTCCCACGGTAATCGGCAAATCCCTTTCCAAATCCACTTTTTGGGGAACATAGCCTATCCTGACATTTTTATCTTTTATAATCTCTCCCGAATACGGCACCGCCCCCAAAATAGCCCGAAAAAGCGTGGTCTTGCCCGCCCCGTTCGGGCCGATTACCGCAAGCGAGTCGCCTTTCTCCAGTGAAAAAGAAACCGCGTCCAAAATATTGCCATTTTTCGGCCCGACTTTCAGATTTTTTATTTCCAATATAGACACAATCAATGTTTCTTCATTAATAGCTCCCTAAGTTTGTTTATGTCGATATTTTTTTTCATTTCGGTAAGCTCCGCATCGTCGCGCGGATTTAGGCCGAGGTGGTCATGTATTTCATCAAGCATTTTTAATATTCTTGTAATTTCCTCTTCCGTCTCTATAGAAACAATCAAGTCGAGCTCCATCCTTAGTCTCGCCAACGTACTCTCCCTATTTTGGCTGATAAGCACGACAGTACTTAAAAAAATTGCCTCCAGAGAAACGATCATTGTAAGCAATCCGAACGGAAACCGGTCAAACGGCGCGAGCCCTGGCACCGCGCCGGTATTAGCCAAAATCCAAAATGCAAAAAACAGAAAATTTCCCGCAAGAAACAAAATAGTCCCGAAATAAGAAGTCAGCAAATCCGCCAATTTATCGGTGAGGCTTTTTTCGCTCTCAAGCTTCTCCAAAAGCACAAGAGCGAGCTTCTCTTTTTGGAACGCATTAATCTTGGAGTGCATAAGATTAATATACCTTATTTTAACAATTTTAGCATTTCTTGCGCAGAACACGTATTTATTATATCCGTTTTTCCCGCCCAGCCGCGGCGGGCTTGGGAAACTCCGTATTCAAGAAAGTTAAAATGCTGTACGGAATGCGCGTCCGAATCAATAGACATTTTTATCCCGGCCTCAACGCACCTTTTAATATACTCTTCCCTGATATCGGACCTGTCGGGATACGCGTCTATTTCCAATACGGTACCTGTCCGCTTCGCAGTCATAATTATCTCATCAATGTCCAGTTCAATCGGCTCCCTTTTATTGATAACTCTTCCAGTCAGGTGAAAAATAATATCCACATTCGGATTTTCCATAGCAGAGACTATTCTTCTTGTCTGTTCTGCTCTGGTCAGATTGAAATGGCTGTGCACCGCGGCTCCCGCAACTTCCAGCTTTGCCAAAGTTTTGTCGTTTATATCCAGCGAACCGTCTTTCATTATATTTACTTCCGCGCCCTTCAGCACCCGAAATTTCGAATTTTGAATCTTGAATTTCGAATTTAATTTATCTATCGCCGCCATTTGTTTGAGAAGTTTTTTTTCGTCCGACCCGCCCGTCATTACCAATGCTTTTGTATGGTCGGTGATTGCGATGTATTCAAGCCCCATTTTTTTTGCGGCCTCGGCCATTGCCTCAATAGAATTTTCCCCGTCGGTCCAGTCCGTCTGTACCTGCAGGTCGCCTTTCAAATCTCCGTAACTGATAAGTTTCGGCAATTTTCCCGCGCGCGACGCTTCAATCTCTCCCGTATTTTCCCGGAGCTCGGGCTCAATATAACTAAGTCCCAATTTTTTATAAACCTCTTCTTCACTTTTGCCGGCTATTTGCCTGTTTCCATTCCACAAACCGTATTCATTGAGCTTCAATCCTTTTTTTTGCGCCAGCTCCCGGAGCTTTACGTTGTGATCCTTTGAACCGGTAAAATAATTGAGTGCCGCGCCGTAAGAGCCGGCCGGCACGACCCTCAAGTCAGCGTCCAATCCGTTTTTCAAAATTACCATTGTCTTTGTTTTTCCTTTTGAGAGGACATTGGCGATTTGCGGAAGGGTAATAAATTTTTCCATAACAATCTCCGGCTTCTTTGAGACGGCCAGAATATCCAAGTCTCCGATGGTTTCTTTTTTTCTTCTTGCGGAGCCCGCGATTATTGCTGTCTCAACCTCGGGAAAAGACTTTACCATCGCAAGCAGCGCGTTTAATTCCGGGGCAATGATTCCGAGTACTCTCCTGCCTCCGGAATTTTTTAAAAACTCTATGCCTTTTAAGATTTTCTCTTCCGACTTTTGGCCAAAACGCTCCAATTTGCGGATCTTTCCCGAGCGCCCAGCTTTTTCCAGATCTTTTAAATTCTTAACCCCCAATTTTTTATACAAAACTTTAATCATCTTCGGCCCCACACCTTCCACCGCGGAAAGCTCGGAAACGTTCACCGGAATTTTTTTCTTCAGCCTTTCGTGTTCCGCAAAAACACCTTTTTTGAGCAAGCTTTCAATATGAAAAGCTATGCCTTCGCCGACGCCGGGAATTTTTTTCAGCGCCTCTTTGCCTCCTTTTTCATACAAATCTTTCATTTCCTCGCCCGAAACCTCAACCCCCGAGGCGGCCTTTTCATAAGCGCGCGGTTTGAAAAATACTCCTTCCATTTCATAGAGTATAGCCATCTCGCGTAAATTTTTTGCTATTTCCTGATTGGTCATTTTCCCATATTTTAACATACGGCCGGAGATATCCACAGCCTCCATTGCGCGGACTATCTGTTTTTGAGATAATGAGATTAGAGAATTTTTTGGCGATTTTCAGAAATGGATAGCCTTGGCACAGGCAAAAGTGCGCCCCTAATGTAGCCTTTACAGGCAAAAACATCAGACCGCGGTCTTACCGCATTGCTCACTTTCCGGCTCGTGCCAAAATCTTCGTTCTTTCCACAATTTTTTTTCTCAATGGGGCTTGCCCCAAACCACACCCAGGACATCGCGCCTCGGGTGTTCTTTTTTTATGGTTTTGTAGTCGGATTTTTTGGTATTGGCGAAAACGGAGGCAAGGCAACCGGCCTTTGGCCGTCTAACATCGGGTACAAATAAATCAGCACGAACGAAACGATAAGATTTATAATTCCGGCCGACAAAAACAAAAGATGAAAACCATATATGTCCGCCAGAACACCGCCTATGGCGGCTCCTATTGCGCCTGACATGGTCATCCCTCCCACGCTGAAAAGGCTCCACTCAAACCCCTCTGACCCTTTATCAACATGCCTCGCAAAAAGCGAATAATAAGCGGCCATTAAAAAAGCGTCGCCTATGCCCGCGAACATTTCCAGCAAATAAATGTGCCAGATTTTGGAAACGGCCAGCAGAGCAAAAGGATATATGACCGCAACAACCGCCCCGACGATTAAAACATAAAAATCATCTTTTTCGCCCTTGATCCTGTCCAAAAAACGGGCAATGGGTATCTGCAAAACTGACTTCGTAACGGCGTATATTGCCAGAGCGAATCCGACCGTCCTTAAAGTTGCGCCTTCTATAAAACCGGTCACAAAAACTGCGAAAAGCGGCATAAAAAAGCTAATGGATAAAATAGCAAAGAACATATACAGAAGCAGTATCTGCACGGCCCGGTTCACCGTGATATTAATATGTATGCGCATAAAATTATTTTATATCTTTCGCGAGCTTTATGTTTTTAATATTATACATCCGCTTCATCGCTATTTTTTGCATAATTAAATTCGTTGCGTACCCGATGACCGCGAGCACCGCGAAATAAACCGCGCCCGCAAAGTTCAGTTTCGGAGGCTGCTGCGTGAAAAGATTTATTAATGTGGCGCCGACGCCCATTGAAGTGATGACGGTCAGGTTTTTTACCGAGCTTTCCGTGCTTTTGGCCTGCAGGCCGGAAAACAAATCCAGCGCCGAATTTACATAGTTTTTCGTCATTCCCCAGATATGTTTGATATATTCCAGCGTATCAACCAGCGTTTCATATTTAAATTCCAGGATATCTGCGAATTTTTTCAGCTCGCCGCTACTTTTAGCAATTGATGCGCGGGTGCGGATATACGCACCCATTTGATTTATTCTTGCTTCAATAAGATTTATAGTTTTTGCATAGCCTTCTATTTTGTCTTTGAAAGATCCTATCTCGCCCCCATTGATCTTCCCTTTTTCTTTAACTTCCGCAATGCGCTCCCAGATGATGCGGTGCAAATTTAAATATCTGTGGAGCTGGCCTTTGAATTCGCGCATGAAGATTTGTTCGTGTATGAAATCTTCGATGTTCTTCGCGTCCTCTTTTCGGTTGTTTATTATGTAGAGCTTATTTCCGCGATAAACCTCGAACTCCTGTTTTGTAATCTCAAAATATTTTTCCTGGCTGAAATCTTTTAACAAAGCTTCTGCTTCGCTTTTTGAAGCCTTGTCCAAAACCAAAAAATACGGATAGATTGTCTTGATATTCGCCAGCTCTTTTGGGACAGGGGCGCCAAGGCTGAAAATATAACTTATGGCGGGCGAGAGCTTTGTTTCGTAATAATCAGTAAGGCCGTTAATATTTGCTTCCGCCCCGCCCTCCGGCTTTTTTGACAGGACAATAAGCCCGTCTTCATAGATTTTTATCTCTATTTCGGATTTAGACAGGAACAATATGTAGTCCAGACTGTCTATTTTCATCTCTACCGAATCTATTCCGAGCGCTCCCCGCAAATCATTGAGCTTGGCCGGGTCCAGCGTCAGTTCCGACTTTCCTTCCTTCAAAAAATCATAAATCTCGGACAAATGGAGCGTTGTCCTCTGAAACCACCCCCCTATATAGATTTTTTGGATAGTCATTTCCCCTTTATTTTAGCATTTATATTCGCTTTCAATAACTTGGGGAGTTTGCGGAAGTCGTGTTCAAGACAATTCAAAACGGCGGTTGAGCGCAGAGCCGCGGCAGGGTGGTAGAGGGGGCAGATTATAAGCCTTTGCCCCTCCTCCGTTAAAACTTCGGAGGGCAAGCCGTGATTCTGTGAAATTTTTGCCGATGGCAAAAAATAATTCATAGCGAAGCGGCCCAGCGGCGCGATAATTTTTGGGTTGATAATTTTAATTTGTTTTTTTAAATATGGTTCGTAAGCTTTTATTTCTTTAGGCAAAGGGTCGCGGTTTTTGGGCGGACGGCGTTTTATGATATTTGTAATGTAGACCGATTCTCTCGGCCACCCAATATCAGCAAGTAGTTTATTTAGAAGCTGTCCGGCTCTGCCGACAAACGGCCTCCCCAATTTATTTTCATGAAACCCCGGCGCCTCCCCGATAAACATCACCTCCGCCTCCGGATTCCCCTCTCCAAAAACCAAATTGGCCGCGCCGTATGTGGGCAAACTTTTATCCGCCTCGATCTCATTTTTTAATTTTTCCAATTCAAACCGCTTGTCCATTGATTAAAATACTAGCATATTTGCTTAAAATATCATTTTCGATTTTCCGCCCGTTACCATGCTTCAAAATCCCCAAATAAGATTGAAAGTTTTTGTCGCTTATCTTTTTAAACATCCTCTGCTTTGTCTTGGTACGCAATATCCTATGATTCGGAAAATTGACCCAGCCCAGAAAATCTATTCCCGAAGCAATAGTGCTTATCGAAAGCTTTTTTGGATGTAACCCTAGTTTTAGGCTTTCTTGCAGAAATTCTTTTATCGCCGGTATTAAGTTCGCGAGATATGCCCTATCATCCGACAAAACAACAAAATCATCTGCATACCTTATATAATATATTGCTTTAATTTTGTGTTTCATAAATTGGTCGAACTCGTTCATATAAATATTTACGAATAGTTGTGATGTTAAATTGCCAAGCGGTAAACCGACACCTTCTTGTTTAGCTGAAAAGCTGTTTATGATTTCTTTAAGCAGCAAAATAATACTTTTGTCGGGAATATGACTTTCTAGGATATTGATTAAGATTTCGTGATCAATATTATCAAAGAATTTCCTGATGTCGCATTTCAAAACCCAGCAGGTTTTAGTATTGTTTTTACTTGCCTTATAAGCAAATTCTCTGAATCGATTAACAGCCTTGTGTGTTCCTTTGTTTAACCTACAAGAGCAAGAATCTGTTGTAAAAACATTATCAAAAAATGGATAGAGTTTTCTATGAATTGCGTGGTGCAGAAGCCTGTCTCGCACGCTTGCTTTGTGGATATTTCTTGGTTTTGGATCATTAATCTTAAAAGATTGATAGCCGCCGTGTTTATAATTTTTGGAAGATAGCTCGCTATGGAGTTGAATAATATTTCCCATAAAATTTCTTTCAAATTCTTGAATATCTTTTTTATTCCTTTTGCCGCGCAAAAACTCTTTCCACGCCTCTAGCAAGTTTTCCAATGATATTATATCTTCAAATGTATGAGTGAGTTGAATTTTCATAAAAATTTGCCTATACAGACCCCCCCCCACGGCTTTTGCCCTTATTTGCAAAGGCTGAAAGAAGTGTATTTGCTGTGGTGCGGATATTATACAATACTGCCAAAAATCCATAGGCATTCTTTGGGTGAAAGAATCGATGATCTATTTATTGAAATAATTGAATTTATAGCTATAGCCAGTTTTCTTTCCAAAGAAGAAAAATTGCCTTATGTAAAAGTCGCAATCCGCAAAGTAGATACTTTGAAAATATTACTGATGGTTTTATGGGAAACAAAATCGCTTGATAACAAAAAATATATCGCTCTTTCAATGAAAATAGAAGAAATCGGGAAAATGCTGGGGGGTTGGAGAGGACAATTACAAAAACAAAACTCTCCGGCAAAAGCAGGAGAGAAATGAAAAGAGTTGCGGGACGGCAAAAGCAAAACCATTGTTGTGATTCCACCTGTTGTCAGGATTGTCATAGTACGCGTTCAACCATTGGCCATCGTCATTGCGATTAGCGCTGAGCAAGCGAGGGTTACCGTCAGAAAACGCGCAAATATCATCTGTGCCACCGCTCTTCGAGTACTCTCTGAGCTGTATCTAATTCGGCATAGAAATGCCTTAATATTTTGCGCCAAGTATCTTCATTTTTTTGTGAAGTGTCTGCATACACCACTCTGTCCCAAACCTTAGTCGAAGACACTCTCGGCGTATGGATACTGGATTCGGTAGGAGAAAACCTTGATCGTCTCCATATTCACCTAATACCAATTCTACCCTATCAAAGAAAAATCCCCGTGCCAAGTTTACAATTTTTTGCAAACTCGACACGGGGAAAATCAAAGGACAAAGCTCAAAGAATCTAAGTAGATCCAAGGTTCAAATCCGCCGGCTGGCGGACTAAGAACTAACTTGCGGGACGGCAAAAGCAAAACCAACGTAGTGACGCCACCTGAAGCCAGGATTGTCACAGAACGCGTCCAACCACCGGCCATCGCCACCGCGACTAGCGCCGAGCAAGCGAGGGTAACCGTCAGAAATGATGGGTTCGTGCATTGCAACGATCCACCATAGGCCCATAGCTTCGATATCCTCGTCCGAGAAGTTTTCCCTGATCAAACAGGCAACTTCTGCGTTTGGCTTGGTAAACTTTAATGCTTCGGCCAAAGCACGGACCTTTTTTGTGGTCCGATCGTTGTCGGTAAAAAGCATTCCTTTGAAGACAGCGGCTTCGGTTGTCTCGCCGTTGGTCGGCTTGAAGTCGTCCGAACAAAGCACTCTCTTGGTGTAGTCGTTCAAACGAAAATCTTTCCTTTCGAGCCGCTCAATCCACTGTGGGCCAGTTGTGCCGTCGGAAGTAACTGGCGGGAGATATATAATACCGCCATGGTCGGACCAGCGCTGTCTCAGTTTAGAAACCGAGAGTTCTCCGCGGAGAAAACGATCGGCTTGTTCCTCGCCGCCAAGCTTGTTGGCAATGGCTTCGTGCCAGTTGTACGGACGATGACCATATTTTGACATAAATCCTCCTTCGGCTTCTAGCCGATTTTGTTCCGCGGCCTATTAGGCCGGGGCCGATACTTTCGGCATTGTAAAAGATCCATTAGCCTCAAAACATGAGGAAATCCCATATTTTTAGCTTATTGTAAGTATACTCCTATTTTGATTTTTTGTCAACATCAATACCGATTGGCTTGGTGCTACATTCCCTGTTTTTGATAACATGATACACAGTAGGCAGGAACGAAACGAATATTATTCCCGCTATTATCGGGAGCAAATATTTATCTATGTCGGGAACAATGCTTCCCAAAATATACCCAAGCCAGGTAATGCCGAGCGACCAAAGCGCCCCGCCCAAAATGTTATAAAAAAAGAATGTTTTGTATTCCATTTTTCCCACTCCGGCGAGAATGGGCGCGAAAGTGCGGACTATAGGCAAAAATCTCGCCATAACGATAGTTTTTGGTCCGTGTTTCGCGTAAAAATTGTTCGCTTTAATAAGATGATCCTTGTGGAACAAAAGCGAATCTTCCTTATTGAAAAGCGACGGACCCACTTTCGCTCCGAACGCGTAGCCGAAATTATCCCCCAAAACGGCGCCAACGAACATGAGCGGGGCCAATATCCAAATATTGAGGTACCCCTGCGAAGCGAGAAAACCGGCCGTAAAAAGCAACGAATCACCCGGCAGGAAAAAACCGATGAACAGGCCGGACTCCGCAAAAACTATAAAAAAAAGACCCAGATACCCCGCGGTTTTAATAAGACTGATAAGATCTATTCCAAAAAATTCCATATTAAAATATCTGATAAATTAGCTCGTAAATTATTCCTAAAGAAAACACCGTTATCAAAAAATACTGCTGAACTTTCCCGAAGCCAAGAAGCCTGTTTGTGACAAGCCCCATGGCTCTCATTCTTCTTAAAATATAAACTACCATGATTCCGTCAAAAGCAACAAACGTTCCGCCCATTAAGGAGATGAGCCTGGTAAAATCCTTCGCTCCCGCTAAAAACAGGACCACGGGCACCGAAAGCGACGCAAACCACGCCGCCGAGGACGCTAAGCGCAAGTCCAATTTATATATTGCGTTAAGATTGTATCCAAGAGCCAGATAAGACCTGAAAATAGACAGAAATCCGAGAAGCGCCCCCACTTTTACAATACCCGGTCCCAAAACACTGATTAGCCCAGACATCGCGTCTTTTGTGACAGACTCTCCGCTTGCCATTAATACTCCGAGCGAAAATATCAAATAAAGAACAAATGATACGGTCGTGCCGTAGATAATCGCAAGCTTCAAAAACCGGCCTGATTCGCCTTCGTTTTGTTTTCTGAAAATATCGCGGGCATCCGCGATAACCGCGAGCCCGGCGAGCGCAAAAACAAATATTCCAAAAGAAAAAAAACGGTCTTGCCCGAATAAATTAATATTTTGGGAGCTTCCGCTGTTATACGAGAGGAAAGAAATAAAAATAATTATCGCAATCAGCGGAATCGTTAAAATAAAATCTATAAATCCGATGTCTTCAATATTTTCAAAAAGAAGCAATAGAGAAGCCAGCCCAAAAAAAATGAGAGACCAGACAAAAGGATTCCCTCCGAAAAGTATTCCCAAAAAAATCCCTCCCAGTCCGCCGAAAATCAAAAGGACGGTGTTGAAACCCAATATCTGGGAGAGCATTGAAAACGCCCCGAAAAATTTACCCAAATATTCTTTTGCATAGCCGGGCAGACGATGTAGTCCGTCGGAATTTAACACTATCTCGCCATAAGCCAAATGCACTCCTAATATGCCTAAAAATGCCAAAAACGCCGTTATCAGGCCCCAAACGGCCCCTGATACGCTAACCGCATACGGCAGGACAAAAATACCTGAGCCGATAATCATGCCAAAAATCAGGCCGACCGCTTCTAAAAACTGTTTGTTTTTAATCATCGCGCTTCTCAATACTCTCATGCAAACGGCTTTCGAATGCGCGCAATACCCAGAGCACGAAAAGAACGAGAAGAGTTGAATAAACGGCGACAATATAAAATCCGAATCCTGCAGTCATGCCGATAGCGGCGGTAACCCAGAGCCCTGCTGCCGTGGTTAAGCCTTCCATCCGATCTCCCTTTAAGAAAATAAGTCCTCCGCCGATAAAACCGATGCCGACCACCACCTGCGAAGCTATGCGTGAAGGGTCAAAAGAAGAACGTCCGAGCTCCGGCAGCAAACTGTTCGCCGACATAACTGTAAAAAGCGCCGCTCCCAAAGCCACGAGCATGTAAGTCCTCAAACCGGCCGGCTTTGCGCGGTATTCCCTTTCAAACCCGATAAGCATACCCAAAACTACCGCCAAAGTGAGCCGGTATATTATTTGCAATGTTTGAGCGTCCAAAAAATTTTCCGGCATAATTTAAATTTTAACTAATTTTTCTTTTTTTATAAATTCAATAATCTTACTGACCAAACGTTTCGGGTCCGAATCAAAAATAACATTGCCGGGACCTCTTTTGGATTTTTCCAATATATCGCGGATGACTTCCGTAGAGCCGCCAGACCCCTCTAAAACACCGATGGGCTTGCCGTCTTCAAGCGCGATAGTAAATTCGTTTATCGTGCCCCATCTGCCGCAGCCGACTATTACCGCGTCGGCCGCTTTTGTGAGCAGTAAATTTCTTCCGGAATATCCGAAGCCTGTATAAATAATAATATCCAGATAATCTACAGGGAGCTTATACGTTTCTATGTGTTCTTTTTCGGTATTTGCGGGAGACACGCCGATATTAAATCCCCCCGCCTCTTTTGCTCCGATAGCCGACCAATAAGGAAAACCTGTTGTTGCTCCGTTTATCATTATTGCGCCTTGTTTAACTATCTCCGCGCCCAAAATCTTTGCATTATCCAGCGCGTTAACAGCGCAATGTCCCGTCTCCGCCGCCCCCGAAACGCAGATCTTATGCTTTAAATGCGTGTGTTTTTCGTCCATGTCTTACAGTATAACACTCTCCCCGTATTTTGGCGCCTCGGCGTCTATACCTAAATAATCCCTGACTTTTTGAACAAGCTCTAAAGAAGCCTTAGGCTCGCCGTGAATAGCATAGACTTTTTTCAAAGTGTCGGCGTGGCTATTTATAAATTCAAACAGCGCGGATTCGTCGGGATGCGAAGAATATCCGTAAATAACCTCTTTATTGCATCTTACCGGCACATCTTCCCCGAAAATTTTCACAACGTCCGCGCCGTCTTCTATCCTTCTGCCTAAAGACCCCGGAGCCTGATAACCAATAAAAAGAATTGTGTTTTTGGGGTCGCTTAAATACCGCCTTTCATGGTGCAATATTCTGCCTCCTGTGGACATGCCCGAGCCCGCAATAATAATCTTTGGCGACGGCGCGGAATTTATTTCCTTGGAATTTTCCGTGGTCAGCGAAAAATGAACCATCGGAAGCTTAAAAAATGAAAATGATTCTTTGTCTATATAGGCGCGGTTGAGATAAGAATAATATTTTTGGTAAATTTCGGTAGCATGTATCGCCAGCGGGCTGTCCAGAAAAATCGGCATATTGGGTATTTGTTTGTTCCTTAGCATATCGCTTATCTCCCACAAAAGCTCCTGAGTGCGCTCCAGAGAAAAAGCGGGTATCATAAGCACTCCTCCCCGCACAACGCTTTGTTCTATAACCCTCTCAAGTTTCAATTTTTTTTCCTCCACGCCTTCATGCTCGCGGTCGCCGTAAGTGGACTCCGTCACCAGATAGTCCGGGCTCGGAACCTTGGAAATGCCCAAAAGAAGCGGGTTGGTAGGATTGCCCAGGTCTCCCGTAAACAAAATTTTTATTTCCCCGCGCGTCATGGCAGGGCAGGAAACCATTATCATGGCGGAGCCCAAAACATGCCCCGCATCATAAAAAGTAAAAGACATTTTTCCGACGCGCACCGTATCTTTATAATTTTTACTCTCCCAAAGAGCCATTGCTTTGTCCACATCCTCTTCAACATATAAAACTTCTTCCTTTTCACGCTCGGCTTCTTTTGCCAGAACGCCAACACTATCTTTTAGCATAAGCCCCGCCAAATCCCTCGTCGGAAAGGTAGAATATATTTTTCCTTTAAAACCGCTCTTAATAAGTTTTGGTATTCTTCCGGTGTGGTCTATGTGCGCATGGGTAATAAAAAGCGCGCTGATGCTTTTCGGATCAAACGGAAAAGGCTCGGTATTTTTTGTATTTGAAAATCTCGGCGACTGAAAAAGCCCGCAGTCTATAAGAACCTTAGTTTTACCATCTTCAATAAGGAAGCAACTTCCCGTGACTTCCTGCGCCGCTCCAAAAAACGAGAGCTTAGCCATAAAACTTATTATACAATAAAAACGCCGTTGACCCGCCGAAAAAATCGAACAAGAGGTCGGATAAAGTGTCTTCGTAAACTCCGGACAAATAAGTAAGCCCGGCATGGGTAATAAATCTGTCCAAAACAAGCTCAAAAAATTCCCAGAATACCCCGACGAACATTACAAAGCCGATAGAGGCCAAAAATAAGAAAAAGGCCTTTTGCCGCTGCGTCATCGCTATTTCCGGCCTTTTCCAAAAAACCAGCCATAAAACATATGCCAAAAATCCGCCTAAAAAATGGAACGGCATATCCAGCCACCTGACAAGAAAAAAAAGGTCGTATTGAAGCCCTACCAGCCACGCGCCCAGAAGCAAAACCAGAAATCCGGAAGCAAATTTGCGGGATTCAAAAAAAGACCTCATTTTTTGGGTTCATTATTCAAGTATGCCGTCTAAATTAACGTCGTAAAGTATCGCCTCTCCCGCCAGATTATATTTGATAAGCTCGCCCGGACCGAACCACAGCGCGATTTCTTTTTCGGCGTCGTCCGCTGAACCGGAAGCGTGAATAAGATTTCTTACGGCCCTTCCGTCAATGTCCGAAACTTCGTACGAATCAATAGTCAGGTCTCCTCTGATAGTTCCCACGTCCGAAGTCAGAGGCTCCGTGCCTCCGGTAATTTTGCGTACAACGCCTACGGCGTGCATCCCCTGCCAGACCATTGCGATAACCGGCCCTTTGACCATATAATTTTTCAGATTATTTAAAATAACTTCGGTTACTTTCAGCGGATCTTCCGACGGCGGGGTTTTTCCTTTCTTGCGGTATGATTCTATTGTTTTTTGTCCCGTCTTTACGCGCCACTCCGGATCCACCAGATAATGTTTTTCAACAAGCTCACTCGTAGGAACGGTCATTTTCATGCCCGCGAGTTTTAATCCGCTTCTTTCATAACGACGGATAATCTCGCCGATGAGGCTCCTCTGTACTCCGTCGGGCTTTATTAACACCAATGTTTTTTCTTCTTTCGGGTGTACCATAATAAAACCATTCTAGAAAATTTTGTCCAAATTGACAAGGCATAACCAGTTGCTAAGCTTAGCGGAGATTTAAAGAAAAAATGAAAATATTTTTGGTCTGTCCGGTCAGAAAGGTCGGCAAAAAGGAATACAAATTACAGCAGGAGTATGTGGCGCGGCTGGAGGCACGGGGCCACGAAGTTCATTGGCCTCATCGCGATACGAAACAAAATGACCCGAACGGTATCAAGATTATCACGGCTAACCGCGAAGCAATAGCAGATTCAAGTGAAATCCATTTTTGGTGGAAGGCGGACAAAAAGGGAAAGTCCAAATCCGAAGGCTCTGTTTTTGACTTCGGCATGGTTTGGATGCTGAAATACTTCTTTCCGGAAAAAAAAATCATCATCGCCAACCCGATGATGGTAAATCCGTCGCAAGACAAAAGTTTTACGAACGTATTGCTCTTACTTGACTCCGTTGATTCGGTGAAAACGTTTTAAGTCCCGTCCGCACGGGATTTTATTTTTGAGTGCTTAAAACAAAATTGCCTTTGTTTATCTCCAATTTTATCGTACCGTCCAAATCGGTGCGGAAGATTTTGGCGCCGATGTTCGCGAGATTTGAAAGCGTTTGTTGGCTGGGATGGCCGTACCGGTTTCCCTCTCCCGCGGAAATGACCGCATATTCCGGTTTAATAATATTAAGGAAAAAATCGTTGCTTGAGGTCTTAGAGCCGTGGTGGCCGGCTTTCAGAACATCTATATTCCCGACCGCACCCTCATAAACAAGCCTTGCTTCAATATTTTTTTCCGCGTCTCCCATAAACAGGATTTTCCGCCCCTCAAAATCCAGCTCGCTGACCACAGTCGCATCGTGCACGTTTTTTAATGTTTCTCCGTCATAAGAACGCTCGGGATACAAAAATTTCAAAACCGCGCCGTTATAAAATAAAAGCTCTTCAGGACGGTCAATAATAATTTTTTTGATATTTTTCTCCGTAATAATTCTTTCAAATTCCGCATATTCCGCGGTATTATAACCGGCGCCGTTCTCTATTACCATACCGACCTTGTATCGCCTGAGCACATCTATAAGCCCCGTGACATGGTCGGCGTGCTGGTGGGTAAGAACTATTAAATCTATCGAATTATCGTAGTACGGCATTACACGCCCCAGATCCGAAAGAACTTTTGCGTTCGGTCCGCCGTCTATCAAAATTTGAGTGCCGTCTTTTGCCGAAATAAATTCCGAATCTCCCTGCCCCACATCAAAAAAATAAACAGCAATCCCCGGCGCATTAGATACCGCGAAAACAGAAGACCATGTAATAAAATTGAGCGAAAAAAGAAAAAATACAACTGCCCAGATGATCTGCTTTCTGTAAATTTCAAAAAACTTTAACATATGCTTTAAATGACCAGTAAAAGAGGCCCGCGTACGCGGCGCAAAGTATAAAAACAGGCAAAAAACTAAACTGAACCATGCTAAATCCAAGCGAACCGAAAAACTTTACAAAAAATATCTGATACGATATCAAAATATACGCCGCCGAAGCAATAATTTTTCCCAAACCCACCGACAAAAAAGCTGCTGTTCCCCCTAGAAAACCAAAAAACATTATCAGCGGCACTACACCTACCACCAATATATTCGCAAACGGAGAAAGCCAGCTTATCTCCCCGCCCCACGAAAGAAGCAGAGGCAGTACGAATATTTGCGCTGAAAACGCGGAAGCGGCGGCCTCCCGCAGACCAAAAATATCGGGTAAAAATTTAAAAATTTTCTTGAAAAAAGGAGATGCGACTATCAGGCCCAGAGTCGCCAAAAACGAAAGCTGAAATCCCCTGTCAAAGCGCATAAGCATAGGATTCCACAAGACCATCAAAAACGCGGCCCACATTAAAGCCGATATCGCGAAACCATTCCTTCCGGACCGCAAAGCCAAAAGACCGATTATCGCCATTATCGCCGAGCGTACAGCCGCCGCCTCCGCACCGACCATGAGCGTAAATCCGATTATCGCAAGCACAGCAAGAACCCATGCCGCCGCTTCTGGCACAATAAATCCGAAAAATGCCATCATGAACACTCCGACGATTGTAATGTTGTATCCTGATAAAACTAATATATGGATAGTTCCGCTTTTCCTGAAATCATCAACAAGCTCTTTATCCAAAGACCCTTGATTGCCCAAAAGCATGCCGTCGGCAAGCGAAGCGGCAGGTTCAGGTAAAATATTTCTCAAGTTTTCTTCGAATGAGTCTTTGACAGAATAGAGAATTCCTTTAGCTTTAAAATTTTGCGCTTTCGCCGAATCGCTAATTTCCGGGAAAATCATCTCCGCATAAATTTCGCTCTTTACGAGATATTTTTTAACGTCGAAACCGGCAAAATTTACAGGCTCGATAATTTTGCCGCTTACCTCCAAAATATCCCCGTATTTATATTCCGGATAGATTCTTTTGGTAATGCGCAATCTGCCTAAATCTGTTTCTAAAACAATGCGCTGGCTATTTTCTTTATTTTCCGACGAAAGCACCGCGCCCGTTAAAGTAAGCTCTTCTCCGTAATGTTCGTGCAATTTGTCTTTCAAAATATTATTTTCAAAAAATGAAAAGCGGAGGATGCCGAGGAGGAAGAAGAAAATGAGCAGGCAAAGCGACGCGCCTCTTGCCTCGGCACCGAAGTTAAGCGCGAGAAATACAAATAGCGCGAGCGTGAACCCCAACAACCCAAAAACTACAAAATCAGGCACATTAAAAAACGACCGGAGGGCGACTCCTGATAGAAACGCCAAGATCAAAATTGGGGCTTTAAAATAAACGCCTCGGCTCATTGTCTAGGGCCTCGTTCACGAGCCTATCCGCATCCTTATTCTTTTCCCTCGGAACGTGGCTAAAAGACACCTTAGCAAAATCCAATTTTAAGTTCCAGACGGCAACGAACAAAGGAACAATATGTTCCGTTTCTATCTTATAGACTCCCGTCAGCTGTTTCATAACCAATTCCGAATCCATCCGCATCTCTACCTCCATTTTTTTGGTTTTTTCTTTTCCGTAGAGAGCTTTTATTTTTTTTAATGCAGAAATTACTGCCATATATTCGGCCTCATTATTCGTCTTAATTCCCAGCCTTTCTCCGTATTCTTTAATTAAATGGCCTTTTTCGTCCGCAATAAAAACCCCGATTGCCGCCTCGCCCGGATTGCCACGCGACCCGCCGTCCGTATATGTGATTATTTTTTGATGACTTTCCATGGAAATTTTATATTTATAGCCAAACGGAACGCGGCAGCATTCCGATGCCCGCCGCCGCCGTATTTAACCGCTATTTTTGAAACATCCGTTGATGGTCTGGACCGCAAACTTACTAAAAATTTTCCTTTCTTTCTCTGCCAAATAATTCCTATCGGAGACCCGCTCTTTACCAAGACGCTGCCGATTTGAGAAGCGAGCCTTAATGGCGCATTTACCGCCAAAGCTTTTTGTTTGCTCAAAATTACTTCTTCCGCATCTTCTACAATTCTTGAAACTAAATCATTTTCATATTTAAGCATAGACGCGCCTTCCATAAGGTATTGTTTACGGAGCTTTTTTATTTCCCAATCACGGGCGATTTTGCTCCAAATTTTAAAATCAAGCGGAAAAATTCTCAAAACAAGATTGAGCTCCATTGTCTTGGGCAGTTTTATCTTCCACAAATCCACATCTTCGACATAAGAAATAAGCACGGGAATTTTTTTTGTGGGATGAAAATATTTCCAGGCAAGCGCAGCGCCGGAATGATTCAAAGCATAAGAGTATTCATGCGCCATTTTTATAGATTTTTCAGCGCTAATATGGTGATCTATGCTTATCACTTTTTTGGCGCCCTTGATTAATTCCCGTGTTTTATCTGTCGGATAGGAAAAATCTAACAAATATACTATTTTCCCTTTGATAATCTTAGGTAATGATTCTCCGTGATTAACGCCGAGATAAAGTGCCTTATTGCCAAATTTTTTCCACGCTGACCACGCCGCGCCAAAACCATCGCTACATTTCTTGTGATACAAAACTGCGATTTTTTTCATAAATATCCCACTTGTTTCAGCCAATAATCGTTGTCCCACTCCCAGAGAGCTTTTGCGGCCAAAAAAGCTTTAATGTCTTTAAAATAATACGGAAACTCTCTAAGTTCAACAATTCCTTTTGTAGGCCCCCAATAATGGTCTTCATGCGATACTCCGCAATGAACTCCGATGTTATCGTTTTTGCTCTGATACGAAGTCCTCACCTTGTTTCTTCCGCCTTTTTCACGTAGCCCCGCCCCGCATCTTAAACATGTTTTTTGCTGGTCAATGCGCAATATCCAGCGCGTCTGTATCTCCTGCGGGAGGGCAAGCGCGTTCCTTACTCCCTGCTCCTGCAAGGCCAAAACATAAGCAGCCGTCTGCAGATTGTAATCCGAGTAAAATCCCGTAGAAGTTTTTATATCCAAAACCCCGAATTTTCCGCCTATAGTCGCCAGCGCGTCCACGGTCCCTGAAAATTTGTGGAGCTGCGACCAGATTGGCCGCTCAACATATTGCGGATGAAAAACAATATTGTTCTTCTGATAAAATTCATTGAAGGCCGTTGCGGCGGGCTCAATCTCTTTCGGAATTTCAACTTTTTCCCCCACCGCCAGTTTTTGCACGGTTTCGTGTACCAGCGTTCCTTCTTCGGCAGATTTACTTGTAACCGCCTCCACATCGGACATACTTTCAACTTCTTTACCCATTTCAAAATAATAACCGTGCAACGCGGGCTTTGCCTTCACTTCCAAAATCTTGGTAACCCTCGGGTACCAGACTCCATCTACCTCATGCCCGGCGCTTTTCATAAATTGTTCCGCGTCTTTATACCAAGCCATATTAAAGGAGTATAGCGTATGCTAAGCAAATAAAAAAGCGGCGAAATTTCGCCGCATTTTGTTTCTATTTAAAATCTTTAAGAATTTGTCTTGTATTCTCTAGGGCAATCAAACGATTTGTCCCGTCTTTCAATTCTGCCAAATCTCTTTCCTTGTCTTGTTTCAATCGGTCTTCAGCTAATTCTCTTTCATGTTGGCCGCAAATCACTTGCCATAATTCGCCAAATTTTTTCGGCGCAACACCAATCTTTGTATTCAGCAAAAGATTCGGGCCGGATTTGTCGCCAATACGAACACCGGGCGGTAGTTCGTGGCCGGCCGGATAAACATAGAAATGCCTGCTGTCAAAAGCATAGGCTTTGCCCTTGTACTCTGTTTCAAAATAATATTGGCTAAAAATCTTATCCATCCGCCATTTAATAATTGATTTTTCAATCGGGACTGTAGTTAATCTGACCAAATTCTCAATAATGCTTAACAATGGCGCTTTTGGGGAATTAACATTTGGAAGCTTAACATTTTTGTTGATTCTTCTTCTTTCTGCTCCTGGCAAATAAAACCATAATTTGGCCATTCGGTCTCTTAATTCTTCGCCCTCATCAGATTCGTCGCTTTCTGCCTTGATTAGACCCTTAAGGCTTTTTTGTAATTTTCTGTAAGTATCAACCGCTTCATTTTGTTCTTTCGTCCATTTCTTATTCATAAGAACCTCCTCTTCTTCCGTAACACTACCATTCTTCTATTTCTTCTTCAACGCTTCAATGCCGGGGAGCGTGCCTTTAGCCAAAAATTCCAGCATTGCGCCTCCGCCGGTTGAGATAAAATCAAAATTCTTTTCCAGCTTCATCCGACGGACGGCCGCAACAGTATCCCCTCCGCCGACCAATTTATAGGCTTTTGACCTTCCGAGCTCCTGTGCCAGCTTGCGTGTCCCGAAACTGAATCCTTTTTCGCAAAAACCCAGCGTACCGTTCACCAAAACAAATTTTGCGTTTTTTGCCAGCCCCGACAGAACTTTCAGAGTTTTCGGGCCTGCGTCGTAAATCAAATCGTTTTTTTCTATTTCATTCAGCAAAACCGTTTTCTTTTTGCCGCTCCTGTATACTATCGCGTCTTCGGGAAGCAGAATTTTACTATTCCATAAAATTTTCTCCGGAATTTTTATGTTTTCTGTTTTGGAAGCCCCTACCGGAATTCCGCGCAACTCCAAAAAGGTATTTCCGAGAGCGCCTCCGATAAAAATGGCGTCGGAACTCTTTAAAAATCTGCTTACCAGCGGTTCTTTAGTCCCGAACTTTTTCCCTGCCAGAACGAACAGGAACGGATGTCCGGGTTTGAAAACCCTGGAGAGTTCCGCTACCTCTTTTTTAAATAATGGCCCGGCTTCGTGCGGAAGAAAACGCGGCAAAGAAACTATTGAAGCGTGCTCACGGTGCGAAGCCGAAAACGCCTCATTAACATAATAGTCGCCCCATTGTGAAAGTTTTTTGGCGAATCTTTTGTCGTTCTTTTTTTCTCCCGAATTTAATCTGATATTGTCAAAAAGAAGAATGCTCTCCGGAAAATCCTCCGTATGCTCCGCAACCTTCCCTTTAATAAACCTTATTTTTGTCTTTAGCGCGCGCTCCAAATATTTCGCGATAATACCCAGGTGCGGGGATTTGTCGTCCGTCTCGAGATGAGTAATCAAAAGTACTTTAACGCCTTTGCGCAAATAATATCTGATAGAAGGCACTGCAGACCTTATCCTAAAATCATCCGATATTTTGCCGCGGGCTATAGGAACATTGAAATCAACCCTCAAAATTACACGCTTGTTCTTCAGATTCATTTTTGTACCTCTGATGACCCTTTTACTATTTTAACAAATTCCCGCGCCCTTAGGCTGGCGCCTCCGACCAAAAGACCGTCCATGCCTCCGTCTTTGATAAACGAAACAGCATTTTTGGAAGCAACCGAGCCGCCGTAAATTATCGGGATTTTTGAAGCAATGCTCCTGCCCGCAATTTTATAGAGGTCCCTGCGGATTAATATTGTTATTTCAAAAGCATGCTCGGGCGTTTCCGCGTGTCCCGTGCCTATCGCCCAGATCGGCTCGTACGCGACTATCAAATTTCTTAAGGCGGACTTTTTTATTTTTAAAAGCGCCGAATGAAGCTCGTGGCGCATAATAACAGGAAAAGCCTCTTCTCTATTTCTTTCATTCTCCCCGATGCACAAAATCGCTTTTAACCCGCTTTCCAAAACGGTTTTTAGTTTCTTTTGTACAATCTCTTCCGTTTCGCCCATCGCGCGCCTTTCCGAGTGGCCGACTATCACGTGCGTTATACCGTATGCCTTAAGCTGTAAAGCTGAAATTTCTCCGGTAAAAGCCCCTGATTTTTCAAAAAAAACGTCTTGTGCCCCGAGCTTTGCCTGTTTTAACAAAGGCAAAAAAACAAACGGAGGAGTAAAAATCACATCTATATTTTTGATTGATTTTGTTTCTTTATGAATTACCGAAAAAATCCTAAGGGCTTCTTTGGGTGTCGCCGGATTCATCTTCCAATTTGCAATGATTATTTTCTTCATGGTAGGATTCATTTTCTCCCGAAAATATTTACATTTTCGCGGATCCTCGAAAAATTTATAAAATCTGAGATTTTTAATTTTTCGGGACAATTTGCAATAATTATCTTTTTCATAAATCTATTTTCTTAAAATTTTAGCCGCCTCTTCCGGAGAAACCTTGACGACATCAATGCCGGCTCCGAGTTCAAGCCCGCCCCAAATAGCAATACGCGGCAAAATTTCCATATGCCAATGATAATGCTTGCTGCGCCTCGTTTTAGGAGGCGATGTATGTATAAAAAAATTATAATCAGGATCTTTTAAATTTTTATATATTTTGGATAAAACAACCCGCATTGCGTCCGCCAGATCGTCTTTGTGCCGACTGTCTATTATCTCAAAGCGCGGCTCATGCTTTTTGGGGAATATCCTTGTTTCGTAAGATACTTTTGAAGCATATGGGGCGACCACGATAAAAGAGTTGTTCTGATAAATGATTCTTTTTTTCTCGCGAATCTCCAATCTAAGCATATCGCAGTGAACGCATCTTTTTGTTCTGTTAAAATAATGCTTTGAGCCATTAAGACTCCTTGAAACATCCGGAGGAATAATGGGCAAAGCAAAAATTTGCGAATGCGGGTGCGGAACCGAAGCTCCGGCGCGCGGCCCCGAATTGTGCAATATCAAAATAAATTCCACGCAAGGCTCGCCTGCAAGGGCGTTATAGCGCAAAATATACGACTCCAAAATGATCTTTATTTCTTCTTTTGTCATCAGTCCAAATGACCTTGCGTGGTCCCGCATGACTACAAGCTCCTGAAATCCGTTTCCTGGAGTGTGAAAAAAAAGACCTTCTTGGATCACCGGTGAGCAGGTTTTATTGGTTATAAGGATCGGATATTCGTTCAAATACACCCTGACCCACCAGTCTTTAATGTCGCTTTTCCCTTTTTTGGGAAGCCAAAGCAAATTTTTGCCCTGCTCTGACTGGACAATGTTTTCAAACGGACATTTTGACTTTGGAAGCGCCTTGGACGGCTCGTGGGTAAAAAACACAGGTTTTTTTGATTTTTGCGCGGAAATCAAAACCCAATCCCCCGAAACAAGGTCTTTTCTGAATTCAACTAAATTATTCATATGTTTATGCGCTTTATATATCTGTTTATCTTATACACTTCCCACAAAGTTTTAAAGTACGCGCCGAAACTGACATGGGTTGCAGGGTCATTCTTCCAGTCTGCCGGAATTATCGCAATCTTATAATCCAGCTTCCTCGCTATTGCGAGAGCCTCTACATCAAACGCCCAGCGGTCTATTTTTGCCGACGCAAATATCTTTTCCGCCGCATAGTCGCGGAATGCCTTAAAACCGCACTGGGTGTCCCAAATCCCGCGTACGGCCATCCATTGGATATAAAGGTTGCCGAGATTCCCCAAAAGCCGCTTCCACCATTGTTGTTTGATATTTTGCTTTGCGCCGGGAGCATCTTTTTCGTCGCGCGAGCAGATTACAACTTCATAATTTCTATCAAAATACGGCCTCATTTTTTCAAAATGAGAAATATCGGTAGCATTGTCCGCGTCGGCAAAAAGACGGATACGGCCGTAGGAAGCGAGCATACCCTCACGGACCGTATAGCCCTTACCCCTATTTTCTTTTCTGTCAATAAGACGCAAATTCCTTATTTCTTCCTTCATCCGGTTTACTATTTCGGCAGTTCCGTCCTTTGACCCGTCGCTTACCACTACTATTTCGTAAGTATAGGCTTGCTTTGAAAGATGCTCCTGGAAACGGAGCAGGGTTTTTCCTATCCGTTTTGATTCGTTGTAGGCCGGCACTATGACTGAAAGATATATGTCGGGTTTTGGCATGGATTAATTTTACCCCGTTAGAGGCAATTTTGCTATATAAAGTAAAAATTTGAGTGTTCGCGAGGGTTGTTTAGCGAGCCTCTAACGGGGTTTAGCACAAAAAGAAAAGCGGGGTCATCGCCCCGCGTGAATAATAAGTTCATTTAAAACCGCACGTTTTCCAAAGCTGATTAGTATGGAATACATCACCGCCGGGATAGTTCTTCACCAAATAAAGATAAGTATGAATCCATTCATGTGAAATCGAGTCTCTTCCCCTGCTGTCGCTCATGTAAATTCTTTTTTGGTCATTTATTCCGCCTACCCGAACACCAGCGACAAATAATGTTTCCTGATAAAATATTACCGGCCTTGCACGCACAATATGGTCCGCGTCCGCTCCGATACAAAGACTCAGCCATAAAAAATTCCAGTCAACCTCTTCGAATATCTCTTTCCAAGCCGATTCGTCTTTTATAGGCCCTGCATTGTAAAGTCTGATACCTTTATATTCGCGCATTTCAGGATTCATTGGAAAAGGCCTGAATGGTATAGCCCCGCATCCGTATAAAATAAAGAACAAGCAAAAAATGCCCAAAAATTTCAGCATTAAAACGATCAATTCTACTGTTAGTTTAGCACAAATTAAAAAGCCCTACTTCGGGGCTTTCTGTAAATACTTTTCTATGGCTTTTAGAACAATTTTATCCCTACGCGAAACCAAATCTTCAGGAGAGTCAGTAAATTGGGTCGAAAAATTGTTGTGCTGGCGACAAATTTCTTCCGCGACAGCGCTCAACAACATATCCGTCAAATCAGATGAATCCTTTAAGTGCAGGCACAATAGATCCGATTTTTCATCGTCGGTTGTCATTTCACTATGCTTTGACAAAAACATAAGTAAATTCGCACACCCGCGAAACATATCTATCACGCTGTCTAAGCCAAGAATTTTACCTTCGGTTTCTTCGTCTGCCATCTTATTTCTCCAATCTGTTCCTATGTTAATCCTTCTTTAAATCCTCGTCAACACTTCCCGCCCCAAACAAAAAAGCGGCTTATTGTGCCGCTTCTAATATTCTGTGTTAAAACCTAAAAGATCACTCGCTCTTAAGAAAGATTAAGAGCCTCTTGGGCCTTTCTAACAGCTTTCGCAAAATCCATTAAATTCAATATTGTTGCCTGGGCATGCTCCGGGCAAAGCCGAATCGCATCAATTGCCACACATGATGGTTTATCACAGCTTCTCATATCTCCGTTGTCCCATACTCTTTCAGTACAAAGTGAAACCTTAGATTTCATATTCTTTGCCATTTTTCCATTTCCCTTCCTTTCTATTGTGAGATTATCAACATTCTAAATCCTCGTCAATACCTCGGCTCCGGTTTTGGTAACGACAAGAGTATGTTCAAAATGCGCGGAGCGAGAGCCGTCGCGGGTAACCCATGTCCAGCCGTCTTTTGCTAATTTAACTTTGAAATTGCCTTCGGTGGTCATCGGCTCCAAAGCAATGACCATTCCTTCGGAAAGTTCATCACCCTCTCCTTTTTTGCCCCAGTTCGGGATTTCCGGTTCTTCGTGGACCGCTTTACCCACCCCATGCCCCACAAGTTCGCGGACAACGCCGAATCCTTCTTTTTCCAAATACCGCTGAATAGCAAAACCAATGTCGCCGAGTTTTGCACCCGGACGAACCTGCGCAATTCCAACTTCCAGCGATTTTTTTGTTGCGGAAATTAAGGCGGTCGCACCGCCACTTGGCGGTCCGACCGCCAAAGTCATCGCCGTATCCGTACATAAACCCCCGTACCACATGCCGATGTCCAAACCGACAATATCTCCGTTTTTTAATTTTCTGTCAGAAGCGATACCGTGGACAACTTCCTCGTTGATAGATATACAGATTGTTCCGGGATAAGGCATCGGCGCACCGTGAACTTTGTATCCTTTAAAAGACGGCTTTCCGCCGGTTTTTAAAATTAATTTCTCCGCCAATTCATCCAGCTCTTTTGTTGTTATTCCATCTTTTGCCGCCTTTGCCGCCTCAACCAAAACAGCGGCAAGTCGCTTGCCGCCCTCCCGCAAAATATCAAGTTCTTTTGTATTTTTTATTATCATAAATTCAGCGCCTCTATAATATCTTTATGAACATTTTCAACAGATTGCTCGCCGTTGATAGTTGTTATTGTGTGCAGGCCTTCAATGAATTTTATGGCGGGGATAGTTTTCTCGGCATACTCATCTGTCCGCATCTGAAGCACCTCTTTTTTATCAAGGTCGCGGGTTTCTAGAACACCGTCTCCGTCGGGACACTTTGTTCCGGGCATTAAAGAGTCTGAACGAATATAAACATGCCTGCTGTCGCGGTTGCAGATGAGCCGTTTCTCCACCCTTCTTTTGAACTCCTCCACACTTATATCTATCAATAATACGTAAACATTTTCTTTGCCTAAAAGTTTAACCATCTCGGGAAAAACCGCTTTGGCTTCATAGAGCGTCCGCGGAGTCCCGTCATATATGATTCCTTTGGCCATTTTTATAATTTCCCGCGTCTTCTCCAGCACTACGCGCGAAGTCCATTCGGGCAGAAAAAGCTTGCCGGCTTTGTAAAGCTCCGCCTGCCGTTTTGTCTGTTCGTCGTCGTGCGCATTTATATATTCTTTGCCTTCGCGGCTCGTAGTAAAATGGTAAAAGCCTGTTTTGTCCGACAAAATTTTTGCCTGAGTTCCTTTGCCGGAAGCGGGCCGTCCAAAAAGAAAAATGGCGACTTTTTTATCCATAGTCATACCTTATTATACTTATCCGGAAGATTTTTACAAATTATTCGTATGCCCGCAGAGAAAGCTGGCCTTCAATCTGCTTGGCGGTTTCCAAAACAACCGACACAACGATAAGAAGCGATGTTCCTCCGATCGCAAGAGTGGTAATACCGGTTGCCCCTTGCAAAAGCGACGGCATAACTGCGATTATTCCCAAAAACAAAGCTCCCGCTAGCGTAATGCGGCTCACTATCTTATAAAGATATTCCGACGTGTTTCTGCCCGGGCGGATGCCGGGCACAAAAGCGCCGCTTTTTTGCAAATTTTTAGATATGGCTTCCGGGTCAAACGTAACCGCGGTATAAAAATACGTAAACAAAAAAACCAGAATAAAATATCCCAAAGCGTGATACCAATTGTTGGCCAGAAAACCCAATATAAAAGAAGCTATGTTTTTAATAATTAAATTTGAAGAGCCCGACAAAAAATTGGCTACCATTTGAGGAAGAAGCAAAATAGAAAGCGCGAAAATGATAGGTATCACTCCTGCCTGGTTTACCCGCAACGGCAAATAAGTCGTAGAACCGCCGTACATCTTCATCCCCCGTACGCGCTTGGCGTAGTAAACGGGAATAGGCCGCTCACCCTCCGATATTACAACAACGGCGGCGATGGTAATTAACGCGACGGCGACAAAAGCTATCAGGGTCGGAAGCTGCGAAGGGTCGTATGCTATCAAAGTTTGGCGCACATCGGACGGGAAGCTTGCAACGATACCTGCGAATATCAAAATAGATACTCCGTTGCCGACGGAATATTCGGATATTAATTCTCCTATCCACATCAGGAATATTGACCCGGCGGCAACTATGAGGAGACTGCCAAAGCGCTGGGACAAAGTAAAATTAAAAATCCCCTGCCGTTCCAGAATAGTTAAGAGAGCAAATCCCTGTATCAAGGCCAGCGGAAAAGTAAGAATCCTTGAATATTGATTGAATTTTTGCCGGCCCGCCTCGCCGTCTTCCTGGTACATCTCTTTTAAACTGGGGATTATCATGGTCAAAAGCTGCATTATAATTGAGCCCGTGATGTATGGACCCACTCCGAGCATAACTATTGAAAGGTTAGAAAGCCCGCCTCCGGAGAAAATATTGAGAAGGCCGAAAAGCTGATTTGCATCAAAAAACTGTCTTAATTTGTCGGCGTCTATTCCAGGTACGGGGATGGATGAGGCCAGCCTGAATACGGCCAAAAAAAGCATAAGATATAAGAATTTCCTGCGCAGGTCCCCGTCTTTAAAGATCAGCTTGGCTTTGTCCCACATTACTTTATTTTATTCTTAACCGCCTCTGACATCAACAGCCTTTTATCAAAGATGAGTTTTTTGGTTAACTTTCCGGTGCCCAATATTTTTACTCCGGGTATTTTGCCGCCAACTGGCCTAATAAGGTTTTTTGCCAGTAAAGACTTTTGCGTTACCTTATCTCCGTTATTATAATTTTTCTCAAGGGCTTCCAGATTCACTACCGCGGGCTTTATCTGGATGGAACGGAAAAAATATCCGCGCCTTTTATGGATTTTCTTAATCACGTCCCTTATCTGCGGACGGATGCGGTGTCCCGAACGGGCTTTCTGACCCTTGATGCCTTTCCCGGAAAAAGAACCTCGTTTGCCGCCTCTTCCTACCCTCCTTTTGGTTCTGCCGTGTGCTTTTTGTAATTGATGCGATTGCATTGTTTTATTTCTTTGTTTTTAAACTCCTGATTGCCTCCATCGTAGCCCTTGCATTGTTAATCTTATTTTTTCCATGAGAAAGAATCTTTGCGCTGGCATTCTTCACTCCGGCCAGAGCCAAAACCACGCGCGGCGCGCCTCCCGCGACAAGCCCTTTTTCCTTGCCGACCCTGGAAGGTTTTAAAATAACCCTGGCGCTCGCATATTTGGCGGAGACCTCGTGGGGAATTGAACCGTTTTCCGTCAAAGGAACGGAAATCATATGTTTTTTTGCGTCTCTTAAAGCCTTTTCAATCGACTGGGAAGTATCGGCCGCTTTGCCGAGACCGAAACCGACGTCTCCTTTTAAATTTCCTATAACCAAAGCTGCGCGGAAAGTAAATCTTCTTCCGCCCGCTACAACTCTCGCCACCCTGCGGAGGTCAATGAGCTTTTGTTCGTATTCGCTTTTCGGCCTCTGGGGCCTGTTCGGTCTTGGCATAAATTTTAAATAATTAAAATTTTAATCCTCCTTCCCTTGCGCCTTCGGCTATTTTTTTGACACGGCCCTGATATTTGAACCCTCCCCTGTCAAAAACAACTTCTTTGATGCCTTTTTTAATAGCGTGTTCCGCAAAAACCTTTCCCGACAAATGCGCTTTTTCCGATTTTGTTATCTTCTTCTTGCCTCCTGCAAGCGCGGTATCGGTCAGCCCGATGATGGTTTTACCCTTTTCATCGTCTATCATCTGCAAAAAAACGTGTTTGTTTGATCTTGAGACGGCAAAACGCGGGCGCGAGGCAGTACCGGTAATTTTTGCCCTTACCCTTTTATGCCTGAAAACTCTTTTTGATATTTTTCTGTTCATTTTTATTTTATTAAGCGGCTGAAACTGCTTTTTTACCGGCCTTTCTTCTTATAACTTCGCCGAAATAATGAATCCCCTTTCCTTTATAAGGCTCCGGCAATTTTTTCGAACGGATGTCCGCGGAAACCATGCCTACAGTTTCTTTGTCTGTTCCGTTAATAAAAATCACGTTTTTCTCAACTTTAAATGAAATATCTTTCGGCGGGGCAATAACAACTTTATGTGTAAAGCCCAAAGACAAAACAAGATTAGCGCCTTCCATCTGAGCTTTGTATCCGACGCCTTCAATCTCGAGCTTCTTTTCAAAACCGGCGCTCACTCCTGCAATTGCGTTTTTTATAAGCGAAGCCGTGGAACCCAGAGACGGGTCTTTTTTCTTTCCTTCTTTTTTCAGCGCCACACCTAAAGAAGTCCCCTCAAGCGCAAATACTATATTTTCCGGAAAAGTTTTTTTCAGCTCCCCTTTTGGACCCTTAAAAACAAGGGTGTCGCCTTCTACACTCACCTTTACTTCCGCCGGAATATTTATCGGTTTTTTTGCTAAACGGCTCATATTTATTACCAAATTTCGAATAAAATCTCCCCGCCAACTTTTTGTTTTCTTGCTTCTCTATCCGTCAGCAAGCCCCTTGTCGTAGAATAAACTGCTGTTCCAAGGCCGTTCTTTACCGAAAAAATTTCGCCGACGCCGCGATAAACCCTGCGTGATGGCTTGGAAATACGCCTGATACCAGATATTTTTGGCGCTCCGTCCGTACCGTAAATCAAAGCGACCTCAATAAGTTTTTTCTGTTTTTTCCCGTGGTTTTCGGCTGCGCCTATATATCCGCGGCTTTCCAAAATTTTCGCGATTTCATTTTTTAATTTTGAGTGCGCGAAAGAAACGGTTTCTTTTTTCACCGCTTGTGCATTCTTTATCCTTATTAACATGTCTGATATCGGGTCTGTCATATATTTTTTACCAAGATGATTTTCTAATGCCGGGTATCAGTCCTTCGTTTGCCAGCTCCCGGAAGCATATCCTGCAAAGTTCAAATGCCCGCATGTATCCGCGCTTTCTCCCGCAACGGAAACAGCGCCGTACTACCCTGCTTTTGAATTTTGGAGGCTTTAACGATCTTACGTATGTTGAGGTTTTAGACATTTTTTTGTAAAGGAAAACCTATTAATCTCAAAAGCTCTTCGGCTTCTTTCCTGTTTTTCGCGTTGGTTACAACCGTCACTTCCAGCCCGAAAATATTTCTTACGTCTTCTCCTATCATTTCGGGGAAAATTATATGCTCTCTGATGCCCAAAGTCAAATTGCCGCCCTGGTCTATCGCGTGAGGATTGATTCCGCGGAAATCGCGCATACGCGGTATGGCCAGATTCACAAGCCGACTTAAGAAATCATACATTCTTTGGCCCCGCAATGTAACCCTGTATCCAATGACCATTCCTTCGCGTGTTTTGAAAGACGCAATGGCTTTTTTTGTGGCTCGCGGGTCCGCGTGCTGCCCGGTTATCAGTGCCAGATGTTTTACCACGGTCTCAACCGCTTCTTTTTTATCACGCATCTTGCCCGTGCCTACATTAACCACAATCTTTAATATCTTAGGCACGGCCATAGGGGTCTTGTAACCAAACTCTTTGGTCATCTTCGGCACAACTTCTTTATTATATTTTTCTTTAATTGATTGCATAGTTCGATATTACTCGCTATAAATAAAATTTAAATTTCATTCTTGCATTTTTTACAAATACGCACTTTTTTTCCGTCATCCAAAAATTTGAATCCGGCCCGGCTTCCCTTTCCGCAGTTCTTACAGTAAAGCAGTACATTGGAAGAATGAATTGGCGAAGGCAGACTTACCACCTCGCCTTTCTGGCCCTGCTTTCTTGGACGTCTGTGAACTTTTTTCATCGCAACTCCTTCCACAACTATTCTTTCTTCTTTCGGGAAAACATTAATAACTTTCGCGTTTTTTCCGCGGTCTTTGCCTGAAATTACCACCACCATATCTCCTTTTTTTATCTTTGTTTTCATATTTACACTATTTCCTCAGCAAGCGAGGCTATTTTATTAAAACCTTTTTCTTTAATCTCACGCGGGATCGGACCGAAAATTCTTCCCCCTTTCAGCTCCTGGCCGTCCAAAATAACCACCGCGTTGTCGTCAAATCGGATATAACTGCCGTCTGCACGGCGAAAAACATTCTTCTGGCGCACAACAAGCGCCTTCAAAACCTCTTTCCTTTTCACTATTTTCCGGGGTTCCGCGATTTTCACTGCAACCACAACCGTATCCCCGATGCCCGCATAGCGCCTGCGCGTACCGCCCAATACTTTGATGCACTGGACCAGCTTGGCGCCGGAGTTATCGGCAACGCTTAACATTGTTCTGTGCTGTATCATGATGTTTTAACTACTTCCCATTTTTTGCCGCCCGACCTCGGCCGGCATGCTTTTATTTCTACAATCGTCCCCTCAGGAATCACTTCAGATACGTGCGCTTTATATCTGTCCGAGACTTTTCTTTGTTTGCCGTAAACAGGGTGCCTTTTTAAACGCGTAACTTCAACAACGGCGGTACTCTGCATTTTGTTTGAAACTATTTTTCCTTTTAATATTTGTGCCATAAATTTAAAATTATGTTTTACCGTTCAAAGCGGTTAATATTCTCGCAATATTTTTCCTCAGCTCCCTGGTTTCTTTCACATTCTTATTTTTTGACTCGCCCTGTTTCATCCGGAGCTCAAGCATTCTTTCGCGCGCTGTTTTCAGATCCGCCGTATTTTCTTCTTTGTTGCGGAGCATAATGTCTTTTGATTTTATTTTTATTTTTGCCATATGTTTAATTTCTTGCGACAAACCTTGTCCTAATAGGCAGTTTCGCTCCCGCCCTTCTTAAAGCTTCCTCGGCGACGTTTCTTTCAACTCCGTCCATTTCAAAAATAATACGTCCCGGAAGCACCGGAAAAACATATCCCGCCACGTCTCCTTTTCCTCCGCCCATGGTCACCTCGGGCGGCTTCGCGGTTATCGGCTTATCGGGAAATATCCTTATCCAGACCTTTCCTCCTCTCTGGATATAATGCGTCATGGCTTTTCTCGCGGCTTCTATCTGCTTGGAATTTACCCAAAGCGCTTCTTCGGCTTTAAGACCGAACGCGCCGAACGCCAAAGTTGTCCCGCGTGTTTCCCGCAGGTTGCGCCGTGTGGCCATTCTCTGCCACTTTCTGAATTTAACTCTTTTTGGGTACAGCATAATGATTAAATATTTCTCCTCTATATATCCAGACTTTTATTCCCAAGTCTCCATAAGGCAAATGGGCGCGTCCATTCGCATAGTCAATATCAGCGCGCAGAGTCTGCAGGGGCACCTGCCCCTCTTTTAACCATTCATAGCGCGCCATCTCGGCGCCATCCAGTCTGCCCGACAATGAAAGCTTTACGCCTTTGACCTCTTTTGAATTCATAATCTTGCTGATGGTCTGCTTCATCACACGCCTGAACGGCATTCTTTTCTCAAGATCCATCGCAATCTGTTCCACCATTACTTTCGCGTGCGCCTCGGGGACTTTAACTTCTTCCACGGTCAGCTTTAGGGTCGGCGGTTTTTGACTCACCGCTTTTCGGGTGGCAATGCCACCCCCGCCGGCGGCAGTGACTTTTTTAGCGTCTTTTTTTGCGTCATCCGCCGGTTTTTTACCAAAAAACCTCTGCTTTTGTAAAAACAACGCGATATCGGTCTGCAGTTTCGTGATACCTTCCCCGCCTCTTCCGATAATAAGCCCCGGACGGGCGGTTCTTATGATTATATTCAAAGCCGCACTTGTGCGCTCTATTTCTATGCCGTCAACAAGCATGCCTTTCAGCCGTGTAGACAAATACTCCCTGAGCTTAACATCTTCTTTCAAAAGCCTTGCAAAATCTTTCGCGTTAAACCAGCGCGACCTCCATGGCCGGATTATTGCCAATCTCATTGAATATGGATGTGAACTATGACTCATATTATTTTTATTTTTCCTCTAAAGTTATGCTGATATGGCTCGTGTGCTTGTGTATCGGCGAAGCGGAACCGCGCGCTCTCGGCATTATTCTTTTTAAAACCGGCCCTTTGTCTACTGTTATGCTTTTAACAAATAATTTTTCTGGACCGACATTAAAATTGTTTTTTGTGTTGGCAACCGCGGAGCGAACTAGTTTTAAAACCGGCACCGCGCTTTTTTGAACCATAAATTTCAGCAGGCGCTCCGCCTCACGGACAGATTTACCCCGGATAGAATCCGCTACCAGCCTGACTTTTCTTGGTGCTATTCTCAAATATCTAAGATGTGCTTTGTAATCCATATTTTTTATTTTTTATCCGAACCGGCAGAGGCGGCGGTGTTTTTGGCTTTTTCCGCTTCAGCGGCCTGCATTTCCAGTTCTTTCTGCATTTTACCTCCGTGTTTGGTAAATTTACGCGTCGGCGAAAACTCGCCCAATTTATGTCCGACCATTTCTTCAGAAACGCGTACGGGAATAAAATCGCGGCCGTTGTGGACTCCGAAAGCAAAACCCACCATCTCCGGACTGATAGTAGAGCGTCTGGACCACGTCTTAATTACCGTTTGCGAACCGGGGTTAAGCTTCTCAACTTTTTTGAGCAGTTTCGCATCTATGAACGGTCCTTTTTTTAAGCTTCTTGGCATATGTATATTTAATTCTTAGTTCTCCTGCTGATTATCAATTTGCCTGAATATTTATTTGGGTTTCTTGTTTTGACGCCTCTGGTGCCCTTGCCCCATTTGTTTTTCGGTTTACGCGTTCCTCTCATTGTGCGGCCTTCGCCTCCTCCGTACGGATGGTCAACCGGATTCATCGCAGAGCCTCTTACCGTCGGGCGTATTCCCATCCAGCGCGATCTTCCCGCTTTTCCGATAACAACAAGGTTGTTTTCAATATTTGAAACCTGTCCGAGCGAACCCCATGCGTTCTCGGGAATTTTTCTTACCTCGCCTGACGGAAGCTTAAGCTGTGCGTAACCGCCGTCATGCGCCAAAACTTCGGCAAAAGAACCGGCAGAGCGCACCAGCGCCGCCTTTCCTTCAGCGGATAAAGAAATATTATATACCAAAACTCCGACAGGCAGTTTTGAAAGAGGCAGGCGGTTGCCCGGAAGCAAAGGCGCGTCCGCGCTAACCATAATTTCGCGCCCCACTCCTACACCATGCGGAAGAACCATGTAACGCTTCTCTCCGTCTCTGTAAGAAAGCAAACCGATAAAAGCCGTGCGCGACGGGTCATATTCAACCGAAAGAACTTTTGCAGGAATATTTTTTTTATTCATATAAAAATCAACCTGGCGGATAAGCCTTTTGGCGCCCCCGCCCTTGTGGCGGGTGGTAATGCGCCCGCGGTTGTTGCGTCCGACCGAGCGAAAAATTCCGGATACCAAAGATTTTTCGGGTTCGTGGCCCGACAAAAACTCACGGTAATTTATTCCTGTCATCTGTCTTCTTCCCGGTGAACGTGGTGAATAAGTTTTCATATATTAAAATTCGTCGATTAATTGTCCTTTTGTGAGCGTTATTATCGCTTTTTTAAAGCCCGGTTTTATGCCTATCGTGCCACCTCTCCTTCTTTTTTTTGAAGGCATATTCAATATCTTCACATCTTCCACTTCTACGCCGTATCTGTCGCCGACGGCGCGCTTTAAATCTCCTTTTTTGGCGTCGCGGGAAACCTTCAAAATATATTTTCCTTCGCCTAGCGTCGTTGATTTCTCGGAAATATGCGGCCGGACTATGAGCGACCAGGCCAGATCACTCTGGTTTTTCGCCTGCATTGGTTTCGCCTTAGAATCGCGCGGCGAAACGGATGAGGCTATCTCCGTTCCGCCCTCCTCGAAGTCCGACTTCCCGGGGAAGTCGGACTTCTTCCCGGGCGGAACCGCGCGCGAAGACCTCTCCTTGCGCTTTGCACCAGACTCCTTCTTCCTAAATCCTCCCAACATTTGTGAAATAGAAAACGGCATAAATTTATTTAGTACTTTCTTTAGCCTTATAAGTCTTGGCCAGCTCTTCCACGCCCGACCTGTCTAAAAGCAAATATTTGTTATGCAGAACTCCGGCTACGTTCAAATTGCGGGGCTCAACATAAGAAACGTTCGGCAAATTGCGCGAAGCGCGCAAAACCTTCTCTTCTCTCGGAATTGCCAAAAGCGCTTTTCCGCCTTTTTCGCCTATCCTGTAAACATTGCCTTTGTCTCGTAAATTTTTGAAAACTGAAAAAACTTCTTTTGTTTTCGGACGTGCAAGACCGAAGTTATCCACCAAAACAAGTTCTTTTTCTTTTAATTTTTTTGAAAGCAAAGAGAAGAGCGCTCCGCGTTTCATTTTTTTATTTATTTTTACGGAATAATCTCTTTCGTTTCTCGGTCCGTGCGCTTTTCCTCCTCCTACCCACAGCGGTGAGCGCGTGGAACCGTGCCTCGCCCTGCCCGTACCTTTTTGACGCCAAGGCTTGCGGCCTCCTCCGGACACTTCGCCTCTCGTCATTGCGTGCGCCCAAGGACGCCTTTTATTTGCCATTTCACCGTCATACACCTGCTTTACCAAAGCCGCGTTCCATTCAACGCCAAAAATACGATCCGGAAGCTCCAGCGTTCCGGCTTTTTCTCCTTTAATATTATAAGTTTCGGTTTTCATCCCGTTAGAGGTAGATCGCGATCTTAATTATTTAATTATTATCTATATTATCCCGCTAGCGATCGCGACCTCTAACGGGATTCGTTCCTTATTGAAGCGTTCTATACAAACAAAAAAAGGCGGATGGCGCCTCGTTGGCTTACCTCTCTCAATTTTTTGCTTATAGCGCGCTTCCCACAAGTTATTTGATGTTAGC
>Ga0209542_10000668_pt1 | contig 82121 bp, 96 predicted proteins | sample RifCSPhighO2_01_FD_184028 | JGI IMG/M metagenome (GOLD analysis project Ga0209542, IMG submission 184028) | Soil microbial communities from Rifle, Colorado - Rifle CSP2_plank highO2_0.1 (SPAdes) (version 2) | ecosystem: Environmental > Terrestrial > Deep subsurface > Rock core/Sediment ...
AATACGCATACCATTGAGCTCTTTTGCTTCCGCGAGCACTGATTCAAAAAGCAGATAATCCTTGTCTTTGTGGAATATCTGAATACGGCCGTTTGCACGGTTTATGACGTGATAGACGAGATTACCGACGTCTACTCGTAGAATGCGAGGCATTCCCTATCGATAGCATGGGTGAGTTCTTACGTAAAGGGCTCCTGACCCCGTTTCCTGCCCGTTTCCCTCGGCTAAAACATCTTTGAAGAGGAGGGCGATGTTGTCGGTCGAGACAAACTAAAAAGCTCCTTTGCAGGAGCTCTCTCTTTAGTCAGTTTTGTCGAGAATCTTCCGCACAGCTCCCGCCTCCTTGCTTCCCTCTCCCAGAACACCAGTGCGTCGGCGCCTCTCATCAAGGACAATTGTAAATCGATCGAAGACGTCTGCCCTCCCTAGAATCCGCGGCCCGGTTGGATTATCAAGAAACACAACGGGAATGCGCAGTGTGCTCCTTCCAATCTTTACTCCAAGCTCATGCCTCCATCCCCTGACCTCTTTGCCATCGATGCCGGTAATAGGAGTTGAAACTCCTTTTTCTACTGAGATTCCAAGAGCCTCTCCATCAGTCCGTGGGAGTGCTGAAACCACCGCTCCAGAATCGATAAGCAAAACAAGCGATAGCCATTCCTTCGCCTTGTTTTGAACTCGCACCTCGGCGGCAGGAAAGATATCAATCTGTCCGCCATCTCGTAGCGAGATCCCATAAGGTAACACTTGGGAGCTAGACATGGTAGATAACAGCAAGACTCTTTGGTACGGAGATGACCTTTATCTCGTGAAGGGGCCGCTTCGGAATTTGCTTCCTTGCCTTCTCTATTACCGCTTTGAGCGTGAGGCCGGTTGCGATAATTTTCCCGTCTACAACCGCAACCTGCTGTCCGCCGTATTTTTTGATATCAATTGTGGGAATTTGAAGCTTCTTCATATATCTTCATTCTACTGATATCAGGCTCTTGGTCAACTCCCCCCGATCAGATCCCTCATGAGCTGCGAAACGGGGTCAGGAAACGGGGTCAGGGAAACGGGGTCAGGAGCCCTTTCTGAAACCCAATGCTTCACACTCGCCTCCTCTCCCTTAAGTAAACCACGTCCGGCGAAATTTTTTAAGACCGTCCCGTTAAAACAAAAAACAGCCTTCCGGCCGTTTTTTTATTCGAACAACAAACAATTGAGAACACTAAATCTTCCAGTTATTCCGACTACCCCGAATCCTGTCGGAGTACACAGTCTCAAGTTGAAGCTCTCCCGATGAACCATTGAAAGATCAATGGTGAAGCCGGGATCCCGACTTAACGTCGGGACGAGACTAACGCTTGTTAACCGTTCTTGTGGAACGGGCGACCTAGAATCGCAGTTTATATAGGTTCGATGAGGTTCCCGCTGATGAGTAAACCCAGTAGCGGAGAAACTCCAAACCGCAGTGAAGCGGCCGGAACGATAAACTGACTGATATTCCTAAAAAGAAATGTTCCATCGACAGCTTCCGCTACCGATGCCTTGTTACGACTTCGTCCCTATCACCGATCTTAGCTTAGTCCGGGCTGACCCCGGGTTTCGGCTACTACCGGCTCTCTTGACGTGACGGGCGGTGAGTACAAAGTTCGAGAACGTATTCAACGCGGCATAGCTGATCCGCGTTTACTAGCGATTCCTTCTTCATGGAGTCGAGTTGCAGACTCCAATCTGAACTGAGGGGCCGTTTGATGCGATTGGCTCCGCCTTGCGGCTTCGCGACGCTCTGTCGGCTCCATTGTTTCATGCGTGTAGCCCAGGGTATCAGAGGGCCACGCTGATCTCGCGTCATCCCCACCTTCCTCCCCCTAAACGGAGGCAGTTTCCCATGACACTTGTAACATGGGATGGGGGTTGCGTTCGTTACCCCACTTAAGGGAACAGTTCACATCACGAACTGACGAGGACCGTGCAGCACCTGTGCTGGCATCCTTGTGGTACATCGGGGTTTCCCCCGACTTTTTCCAGCATTTCAAACCCTGGTGAGGTTCCTCGGTTGTCATCGAATTGAACCGCATGAACCACCGCTTGTGCGAACTCCCGTCTATTCCTTTGAGTTTTAGCCTTGCGGCCGTACTTCCCAGGCGGCAGACTTAACGCGTAAGCTTGGCCACTGAAAGGGTCGATACTTCCAATGACGAGTCTGCATCGTTTAGGGCGTGGACTACTAGGGTATCTACAATTTTGTTGCTCGCAACAAAATTGAAATTTTAAATTCTAAATTTTCAATTTTAAATTGCGGAACGAGACATTTCTGCTCGTTTCTCGGCATTACGGCCGAGTTCGGACTATATCATCACCGAAAGAAAAATTTGGGCGAGCGAGTAACTCACTCGCCGCCGAGTTTTATTTCGGGCCCAGCGTATAGTCTCTGAGGGGTCCGCTGTTGCATCGGACTTCCCTGCGGGTTGCCCCTTCGTTTTCACAAAGTAGGGTTTTCCCGAATATAGCCCCGCCGTCGCCTCACGGCTTTGGCGGGTCCTCGATTTTGTAGACTCTCCGCCTATGGCGGATTCATACAAAATCGGGATAGGTTTTTTATCCCCGTTATGCGAATCGCACATCGGGGGGACTAGTTTTCCTCCTTCGCTCTTTCGAGCTTCGGAGAATCAGACTCACCGCATACCCTGCGGTTCGCTAGAAAGAAAAACCTAATGTTTTCTCAAGTTCCAATCCATGCGCTGAACAATATTCTTCTAACTTAGAAAGATCCTCTCGCAGCACCTCTACAATAACTAAATCGCCATTGTCAGAAATGCCTTGAATACTCCCAAGTGTATAGATAAATTCAACCACATCAGAGTGAATTGCTTCTTTGCTTGAACTCTTGATAAAACATTTCACTTTCGTTCTCCTTTTTCTCTTAGCGAGTCCGCGGTCTTCATTTATTTTTAAGCAAATGAATACCGGGACGAGTGTCAATCCTATTCGCTCCCCACGCTTTCGTCTCATGAGCGTCAGGACAAGACCAGCATACTGCCTTCGCATTTGGTGTTCCCCATGATATCAACGGATTTCACCCCTACACCATGAGTTCCGTATGCCTCTTCTTGCCTCAAGTTTTGCCGTATCCAACGCACTCTCCCCGTTAAGCGGTGAGATTTAACGCCGGACTAACAAAACAGCCTGGAGACCCTTTACGCCCAATAAATCCGGATAACGCTTGGAGCCTTCGTATTACCGCGGCTGCTGGCACGAAGTTTGCAGCTCCTTATTCCACTGGTACGCTCAATCCGGCCCTCTCGAAAAAGAAAATTTTCACTCAAAAAATTCCATCCCGAAAGGGCCGGACTTGTTCCCAGTTAAAAGCAGTTTACGACCCGAAGGCCTTCATCCTGCACGCGGCGTCGCTCGATCAGGCTTTCGCCCATTGTCGAATGTTCTTGACTGCAGCCACCCGTAGGTGTACGGACCGTCATATTTGTCCACAATCACTTGTGGTATAGACTATGTCTTCACCCCTCGTTTGATCGTACAAGGGGGCTAGCGTGTTATAACCAAGATAAATCCTGGCTATCCATTCCGAGTAAACTCGGAATGAGTCGTTACGGGGTTAATGAACTCATAGTTCTTTTTGCCTCCTGCGCCTGCATTAAGATTTCGCAGTTCTTTTGCCATTGAGAATAATTTCTCAAAGTCTTTATCCGAAAGAGAACTGCGAACTTTGACCACTCCGTGGTCAAATATTTCAATCATAGCAAGCATAATTTTTGCCTGCCTCTGTTTAAGAATCAGGTACGGCAGTAAGCGTTCAAGAGTATGTTTAACATCCTGCCGCTTTTGAATGACCAATTCGGCAAGATTATGAGTTCGAATAAATCTGACAGATCCGACTTTACCCAATGCTTCCTGAAGAAGAAACATCATATTTTTATGTCGAATATGTTGGGTAAAATTTATCTTTAATCGCACGCGATAAGGAAAGCGCCGTCTATCGGGACGTTTTTCAATTGCCGCCACAATAGACCCATCGCCATCCAAAAATCCTGCGATATACTGGTCAGAAACATTTTTGCTATTAACTTCCCACGGCGTTGTCTCCATATTGGGTATTGTAGTACAACCCCCAAAACTTGTGAATATAAATTATCCACACGCAGAGATTTCACCGTTATAAGCTAGATTTTACTAAGAGATTACTCTCTTAGGAGACTATCGTTAATCTCAGTTCCGTCGTTGGGGGTCACGCTCTCACGTCCCCTACCCGTCATAGCCTTGGTGGGCCATTACCCCGCCAACTAGCTGATAGGACCGAGGCTCCTCCCTAAGTGTCTTGCGACTTTAATCGTGCCTCGCTGCTACTCGGCACGAAATTTTCAATTTTTAATTTTAAATTTTAAAAAAATGATTTAAAATTTATAATTTAAAATTTAGACTTTGTGCTGAACAATAGTGAGGCACGATGCTATCGGGCATTAGTCCCGCTTTCGCGGGATTATTTCCGTCTCAGGGGTAGATGCCAAGGTAATACTAACTCGTTCGCCACTCAACAATTCTTGATGTAATCGCAAATTGCTTCGTTCGACTTGCATGCCTTATCCACGCCGCCAGCGTTCATCCTGGACCAGGATCAAATCCTCAATAAAAGTCAGGTGTTAAATCTGACAGTGTATCCGTTTTGCTTAAAGCAAAAGCGGACATTGAGTCGGAACAACTGGAAGATTCCAATTCTCATGCGCGCACAGCACATAAAAATTAGCAACCAATTGTGTTTTTCACTCGCGCATTCGTGCAAAAATGAATGCGAAGTGAATTTTGTTTGTTCGTTTTATGTACCCGACCCGGCGAGACTGTGTCTCGTTATGGGGTTAGGGTTTGTTAAGATGCTTTCCGTTCTGAATTTCTGAATTAAACAACCACGCAAATTTCCTTGAAGAAACTTGCGTGGATGTTTGATTCTCGGCTGAGCCAGCTAAGCTGGCCAGGACAACCCGAAAATCTGCAACCCCTTTCAATTCCACGGGACTAGCCCGCTAGTTTTGATAAACCATATTTAGCATTATCAATTATACTCAAGCGTCTACATCTGTCAATACCAAAAGTGCATGAATAGTGGATTCTTTTGCTTCCGGTTGATAATGGGCGGAAAAACACTCATTTTTGGCTCTGTTCCAGCGTTCTTGTGACAATACCGACTTTAGCAAATAAAGGTTTTTCGATCAATCCGGCATTTTTTAGGCAACTCTTGACTTTCTGCATAATTTAATACAGAATATTACCAGAATATGATACCAAAAAAACGGGGGTGCTTCCGATGGGTCACGCCAAGGAACGCTATAGAACAATTTCAACCGGATTGAGAGAAGCTTCAGTAAATTTTTATGCTATCCTTGGAATCTCGGTTTTTGTTCTCTTATTTTGGGGAGTAAATTCGCAAGTTATTTTTAGGGTAGCTGTTTGGAGCGGAGGCATCTCATTTACGATTGCTTTTGTTCTAAGTATTATCTCTGGCTTGTTCTCTTGGCGGTACAAATGCTACCTCAAGCGCCGGACCAAAGGACACTAATATGTCCTTTTTTTTATTTTTTAGAAAATTTAAATACAAAAAGTGCCGGATACGATCTCGAATAAAAGAAAAACCCCGCATTGGGGTTTATGAAAATAATTTTACGGCAATTTCGATAAGAACGAGAAGAAGAACAGGCAAGAACCAGAAAAGCACTATCATGAGAAGTGACAGCTGGATTCCCTGCCAATATGACTCTTCAGCCCAACCGCGAGCGCGAAGAAGTTTTCCCACATACCGCTCATAGAGGAGATATCCGACGTATGCCCAAATAACTATATTTATAAGCAGCCCCCCGAGAAGAGCAAGTGCATTCGGCTCTTTGGGAACGCCTGGGATGAAGAGTACTGCTGTGAGCACGAATGCGCTTAGCATTACTGTAGTCATCATCATAAAATTATGACGACACCAGTTTCTAGATTCCGTAACAGCCCTGCCGAACCCACGGATACTTTCTTTCGTTGCCTTTTCCTCAAATTGCCAATGAACGTACCTCACTGGTATCATATGAACAAAAATTGTCAACCCCGCTCTATTGACAAAATTTTTTAATACACCATACTATAAAAAGTTCAAATCACCAACTGGAGAGCACTCATGGACTCTTGGAGCGATATCTTTGACACTATTAGCGGCGTTGGTAAATTTCTTCGCATTGTCGGAGTTCTACTCCTTATTGGAGGAGTAATCATTCTCTATACGGGTTTCCTGTCAACCCTTGTTGGAGGAATCACCCTCGGCATGTCCATTCCGATGATTTTCATCGGACTCATTCTCAGGTAGCAAGTATTTCTCAATAGGCCATTTGGCCTATTTAATTTTACCAACAAATTTTCACTAAAAAAGAGCCGGCGTTAAGCAAGATCCAGTCCTCAAATAAATAATCTTACTTAGGCAGGATTACTGTTTGCTTTCTTCAATAACTTTTTTATACGCATACGCGCTCGGTCTGATCTTTCGTTCCATTGTTTTGTAGTCCACTTCAACCAACCCGAACCGCGGCCAGAAGCCCTCTGCCCATTCAAAATTATCGAGAAGCGACCAGTAAAAATATCCGCGGACGTCAACCCCGTCGGCAATTGCCTCGCGCATCCAGTAGATGCTATCTTTAATGAATTGCGCGCGCTTTTCGTCAGTCGCGTCGGCTATGCCGTTTTCAGTTATGTATATAGGTTTTCCGAATTTTGCCGCTTTTTTGAGAGTATGATAGAGCCCTTCGGGCGCAATATCCCAGCCGATGTCGGAAACATGCGCATTGGTATTTACCGCGTCCACCGGCCCGAACTTGCCCCCCCAGCCGACGAATTTTACCTTATCGCGGAAATAATAATTGACCCCGATGAAATCCTGATGCCCTTTCGCAAGACTGATAGGGCGTGAATCGCGAATATAATCAATTACCTGAACGACCAAAATATCAAAAATGTTCCATGAGCGGGCAGGCACGTGCCAGTGGAGGTTATATGCGTTTCCCACGCTTACCCTCTCCCCGAATTTTTTATGAATGAGAGCATACGTCAGCTTGTGCGCCTCAATTAAATTTTTTAAAACGGCATTTGCCTTTCTGTAGTCCTTCACTTCCGGCGGAAATTTGCCCATGACATATCCAAGCCCGATATAGACACTCGGCTCATTTAACGGTATCCAAAACGTAATGTGTTCGCCGAGGAGTTCGACAATTTTTTCTGCATACAGAACGAAGTCCTGTATCGTCTTTTTGTTCTCCCAGCCCCCCTGATTCCGCACCCATAGAGGCAACGTCCAGTGCCACAGCGTTACAAACGGCTCCATCCCCCGCTCGCGAAGAGCCTTTATAACATCGCGGTAGTGCTCAATTTCTTTTTCATCGAATTTCCCTTCTTCCGGTTCGATTCGCGACCACTCAAGAGAAAAACGGTGCGCATTGTGGCCGAGAGAACGCGCCATATCGAAGTCATCCTTAAAACGGCGATAGTGGTCGCACGCACTTCCGGAAAGATAGTTTTCGGGATGTTCGGCTTGAACGCGGACGCGCTCCCATATTTTTCCAAGCCATCCGAATTTTAAATGCGCCCCTTCAGCAAGGCGGTCGGCATTTTTCCGTTCCCATTCCGTCCAGTCGTTATGCGTGTTCCCTTCAACTTGATGGGAGCTTGTCGAGGCTCCCCAATAAAATTTTTTGGCAGGTGTTAAATCTGGCATATCGCTATTATAGCATCAACAGAATCGTGGGAAAACTTATTTGCTACCATAAAAAACTCCTCCCGCCGGTATTTCAAATACGACCTCAAAACTTGACACTTTGCTTTATTTAGTATATTATGCTGTTGGGAGCATTCCCTAAACAACGAGGTATCCATGGGTTCTGCTCTTGCGTTCTTTTTGAGCGGACTTATCTACTCTCTTCTGACAGCTCTTTTAATACTTGAAACGCTTGCCAGTCCACCAACCAGCGTGTTTTCCTTTATCATTGCCATGTGGGTTTCCGGCTTCTTGGTGCTCATGACGCTCACAATGTTTAGCTTTGCGTTTTATTCTGCCAGTCAAAAGAGCCGTTCCCACGGCTAGTGCCCTGCATAATGCGGGGTTTTTTATTTGTCTCTAAATTTTTCACTATGGCTCACACTATGGCTCAAAATTTGGACAAATAAATAAAAAGCCACCGGATTGGTGGCTTACTTTTTCTTTCCGTCGACAGTATCGCGGATGTCTTTCAGAAGCTGGTCAAACGAGCTTCGGCGGATGATGGTATTAAACTGGGAGCGATAGTTCCCCACAAGGCTGATGCCTCCCGCCATGATATCATAGATTTTCCACTCTCCGTTCACGAGATGCATGCGATACGATACTTCAGCATCATCCCCTTTTGCGAACGTAATCTTCGTCCTGACATCGGCCATATTGCCATCGACCTTTTCGGAAAGATAGATAACCGAAGCGCCTTCAGCCATCAAGACCTTGCTGAAATAGAGTTTTTCGAGAAGCTCCGTAAATAATGGAACAAATTCGTTCATGCGGTTCGCGTTGGCGCGATAGTGAGTAGCAAGCACCCGCTTCGACATTTCGTCAAAATCGAACCGGGGCCTTATGGCCTCCCGCACGCGCCGGGCTTTTTCCTCTTCGGCTAACTGCTTATTCTGAAGCATACCCAAAACCTGGTCGGTCGTTGCCTTCAGCTGGTCCTTCGGACCCGGTGAAGCCGTGGCCGAAACGCTTGAAACTGCAATAAATCCGATGACAGTCACCACCATAAGCACAGCACTCGCAAGCCGTTTCATATCCGCCTCTTTGGTTAAAGAGCTTTCGGAGTCATCCTATCAAAACCACCGCCCTTTGTTAAGAGGCGGGGTCGAAGCGTATGTGCGCTTAACTTGCGCACGGGAGCAGGTTGAGTCCGGTGTCCGAACCAACCTCATAGCGCGTTGCGCAATCTCCTCCGTCGTTTAGTTCATCTCGGTTGTTCGAAAAATGTTCGAGGGCCGCATCAAGTTCGTAGTCGTCGTTTGATTGAGTGTACTTGTATCTCCATGTGGTATTATTGACCGGATCCACCGAAACCGCAGGAATGAACGTCGGAGCAAGGCCGGGTATCCAGTTCAATCCGGAGTTTGAAGTACACACTCCGCCCCCACAACTTCCTGAAAGCGGCGGAAGTCCACCGTTGTCCGTCCGATAAAGTTCAATTGCTTTCCGTATCTCCTGAAAATCCAGTTTGCGCTGAGCGTCTCGAGCTTTGATGCGTGAGTCGGTAAAGGTGATAATAATAAGAGTCGCTAAAACGCCGATGATGGCAATCACAACAAGAAGTTCAACCATCGTGAACCCTTCTTTGCGCGATATGCCAAAAAAATAAGACGTCATTGAGATTAATTTTTCTTTTTTGAGCCTGTAAAGCCTTTTACATGTGATACCCTCCACGCGTCTATCTTAGCGTGGTTGCCGGTCAAAAGCACCGAGGGAACTTTATATGCTTTCTTTTTATACGTGAACACCTCGGGGCGCGTGTACGCCGGGAGCCCCGGGCCGAATCTTGCTTCTTCAAGCGATTCCGATTTTCCGAGAAACTCGGGGATGTGACGCGAAACAGCGTCCATAAGAACCATCGCGGGTAGTTCTCCTCCCGTAAGAACGTAGGGACCCATGGATAAATTTTCAATTTTTAATTTTGAATTTTCAATGATTTTTGTAACACGTTCATCGACTCCTTCATAATGGCCGGCTACCATAATGATATGGTCGTATTTTTCAGCCAAAGCTATTGCTATTTTGGAATTAAACTGCTTTCCTCCCGCTGAAAAAAGGATAATTTTTATACGTTTTCGTTTGGAAATTGAAAGTTGAGACTTGGAAATTTTCAAAATCGATTCCAGAGCCTTTATAATCGGCTCGACTTTGAGCACCATGCCTGGTCCTCCTCCATATGGCCGCTCGTCGACTTTAAAATGTTTTTTGTCTGCGGAGTACGCCCGGAGGTCGTGCACCCGAACGTCAACAAGCCCGCGCGCAATTCCGCGCTTTATCATGGACGTAGCCACGTAGCCATCGAACATCTTAGGAAAAATTGTGATGATATGGAATTGCATTGACAATTTATTATCTTCACTATATTCTTTTTTCAGAACCTTTAATAACTTTGAATGAGGTTTTCATGCAAGACCGCTTTGGGATATATCTATCAATTGAAACATCAAAAGGCACAATTACAATTCCCTTGGAGCGTGCTATTGAACGAATATTGTATGACACTCACCCCGCGTATCTTCCAACAGCAGAACGTCTCTGCCAAATCCTCAAATCCAAGGCATTGGACGGGAATAAAATCCTGACCATTAAGGCTGTCGACCAGGCGCTGAAGCTTCTTGTATGTAATAAAAGGATAATAGAAGTTCGCGTTGATGGAGCAGTATATTACGCCTGGCCACTTCGCCGCGAAGATAGCTTTACTTTTGACCTGTAGCCCATGCGGCACATAAAGAATCCCGTCTTTTGTGCTTCATGCGGTGCTGTTCTTTCAGAAGGCATTATCTGTCGAACAAACGTCAATCGAGAACTCATCCACTATGCCTGCCCAATACCGCCCAGTAAAGAAACGGGAAGCCCAATCCCCGCAAGTGGTTTGAACGGAAAAGATGAAAGTCAAAAATTCCACGAAGAAGGCACTCCTGCCGGCGCGTAACTGCGCTTTTTTATTTACTCTCATCTGGAGCCTGAACCCCTTTAACTGTACCGCATCCGGACACAACAACAAAATCCCCTTCGAAAGGGGATTTTGTTCTTTGCTTTCTCTTAGAGCTTCATCCTGCACCATATAAGAAATTATTGATGCAGGATTTCACTTAACGGCTGTCCGGCTTCGCGGTTTCCCGCTTGCCTCACAGGCTAGAGTTTCAAGTCGTCGACAACTTCGTCAACAGAGGTTCTGCGTTCCATCCTTGGACCGCGGCCTCCTTCCGGCTCTTCAATCTTCAGGTTTACGCGGGCATTGTTTTTCAATCCCACAACCCGGAGCAAAGAGCGGATAGCCTTTGCGGTGTTGCCGTTCCGTCCGATAACCTGCCCCATATCTTCGGCATGTACCTTGAGAGTCAAAAGAACTCCCATCTCGTCAACTTTCCGGTCGACTTTGACGTCGTCCGAGTGGTCAACGAGGGACTTCACGACATACTCCAAAAATTCCGCATCGGTATGTGTTCCGCCTCGTGTCATACTGGTAATCGCTCACCTTCCGCGAATATTCTCTATTTTTCGATACAGAAATTCGTGAAAGACTTGCGTATCTAGAAAAAGTAGTTCGACCGTTCCCCGCATTCATGAACACAGGGTTTCAAGCCTTATTCCAGCAGCGCTGGACTTACGGGGATCCCTTCTCCTACCCCCTTCTGGCATTAACTACCGTACAAAATCAATTATAGCAAAATTGCGGACAAAGTCAAGTTTAAAAAAAGAGCCCCATTGGAGCTTTAACGTCTATGATATCCGGCTTTTTGAAAGAGATTCGTGAAGAATTCGGTTATTTCACCGTCAACCTTCGGACAGCGTGATTTCATAAAGCTCTCTATATCGGACAAAACCTCTTTCGCCACTGTGTAGTCCTCTGCGCTCTTCCAATCAAACTTGGTCCATTTTTCCTTACCCGGAGAGTTATCGGGGTAAGGGCGATAAACTGAAAAGAAAGAAAGAACATCATTTGTTGTGACAACATGAACATACCAGACGCTAACAACACTAAACACAAAAATATATTCGAACGACTTAGCGCCATATTCTGCTTTTCCATACACCGAAACCTCTGCCTTCCTCCCATCTCCATCGACCCAACACACCGATGAGTACTTATACGGCCATGCGCTGTAATCAGGAAGGTTCGGCTTCACAACAGTAATCTTTGCAGAAATAGGCATGGTTAGAGAAAAAAGAAGAAAAGATACAATTAAAAGAACCAGGACCCTTTTCATGAGATTTCCCTTTTTTGAAGGTCTGTTCGAATACAATGGCATATAGTAAGGGTTGACGTCAATTCTTGACACGCGGACTTTTTCCCATTAGTCTTGACCAATTCAATCTTTGAAAATCTAAAAAGACGCAACCAGCATGAAAGCCAAGGACAATTCTATACGCGTATTTCTTATCGTCACTCGGCTTGCAACAAGCGAAGCTATCCGCGTTATCCAAAGCCCGCCGGTTGAAACCGTTTCGAGAGAAAAACTGCAGGCTGCATTCGCGCGTAAGTTCGATGAGCTTGTAAAAGAATACCCTCCGTTTGTTAAATCGGAATCGGGTTTTCCGGTGTTCACGCACGACCTCGCGTGGGGCCAAGGGACGAAAGATGAAATTTTTGGAAGTCTTTGCACGATAAAAAAACTGTACGACGTGGAACCGGAAGAATTGGTAATAGAATAAACAAAAGACGGATTCCTCCGTCTTTTTTTATTACATGCTGTGGAGTCCTTAAAATGTAACCTGCGGAACCGCTTTCTCTCCTTCATCCATGTCGAAAAATTCCTCTTTTTTGAAACCAAAGTTGCTTGCAATAAGGTTTGTGGGGAATGTCTGCACCTTAATGTTGTAATCGCGGACGTTGCCATTGTAGAAACGGCGGGCGGCCTGAATTTTGTTTTCGGTGTCTGACAGCTCTTGCTGAAGCGCGAGAAAATTCTGGTTCGCCTTGAGATCGGGGTATGCCTCGGCAACCGCAAATAACGTTTTTAGTGTGCTTGAAAGCATGTTTTCCGCTTTCGCTTTTTCGTCGTTCGTTTTAGCGCCCATCGCCGCGGCCCGCGCCTGAATGACGCTTTCCATTGTTTTGCTTTCATGCGTAGCATATCCCTTCACAGTTGAAACAACGTTCGGGATGAGGTCATACCGCCGCTTTAACTGAACTTCAATATCTGACCACGCCTCATGAATTCGCTGTTTTCCACGAACAAGGCCATTATATGCGAATATAAGCCAAAGAACGATAACAGCAACTATTCCGATACCTATATACATAAAAGTAATAGCACACGCATTCTCAAAGGCCGTATTGCCAAGAGAAATGCTTGTGCCTAGTAGCTAAGAAATAACATACCTATTATAGCAGATTTTATTTGGTAGGCAATGGCAACCTACGGCGTGGGCTTGACATCCAAACAATATTTTCTTACTATAAGCACGGTCCTTTTTAAGCCCATAAGAGGGCAATCCGCCATGAAGGGACTCATCGTTTTTGTCCTAGGCATGGTTTTTCTGGCCTTAGCGCTTATCCCAACATGGGGCTACCTGCTTGTTTATCATCTCCTTTCGCCGGAAGGATTCTGGCAAAAATTCGTCATTTTTGGCATAGGAGTCTACCTTCTCGGCGGAATACAAATCATCTTGCTTGTTCTTTGTGTAGCTCTTGTTTGGGTAATGGCAACCAAAGGCTAGTTTCACTATTCCTCGCGATACGCGGGGATTTTTGTTTTTAAAAACCGAAACTTAAAAAATTATATTGACTTTAAAAATCCGATGTATTACAGCTTACAAAGCAGTTCATTGCATACATATGAGAAAAAAGGAAGTATGTAGCCCGAGTTTGGCTATCTTATCCCAGGCATTTCAGATCTACTAAAATTGGGTATCAGAAATTACGGTACTTCCACTTGGAAGCTTCCGAGCTATCCAGCGTTGAGAGTGAGGCTATCCGCATAGTCCGGGCAACACGTTTTCCAAGACAACGCGTTGGTCTTTTTCTTCTAAAAAGCTATGTCGGAAAGATTGATATTCTCGAAATTAAAGAAAGGGTTTCGGAAATTTACGGAGAGAACAAAATTGTCCGCGGAAACCCATAATCAAAACAATTCCAACAGCGCGACAACTTCGCGCTTTTTTTATAAACTAAAACCGCCCAGATGGCCATCGGAGCGGTTTTTCTTTCCTTTAGTAAACTCTGCCATGCGAGAAAAACGTGCTATCAAAAACGCTCGAGAGCGTTTGCGGGCACGGTGGCCGCCGAAGGCGGCCGAGCAAACGCGAACGGCGAGTTCAAAATCCGCGCTGGGGATTTTGAACGTTTTTTGAAAGCATTTTTTCGAGCTAATAGTCCATACCCATTCCTCCCATTCCTCCCGGCGGCATTGCGGGCACTGATGATTCCTTCTTCGGAAGTTCCGTAACGACGGCTTCCATCGTAAGAAACATTGCCGCAACCGACACCGCGTTCTCAAGCGCCATGCGCGTAACTTTCACGGGGTCGACAATTCCGGCTTTTACCATGTCGGGAATAATTTTATCGTTCAGCGCGTCGTATCCAGCTTGTGATTTTGAGTCTTGGCGCAGTATATCTTTCACCCTTGAAACTATCTCACCGTCGCGCTTTCCCGCGTTTGCCGCGATTTGAGCCATCGGCTCTTCAAGAGCGCGCATAAGAATTTTCCAGGCGGTTCCCATTTCCATCGAAGCTTTTGCTTTTTTCTCGGCAGGAACTTTTTCCAAGTCACTTTCGGCGTTCACAACCGCGCGAAGATAGGCCGCGCCTCCTCCAGGCACAACACCTTCGGCAAGGGCCGCTTTTGTCGCGGCCACCGCGTCTTCAAGCTTCAACTTCATATATTTCATTTCCGTTTCGGTTGCGGCTCCGACTTTGATGATTGCGACTCCTCCGGAAAGTTTTGCGATTCTCTCCTGAAGTTTTTCTTTGTCGAATTCCGATGTGGTGCGCTCAAGCTGTCCTTTCAACTGCGAAGCGCGTTTGTCGATATCCTGCTTTTTGCCTGCTCCGTCAACAATGGTCGTATTGTCTTTGTCGGCAACAACTCTGCGGGCCTTCCCAAGCATTTCAAGTTCAACGGTCTGAAGCTTCAACCCGACTTCTTCCGTGATAACTTTCCCGCCCGTAACAATCGCGATGTCTTCGAGCATTTCCTTCCTTCTGTCCCCGAAACCCGGGGCCTTGATGGCAAGCGCGTTAAATCCTCCGCGGAGGCGGTTTACAACGAGGGTTGCAAGCGCGTCTCCGTCGACATCATCAGCAATGATAACAAGGTCCTTTTTTCCGGATTTCGCGAGCTTTTCCAAAAGCGGCAAAATATCCTGAATTGACGAGATCTTTTTGTCTGTAATAAGAATCGGGGCATCCGCCATAACGGCTTCCATCCTTTCGGCGTTCGTTACCATGTACGGAGAAACGTATCCGCGGTCGAACTGTAGACCCTCAACAACTTCTTTTTCGATTCCCGTCCCTTGGGATTCCTCAACCGTAATTGCTCCGTCTTTTCCGACTTTTTCGATCGCTTCGGCGATAATTTTCCCGAATTCTTCGGATTCGGCTGAAATAGTCGCAACCTGCGTTATTTCCTCTTTGGTCTTTACTGGCCGCGCGACTTTCTTCATCTCTTCGACAATGCTTTTAGAAGCGGCCTCAAGCTCTTTCCGAAGAGTCACGGCGTTCACTCCGGCGGCGGCATACTTCAAGCCCTCTGAAATAATGGCCTGCGCCAAAACCGTTGCGGTTGTTGTTCCGTCGCCTACTTTGTCGTTCGTTTTAGACGCAACCTCCTTTAAAAGTTCTGCTCCGAGATTTTCAAACTTGTCTTCAAGGTCTATTTCTTTTGCGATTGTAACACCATCATTCGTGATGGTTGGAGCGCCGTATCCGCGGTCAAGCAGAACATTCCGCCCCTTCGGCCCGAGCGTTACCTTAACCGCGTTTGCGAGTATATCGGCTCCTCTACGTACAGCCTGCCGCGCTTTTTCGCTGAACAATAGTTGTTTTGCCATGATTGCCTGAATTTTAGAGTGAAGCGAATAAAATTCAGCTGCAATCATGAGCACCCCTCTCCAATTTTGCCGCAGTAACTAAAGGGAAAGTTGGAAAAAGATGTTCATGATGAGCTTTTGCGAAACGCGTGGCCGGATAGGCCATCCCTCTTCGGGCGAAGCGTTTCACCATGGTACGCCTTCCAAAATTGGAGAGGGGTAGCCATTCCGCTTCTCTAAAAAATAATTTATTCTTCAATAATCCCCATAATGTCTTCTTCCTTCGCGATGAGATATTCTTTCTCGTCGACCTTAATTTCATTCGGGCCGTACTTCGTAAAAAGCACGATGTCCCCCACCCTGACGTTCATCGGAGCGACCTTGCCCGTCTCAAGCATCTTGCCCGCGCCCACCGCGACCACCTTTCCTTTTTCCGGGCGCTCTTTGGAAACCGTGTCGGGGAGATAAATTCCCGATTTTGTTTTTTCCTTGTCTTTTTCGAGGGGCTCTATCAAGACCCGGTCCCCCAGGGGTCGTATGTTACTTTTCATATTTTTTATTAGAATTATAAATGATGAATGCTGAATGCCTTTGCTTTGCGCAGGCAGGCGTTCATGATTCAGAATTTATAACATTTAATTTATCTGCTCACGGTCTGGTATGAAATGGGTGTAGACTAAGATTTACCTGTTATAAAGCATTCTCGTACCCGACCAATAAAAAATAATAGAGGGGTATACCATTTTATATATTTATGTAATGTCTGGTACAAGAAACTTATAGAACACGAGTCACATCTCACAAGCATTGCTCGTACCCGACCACCAAGAACTATGTGGAAGGGTATAGCTCTTTTTATGTTCTATGTTAGATAACTCCTTTTAGCAGTCGAATGTTACGAGTGCCAAACTCAAATATAGGGCATAGAGAAAACAGAGTCAATACTCTCTCATGCCTTGACAGTAGGTCATAAAAAATGTTAAACTTTACACGGCACAATACCTATCCGGAGGTTCCCCTTGCAAAATATGGAACCGACATATACAGGAACGTGTCCGCTCTGCGGAGCTGGAATGAGTTTGGAGAAAAAAGAAGGGGCTTCTGCTAGCGCAAACAATCCATCGGACTTTCGTCTCAAACAACACGTTCGACAAGTATTTATGTACGTCCGCAACGGAGAGGAGAGCAAAATAAGGTATCCTCTGGGTGCTATTTCGTGTCTTTGGTCTGGGAATGAACCGAGTTCGGTTACACCGACATTCGAAATAGATGGGAAGAGCAGTCTCTTAGTTTAATAGGAGAGTTTTCTCTCCTTTTTTATTTTTTAAAGTGAATTGCAAAAAACCGAAAAATAGGCTACAAGTGATATAGCTTTTTCTTTGACAAACACGTGATAAACCGATATGGGAACGCGAGAAGAGTGGCGTGATAAGCTCATCAGCCGAAGAGAAAGATATCTCAAGCTTCTGAAAAAGACGGAACGAATGCTGAAAAAAATCGGACTTTCCGACCCCCTGACTGCAACCGAGCTCCGCGGGCGAGATTATTTTGTCATGGACACCCTTAAATTCCGGCTGTTAAGAAAGATCGGCCTTCGGGCAAACCATGTAAGCTATGTCGGATTTCTTTTTGTTATTGCGTTCAACGTCCTCATCACAACAGGATACTTCAAAGCCGCATTTGCCGCGGGAATATCCGCAGTGCTTACCGACTTTATTGACGGCCCGATGGCGCGCTGGAAGAATCCAGAAACAGGGCGAGACGATGTAACCGGGCTTGGAACGCTTCTGGACCATACGCGCGATTATTCTTTTGCGCTTTCATTCGGATGGAATGCTTTCTTTAAGTTCGGGTACACGACCTCGTTTGAGATGCTCCTTGCCGTTTGTGTTTCTCTCTCTTACCTCATGGTCCTTGTCGCGATCTTCGTCAAGTATCAGCTCTACGCGATACCAATGTTCACGTCATTCAAAGGAAAGATGAATGGAGCATATGTTCGGGACCTGTATCGCCGTTTTTCCGAGTTTTCGCTCCTTGAGCTTCAGACATCATTTTATGGGAGAGTGCAGTTTGCTCTTCTTGCTTGCGGCGTCATTATGCTTTTCTCCGGAAAATTTTTTGGCGTCCAATTCCTACGAGAGCTTTCGTATATGTTCCTTTCCGGAGAAATCGTCATTGGCCTGCGAAACCTTCTCGAAGAATATATCCGGGATGGCGATGCGGAGCTAGGCGAAGAAAGCGATAGTGAGGAAGAAGAGGGATGAAATTTATTCCGAACGCTATTACTCTTTCCAGAATGGTGCTCCTCTATCCGGTGTATTATTTCTTTGCGTCCGGACGCATAAACCAAGCTTTTTTCTTTCTTCTTTTGCTTCTTTCAACCGATTGGCTCGACGGATATGCGGCACGAAAACTCAATGCCGTTAGCGCGTTCGGCGCAATGCTTGACCCGTTTGCCGATAAAGTTATATACCTCTCGCTTCTCTGGCTTTTGAGCGGTAGTTTCGCGCTATTTTGGGCGTTTGTTCTAACAGCACCCGTTGAAACGCTCCTCATGCTGATACGCGTCTTGCCGCTTAAAAACAGAAGTATTCCGGCAACAGAAATCGGTAAGATAAAAATGGTGTTGCAGTCTGCGGCACTCGCCTTCATGTTCCTTGGCCTTGTCGCTCGTGATCCGCTCTTTTCCGCCGAGGGGATATTTCTTGCCTACCTCTCTGTCCCCCTTTCATGGTTGAGTTTGAGGTCGCACTTCGTAAAAAATGAAAAACCGTCCTGCTGTTAGCGAGGCGGTATTTTTTTATCTCAATAAAAAAGGCCCGCCAGCTGTCTGACGGGGGCAGTGGGATGCCAGCCTTGTTACCTGATACCTAGAGAGTCCATTCCTTCGGGAGTGGCTCCGGAAGTCTGAAGACTACTCCGGTTCGCCCTTGAGGGTTAAAGATGGCTTCCCACTGCCACTCGGCGAGAGCGGGGGCCACCTTCTCCTGGTCCACCTGACGAACCAGAAGACTGTTTGCTCCTGGCAAGAAGCGTCCAATCAACCGAACGTTCCTTGGGTGTTTGATGCTGTGCCCCAGGGTCGTGGTGACCCCTTTGAGGGCGACCTCGAAGGGAATCTTGATCCTGACGTCTTGGTGGCAAGGGTAACCGAACAGCTTCTCGCCGAGTAAGAACGGCGTCACCGTGAGTTCCACGATGAACGGCTTGGCCCAGTGCTCGTGAGATTGGACTTCTTCCGCTACCAAGCGGAAAGGTCCTGGTGCATCTTGGATGGAAAAGTAGACAGTCTCCTCGAACTTGTACCTGCGTGCCATAACGGCCTCCTGTTTCTGTTTTTGTCTGTTTTAGCCCAGACAGCGGCTCTTACTGGGGGCATAACGCCCCAAGCGACCTGCCTGTATGGCAGGAATTTTGGCGTTTAAACGCCTGTTTATATTATACCAATAAACTTAACAAATGTCAATGTTTTTATAAAAACACTTTCATTCATCTCTGAAAAAAATAAAACACCGTCCGGCTAAAAGTGGGACGGTTTTTTGCTTCTTATGAAATTCCCGTTGACCCGAATCCGCCCGAGCCGCGAGGAGTTTTCCCGAGATCTTCGGGGCTGAAAACTTCCATTAGTTCGGGAATGAGCGCCTCCTGAAAAATTATCTGGGCGATGCGCATTCCGCGGAAAAGGTCAAAGGCATGATTGTTCCTATTATAGACAAGAACTCCCGCTTCGCCTCTGTAGTCGGGGTCAACAGTTCCGGGAGCGTTCGTTACGGTAAGACCGTATTTTGTAGCAAGGCCGCTTCTGGGAGCAACCCAGTAAAACATCGGAAAATCCATTTTGGTGATGAATCCGATTCCGACCAAAACCGATTCTTCCGGCTCCATACGATAGAGAAGCTCGGGCGGCTCTTTTGTAACGACATGGCGGGCGACAAGCGGATCCTCGGGCCATTTTATGAAATCAAATAGTGTTTTCCGGAGAGCAGGATTGTCCTTATCCATTTCAGATGAAGAAAGCACGGAACGGATGCGGACGTCGTACCCAACAGCGCCTTCGGTTTTGCGCTCCGGCACAAACCCGCCGGGCAGAACAAAGACGCCAACCCGTGGAGCTTTCTTTTTCATGCTTTCTCCGTAAGAATTTTTAAAAAACTGTTGCCCTCACCCTAGCATGAGAAATACGGCAAGACAACACTTCCAATAAATAATCCCGCACAGATGCGGGATAAATTAGAGGTACTGGCCCACATTCGAATGTTTCGTGAGCTTTTTAATAAGAAGATGGACCGAAAACAAGGCGTTGGCGTATTTCGCAATAAGCTCTTTCCGCTCTTCATCGCGGATGTCGAGCTTTGCTTCAAGCCCATTCTCAACGCTTCCTGAACCGTTTTCAGCAAGAGCCTCGCTCGTCTTTTGTTTCAAGAATTCGTAGATATTCTTCAGATCATCTCCAAAGGAAGAGTGCGATGTTCCATGGAACACGTGCTGGATGATATGCTCGACGTTGCGCACCGCGAATACGGAGTTAATGTGTTCGCGGTCAAGCTCCCCCGAGCGAGGCTGGATGACGTATTCCGGAGGGAAGCCGTTCATAACCTCGAACGTATCCTCAACAAGAGTTTTCGGGTCTTCGGTCGTCTCAAGGAAGCTGAGAAAGCGTTTCGGTTTTCCGCCGTAAAGCTGGGTTGTAAGACCCAACACATACTTTTTCCTATCGTCGGCCGGGATTGGAGCAAATTTTTCCTCGCTCAAATTGAATGCTTCACAGATAACACCGTCAATGAACTCGTCAAGCGGAAGAACGCGCGGGGCCATGAGCCTTTTCTCCTGTTGTGCAAGTACTGATTTTATAAGTAGCAGATTCGAATTATTTTTCAAGCGTCACAAAGAAAAGCCGCATGGATCGAGAATCAATCATGTGCATCTTTCTCAAATGCCAAGCGAAGGCGCTCTGCAGAAAAAGAATGCTGATCTTCTTCGCGAATACCCTTAAGTGCTCTTTTGAGGACATCGCGCGTATGCGCAAACCGAGCCGGTTTTGAAAATTTTTTTTCACTTTCTTTGCTAAGTTCAAAAACATCACTAATTCGCCGAAGAACGTCCTCTGAACCTTTGTTTCTCGGGTTTGCTTCGCGCATGTACGGCTCAACATCAACAAGATAGATTTGATCTTTTGTTTCCTTGTCTTTGTGGCCAAACACGAACTGGTCATCGTGGAAATCCCACCAATAATCTCCGCCTGTGCGGTACCTATCCGCATAATATCGCACCATACTCGCATAAAATGTATCAAGATCGTGTTCTGCTTCATCCTAAAATTTTTCTATTTCGGACAGTGGTTTCCCTGCAATTCTATCGACAACAGTGTACATTGCAATTCCCCCGTCCTCAAGCCTTCCGACAAAAAAGTTCATATTGGGAACGGCAATACCGTACTCTTTGTTGAGTCTCTCAAACTCACGTTTTCCTTTGTTGAAGCGTTCAATTGCCTCATCAACATCTTTTTTAAGAATTTTCTCATACCTTACCAATATGTCGGACCTGTTCTTCAACTGTTTAATTGCAAAACTAAGTTTTGAATCAGAAAGCGGCTCGCGAAACGGAGTTTCGTCGCGGTTTTTTTGATTTTCCCTAAATGCTTCGTCCATAAGAACTAGAGTACCGTTTTCAGCCAATACCCCGTATACGATTTCTTGTTTTTTGATACTTCTTCGGGCGTTCCTTCACAAACAAGCTCGCCCCCATTCCCGCCTCCTTCGGGCCCTAAATCAATAAGCCAGTCACTGTTTTTTATAACGTCAAGATTATGCTCGATAACAAGGACACTATTCCCTTTATCAACGAGCGCCCGAAGGATTGTAAGAAGTCTGCGGATGTCGTCGAAGTGAAGCCCCGTTGTCGGCTCATCGAGAATATAAAGCGTGCGCCCTGTATCGCGCCTGGAAAGTTCAGTCGCCAGTTTTATGCGCTGGGCTTCTCCTCCCGAAAGCGTTGTTGCGGATTGCCCGAGCTTCATGTATCCAAGCCCGACGTCAAAAAGCACTTTGAGCGTTCTTTCGATGGCCGGAATATTCTTGAATACGCCAAGCCCCTCCTCAATCGTCAGGTCGAGCACTTCCGAAATATTTCGGCCGCTAAATTCAACCGAGAGCGCTTCCCGGTTGTAGCGCTTGCCCTTGCATTCTTCGCATTCAACGTACACATCCGGTAAAAAGAACATTTCTATTTTTTTCACCCCTTGCCCCTCGCATACTTCGCACCGTCCTCCTTTCACATTAAAACTAAAGCGTCCCGGCTCAAACCCGCGGGCGCGCGATTCCGGGAGGTTCGCAAAAAGATTGCGGATATGAGAAAAAACGCCCGTATATGTCGCGGGGTTCGAGCGAGGAGTACGCCCGATTGGAGACTGGTCAACGACGACGACTTTATCAAGATTCTCCATTCCCGTTATTTTGTCGTGCTTTCCGGGATACACATGCGCGCCGTAATAATAGGCAAGCATCGCCTTCGCGAGAATATCATTCACGAGCGAGGACTTTCCCGATCCTGAAACACCCGTCACTGATACGAATTTTCCGAGCGGAATTTTTACATCGATTTTTTTGAGATTATGTTCAGTAGCCCCTTTGATCGTTATATACTGCTCACGTGCGGATTTTTGTTTTTCCTTCGCTTCCTTGCCCTCGCGAGCACTTTTTATTTCAAGTGTCTTTCTTCCGGAGATATATTCTCCGGTAAGCGTGTCCGAACGCAAAAGTTCTTTGGGGGTCCCCTCAAACACCACCTTCCCTCCATGTTTTCCGGCACCCGGCCCCAGATCAATAATCCAATCCGCCTCCCTCATCGTCTGCGAATCATGCTCAACAACAATGACGGTATTTCCGAGGTCGCGAAGCTCTTTTAACGTTTTAATAAGGCGCGCCTGGTCGCGCTGGTGAAGCCCGATGGACGGCTCATCAAGAATATATAAAATTCCTGTAAGCTGTGAGCCGATCTGGGTTGCAAGCCTGATCCTTTGTGCCTCTCCGCCCGAAAGCGAGGTTGATTCGCGATCAATGGTCAGGTATTCAAGCCCCACATTCATAAGAAAGTCGAGCCGCTGTGATATTTCTTTTGCAAGAGGAAGTGCTATAGCTTCATATTTTTTGGACGACCTGACAAGATGAAGAATATCCTCCGAAAAGAATTTTTTGAGGCTTTCCACCGACAAAGAAGAAACATCGGCAATGTTTTTGTCGAGAATTCTGACCGCAAGCGCTTCCTTTTTCAGACGCCTCCCGTTACAGGCCGGGCAGACCTTTATAATCATGTACTTTTCTATTTCGGCCCGCGTGAATTCGGAATCAGTTTCCTTCCACCTCCGCTTGAGATTTGGAATAACTCCTTCAAATGCCGATTCCTCCCGCCCTCCTTCTTCTCCGTATAAAATGAGATCGACTATTTTCTTTGAGAGCTCGGAAACCGGAGTGTTTAAAGAAAATTTATTCCGCTCGGCAAGGTCAGAGAGCATCCACCAGTACCACGACTGCCTCCCAACACGATGCGATGCGGACGCCCAGGGGCGTATCGCTCCTTCCGCAAGCGTTAACCGTTTATTCGGAAATACGAGCTCGGGATCAACTTCAAGATTCGAGCCGAGCCCAGTGCATTCCGGGCATGCCCCGTACGGGCTGTTAAATGAAAATATTCTCGGCTCAATCTCCGGAAGGTCGACACCACACTCAACGCATGAGAATTTTTCGGAGAATATCTGATCCTGCCCGCCACCCGAAACAATAAGCTGGCTTTTACCAACCTTAAGCGCCGTTTCAACGGAATCGGCAATGCGACTCCGCTCGATATCCGCGTTTAAAAAGAAGCGGTCAACGAGAACTTCTATGGAGTGCTTTTTCTGCTTATCAAGAACCTCTTCTTTTGTGTCCTTAATGACTGAAAGTTCTCCGTCAACACGCACGCGTAAAAAACCGGCGCGTTCAACTTCTTCAAGGATAGCGCGATGCTCCCCTTTTTTGCCGGATATGAGCGGCGCAAAGATAATAACCTCTGTCCCCTTTTTTACCCCGCGGATGCGGTCAACAATCTGGTCCACCGTCTGCCGGCCAATGGCCTTTCCGCAGTTCGGGCAAAAAGGTTTTCCAGCGCGGGCAAATAAAATACGGAGATAATCATAAATCTCCGTAATGGTCCCGACGGTTGAACGCGGGTTTTTTGAAACCGATTTTTGATCGATAGAAATAGCGGGAGAAAGCCCTTCCATTTTTTCCACATCGGGCTTGTCTTGGATTCCCAAGAATTGCCGAGCGTAGCTTGAAAGAGATTCCACGAACCGCCGTTCCGCTTCGGCATAAATGGTATCGAACGCAAGTGAAGACTTTCCGGAGCCGGAAAGGCCGGTAATGACGACGAGCTTATTTTTCGGAATATCGATATCAATATCCTTCAAATTATGCACTCGCGCCCCGCGGATTTTGATAACATCAGTGCCTGCCATATAGTAAAACATCATACCTCGAAAAAAACGGGAAATCAAGTACCCGGAGGAAGTGGCCTTATCCAAAAGAAAAAGGCCCGAAAAGGCCTTAATTTATACAATACCAATCCTATGGGTTACGCTGGCCGCGCGCACGTTAGGGCGGCTACCGAATATTTTGACCCAGCGGATTTCTTCTCCATCGGGCACCCGAATGAGGTACGTCCCTAGTGTTGAAAGGTAGTTAATAATTGAAAGACCATCACCCCCCAAATAGCGTTTAAACTCCTCATTGGAAGCATCCGGCTTCAGCATGACAATAACTGTTCCCGGGGCGAACTCGGCTTGCTCCACGCGGACACCTTTTACAGTGCGAAAGAACGGCTCCCTCAAAATACCATGGGAACCGCCGCAAAGCAAATTGACGAAACCGGAAATAATGTGGATTATAAGCTTATGCAAAAACCGAAATCAATTCCGAAAACGCCGGGGGTTTATATTTTCCGCAATACCCGAAAAACCCCCGTATACATCGGCAAAGCGGCCAACTTAAGGAGCCGCGTATCTTCCTATTTTCTAAAAACCGGGAAAAGCCCAAAAACGGAAAAACTCATGAAGGAGGCCGCTTCCGTGAATTTTTTAGAACTAGCCTCCGAACTTGAAGCGCTCATAACGGAAGCCGAACTCATAAAAAAATGGAGGCCGAAATACAACATTTTGATGCGCGATGATAAGAGCTATTTTTACGTCGCGATAACAAAAGAAAAGTTCCCGAGAATTTTTATTACACACCAGCCACGCAACATTTCTGACTCGGTACAAAAACTAGGGGCGCAGAGGCAAACAAAAATTTCTTATATCGGTCCTTTCACCGAAGGAGGTACGCTCACGGCAATTTTGCGCACCCTCCGCCGAATATTTCCGTACTGCACATGCAAAGAAAACCACACACGCCCATGCCTGAATTCGGAAATAGGAAGATGTCCGGGGTTTTGCTGTTTCGATAAAAAATATTCGCGCCATTCCTCAACGGCAATCCCAAAAAACCACTACAGAGAAAGCATAAAAAACATAGTCGCAGTACTTGAGGGAAAACGGGTGCGTCTTTTTTTAGAATTGAAAAAGAATATGAAAGCCGCTTCTGCTGGGCAAAATTTCGAGAAGGCGGCACTTCTCCGGGACCAGTTGCTTGGTCTCGAAAGCATATTTGCACATCGGCATATTTTAAAGCACCCGTCGGAGATTGAATTCGCCCAAGAGGACCTCTCACAAAAATTGAAGGAACTTTTCGGCACGGGTCGCGCCATACATCGCCTTGAGGGCTATGATATTTCAAATATTTCCGGGACAAGTGCCGTCGGCTCAATGGTAGTATTTTCAAAAAGGCTTCCGTCTTCGCCTTACCGATACACCAGCCACGCAGAATACGGCCCCGATAAAAGCCAATACCGGAAATTCAAAATAAAAACAGTTCTTGGCCCGAACGACGTTGAAATGTTGAAGGAGGTCATCCGGAGGCGGTTTGGGCATGTGGAATGGCACTTCCCCGACATCCTGGTTATTGACGGAGGGAGGCCGCAGTTGAACGCCGTCAGGACGGTGTTACGAGAATTAAGACTTAAGAATGAGGATTTAAGAAGCGTCATCCTGACGTCGCTCGCAAAAAAAGAGGAGGAATTGTATATTGAAGGAATGAAGCATCCCATCCGGCTTCAGGAAGGATCAGGGGGCATCCTGCATCTTTTCCAGCATATCCGCGACGAATCGCACCGGTTCGCAAAAAAATACCACCACAAACTTCGAAAGATAAAATATAAGAGGGACTAAACCCTTTGTTATCTTCGCTCGCCCCGCCTGCACAGACAGGTCGGAAATACAAAAAAATGCATTTCTCTCGTTCGCTCGATAATAAAAACGGATGAAGTTTCATCCGTTTGCGGGCTTTTTATGGCCTATCTTAGTTCCTTTTTGTTCAGTTCCCCATCTTTGCCATCCCATGTGCACCAGCTAACCTGGTCGGGAGAAATACGATATTGTTTCCATTGGTCAATATACCACTGTCGGGCTTTGTCACAGTCTTCTTTGGTCGCAAATGTCCCATGCTGTCCGGAGTGCAGATAATTTGAAGGATTCGACCACATAAAAAACCAGCCAAAAAAAATCAATACCAATATCTGGCTTTTGCGCATCTTCGCCCCCTGTTTTTTGGAGTACCGAATTCAATAGTAGCATACGTAAATATTTTTGTCAAATGCAAACAAAAACTGAAAAACGTCTCTTAAAAAAGAGACGCCGAAGATACGGACAATCAGGTAAGAGCGTTTTTCTCATAGAAAAAATCAAAAACCGACGGAAAATAAAACCGTCGGCATAGTTCTGAAAACTACTTTTTTTCTCCTGAAGCAGGCGGGGCGGCATCCGGCGCCGCCTTTTTTTGGACGGATACGAGACCACTCATTGTTTCATCAATATGTGTGATGAGTTCAGAAATTGCCACATCTGTCGCGAAAAGCCTTTGAGAAATCTGGTCGAATTTATTTATTGCCCCCACCGCAAGCACCCTGATGCCGTCAAGATATAGTTTGTGATCTTTCTCGGGAATATGTCCTGCACGAAAATTCTCAACCATAGCAAGCCAGTTCCGGTATGCGTCCGCGGCCTCAGGAGCGATGTCGTCGAGGCTAAACCCTTGAGGAGGGAGCGTTGCTCTGTATCGAAGCAACTCATTTCTGAGAGCGAGACTATTTCCTATTGGAAGAGTGTAGATATCTTTCACCTTCTCCAAAATGCCTTCCTTTGCCCAATCATCAAGAATAGACGTAATGGCCGCAACATCAGATTTTCCAATAAAGCGGGCGCTTTCCGTGACCGTACAAGGAGAAAGATTAAGAACGCTTAGAAGAACGTCGTGCTCAGTCGGATTTGCAACCTGGCGCATGTGACTTTTTCCTGTCAAAAAGCTTTCGGGTAAATGCTAGCACAAGAACGCATAGCAGTCAAGAGAAAAACGCCCCGCTAAAGCGGGACATTTTTATTTTAAGAACCTTTTGATAAGAGGGTTTATGCGTGTTACAACTTCATACGGCGATGTCTGGGTTTTTTCGGCAAGCTCCCCTGCCCAAACCTCTTCCCTTCCCTGCCTTCCGACGAGAACGGCCTCGTCTCCGGGTTTTGGATGCGGAGAGTCCGTCCCATCTACAACTATCATATCCATCGAAACTCTTCCCAAGACCTTCCTGCGCCTTCCCCGAATGAGAACTTCTCCCACGGACGAAAGACCGCGGTCGAACCCGTGCCAATAGCCGATGGGAATAATGCAAAGCCTGGTTTTTCTCTTCGTGTATTCGGTCAAGTCGTACCCAACAGGAACTCCCTCTGATACATTTTTTACTTCCACAACAACCGTTTTCCACCGCAAGACCGGCTGAAGATCAACCCGTTTCAACTCAAAAAGTCCGGATGAAAGATTCAGCGTTGACTCCGGCGACGGATAATATCCATAAAGCCCCATGCCGACGCGAACCATATCCAAATGAGATTCTGGGTAGAGTAGCGCCCCCCCGGACGCTGCGGCATGCAGTATCATGTTTTTGAAACCGGCCCGCTTGAGTACCTGCCCGGCTTTTTTGAATTTTTCAAGTTGGGTAGTCGTGTATGTCGGATACCCCCTATCTTTCGCGCTCGCAAAGTGAGTATATGCTCCGGACGGAACAAGTTTCTTTCTTTTTAAAAATTGCGCGACTTTTCCCGCCTTTTCAGGAAAAAAACCTTGTCGGTGCATGCCGGTATCGAATTTGAGGTGGAAGGCGGGGGGTTTTTTAAGCTTTGAAAGCTCCATAAGCGCGTCAGATGTTGAAGCGGTAACTGTTATATCATTTAATGCGGCTTCTTTGAGGCGATCGGGGAGTGTATGGCCCAAAACCAGCATCGGATTCCGGAACCCTTCGCGCCGGAGCGATAACGCTTCGACAACGGAATCAACTCCAAACCATCCTCTTGTGCCAAACTCTTTCATTCCGGCCATAGCTTCCGCAACGGTAAAAAGCCCGTGCCCATACGCATTTGACTTCACGACGGCCATAAAGCGGGTGTGCTTTGGAATAACCCCTAAAAATTCCCCGAGATTATGGTGAATTGCAGAAGAGTTAATTTCTATCCATGTTCGTACTTGTTTTTTTGCATTCATAGGAGTGCTCTTAGAATACCATATCCGGCGCCTTATTTTAAAGGTTACCGGTTTACGCCTTTACTTCTATATGGTTTTATCATATCATTTTGCTACTAAAGGCTCTTTTACATTCGCGAGGCGTCCGCCGTGAAAAAAGTTGCTATCCTCTTTGGGCTTGCCTGCCTTCCTCTTTTATTTTTTGCGGTCATGTTCGTCTCGACAAAGGAAGTTGATACCAAGGTCTGCGGAACAGACATGGCAATCGCCGCCCAAGAAATCGTCAATCGGGATTTTGGGGCAACACGCGCTCCGCGGGTTTCCATTGAGGCAATCAACAGCATCATGTGCGCGCGCAACGGAAATATTGCCAACGCGGCACTTGTCGTAAAAGTAAAAAAGGGACAATACGCATACGCCATTATGAATATTCATTTTGACGGGTCGGGGCATCTTCTTCCCACCGAGGGTTCGCGTCAGTCATGGACGCGTACTCTCAACAGGAACGATTGGGTATTCGCGTGGTGCGAACTTATCAGGGGAGTGTATACGGACGAAATCGATGAGCAGGGGTGTGACGCATGAACGAAATCGTCCACACGCCCAACGGGACAGTTGAAATATATTCGTGGAAAGAGTTTCAGTCTGATATGTATGAAAAAATGCTTCCGGCGCTCGAATCAATACACGCGATACAACCGTTTACTTCTGTGTGGGGACCCCCGCGCGGAGGACTCTTTGCCGCGGGGATTATCTCGTACTGGTTTGATATCGCTTTATACATTCACCCAAAAACAAACGAAGAGAGCATGCTTGTCGTTGACGATATTGCCGACACCGGAAAAACCCTGTCGCGGTTTTTACCACTTGAGAAGCGGCGATATACGATTGCGACACTTTTTTACCACAGGCAAAGCAGTGTTGTGCCTACTATTTGGCTCCGCGAGAAAACAACGGATTGGATAAAATTTCCATGGGAAAGAAAAATGACCCCTGACTAATGGGGTCTTTATTTTATATTTTTTATAGAGAACTATCAGCGCCGAATCTCTTTTATTCCTCCCATGAAGCTCTGCAAAGCTTCAGGCACGCCAACCGAACCATCCTCCTGTTGATAATTTTCAAGAATTGCAATGAGTGTGCGCCCAATGGCAAAACCAGTGCCGTTCAGCATGTGCAAAAACTCAAGCTTTCCGTCTTTTCTGCGAACTTTTATGTTAAGGCGACGCGCCTGAAAGTCGGTTGTATTCGACGTTGAGTGAGTTTCCCGATATTCTCCCTTTCCTCCATTTTGCCCGGGAAGCCATGCTTCAATATCATACTTTGAGGCAGCCGGGTCCCCTAGGTCTCCCGTGCAGATGTTCAAAACATGATACGGTATGCCGAGTTTTGCCATTAAAGCCTCCTCAATGCCGAGCAATAGTTCATGCTCATCTTCCGAAGTTTCGGGGGTTGAAAAAACAAACATCTCGGCTTTGTCGAATTGGTGCACCCGTAAGATGCCCCGCGTGTCCTTTCCGTATGAGCCGGCTTCCCGTCTGAAGCATGTGGAGAACGCAATATGGCGGTGAGGCAATTTTTCTTCAGCAAAAACTTCGCCCATGTACATCGGTCCGACGGATTGCTCGGATGTCCCCACAAGATACAAATTGTCATTCGCAAGAAAATATATTTCGTCTCCTCCCCGCTCGACGTATCCCATCGCTTTCATCGCTTCGGGCTTGATGAGAACGGGCGGCACTACCGGAATAAATGGCGTGGGGGCGATCGCAAGGCTTCGCTTCATGATTATATCCGCGATATTTTTTTCATCTCCGACAAACTGCAGGGCAAATTGCACTAACGCAAATTCAAGCAAAGAAGCTTCGCGCTTCAAATATCCGAAGCGGGTTCCCGAAACTTTTGCGGCGCGTTTCGTGTCTATCAAATCAAGCTTCTCACCGATTTCGACATAGTCGCGCGGCTTGAATGAAAACTTTATCTTCACTCCGACTTCCCGAAGCACGACATTTCCCGACTCATCCGGTCCGACCGGAACATCAGCAAGCGGAATATTGGGAAGCTGTCTTAGAAATTCATCGAATTCGACTTCCGCAACTTTCATCGCTTCTTCCGCTTCAATTAATTTTGCCTTCACCTCTTTTGATTCGGCTGTTTTCCTTCCGCGCTCTTCGCTATCGGTGCTTTTTGATATCTCGTCGCTTAAAATATTCTGGCGAGCGCGCATTTCATCAACCTCCCGTATTTTTTTTCTCCGGCTTTCATCAGTTTTCAAAAGCTCGTCAATATCAACATCAACCCCTTTATTTTTGAGGCCTTGTTTCACTTTCTCCGGATTTTCTCGAATGAATTTTATGTCGAGCATACCCTCAAACGCTAGTCACCCTTAAAACCCTCGTCCCACTCCTTTCTCGTAAAAAAACGGAAATCTTTTTTTAGACCCTCAACGGTATCTCCCGGCTTAAGCGGAGTTCCTTTCATCGCGGCACGGATTCGTTCGTCGTACTCGCGAAATTTTTCCTTTGCTCCCTTCCGGGCCGTTTCCCCTGCCTGTAGAAACGCTTTCTCAATAGGACTCAAGGGCGGCTTTGCAGACGCTTTTTCCGGCTTATGTTCGGCATTTGCCCGAAGCATGGGGAGTGACATTTTGTCGATAAGTCCCTGCCACACAGCTTGCGATTCCGGCGTTAAGTTAAATTCAACGGAAACGACCGTTTGTCTGCCTTGCCGTTCAAGCTCTTCGTTGTTGCGAGCGGCTTTGCGTATCTCGGAAGACATCTTTGAAAGAAGCGTTCGTTCCTCTCCCGAAAGTTCGACTCCCCTCAACGGGGTTTCCCCCCGAAGATTTTTCATAACTTCTTCCGACACCATTCTCCGGACCGTTTCTATTTCCTCCGCGCTAAAAAGCTTGAACAATTCTTCTTTACTTCTTGAAGTAAGAGGCGGAGGTTCGTTAAAATTTTGCCCTTCGTATCCCATATTTTTTATAATAGCTTTTCTCGAATGATAGGAATTAATATCTCAATCGCCTTTTTTCGGTGCCCGACGCGAATCTCATCTTCGGCTGAAAGTTCGCTGTAATATTTTTTCAGTTCCGGAAGATAAAAGATTGCGCGAAACGGATATCCTTCCTCGTGGTTTACCGGCTTCGTCCCGATAACCCCCTCTTTTGCGGCTTCGGCAACATAGAGCGTCTCATCTCCCGGGAAAAGAAGGGTTACGCAGACAACGAGGCGCGCGGTGCGCCGTTTTTTCGGGACACCTTTCAGTTTTTCAAGCGTCATGCCGATGAGCTCCTCGTCCGAGGCCTCGTATCCCGGCCAACGCCGTGAAAGCACTCCGGGCTTTCCGTTCAAATAGTCTATTTCAATGCCTCCGTCATCAGACAAAACCGGAAGCCCTGAAAGGCCGTGATACATCATTGCTTTTTTAACCGAATTTTCTTCGAATGTTTTTCCGTCCTCCTCCACCGCCATCGTAATACCCATGTCTTTCAGCGAAACAAGCTCAATGGGAAGTGATCTGAGGAGTGCCTTATATTCCAGTACTTTTCCGGAATTTGCTGTTGCAAGAAGGAGTTTCTTCATTTTTCGCTTTCTGCGTCCGTGCGTTTTTGCAACGCAAGAAAACACATTTCATCTTTCCCGACCAGCTTCCAGGAGAAGCCGAGCTCCTCGATATCCTTTAACTTTTTGCCAAACGTTCGAAATAAAAGCTGGCCGGTTGATTCAAGCCCCTTGCCCCGAAACGCGTCGAATAGGATTACGCCGCCCTTTTTTAACTTTTCTGCGTATTCTTTTAAAATTTTTTCTGCGTCCGTCTTCCTGCCGGCCTCCCCTGCGGCTGCGGAAGATGAAGCCAGTCCGTCATCAATCGCATGCCACATTGCTCCCATCCTATCCATGATCATAGTAACCGATTCAGCCCGAATTGGAAGACGGCCGGCTTCCGAAGTAACAAATGTAAAATCAATATTCTTGAATTGAGGCTTCTTTTCCGGGTCAAACCCGGGGAGAAACCTGCCGTCTTTCTCATGGGTGCCAAAAATGTCGGAAGCAATAAATATCGGTTTCTGCTTCAGAGAAGTCCCCTCCAGGCGTTTATCGAAAATTTCTGCAAGTTTTATCTCTTTCGATGCCTTATTGCTACTCGGGCTTAAAAAAACAAATCCATTCAGATCATCCGGGATAAACCTTTCTCCGGCCATAAGTTCATAGAACTTTTTTGCATACTGAGGATTTACCATCTCCGCCATTTTATCCCAAGACTGCAGGGCGCCTCCTTCTCCGTATTTTTCCATGACGTTTTTCCTTGCAAATTCTTCTTTTTCCATAAAAATAATTGCTTTTTACTTCGGCTTCATCGTCGGAAAAAGAATAACCTCCTTTATATTATGCGCATTCGTAAGAAGCATAACAAGGCGGTCTATGCCAACGCCAAGTCCGGCCGCAGGCGGCATACCGTACTCGATTGATTCAATAAAATCCTCATCCGCGCGATGCGCCTCTTCTTCCCCCCCCCCGCGCATACGTTCCTGCTCGGCAAAACGCGCTTTCTGGTCGATAGGGTCGTTTAACTCGGCAAAACCATTCGCAATCTCAAGGCCTCCCGCGATGAGCTGGAACCGTCGCACAAAATTTGAATCTGCGGAACACTTCTTTGCAAGAGGCGAGATGTCGAGCGGATGGTTTGTGATAAACACAGGTTCTTTCAGGCGCGGCCGGCATATTTTTTTATATATTTCGTCGGCTATTTTTCCCTTCCCTTCATGCTTCCCGATTTTGAGTCCCAAGCGCTGAGCCCGCAGGGCCAGTGACTCCCTGGTTTCGCTTTCATAGTCCGGAATAAGCGCGTATTTTTTAAGAAGGTCCGAAAACCGGATTCTCTGAAACGGAGTTTTTACTTTTATTTTTTCGCCTTCGTATTCGAATTCTCCTTTTTTAAAAACCGCCTTCACGCTATTCGCAAAAAGGCTCTCCGTAAATTTCATCATTGCCTCCTCATCCCACCAGGCGGCATATGCCTCAAGCATCGTGAACTCCGGGTTGTGTGTTGCGTCTATGCCTTCGTTCCTAAAGTCGCGCCCTATTTCAAAAACCTTTTCAAATCCTCCAACCAAAAGCCTCTTCAAATACAGCTCCGGCGCGATGCGAAGATACAGACCGATATCAAGCGCTTTGTGGTGGGTTTTGAACGGGTGAGCCAATGCCCCTCCCGCGACTGATTGGAGCATCGGAGTTTCCGCTTCTTCAAAACCTGTTCCGGCCAAAAATTTCCTCATGTCTCGTACGATATCCGCTCTTTTTTTAAAGCGCTCACGCACCTCTTCATTCATAAGAATATCGAGATAGCGTTTTCGGAAGCGTTCTTCAACATCCTGAAGACCGTGCCATTTTTCGGGCAACGGCCGCAAAGATTTTGAAAGCATCGCCCACTTCAAAACTTCAACTGTTTTTTCTCCCCGTTTCGTCGTAAACGGAACGCCGGTTACTTCAAGAATGTCGCCGACATCGGTAACGGACGAAAAGAGCCCGTACTGGTCTCCCCCGAGCGTATCCTCTTTGAATAGAAGCTGAATTTTACCCGTAGCGTCTTTCAGGTCGGCAAAACTTGCCCCTCCGTGCCCGCGACGCGCCATAAGCCTGCCTACAACGGTTACCTTTCTCTTTGCTTTTTCACGCGCGGAAAAATTCTTAAGTACCGCGCAAATTATTTCGCGGGTTTTTGAAACAGAAGCGGGATAGGGATTGCCGCCCGAGCTCTTTAATTCGTTCAATTTTTTTATCCGCTCGTTGCGGATATCTTCCAACGCCATGCTGAAATGGTAGCATATTTTTAAATTTTTGTGCACCCTCCGGCCCCTTATAAGGACCGCCCCGCTTGAGGCGGGACGGTTTTCGGTATCTTTATTTAATTTCCCTAACCTTATAGGTCATGGAGCCTCCTGGGGTCTTTACTTCAAACGACTCCCCTCGCTTTTTCCCAAGGAAAGCCTTTCCTAGGGGCGACTCGTTCGAAACCTTGCCCGATAGAGGGTCCGCTTCCTCCGACCCGACTATCAAATATGTTTCATCTTTTCCAGAACGCTCAACAACAACAACCGAACCTATCTGGACGACATCTGTCCCGACCGGTTTTTTTATCACAACGATATTTTTAAGCATTTCTTCGAGTTCTCCGATCCTCGACTCGTTCAGCGACTGCGCCTCTTTTGCCTCCTGATATTCGGCGTTCTCCGAAAGGTCCCCAAGAGCGGCTGCCTTTTCTAATCTTTCTGCGATAGACTGGCGTTCAGCGATTTTAAGCTGTTGAAGTTCCTCTTTTAATTTCTCAAGTCCCTCCTGGCTTATATATTCCACATTTTTTGAGCCATGCCCCCCAAAACAGACGCTGATTCATTTGTTTTTCAGCGTTTTTTATCGGAAGATTCGCGCTCTCGTTAAAAATTGTTTCTAATCATAACAAATAGCAGGCTTCCGTCAAGGGGTGTTATCCACGGGCGTTGTTGTGGCCGGAGCCGGATAAAGCTTGCGCAAAAAATACCAGTTCAAAATCTTCTCGGCAATGGGGACCGAAACGGTAGCCCCCCCTCCTCCTTTTTCAACAAACACCGTTATCGCAATCTCCGGGTTTTCGTACGGCGCAAAACCTGTGAACCACGCGTGGTTCTGGGTTTGTTCATACACTCCCGTTTCCGTCTGAGCCGTTCCTGTTTTTCCGGCGGCAGAGACCACAACACCGTTCAAGGCCTGGGCAGAACCGGTAGTCACAACACGCCTCATTCCTTCGCGAACGACCTCTAAATACTGCGGATCGACAAAGTTTTCTCTGACAACAACCGCCGGAAATTCGCGGACTACCTTCTTGTCTGAATCCAAAACAGCTTTGGCAATCCTCGGCCTCAAAAGTTTTCCTCCGTTAGCGATGGCGGCAGTCGCAAAATTTATTTGAAGGGGGGTTACTTGAACATAGCCCTGGCCGATGGAAGTATTATACGTATCGCCAACGCGCCAAAACGGATCTTTCGGCAAATTTTTCTTTTTCCATTCCGGGTCGGGCATGAGGCCCGGTATCTCGCCGGGAAGATCAATGCCAAGCTCCGAGCCGAATCCGAAAAAACCCGCATATTTTTTTATACGAGCGATGCCCAGCCCCTCCTGTCCCTGATATCCTCCGCCGATGATAAAAAAGTAGACATTAGCGGACCACGCAAGCGCTTCCCGCATATCAACGTATCCGAGCGCCTTCCAGTCCTTAAAAATGGATTTTTGGTCCGGGTTATAAGGATTTTGGACCTCAATATATCCGGGGTCAAAAATTTGTTTTAAGGGGTCGATGATGCGCTCTTGGAGAGCGGCCGCGGCCATAACAGGCTTAATGGACGAACCCGAAGGGTATCCGCCCGCTATCGCCCGGTTCAGGAATGGAAAACGTTTGTCGTTGCGAACGCGTTCCATTTCTTTTTTTGAGACTCCGCCGCGAAACATATTGTTGTCGTATGAGGGAAAAGAAACAAGCACCTTGATTGACCCGTCCCGCGGGTCGGATACAACCACCGCCCCTCCTTTTTTGTTGTGCACAGCTACTGAGTTCTTCAGAACTTCGTACGCATATGACTGAAGTTCGGCATCAATATTCAGTTCAAGGCTTCCTCCTTCATTTCCTCCCTTGAGAAGGCGGGATTCGGCAACAGTCCTGCCAAAGGCATCCACTTCAATGATATTTTTTTCTTGTTCTCCCCTAAGTTCGCCCTCGTATTCCGCTTCTATCCCGTCCTTCCCGATGGTGTCTCCGAGCGAATATCCTTTTGCCGCGTCTTTAGCCTGAGCTCGTCCCGTAAACCCAAGAATATGCGAAAGAGCCTCTCCATACGGATAATCCCGGGAATATTTTTGGTCAACCGCAATGCCGGGAAAATCTTCCCGATGTGATTTTATTTCTATAACTGCTTCAAGCGGCAGGTTGGAATAGAGAAGAACTTCGTCCGGAAGGCCCATAAACGGATTGCTTGCTGGGTCAACTCCAAGATTCCACAACAGGTCGGCCGGAGTAACTCCCAGAAGCCCCCCTAAACGCGCTAAAACGCTGTTGAACTGCTCCGGGTCCTTGATGAAACTTTTGCGGAGCGTTGCAGAAAAAACGGGAATGTTCGTTGCTATTTTTTTGCCGTTCTCGTCGTAAATAACACCTCGGGCCCCGCTTGCATACGTGATGCGGAACTGATTTATCGCCGCCCGTTTCCTGAACTCATCTCCACGAACGACCTCAAGCCTCACGAGCTGGGTGAGAAGTCCGCCAAGGCCTAAAAATAAAAAAAGTCCGATAAGAAAAAACGGCCATCTCTCAAGAGACGACTCAATGGCTCCTTCTTGGTCTTCCCTCCGGAATCCGGGTAAATTAACAGAATCGGAAAAAATGTCTTCCGGGTCGATGAGCACGTGATGTTTCTTTTTTCTTTTCCAAAACACTTTCATAGTGGTTTTAAGCTTCCTGGCCGCAAATCTGCCGTATTGCTTTATATGCTATATCCTTTCGGACGCCGCTTACGGAATGTAACAAGGCCAAAAAAAACAACGCATACGGCAACGAGTAAAATTTCAAGCATGAGCTCTTTCCTAAAGTTCTGCGGGTATTTCCCAAAAGAAAACGCCACTATCCGCACTGCTTCATTGAGTAAAATGAGCGTCAGGAAATGGAGCAGGAATGCCGAGCGGCGATACAATCCGCCGACAGTCTTCAGCCAGTATGCGGCAGCTAACGCAAGGATAAGTGCCTCCTGATATGAACCAAATCCGGAAAAGAAAACGGAGGAAAAAAGTACTGCCAGCACCCCAAAAAGCGGCATGTCTTCTTTTTTCAGAAAAAAAAGGCAGACGGCAAAAACCCAAAAAGAAACAGGGACGGAAAAATCGAAGAGCCCGGAAACAAAAGAAATTTCAAATACCGCTGCCGCACTAAAGAGGATCAGAAGGAAAAATGTTTTCATGGTAGTTACTCGCCTGTCCTGCGCACAACAACGAGAGCACCAGAAACGGACGACTGAGGGTCATACAAATGAAAAGCTTTAACGCTTTTGAAAACGGTACTCTCGGAATTCCTGACCTCGACAACTTTCCCTACCGCAGGTATTAACCCGACGTATTGCGCGCTCTCCGCAGAATAGACAATATCTCCGGTATGAACTTCGGCATTTCCCGGAACAAGTTCTATGGAAAGTTCACGAAATCCGCTTCCTTTAATAAGGACTTTGGTGGCGGAGGGAAGAATAGTCCCATTCAGCGTCTCGGACGGACTTGTAATAAGCTTCGCTTTTGAGGCTGTGCCGTATGATTCAACAATGCGTCCCACAAGAACTTTGTGTGCATCTAAAACAAGCATGTCGCTATGAATTCCGTCTGTCGTGCCGCCGGAAATAATTATAAATTCGTCGCTTCCTTCGTGGAAAAATCCGAGAAGCCGTGAAGGAATGAACGAGTAGGATGGATGAGCATCTTTTATTTTTAAAACGTCTTTGAGGTCGCGATTCTCCTTTTCAACAGATGCTAGCGAATTGACGCGGGCCGCAAGTTCGTTATTTTCCTCTCTAAGGCGCTTTATTTCTTCTCCTGTCCCCCGGGCAAAACCGGCCGTATGTTCCCGAACGCTCGTGGAGACACCCGCAAGACGCACCATCACGGGGGACGCCGCCCAAAACGCATATTCTTTCAGAAGCGGAGGGGCTGCTGTCTTATAAAAAAAAAGCGAACCGCCCGCGAGAGCCGAAAGGCCGATTACGAGAAGATTCCTTTTGAAAAATGATGTTCGCGGTTTCATAAAGCGGGCAGAGGGTTTACGAAATAGGCGGTTTTTGGTATTCCGTTCCCACAAGCGAGCCTTTTACGACCTCGATGTCTTCGAGAACGATTCCCGTCCCCCGCACGACTGCAGTCAGCGGGTCTTCCGCAACGCGCGTTGTTATTTTTGTTTCATCTGTAACAAGCTTGTCGAGGCCCCGCAGAAGAGAGCCTCCTCCGACAAGCATGATACCTCTATGCATAATATCGGCGACCAGCTCCGGCGGAGTCGCTTCAATGGTTCCCTTGATAGCGGAAATGAGCGCTTTAATGGAGTGTTGCAAGGCTCGGCGTATCTCGGAATCGTCAACTTCAACCTCTTTGGGAAGCCCTGTAATAAGATCGCGCCCGCGCATAACTGCCTCAAGCGGTTCTTCGAGTTCGTAGGCTGAACCGATTGCTATTTTGATATCTTCAGCGGTGCGTTCTCCCAAAAGCAGTTTGTACTCATCACGGGCAAATCGGATAATGTCGTCGTTGAAGCGGTCTCCCGCGATACGCAAATTTTTTGATACAACAATCCCACCAAGCGAAATAACCGCAATATCGGACGTTCCCCCACCGATATCGACGACAAGAGAACCTATTGCTTCCTGCACCGGAAGGCGCACTCCGATGGCCGCCGCCATCGGTTCTTCTATCAAATATACTTCGCGGGCTCCGGCATTTCGCGCGGCGTCTTCCACAGCTCGTCGCTCGACTTCGGTAACTTCCGACGGAATGCCGATAACAACGCGAGGGCGGGGAAACAAAGAAAATGTTTCCTTGTGAACTTTTTGGATGAAATAGCGGAGCATTTCTTCCGTGGTGTCGAAATCGGAAATTACGCCTTCAACCAGCGGGCGTGTTGCGGTAATGTAAGCCGGAGTGCGCCCGACCATTTTTTTTGCGTCGTTCCCTATGGCAACGATCTGTCCGGTTTTTTGGTTCACGGCGACAACGGAAGGCTCGTTGATGACGATGCCCCTTCCGCGTACATAGACAAGCGTGTTGGCCGTTCCAAGGTCAATGCCGATATCTTTTGAAAAATATCCGAGAAGCTTGTTTATCATGCGAGGATGTTTCTAGGGGTTATCTTTTTTTTGCTCGTCCTTTAATAACGCTTTATCTATTAATAACGCCTTTTTTGCATCTTCCGCGTCTTTGGCTTTTTCTGTAGCCGTTTTTCTTTTACTTCGTTTTGGCGATACCCCAAGCATACGCAGTAACTCCTTTGAGGAAGCGATGAGCGGCTCTTTTTCACTACGTTTTTTTATTTCGAACCCCTCCTGTTCAAGCGTTTTTTGAGATACAACCACTCTCCATGAAATACCGATGAGGTCGGCGTCGGCGAATTTTTCGCCCGCCGATTTGTCGGCGCGGTCATCATACAACACGGGAATATTTTCCGCAAGAAGTTCCTCATATAGCTTTTCCGCGGCTTTTTTGATATCCCCGGCCTTACTCTCCTCTCCTTTTTTCGCGGGAAGCTCAATAATATGGACAGCACAGGGTGCTATGTGTTCGGGCCAGATAATGCCTTTTTCGTCGTGATTCACCTCAACAATGGTCCCCAATAGCCGCCCCGGCCCGATGCCGTAGCTTCCCATGCAAACAGGGTGCTTCTCCCCTTTTTCGTCGGAATACATGAGCCCGAAAGCTTCGGAGAACTTCGTTCCGAGCTTGAATATGTTTCCGACCTCAATGGAACGCCCCATTTTCATTTTTTCTTTTTTACACTTCGGACAGTCGTCCCCTTCTTTGAGAACGCTTATCTCTTTGTTCTGGGCGTATCCGCAGGCTGAACAATACAGCGTCCAGTCCTCTCCCGCCTCCGACAGCACCTGGTACTCGTGAGTGAATTGTTTTGTGAATGTTCCTCCAGAAGCTTCCGTCACATAGACGGTAAGCCCACACCGTTTAAAAATTTTGCGGTACGCTTCGTCGGCCTTGTCGTAAAATTTCGCCAAGTCGTCCTCATCGCGATGGAAACTATACAGGTCTTTCATTAAAAATTCGCGTCCGCGGATAAGGCCAGATTTCGCGCGCGGCTCATCGCGGAATTTCGTTTGAATTTGATATACCGCAAGCGGCAGGTCTTTGTATGAAAAAACCGAACCAAGTGCAATCTCGGCAAGCGCCTCTTCATGCGTCGCTCCAAGCCCCATGTCGCGCCCCGAATGGTCCTTGAACTGGTACATGATTTCTTCAAGCGTTTTCCATCGCCCCGTCTTTTCCCAACGGTCCTTCGGCTGGAGAGCGGACAAAAAAAGTTCCTGCCCCCCAATAGCGTCAATTTCATCCCGGATAATAGTTTCAATATTTTTCAGCACGCGAAAGCCGAGCGGCAGGTAGTCATACACTCCCGCCATTGTTTTATTGATAAAACCGCCCCGTTGTAAAAGCTTTGCGTTTACTGCGACCTCGTCCGCTGGGTCTTGTCTGGTTGTTTTTCCGAAAAGTTGGGATTGTCTCATATATGATACATTAAGAATACTCACAGTATAGCAGTAGTTTCAAGGCTCTTCCAGACCCGCAACGCTCAAATTCTATACAAAAACCGCAAAAAAATCCATCGTCCGCGTTAGAGGTTCGCCTAGGCCTTTCGTATACGAGACACCACAAGGCAAAGCCGCTTCCGGCTCGCAATGTTTGGTAAGACGGAGACACCCTTAAACCCCTAATCCGATTGACAATCTTATATTTTTATACTATTATAAATATACTGAAAATGCGGTTTGTGGGGACCTTCCGTGCCAATTGCCTTATTCTGCTCCACCTCCTTTTTTATCCTCGCGGTGTCCTTTTTGGCTCTTGAGAGAAATAAGCGGGCTTCAACCACCATAATTATCGTCTTTTCAGCGCTCGCCGTTCTTTTACAAGTCCTTGATTCTCATAGCACATGGGCTGCCATACAAAAATGGGGCCCTACTACCGAAGATAACGAATATGCACGCAGCCTCTTTGCAATGATCGGGTTTTGGCCAACATCCGGTTTAAAGCTGATTTTTGCCGGCATTGTGTGCGCTATCTCGTTTTACCTTAAAATAACGGCAATCCTTACGAGCCACAATATCGTCTTCGGGTGTATCATAATCTCAAACTACTGGCAATTCTACGTGTAGGAGAATGGAAATGAAAGGAAAAAAAGAAGTACGGAAAAAGAGAAATCAAAATAAGTGGGGCAATCTCAAAAGCGGCAGAAATTATGTTCTTAAAGACCTTGGGCGTCCGGCGGTATTCTTTATTCCATCATATAAACTCAAGGGGCGCGTGGATTCCCGCGCGATACAGGACGGCCTTCATTCTTTTCTCGTCCGGAACTTCGGCGCGTTTACATCAACTCTCGTTCCCTATTTCGGACATTGGAAAAACGACGGGGCGGAACTCATTTATGACGAGTCGTGCATGTACGAGGTATCCTTTCTCGGCAAAGAACGCATTCCGCCTCTTCTCGAAAAACTTGCCGAGGTTGCGGAGAGTATCGGTGAAGACTGCATCTACTTCAAAGCAGGACAGTATTCCTGCAGTGTTTGGCCGAAAAAGAAAACCGCCGGGGAAAAAGGGCACAGAACATGATATTCCGGAATCTACGATCGGAGGTACCGCCCGAAAAGCAGCTTGCCGATGCCCTCGGCGATGAGCGGCTCGCGAAATTCTTCAAATTCAATCCCGGTGCCATTCTCCGGCTTGTTTCGGGAGAGCGGACGCTTTCGCGCAATGTGCGCTTTGAAAAGGGAACACGGTGGGGGGAAGTAGATTATGCCGCCTGGACCCATCCAAGAAATAGAAAAGGGACATATGTCGTCGAGCGCGACTTTGAGAAATACGAACTCTGCCTAACGGAGAACGGACTGACTCAAACAATTTTTCACATCTATCGAAGAGGAACGGAGTTTGTCAAAGACGGCCCAAGTGACATGTATGGCCAGGATATTCGCCGGCATGTCTTTTATGAGCCTTTCTTCGGAGATAAGGACCGACTCTCCGGACACACAAACAAACTTAAAGAGAAAAAAGAGTACGAGTTTCGCAACACAATCGAAACAGGTCCGGAGGCCCTTGAGTACTATTCGAACTTAAGGCTTGCAAAAATCGCCCGGCTCATCAGACGCGCGGCAAAAAGAGTGCCGGACAAAAAAGTAAGATCGAAGACTCAAAATTATTTCCGCGTTGTCGGCGTTACAGGCATTGAAAAAGATTGGGACGGAATTCTCCGAAGACTTGGCCCAAAGGACGAAGTCGAGACTGTTCTGGTGAAAAATGGCGAGGCTGTTGAAAGCAGTCCGCCCGCAAACCCAGGCACAACCGAAAAAACCTTCTACCGCGGCGGAGGGATTATCAAAATCGCATAATACCAAAAAACGGCCACTTAAGGCCGTCTTTTTTTGTACCCAAATTTTATCTGTGATGCGCTTCGCCGTTATCGTGGTGAGAACAGCATGTGCATGCGTCTTCGGCGTGTCTGCACCCCTTACATTTCGGCTGACTCTTTCCCGGCCCGCATTTATGGATCGGAGAATAATTCTTTACTTCCTCTTTGCACTGAATGCACTTCCACCCCTCCGCGAGCCCTCCGCAGTGAGTGCATATTTTACTTGAGAGAATGTTTTGAATTTCCTGGCTCATAAAATTACAGCCTGCTTACAATCCTTCGAGTGTGTTCCACCAACGCCGACGTGTACCCGTATTCATTGTCATACCACGAGTAGACAGTAACAAGGTCGCCATCGACGACTTTTGTAAGCCCGAGGTCAACAATTGCGCCATACGGCTCTCCAATAATGTCGGTCGAGACAATCGGGTCTTCCGTTACTTTCATCACGTTAATCCAGCGCGGTTCCGACGCCGCTTTTTTAAATACTTCATTCACTTCTTCTTTTGTTGTAGCGCGCCCGACGAGTGCCGTCATCATCGAAATGGAGCCTGTAATAACGGGGACACGGATCGCAATACCGTCAAAAAGCCCCTTGAGTTCAGGGATGGTTTGGATGACCGATTCTGCGGCACCCGTTGTCGAAGGGACAATATTCACTGCGGCCGCCCGGCCTCTGCGAACATCTTTCGGGTCAGGCCCGTCCACGAGCTTTTGGGTTGCGGTATATCCGTGAACAGTCTGGAGCATCGCTTTTTTGACGCCGAAGTTTTCCTTTAAAATTTCCATCACCGGTGCTGAAGCGTTCGTCGTGCAGGAAGCGTTTGAAGAAATCAGATTCGTTCCTTTCTCAAATAACGCATCGTTTACCCCGGGAAGTGCGGTCATAACCTCTCCCTTCGCGGGAGCCGTAATAATAACGCGGCGCGCCCCTGCGTCCAAATGCGCTTTGGCTTTTGCGCCATCGGTAAAAAATCCGCTTGACTCAATGACGATGTCCACCCCCAAGTCCTTCCACGGAAGATTCGCCGGGTCTTTTTCGGCGAACACTTTAACATTTTTTCCCTCAACAATGAGACTATCGGCGGAAAATTCCACTTTTTTATCGTATCGGGAATACGTACTGTCGTATTTTAAAAGATACGCAAGCGTACTTGTATCTGTCAGGTCGTTGACGGCGACTATTTCAAATTCCGGCATACCGAACGCACGGCGAAAGAATGACCGCCCAATCCTGCCAAATCCGTTTATTGCTATTTTTGCCATAGGAAGAATTAATAAAAGGTTATTCCGCTTCTATTATATACGAGAGTCCCCGCAAAAACAAAAGGAGCCGAGGTGGCTCTTTTTGAAGATTAGCGCCATCCGCGAAGCTTCATTGCACTTGCCACCCGACTAACCGCCCTGACGAACGCCGCCTGCCGCCAGGTGCATTTAAATTCACCTTTTGTATGCGCGGTTGCCCGAAACGCATCGGTCATCACTTTGTCTAATCGCTGAATAACTTCTCCCTCTTCCCAATAGAAACGCTGTAAATTTTGAACCCACTCAAAATATGAACCCGCCACACCCCCGCCGTTTGCAAGGATATCGGGCAAGACAGCTACACCCTTTTTAACAAGAATATCTTCCGCCTCTTTCGTCGTCGGCCCGTTTGCCATCTCAACGACAACTTTTGCCTTTATTTTCTCCGCGTTGTCTTTCGTTATTTGGTTCTCAAGGGCGGCCGGTATAAGAATATCAACATCAAATTCCAGAAGTTCTTTGTTGCCGATTATTTTACAATTTCCTCCGGAGGCTTCTTCAAGAGAGCATGTTTTGTTGTTGATAATTCCTTTTTCTTTCTGCATTTTTATAAGTTCGGAAACGTTGATTCCTTCCGAACGACGAATCGCTCCCTTCGAGTCGGAAAGGGCTACAACCTTAAACCCCGCTTCGGCAAGCATCCGCGCCATGTGCCCGCCGACATTCCCGAACCCTTGCACGGCGCACGTTAAGTCGCCGGTCAGAAGAGAAACATCGCTTGCCTTTTTCAGGTATTCGCGGAGCACCACAAACCCTCCGAACGCTGTCGCAATATCGCGCCCACGCGAACCGCCAAGTTCGACGGGCTTGCCCGTAAGAACAGCCGGAACATTGTACCCTTTCATTTTTGAGTATTCATCCATCATCCAGGCCATGATTTGCCCGTCGGTATTTACATCAGGCGCCGGAACATCACGCTCCGGGCCGATCGCATCAAAAACTCCGCGCACGAACCCGCGGCTTAATTGTTCAAGTTCTCCTTTTGTCAGATCTTTCGGATTCACCCTGACCGCTCCTTTTGCTCCTCCAAAAGGAATTCCCATAAGAGAAGTTTTCCATGTCATGAGAGAAGCGAGCGCTTGCACTTCATCCAGGCTCGAATCCTGATGGAATCGTATCCCTCCTTTGTACGGGCCAAGAACGTCGTTATGCTGTACGCGCCACGCCTGAAACTTTTTCGTTCCCCCCTTTTCCATATCCACCGAAATTTCGAACTCCAAAACATTTTTCGGTTTTTTCAGAAACGCCAAAATACCGCCGTCGAGTTTGGCGATTGCTCCCGCTTCTTCCAATATTTTAAGAGTGTTCTCGAAGAATGTTGACATTGTTGCTGTATCTTCCTCCTCTGATTATTACATATGGAGCTTTGTAAAAAACTTGACACAATAATTATAAAATATACTATGCTAAGCAACGACCCCCAGCAAAGAAGGAAGTTTGTGGCCACAAAGCCGGCACCTCGCATCTCCGTTGATCTTTCAAAAGAAATTCCACATCTGATGGCACGTATAAATGTTAAGGGCGCATTTACATGGGAAAACATTCTTTCCCTTTGCAAAAATGCAGAAATCTCTTGCGCGCCCAACGAGGTTCTCGAAGCAGTTTCTTTGGCGGAAAAACGGGGAGATATTAAAAAAACTGTATATTGCGCGCAACTTGCATTTGAACTTACCCCTGAATTTGTTTCCCGCTGGTCTGAACCAGGTCATTAATCAAAACTGATGCCGGCACCGAAAAGTGTGCGGCTTTTATTTTCCTTGATTATTCTGCTCTTCAGCCGGACTTTGTCTTCCGCGCTTCTGCAAATACGCATACGCGGCAAGGGCCGCCTTAACGCCATCCCCTGCCGAAATATTATTTTGCTTGTAGGGGTCGTCCGTTACGTCTCCTGCGGCAAACACTCCCTGACGCGAAGTGGAAGCATGCTTCGAATCAATAACAACTTGCCCGTATTTGTCGATATCGGCAAGCCCTTTTACCATTTCCGAGTTCGGGACGGAGCCAATCTCAACAAATATTCCGTCAACAGAAAGAATCTTTTCCTTATTTGTCGCGCGGTCGGCATATCTGATGGATGTTACGAACTTTTCCCCAACAACTTCTTTTGCTTCGGCATTCAGTATTATTTCGGTTTTTGAATTTTTCCTTACTTCTTCCGCTGTTACAGGGTCGGCTTTTAGGGCCGTACCGAACTCAAGCACGTATATTTTCGATGCGTACGGAAAAAGGTCCACAGCCGCCTCCATTCCGGAATTTCCTCCTCCAACAACCGCGACTACTTTTCCTGAAAAAAGCGGAGCATCGCACGTTGAGCAAAACGCAACTCCTTTGCCGTCGAATTTGTCTTCTCCGGGAATGCCGAGTCTTCTCCTGCGAGCACCCGAACACACAATAACGGTTTTCCCTTGATATGTGCCTGTGTCAGTCGTAACTTCAAAGTCCGACAACCGCTGAACATCTCCCCCAAGCGCCTCAACACTTGCGGAAAGAGGGATAGAAGCTTCCATGGAAGGAATTGCTTTTACAGCAGAAACTTTTTCGGTTTTAATATCCACCACACCGGGAAAATTCCGGACATGTTCCTCGAATTTTTTTGCCAGGTCAAAACCGGATATATGCTTTTCGCCTATCCAGTTTTGAATATCGTCAGAAACAATTGACTGCCCTCCGAACGATTCAGTGAGCAAAAGCGTTTTCAATTGCTTGCGGGCGGTATACACCGCCGCGGCAGTCCCCGCCGGCCCTCCGCCGATAATAATAACGTCGTACATAAAAATTATAAATTATCCAGCTAACAAAACTCTCAATCATTATTGCACGCTCTTCGGATCAATGCCGGGCGTATTATCCGGCACAAGCTCGGGCCCGTGATCACGCAAGCTCCGGTAGAAACTCCGTATTTCGTTTTTTTGCTCGTATGTGAGACTGCCTCCCGCAAGGCTAAACTTGGAAACCCGGCTCCAAGAAACAAGCGCTATGTCGGCGTCATTTGCCGACCGCGGCCCCATGACAAGTTTTGCTCTGCTATATTCGTTGACAATCGCCTTAAGATCATCGACAGCATTTTGAGGTATTCCCGGGCGATACGCTATCCAAATACCTCCATGCTCAAGATTATGCATAAATATCCGATCATTCACTTCATAATCGTAAATTCCCCAATTTGCCTGCTGGGAAAAATGCGCGCCGGAAGAAGGTGGGTTTGAGTTATATGCTACCGGCAACGGATCATTCAGACCGACATGCTCTCTCCCTACTTCCTGGTAAAATGTTCCCGGAAGATTAGTGTTTTTATATTTCAAAACAGCGATAATTCCCCATACAAATCCGACGAGCAAAACGGCAATGCCGGCCCAAATAATAAAAGTTTTGAGTGCTTGTTTGCGTTTTGCCTGTCTGATTCTTTCCTGTTTTTCTTGATTCATACGTAGTTAGTAAGCTATTAATACTTAAAATGCCCATTTATTATAGTCTCGGTTCTCGCGTTACGCAACCCTACCTTGAATAACAAGTGGACAAATATTCTAGCTATTCCCTTGTTCCACCCAAAAAAGAGAAAAGAAAGGTTTTTCACCTCTCTTTTCCGGATATTTCCCTAAAAACTATTATTGGGCAAGCGCTTCCTTAATGGCGGCGTCAAACACCTCAAAAGGCTGAGCCCCAACGATCATTTTTCCATTCACAAAAGTGCTCGGAGTTCCCTGCACGCCGACCTTCCTCCCGAGTGCCTCTTCCTCGTTCACGACATCCTTATATTTTTCCGTATCAAGGCATTGAGCGAATATTGCCGTATCAAGACCGAGGGCCACGGCAAATTTTTTCAAGTTGGCTTTTGAGAAAGCACCCACGTTCTCACCGCCTTTGCCCTTCCCGTAGTAATTATCCCAGATAGTATTAAAAAGATAGTCGTGATACTCCCAAAATTTCCCTTGCTCCTTTGCGCACTCCGAGGCTTGTGCGGCCCACTCCGATTCATTTCCAAGAAACGGAAAATGTTTGTACACAAACCTTACCTTTCCGGTCTTTACATATATATCGACTATTTTCGATTCTGTCTCACGGAAAAACTTGCCGCAAAACGGGCATTGAAAATCGCTGAACTCAACCACGGTAACTTTTGCGTCCGGACTACCGAGCATCGGGTCTCCCGCGCCGACAAGGTCTGCGGGGTTTACCGCTGCAACCGGGGGAGTATTGCCCTGCCGCTCTCCGGCCTGTTGTCCTGCCGTGGGAGCTCCTCCTTGGCGTGTTCCTCCCGAATAGACAACGGCTAACGCTATGATAGCTCCGGCAATAACTATTGATACCGGAACCGAAAGGGGCGAAGAAGAAAACCCTCCTCCTTGAGGTTGTCCGCCGGTGGAAGTTTCCGATGAAACTGTTGTTTGTTTTTGTTCGTTTTCCATAGAATTGATTATTACATATACTATCCGTCAATGCAAATTCCGGCGCTTCACACCACTACCCGATAACCACATCCTTGAGGTCAAGTCCGATATCGGATAAGCGCCCCCTAATGCCCGCAAGAGAAACTTTTCTTTCTATCCAGGTTGCGAGTATCGGTTTGTCTTGAAACATATTACTAATGAATACTCCTTTGAGAATGCCGCTCCGGTCAAGAAAAAAACGCTCGTACATTCCCTGCAATGTGTCGGAACGCGAAACTGTTTCAATATCCGGCCCCGTTTCGCATTCTCCAAGAGCCGTAATGTGCAATCCAAGGTTCGTTATGGAGTAAAACGATACGTTTTTGAAAGGAGTTTTTTTGCCGACCATGTTGAGTCCCGCCGTTTCTCCTTGCAAAAATGCCGATGTCCAATTGGAAACACTCCGATGATGCTCGAACACAACATCATAATATTCGGTGATATCTCCCGCCGCCCAAACGTCTTCGCCGCTTGTCTTAAGATATTCGTTCGTTTTGACGCCGTTCTTTCCGATCTCGATATCCTGCCCCGTAAAAAAAACGAGGTTTTTTGTGCTGCCGAGGTCCACTGCCACAGTGTCCGCCTCAAGTTCTGCGGGGCGGCTTGTGCGAACCCCCGTAACACATTCGGTTCCTTTCACTTCGCGGATGCTTTCTCCAAACCGTGTTTCGATTTTATGTTTTTTAAAATTATGCGTGAAAAGTTCCATGCCGGCCGCATCCAGTATAGCCGGGAAAACCGACGGCGCAAGGCACACGAGTGTCACTGGAATTTTTTTTAATGAAAAAATTTCCAAAAATTCGAGCGCTGTGAACGAATCGCCTACAACAACCGCTTTTTTTGCTTCGCCCAAATGCTTTGCGATAGCGTCCGCATCGTCGAGCGTTTGCATCCGTACTACCCCGTTCAAATATGCCCCGGGAACTTTCCACTGTTCCAACTCCCCGCCCGCCGCAATAAGAAGTTTCCCGTAAAAAACAGATTCCCTGTTATCGAGGACGACTTTTTTATGCCGTATATTTATAGATTCAACAGAGCGCTCCGAAAAAAGATTTATTCTTTTTTTATCGAAGTCGCCGAGAGTACGCAAAAAAAGCTGGTCGCGCCTGACGAGGCCCTTAAGGAAACTTGGTATCTCAACGCGGGAATAGAGCAAATGCGGCTCCCTCGAAAAAATCGCGATTTCTCCTTTTGGATCATGCTCCCGGATGGTCTCGGCGGCGGTTATTCCCGCAATCCCTCCGCCTATGATGATGTATTCGTATCGCATACGGGAATAGTAGCATGAATGCGCCCTTGTTTTCAAAAGTAAATCGCCGCCCCGCACCAAAGCTCGAAGGTTCGCAAGGGTTACTCCAAGCCAACCTCTCGGTACCGCCTTCGCAAAGCACAAAAGCTATTATGTGCTTTGCTACGCCTTACTTGTGCCTTGAAAATACTTTGCTTCTAAGCTTGGTACGGGGTTCACTGTTTGTTCCCGTCCGCTTTCGTCGGCCGGACAAACAGTGAAAATCAAAATCCCACTCAAAGAGCGGGATTTTGAAGGAATTAATATCGAGCTGGGCGCTTTTTGGCGTAGCAGTCTCGACAGAACACTGGGCGTCCAGATGACGGCTTGAACGGAACTTCCGTTTCTTTGCCGCAATCAGAACATGTTGCCGGGTGCATTTCCCGAGGACCTTGTGACCAGTTGCCCCGGCCACCGCTTCCTCGATCGTCTCGCTGAAACATGATGCGAAATAACCACGAATATTTACTAATTTGATTGGGTTCTACCTAAATAATTTGATAATTATTCGCGGTTATTCCCCGAACATAAATATGATATTCGTGAGCTTATAATAGATGAATAATACGACCTGTAATGTCCATTGTACTCTTATTCAAGAGAAAGTCAATACCCCCGGCTATAAAAACCTCGTGAGGTCGCGGTATGTGATAGCAAGCATAAGAAGAATAAGCACGACAAAGCCGATGGTGTGAACCATTTGTTCGATGCGCTGATTCACCTTGACTCCGCGCACTTTTTCAATAGCAAGAAAAAGAATGCGTCCTCCGTCGAGTGCTGGGATAGGCATTGCGTTCAAGAACGCGAGATTGACGGAAAGAACGGCAATAAGATTCAGGAAATACGCAAACCCGAGCTGTCCCGCTTGCCCCGCGACAACAAATATCCCGACGGGTCCGGAAACATCAACCGAAACTTTCCCGCTGGCAAAAAGATCTTTGAAAAGGCTATAAAATCCGGAAACAATATTCTCAAGAGAAATAACAACCCTTTTTGCGCCTTCCCATGGAGCCGTATACCACGGCGCTCTGACGATGCCGACAAGCGCGATGCTTATACCAAGCGACCCTTCCCCCTCCGGAGGATTTACGCGCGGAACGGCAGTAACTTCAACTACAGCACTCCCCCGCTTGATACCCATCTTTATTTTATGACCGGCGTTGTTGGCAATAAAATCCTGAAGCTCCTGAACTTTTTTCACGTCAGCCGCGGCAGAGGTATCAAGATTTTCAAGACGAGTTACAACGTCGCCGAATTGTATGCCACCCGCATCCGCGGGCGACTTCGGAACAACGCCGATGATGGTAACTCCGGCACCCCCCGCCTCCTCCGCATTTTCCTCATCAATAATGGACGGAGTTCCGAGGCCCGCGCCGAAGCTGAAAAGAACCCACGCGAGCACAAGGTTCATGAACACACCAGCACCAATGACGACAAAACGCTGCCACACGGGGCGTGAAATAAAACTTTCGGGGTTTCCTTCCCCCTCTCCGCCTTCGCCGAATATTTTTACAAATCCGCCGAGAGGCAGGAGATTCAATGAGTAGAGAATGCCGTTCTTTGTAATTCCGCCCACTCGCGGAGGAAACCCAAAGCCGAATTCCTCAACTTTTATTTTAAGCTTGCGTGCAGTCCAAAAATGGCCCCATTCATGCACAAGAACGAGGATTGCGATAAGAAAAACAAATGATAGAATTGAAAAAATCATTTTCGTAAATATAAAAGATATTCCGTGTTTCCTTTTGACCCTCGTATAGGAGACTTAATGCTTCCATCAAGCGTCCAATCAGTGTTTTCAAGCCACCTCTTAAAATCAAGCAATAATCCTTCGCGCGCCACGTCATCCCTCACGATACCATGCTTTAACATGTCGTGGTCGCGTGTTTCATACTGGGGCTTGAACAGGGCAACAACCTCTCCACCCTTTATCAAAAACTTTTCTAGCGCCGGAAGCACCAATCGGAGCGATGTGAATGATACATCAATAGTAGCTAAATCCACACGTTCAGGCAATGCATTAAGGTACAGGATGTTCGTGTCTTCCATGACGGCAACCCGTTCATCTTTGCGAATTTTTTCTGCAAGCTTGCCTTTCGCGGTGTCAATGGCATACACCTTTTTTGCCCCGTATTTCAGCAAAACCTCCGTAAATCCGCCCGTTGCCGCCCCAATATCCGCGCATATTTTCCCTTGTGGCTGTAGGCCGAAATCTTTTATTGCTCCTTCGAGTTTCAGCGCTCCCCGCCCGACATACCCGTCGTTTTTACAAACCGCAATGTCGGCGCCGGCCGGAACAAGCTGTGAAGGAGAAACTGCTTTCTGCCCGTCAACAAACACCCTGCCCTCGGTAACGACAATAAACGCGTCGTTTTTGTCCGATGCAAGGTTTTGCGATATTAAAATATCATCAAGCCGCTTTTTTTTCATAAAATTGAATATTTCTGCGCACAAAAATAACCGGAAGTGTGAGCATAAGGAAGAGAGCTCCAAAAACAAAAAACGCCCCCCGCATACCGATAAAATCGGCGATAATACCTCCGGCTATCGGACCAAGAACGAAACCGATATCCTCCGCCGCCTGCCAGACGCCTGTCATGTGGCCTCTTCGGTGGTGATCGGAGAGCGAATCAAAGATGCCATTTATTGAAACATAAAAAAACGCAAATCCGACAGACGCAAGGGCGGCAAAAAAGCAAAACCAAAATGGTGTAGTCGCAAAACTAAAGAAAAGAATTCCGAAGCCCGCGCAAACAAGGCCGAAGATAATGGAAAAAAATCTTTTTTGAGTGCGGTCTATCCATCGTCCTATGGCATAACCGAAAAGGGCAAAGGGCGCTACAAAAAACGAAAGAACTATGCCGCCGACAGCATACGAAGCTCCTGCCTGATTTATAAAAAGAGGCTCCATCGCCCAAATAAACTCGCTCCACATGCCGGTAAGAAGCATGAAACATCCGACGAGAAGGGATTCCCTGCCGACCGAAAAGAACTCCTTAACTTCCGAAATATATACTCTGTCCTTTTTCCAAACATCCGCAAGAGCGGAAAAAATGACTGCTGTGCTCCCCTGCCGTCTTTCAGAAGTATTATTGCGACGAAGGCCGCAAAAAGGCAAATTACTCCGAACATAAGAAACGGAATTCCGTTCCCAAACCATGCGACTGCAAGTCCCCCCACAAACGGCCCAACCACATATCCGAGGCTAGAGGCGGTTGTGTATCCGCCGACAAATTGATTCTCTTTACCGGATGGTGAAGACAAAATAACGAGTGCAAGGCCTGCAACCGTAAGCAGGCCTTCAAAAACTCCAAATACTACCAATACCCAGAAAAGTTGAATAAAATTCGAAACCCCATAGAGAAGAAACCCGCTGAAAGAGAGACCGAAAAGGCCAAGTGCAACCGTCTTTTTATATCCAAAACGATCGGCAAGCGCCCCGACAGGAATATCTGTAAGAAGGGAAAAAAGCCATGGAAGCCCCATGATGATGCCGAAGAGCGTGTACGATTGAGCCATCGCGCCGGTAAAAATTGAGAGGTTATACTGCATGATGCTTGTTGCAAAGGTATAGATAAAAATAATACCGCTCATGGCGATGAGTGATTGGCTCCTCCTATCCATTCGAATTAAACGGAAGATCCTCATATGTTATTTTTTATATCCGATAACCGATATCATATTGCCGAATCCCTTCGGGTGCTCTTCGCTTTTATCGCGGCGATAGGAAAAATATTTTCGGGGGTTGTGGCAGGTGCATTCCCCCGAATCCACTATGTTTTTGTGGCGGACACCCGCTTTCCGAAGTTGATCCCGAATGATGCCAGGTAAATCTATGAAAATTTTTCTGCCTCGCCGAAAAATGAACGCACGGGACGATTTGAACTTGAGCAGCACTTCCCGGGTTACTTCAAAGTGGCACTTCCTGATTCCGGGACCGATAGCGACACGAACATCTTCGGTTTTAAGCAGATATACTTTTACCATTGCATGAAGTGTTTCCGGAACTATTTTTTTTACAACACCTCTCCAGCCGGCATGCGCGATTCCGACAGCTCCTTTTCCCGAAGCATAAAAAAACACCGGAAAGCAATCGGCGGTTACAGCGGTAAGAAATATGCCAGGTTTGTTAGTTATGAGCGCGTCAGTTTTCAAAAAATATCCCGCTGCCGGAATCTTTGAAACGGCTCGAACATGTTTCCCATGTACCTGTCCGCACCGGGCAACCTGTTTGGGACGCACTCCGAGAGAGTAATAAAAACGATTGCGATTATTAATAACAAAACGTTCAGGCTTTCCATTCAGAAAACCCATGTTGCCGACACTCCGCGGAGAAGTTTTTAAAACAAGCTTCATGTCCACTTTGAAAAACGGAAAATGGCCTTGTTAAAGACCCTTAACCACGTAAGCCCCTCTTTTCTAGCAGCTCCAAAACATAATTGTACAGTTCTCGATTTGATACAATAACTTTATCCAGATCAACTTTAAGCCTTAGCAAAGCCGCATCTATCCGACCCACCGCAATATCTCGCAATGCCATTTGTGCTACGGTTAAAGACTTCGTGTGGCCATCCTGTTCTATGAGACGTATAAGTTTTTTCGTTTGCTCAATTTCATTGCTTCCTCCTGTTGGTTCTGTTTCCTTCATATATTTGTGCGCCAAACAGATCAGCTTATCCCGTCATAATTTCCTGTTCCTTTTTTGCGCTAAGTTCCTCAATTTTTTTATTTATCTCGTCGTTCAGTTTTTGTATCTCTTCCTTTTTGCGCCTTTTGTCGTCTTCGGAAATTTTCTTTCTCTTTTCGGCTTCATCCACCTCCCGAATGGCATCTTCGCGGGCTCTCCGCACGACGATGCGCTCTTCTTCCATTCTTTTGCCCAAAACTTTTATTAGATCGCGCCGGCGCTCTTCCGTAAGCTGGGGCAGAGTGATTCGGATCGATTGCCCGTCAACAACGGGGTTGATGCCAAGCTCGGAAGCCTGTATGGCCTTTTCGATGGGCTGAATGGCGTTTTTATCCCATGGTTGTATGAGAATTTGCCTCGGCTCGGGAGTGGAAATAGCTCCCATCGCCTTGATGGGCGTTTTTGTTCCGTAGTAATCGGCTTCAATGTCTTCAACAAGCGCAGGGGTTGCCCGACCCGCTCGAAGCGTCGCAATTTCGGATTTAAAGTGCTCAAGCGCTTTATTCAGTTTTTCTTTCAAAGTATCCATAAAAAATTTATTTAATACTAGTTAACTAATGAATAAAGCGAATAACAGTACTACGAAAGCGAACACCATGCCATAAAAAGACGCCCTGTAAAACTTTTTCTGTTCTACGAGTGACCCTGTCCGCTCGACCTGGAATGTTTTAATGCTAATGGAAGCTAGCAGCAGAAAAGCGCCACTGCTCAAAAAAATCAACCCAAAAAAACCCTCACTACCGAATAAAAGCTTCCAAGAATAGCCAACCAACATAACTAGATTGCCCGTAAAAAAAAGGGGGGTATAAACCTTGTTCAGTTTTTCTTTGAGATTTTCACTATGCATACACGTTGTGTTTTACTTAAAATAATTTGATAAAGAAATTTTTGCAGTGCCGATACCATAACCGTAACCTACATTCCTCCTTCTATATTCAACATTCTATTTCGTCACAACCGCGTAAATAGTATTCGTACTTTGCGGGTCAACTTTGATCATCGTAAGTTTTTTGCCGGAAGGAGAAGCGGCAACCGACCAGCTCTTTCCTCCGTCTTCGGTTTTATATAATTCGTTTGATGCGGAAACGTATATTTCGCTCGCGTTATCGGGACTTACCGCAACGGAAAGCACCGGAAGCACTTGGGGCGGAATAATGAGCGGAACCTCTTCCCATGATTTTCCCTGATTTTTTGACGTGATAAGTCCGTAGTTGGAAGCAAGGTACAGCCGGGAATTCTGGTCGATAAATAAGTTTTGATTTAATCTGGCGCCGGCGTATTTCGAAAGGTAGTTCGATATATCAAGCCATGACTCGCCGCTGTCGGTTGTCCGGAAAATGCTTCCCTTCGGGGTCAGAATGTACATAACGCTCTGGTTGTTTGGGTCAACAACAAGCTTGATAAGGCCGTCCAAAAACCACCGGACGACGCGCCATGATTTTCCGTGGTCGCGGCTTATGAAAAAACCACCCTGTCCCGTTATCATATATACCGCCCCTCCGCCGACATACAGGTCAAAGACTCCGAATTTTTCGACGGGAGTAAAATATATCTCCTGAAATGAGCCCCCGCCGTCGGTTGATTTCAACACTCTCCCGCGATCTCCTTGGTAAGCCGCGAGGTATATATCTTGGGGATTGCTTTTGTCTACGGCAATTTTATATATCTGCGACGAGGCGTCAAGAACGTTATTTTTATCCTGAATCTTGTCCCATGTATTGCTCTTGGAGACGTTTCTCCAAAGCCCTCCTCCCTTTGTGCCGGCAAAAATAATGTCCGAACCCCGCGGATGAAATGTCATATCGAGAATGGGATATGCGTTGATTGGAACGATATTTTCCGATTCAACAATGCGCTGCCAGGTACCCCCTTTGTCCTGCGAACGGAAAATTCCAACCTCTTTTGCCTCGGGTGCTTCGGAGGCTTTTTGGGGAGTTTGGGGGGTGTACCCGAGCATGAACGGCAAAACAATAACAAAGACAATGCCAAGCACGGCAAGCGAAATAATGACGATAAGAAGTGTTTTCATAAAAATTTTTTGTTATCTCCTGTCCGCATAAGCAAGAAATGCCGTGTCCAGAAGGAGACGTTTGTTTATCGGCGTTCGTTTCATTGCTTCGCGCGCCATAAGAATTCTCTTTGCGGCATCCGTGAGAGAAAGGTTTCCGCCGCCGGATGTGATATTTTTTTCGATGTCTTTTAACATGAGAAAAAGTATTTCATCCGCCCCATGCTCATCCCTCGCCAGGTCCTGCGACAGGCGAAATTGCCTCGCAAGGTCCGAATTAAGAATGCTTTTTTGCGAAGCGTATTTTTTCAGCGATTCCTTCAGAATTTTTTGGTCCTCCGAAAGCCGGACTGCGACCCCGGGCCTGCCCAAAGCAATTTCGACAATGTCGTCAATTGAAGAGGCGAGTGCCTGTTTGTTCAGATATTTTTTAATCTCACTCTCCGCCACAAAGCCGAATTCAACGGGAATTGAGCGTGAGCGTACCGTCGGAAGAAGCATCTCCGCGTCGGCACTGATAAGAATGATAATAGTGTTTTTGGGAGGCTCCTCAAGAAGTTTGAGAAAGCTATTTTGCGCCTCAATCCTCATGTCTTCAGCGCCGTCAACTATCACAAAACGCATCCCGCCGGAATACGAACCAAGGGAGCACAGGCGTTTTAACTCGCGGATGGAATCAATGCTGATGGAACTTTCCGTCTCCGTCGGAACAAGCGCGTTTTCTTTTGAGAAGAAAATAACATCAGGATTCGTTCCGGCGTCAATCCCTTCCTTTGCCTCGACTGAGAAAAAGAGCTTTGCCCATTCCTTTGCGATTGTCCTTTTTCCGACGTGTTGAGGTCCAAAAAACAAATACGCATGGGCAAAGCTCTTTTGCTCATGCACTTTTTTTAGGTATTCCCACTGGCGCTCATGCCCTAAAATCATGGGTTTAGTATAGCAAATTTAGGGTAAAATGGAAGCCGGAGTTCGCTTCACAAATTTGCCTCATTATGATACTTCTATTAGTATCCTAAAAAACGCCAAAGGAGCGGAAAAGGTGTTTGCCCTCATGAAAGTGCTTGAAAATGCTCATGGGAAAGATCTTTTGTTTGCGTCTAAAGAATACGCTGAAGATTTTAAGAACTTTGTCAAAACATGGCGGGAGGTGACGGGTGCGGGAAACGGATACGATGCATATTGGGTGTTTGATAACGATGAAATCCTTGGGTGCGCCGGTATCCCGAAATATGCAGCCGTCCGCCTGAATATGGAGATTGTTTGCAGAATGGCCGAGGAGATAAGCGCATATTCAAGAGAGACACATAGCAAAGACTTGGAATTCTCGCTCGCAATCGGCTCCAAAAACGGAGCGATTATATTTTCTTATTTGCGAAACGAATAACGCTAAAGCGGGCATACGCCCGCTTTTTATATTATATTTGGGTATTCCACGCTTATCGCTTCGACGTAATGCTCTTTTTGTAAATATCGAGATGTTCAAGCGCGATACCCGTTCCCTTTGCCACGCACAAAAGTGAATCTTCAGCGATATGCGCGACAACGCCGGTTTCCTGAAAAACAAGTTCGTCGATGTTCCGAAGGAGCGAAGATCCGCCGGACATCACAATGCCGTGTTCCATGATATCCGCCGAAAGCTCCGGCGGGGTGTCCTGCAAAACTTTTTTAATGGCGCGGATGATCTCGTCAAGTTCATATGAGATAGCTTCGGTAATTTCCTGGCTGACAATTTCAATGACCCGCGGGAGCCCCGTCATGAGGTCGCGCCCTTTTATTTGCATCGAAAGATTTTCGTCTATCGGAACGGCGGAGCCTATTTTTATCTTTACGTCTTCGGCTGTCATATCGCCGATGGCAAGGTTGTAGTTCTTTTTTATATATTCAGCGATAGCGCGATCGAGCTTATTGCCCGCGACTTTTACCGAAGTGGACGCGACGATTCCTCCGAGCGAAATAACCGCCACATCGGTTGTTCCACCGCCGATATCAACGATCATGTGCCCTCTCGGCTCATTGATAGGAATTCCGGCTCCTATTGCCGCAAGAACCGGCTCTTTTACGACGTATGCCGCTTTTGCTCCCGCGTTCATGGTTGCTTCAACCACCGCCCTGCGTTCGGTTGAGGTAACTCCGGCAGGGACCGACACCATGACTTCCGGCTTGAAGATGCGGAATCGTCCCGTTGTTTTGTCGATAAAATACCGGAGCATCGCTTCAGTTACGCGATAGTCGGCGATAACGCCGTCTTTCATGGGGCGGTACGCAATAATGGTGTCGGGTGTTTTTCCTATCATCTGGCGGGCATCTGCCCCGACGGCAAGAACCTTATTGTCTTCGGTTGCAACCGCGACCACCGACGGCTCATTAATAACGACTCCTTTGCCGGGAACGAAAACAAGCGTATTTGCGGTGCCAAGGTCAATTCCGATTTTTTTTACGAACACGTTCTTAAGATTTAAGAATTAAGATTTATGATTTAAGATTCTTAAATCGTAAATCATTTATCATAAATCAAAAAATTGATTCCTAAATTCTCTTTATATCAGCACCAATCATCCGCAACCGGGTATCTATTGATTCGTATCCTCTATCAATATGCTCAACTCCGCTAACTTCAGAAACTCCGTCAGCAGTTAACGCGGCGATGACCTGCGCCATTCCCGCCCGGATATCTCTCATTTCGATAGATGCCGGATGAAGCTTGGTGGGGCCGTGAATAATGCAACTATGATTATACATTTTGCCCTGAAAACGGCAAGGGAGAGCGCCGATGCACTTCGGAACAACTTCAATACTGGCCCCCATTCGTTTCAGGTCTTCAACATAATTAAAGCGGTCCTCATAGACGGTTTCGTGAATAACGGAATCCCCTTCTCCCTCTGTCATGAGTACGGCAAATGGCTGCTGCCAGTCGGTAACGAAGCCGGGATATGTATCGGTTTCTATATGTAGAGAAAGGAGGTGCGGACTTCCCGAGTCCTTCCGGTAAAAACGGATTCCGGTTTCTTCTATGGAATATTCTCCTCCTATTTTCCGTATCGCATTAAGAAGAGGAGCCAAATGTTCCTGCATCGCGTCTTCGACAAGAATGTTCCCGTTTGTTGCAATCGCCATTATGGCAAACGAGGCCGCCTCAAGGCGGTCGGGTATAAGATGGTGCTTTACGCCGCGAAGTTTTTGAACTCCTTCAACTCTAATAGCGCGGTTTGCGTCAACCTCGATAAGAGCTCCCATCCCCCGAAGCATTTTGATGAGGTCAACCACTTCCGGCTCAATTGCCGCGTTCGTGAGTGTTGTTAAGCCTTCAGCAAGCACCGTAGAAAGAAGTATGTTTTGCGTTGCCCCGACGCTCGGATATGGAAGCGCTATCGCCCCGCCCGTAAGGCCCTTTGTCTTTGCGGCATAGGCGAAATCGGTAATGGTAATTTCCGTGCCAAGCTTTTCAAGAGCTCCAATATGAAAATCAACGGGACGCGGCCCGATTTTATCCCCGCCCAAAAGCGGAACTTCGGCCTCATGCGCCCGCGAAAGAAGCGGTCCTAACGCCAAAATGGGTATGCGGTTTTTGCGAGAAAGTTCGCTCACGCGGAAATTTTTTATTTCGGGCGTGTGAATACGGACAATGTTCCCTTCGCGTTCAACAATACTTCCGATATGCCCGGCAAGCTCTGCGGCAATATCGGTCTCTTTGTTTTTCGGAACATTCGTCAGAACGCACGGCTCATCCGTGAGCAATGTTGCCATGAAAAGATTGCCTACGGAGTTTTTGGCTCCCTTGACCCGGACAATCCCTTCAAGCTTTTTTCCGCCCTCAATAATGAATTTTTCCGCCATAATGGCTTAATAGTAAGACAAATGGCTTCTGTTGTAACTATTGACTTTTTCTAAAATTATGTTAGTATTTAAATATCGCTCAGTTCCCCAATCAAAAACTGAATATTCTGAACATGGGGAGAACACTCCCATGAAATATGGCTTTCGCGCTTATCTTCTCTGCGCCATTAGAAATCGCGCAACCCTGGCTGGGCTATGTTCTTATGGCAATTGATGTGCTTCTCTGACTCCAGATTGTGAAGCACGGCCTAAAGGAAACGCTGTGGGGGGCGGTTTTTGGCCGTGCTTCATTCCTCGTAATGTATGCTGGAGTTTTCCTCTTGATTATAACCCAGGCCGGAAACGAAACGTATATTACTTATAAGCGAACCCTGCGTATCCTGGAAGCGCGCAAGGCGCTCCCGGAGTTTGACCTCAAGTCGCCGTATTGCAATAAAGTCGGAATAAGGCTTGCAAAAGAGAGATACGAAAAGTTCGTATCCGCTCCCGTACCACGAAACGTCTTGGAAATGCCTTAATCCAAATCAACAGTGCCTCTTTCGAGGCATTTAATTTTGCCCGGAAACGGGGTATTATGAGGATGTATTCTGCAAGCCTGCCACGCAGAACCCGCAAAAAACATGGCTTTATCAAAAACAAAACGACGCGTATTTTTTTACGTATCGCTCCTGGTGTTTCTCGCTATCACGCCCTTCCTTTTCCTGTATTCAAAAGGCTATACGGTAAGCTTCAAAAACCGCAATTTTGTAAAAACCGGCGCCATTTTTTTGAAATCATCAAACGAAACGGGCATTAAGATATTTCTTGACGGACTTCTCTACCGGGAAACTTCTTTTCTTTCAAAAGGAGCGCTTGTTTCCGACCTTGCTCCCGGAGAACACGCCATCCGCGTAGAAAAGGGCGGGTTCGTGCCGTGGCACAAAACGTTGCCGGTCGCCGAAGAGCGGGTTACCGAAGTAAGAAATATTCTTCTTCTGCCGGACGTCGCAAAAACCCCAGCGGCCCTTTTTCGAGCTTCAAGCTCAACAAACCTTTCGCTCATTTCCATTTCCCCAGACGAGTCGCAGACAACCGTCCGTGAGAAGGCAAAGGGAACTGTCCGGCTCGTACGGACCGATTCCGGAGCCACCGACGGAGGAGACCTTGTCCCGGGAAAAAACACTCTCGGGGTGGAATGGGGGGAGGATTCCCGGCAAATTCTTTTGCGGGAATTTGGCGGATTATTTGCCGTAAAAGATCTGACGCTTGCAGGGGCAAAAAGCATTTTCTCTGTTCCGGAAACAGTTTTCCGCAAAGGGCCCGGCGCAAAATCAGGAACCTATAAAACAGTTTCCGCATCCCTCAACCCGGCGAATAGCTCGAATATTTTCGTGTTTGATGAAGCCGGAGTGCTCTCAAAACTTCCGCTCAAGAGCCCCGCAACAGCTACTGTCCAGGATATATTGGAAAACATAAATTCATACAGCATCGCCGCGGATAGTATTCTTGTGCTTTTCAAAAACGGATTTTTCGCCCAGACCGATCTTGAAGGAAAGAATATCGCAACGCTTGGGAGAAAGGGAGCTTTTATTTCAAGCACGGGTATGGCAAAAATGGGCAAATCGTCGAATGATGAAATATTTCTCATTGATGAGCTGAACGGCCTTTTTATCGCACGCTCGGAGGAGCTTGAAATAGAGCCGGTTGACGGAGGGGTTTTAGGCGCGGAATTCAGCAAAGACGGCAAAAAACTTTTATACTGGAAAGAAAGCGAGCTTGATATTATTCTTCTTGACGACGAGCAGTATCAGCCCTTTCGCGTAAAGAATACTCACATCAAAATTCCCGCGCCGGGAGAACGTATCGCGAAAGCAGTATGGTATGGAGGAGACGGCGAACATGTTTTAACACAAACCCAAAACGGACTCTTTGTTTCCGACATTGACGGCCGCGGAGGATTTTTTATAAAAAAGCTTATTCAGGCTCCCGTTGAAAATTTCTTTTACAGCAATAGGAATCAAAAACTTTTCTGGGGGGATGGAACCTCGATCTTCTCCCTGCCGCTTTAATTCTTGTTTTTAACACAAAATCCCCCTCTTGGGGAATTTTTTATTGAGAACGGACGTAGTTATCTGAAAGCCAGCACCGCCACAGCCATGAGGGAGACGGCCATTCCCGCGCCAAGAGGATACAGAGCAAATTTTTTCGGAAAACGCTCCTTCGAGCGGCGCATGGCGAGTGCTAAAAAAGCCTCTGTGGCAAGCACTACGAACGCATAGACGCCTATGCGCGAGCAAAAAGAAAGGACGGTATCACTCGAAACAAGCGCCAGTAAAGCGCCGGACACAAGCTGAAATCCGCCGCCCAATCCGACGAACAAAGCAAGACGCCGATAAAACCGAGCCCCCCCTCCGGCAAGAGCGGCGAAACTTGCGGCAACAACAGCCCCCGTCACAACCGCCCCACCAATATGAATTGCAAGCAATAGTTCCTTCATTATTGTGTATTATGATACAAACAAACCCTCGCCACAATAGATAATTTTCCGCTTCTAGCATAGTGTGTTCGCCGACACCGCCTTATCGCGCGCGAGCATCTTTCAGAGTGGTATAAACAAACACCAGAAGAGATTATAAACGTCGAATTCAAAAAATAAACCGCTCCTTTTTTGAGACGGTTTTTTTATTTTCTCTCCAAAACGCGCGGCGCGACGCAAGTCCCGCCAGAGAGTGGACAGAGCAAGCGAGAAAATCTTTGTAGAAACGGCTCCTGACTCCGTTTCTTGTCCGCCTTGAAATGAATAACTGTTTCCCCTTTCCTGAAATTTTTATTGGAAAAAAGCCCGAGACCCTTGCCCCACGCATAGACCAGCTTAAGAGATCTCGGCGTTTTCAGTTTGAATAATTTATTTCGCTGTTTGATAAACATAGCATCACGATACCATATTCCGCTATGAAAACAAAAAACTCGAGGATACGGTTCGTGCTTCGAGAGTAATCCGTAGCGGCCCGCTACCGTAAAAATCTCCGGTAGCCGCACAAATAACCAGATAAAATATTTTAAAAAAATACCGTACGGAAAACCGTACGGGTAGAAGTATTCAGGACGTAATAATTTCCGGCATAGGCCGTCCGATAAACGGCAGACCGATAAATTTTTCCGGCGAATCCGCCATAATGAGGCATCCGTGCCCAAGCAGATTCACCGTGGCAAAGCATGTGTTCCGGTCAGGAATGAGCGCGAGAATTTTATCTATTTCTTCAAGCGCGCCGCATGGAACCGGCCTCTTTGTATATGAAGCATTCTCAGCGTATACGTGCCCGTGGAGCATGAACCGTATTGCCGACAATTCCCGGTAAAGCGCAACTTGAATCGGCGTATCTACCGACGGCTTGTTCGGCCCCCAATAGACAACCGTGCCGTCGCGGGCTTCCACAGCAACAAATGCCGAGGGTTCTATAAAGCGCTTATCGACATTTCGCCGGGAAACAAAAATCTGTTCGCTGGTACCTCCCCGCAGAGACGGAAATCCGCGCCCGCAACGAAATGAGGTGTTCCCAAGAAAACGCGTGACACCTGGTGCTGGCTGTAACAGCGAGTGGAACACATCCGCATATTCTTTTACAAGCTGGAAAAATTCCGGGTGCGAGGGAACATCAAGAGGTTCTGGGTCAGCCTGAAGCGTCTGCCTGCGGGTAAATGCCCCGAGCTCGGTCAGCCGCAGGACAAGGGCACGGGCCAATTTTGCGATATCGTGCGTATAATCTTGCCAAACAACGCCGAGCGGATCAAAAATCCTCGCGTAGTATGGTAACTCCCGGCTATCAAACTCAACCACGAGGTTCGCTTTCTGTCCGAGAGCGCGATTCACAAGTTCTTGAAAACTGTATTCGCCGTTGTTCCGTTTTGTGGCGACAAAAAGAGTGTGGGGATATAGTTCCTTAACATTCCGTTGCTTGGGAAGATTGTTGGGGACATTCGCCGCCCAGATAATCGCACGACACGACGATAGCGGCGAATCATGGAGAATTTCTGATAATGTATCGTATGAGCCGCCATTGAACGACCAAACCGTTGCCCCGGCTTCCACAAGCTCATTTTCAAACTTTTCCATGTAATGGGATTCGCGTCCACCTTCTTTATTCCAAGTTCCGCCAACAACTCCTATAGTCAGAGGGCAAACCGGTTTATTCATTATTTTGGCCCCTTGTTAAATGAACTGAATGTAAAATAGCATAAATCATGCTATTTGACAATACCTTGGTTTGTTTTGTATCACTGTTATTGGCTCGTTTTTAAGAACTCTTTATCTGCAATACACGCACGCAGATTCCGGCACCAACGCAAAAACCGCCCCGATGTTCATCGGGGCGGTTTTAAGTTTCAAAAAAATTTTCGCAAACTGCTCTCTGACCCTACTTTTTATAAATCTATTAAGACCAAGAATTTAGCAAACACCCTACTCGAACAGCAGAAAAAAGGGCGGGAACGTTCCCAAAAAACCAAGAGCGATAAGAATAAAAGATGCCACCGCATATGGCATAATATTAACTTCCTTCTTATATTTCTATTGACACTCCGCGTTCCGATATTTTTGCCGGAAGTATTTGCATGCCCATTTTTTGAATGAGGGCCGTTGTCTCCTCTCGCTTTTTTGGTTCAACTAGAAGAAGAGTACAGCCGCCGCCGCCGGCTCCGCACACACGAGCGGCAAAAGCTCCTGTTTTGAATGTTTCGGTTACCAGTTTTTCAATTTCCGGCGTGGTCATTGTCGGCAACATTGTTTTCCTGGTGTTCCAATCTTTGTTTAAGGCGTCTGCTACATTCTCAAGGCTTTCCTTTTGCAGGGCCTCTTTCATAAGAAGAGCATTTTCTTTCAAACGCTCAAAAAACTCCACCGTCGCTTTTTCGCCGTCAATATGCTGTTTGAAAAGGGCCCAATTGTTCGTCCCCGAAAAGTGCGGCTTGCCGACATATACAAGCATTATATGGCGCTCAAGTTCGCGATGAAAAGCATCTGAACCAAGAGCTGTGCGTTTTAGCTTGCCATTGAGCCCCATCTCATACGAATGAACCCCACCATACACCGCGCCCCAATAGTCCTGATACCCTGTGGGAACCTTGATTGTTTGCGTTTCGATGGACTTCGCATAGTCCACAAGTTCTTCTTGTGAAAAACTGACATCAAGCCACCGGGCGAGAGCGGCCGTAAGGGCTATAGCAATGACGGAAGAACCGCCCAAACCGGAGCCGACAGGAGCTTCCGAATTTACTGTCAGTTTAAAACCCTTTGTTGGGTTAAATGATTTAATAATCCGCAAAATAAGTTCCAGGCGAGGGTGCTCTTCCCACGAAATACGCCGCGGGTCGTCCCAGAAGGCGGACACGCCCTGGTCTTGCGAGATTATCTGCGTTTTTTCGCTTGGCTCAATCGCGACCTTCGCGCGTATATTTATTGCGATATTTATGGTTAACGCCGGCTGGTGGAATAAAAAAATCGGATGAATATCAAGTGTTCCCCCGGCAAGATCAATACGTGTTGGCGCTTCAGCTCGAATTATGTTCATACGCTTAGTATACCATGTAATGTTTTTGAAACATCGTGCCAGTAGCGCGATACTTTCCCCGCGTATCTCCGGGCCTCCAAAAACTTTAGCCGGGAAACCTCGCTATCAGGCAGAGTGAGTTCGTCCGGAACCCGATTCATATATATAGTCCGCGCATCCGGCACCGCGTCCTTTATTCTGTCGAGCTCATCTGAACTATTGTCGACAACAACTATGCGCCGAAACTCCCGTGCGTGTTCCAAAACGACCTCCGCTTTCCTGCCCTCCCCCGCGGTAAAAAACATTTGGTCGAAATAGGTATCAATGCCGGAGCTTGTTACTTTATACCGCTGCCACCCCTCGTCGCCAAACGATAAGAGGCCCAGCCACGCCTCCGCTTCTTTTGCCGCTTCAAGAAAAGGCACTACATCGGGAAAAAGATACCGGCTCAAGTCTGAAAATGAGTCCCGCACAATTTGTTTCATCTCATTAAGCGGCAGTTTTTCGCCAGACCGCCGGCAAATCTCTTCAACATGCTTTTCAAGCGCGTATCCCGTCGGCCACACAGCCAGATAACTCTCCTCCCAGCATTTTGCGTCAATCCCGAAGCGAAGAAAGGAATCTCTCACATCTCTATGGAAAAATTCGTCCGTATTAAAGAGGGTGTGGTCGAAATCAAGAAAATAACCTGTTTTTATCGGATGCATATTTTTTCTCCTCCACGGCGCGCTGACTCCTCAATAGCAAAGCACGCCGCATGCGTGTTAACAGCATCACGTAAACTACAAGAGGTTTCCCGATTTTCCCTAATGCAGTCAATAAACTCTTGTATCATTCCACGAAATGGGTGATGCCAGACCGCGCCGCTATCGGGAACTGTGCCGGGAATAATCTCGTATGTTTTTGACAGAGAGCGTTTTGAATAAAACTTGTTCAGTTGTATTGCGCCTTCTTTACCAAATAAAGAGATATTAAACACATACGGCATGAAGACTTCATCAGTTGCGGATATTTTTCCTACTATGCCGTTTTCGAATTTAACCAGTGCAGCGGTGGTTCGTTGCAGTCCCTGCTCCTCCCGGCGCGGCGTTACGGCAGTAACCTCAATAATATTGGAATTAGACAAAAATCGCGCCATATCAACAGCGTGGCATCCTCCGCCAATAAATGCTCCGATTGGGCCTCCTCTGGTTCCATATTCGTGGATGGTATGCCCTTTTTCATGAGAAGAGCCATGCCAGTAGTCTGTCTCGAGGTAAAATAATTCACCAATATTTTTGAGATAGCGCTGTTTAATATTCAAAACAAGATCACTCCAGCGCAAAACAAATCCAATTATTGTCTTCACGCCGTTTTGAGACACCGCGTCCAGCATTTCGTTCAACTCCGTTCTGCTCAAAGCAACCGGTTTTTCTATTGCGATGTGAACGCCATGTTTTGCAACCAGTATAGTTTGTTTGGCATGCAGTTCCGGAGGACTGCAAATAGATACGACATCAATCTGCTCCTTAGCCAACATTAGCTCAAGGTTATCATAAGAAACCGCCGATATGCCAAGTTCATTAATTTTCCGTCTGGCAGATTCTTTTGTTCTACTGCATATTGCTACAACCTCCACACCACACGCGCCGTACGCTTTCGCATGTTCAGCGCTCACCTTCCCGGAACCCACGATTGCCGCTCGCATCTTTCCTACTCGCTTATCAATGAACTTTCTCATACGAGGTACAACGCAGGAAACCACCGGCAAAGTTACTTTAAAACTTCTTCCTTGTATTGCATAAAAACAAAAAAGCGGAGAACCTCCGCAATTATACTCTCCCCTCCCACGGAACGATATTTTCATCCCGTAAGACTAGGTGGGATTTTCCGTCTCTGACCATGCCATCATATATCGTGACCGACGCGTTTTTTGCGACAGCATTTTTATATCGCCTGACCGCCTCATCAATCGAAAAGTGGTGAACGAGACGCTGGAACAATATCAGCCAATGGCCGTGGACGACAATGCAAACGTTTTGGCCGTCGTAATCTCTATTCAGCGTACCAAGAAAACTATGGATCCGCATTTCAATATCGGGCCAATTTTCGCCACCCGGCGCCCGATAATGAAACAGGCCCTCTCTTTCTTTCCGCTCTAACTCCCCGGGGTAACACTGACGTATTTGGTCTTCGGTCATCGTGTGATAAATGCCGCGCTGTCCTTCCGCGAGCCTGGGGTCTTCATACACCCGGGCTTTTGGATACATAATTTTCATTGTTTCTTTTGAGCGGGTGTAATACGAGACGTAGTAGATGTTAAAATCGCCAAAGCGATTACAAAGATATTCTCCGGTTAATTTTGCTTGATATCGTCCGCGTTCCGTCAGTGAATACGCGTGCGTGGAAACGCCGTAACCCGCGCGCTCGTCCGCCGTTTTTATGTTTCCTTCAGACTCCGCATGACGAACCAGCACAAGCCGCCTCGGCCATCCCATATGGTTTCTCCTTACAAAGATCTGGCGTCAGTTCATAAGTACCATGGCAAGATTATCGAGTCAATAAAACGTAAAAGCATTTCTCTTCTTGATGGCCACAGGAAAAATTTTTTATGAAATAGCTCCTGACCCTCCCCTTTTTCAATGTTAACGATTTTTGAACGACCGTTCAATACGCGTTAACATTGGCTAGAGCTATTTGCTTATTCGCGCGAATTAGACAATAAGGAAATAGGGGTAATGCAAAACCGCCCGAAGGCGGTTTTTAGATTTCCTTTGTAAAGGTTATGCGGGCAGTAAGCTCCATTTTTTACCCTTTCTAACGGCCTGGTAAAGATTCTCATTTTCTCCTTTGCGGACTGAATCATTATCGGACAGGATTTTGAGCCATATGATTTCTAATTTTTAAGCCCCGCTCAAAACGGGGCTTAAACAGTGCTCAATAGGACAAGTGGACTGAAGGGCTCATCTAGCGTTTTGCCCACTGTGGCGCTTTGCGTGCCTTTTTGAGTCCGAATTTCTTGCGCTCTTTCATTCTCGGGTCGCGGGTCATGTATCCTGCTCTGCGCAATCGCTTTCTAAAGTCAGGGTTGAATTTTGTGAGGGCACGGGCTACGCCGTGGCGCAACGCTTCGGCTTGAGCGTGAATTCCGCCACCCGAAACTTTGACTGTTACACGGAACCGCTCAAACGATTTCATTTTCTTTAGAGCATCTTCAACAACAACGCGGTCTTCAAGGCACTGGAAATAATCTCCGTACGCTTTTTTGTTCACAATAATTCCTTTGTCGCCCCGGGTAAACAGGCGGACACGCGCAACCGCCGTTTTTCTCCTGCCTACCGCCTCCCAGTAGCGGTCGGGCTTATTCGGGTCTTCCGCTCCTTCGGCAAACATTTCTTCTCCAATAGCAAGAGTTTCCTGAACTGCTTCCGGGGTAGCCGCCTCGGCCTCGGGCCTTTTTTCTTCGACGACAACTTCGGGAGCCACCTTTAATACGGCCGGCTCTTTGGCTTTGGGCGTTTTTTTAGCCGGAACCTTTTTTTCTTTCGGCTCTTTTTTTGCTTTCGGCTCCGTTGTTTTTTCTGCTGTTTTTTTTGTTGGCATCGTACTATGTAAAAATTATTGAGCGTTCCCCTTAAAAAGCCTTAGGTGCTTCATCCTCACTCTCCTCAAGCGGTTTTTTGGGAGCATGTTCCAGACCGCCTTGTAGAAAACCTTCCGCGAATCTTTTTTCATGAGCTCCTCAAGCCTAACTGTTTTAAGGTTTCCGATGTATCCGGAGTGGTGATAGTATTTTTTATTCCGCAGTTTTGTGCCGGTAACAACAATGTGGTCGATATTTGAGACATTCACATTCCCTTTCGGCGCTTTGTTCGGCGCGTAGTCCGGGAAATTTTTCCCCATTAAAACCTTGGCAACTTCAGTTGCCAGACGCCCGAGTATTTTTCCTTTTGCGTCGAATGATTGTTCCATAAATGATTTTAGTCCACGAATTCTATAATGGCTTCTTCGGCGGAATCGGAAAGGCGCCTTCCTAGGCGTATGATGCGGGTATATCCACCGCTCCGTTCCTTAAAACGTGGCGCAATTTCGTCAAAAACCTTTTTCGCCGCATCCGCCGGAAGAGCGCTTCTGACGAGGCGCCGTTTTGCAAGAGTTGCCCCTTTTGCGTGCGTTACAAGTTTTTCAACGAATGGGCGGACTTCTTTTGCGCGCGCAAGCGTTGTTCGAATACGCTCGCGCATGATGAGTGAAGAAGCAAGGCTTTTGATGAATGCCGTGCGGACTTTCTTGACCATCCCAAATTTTCTGCCTTTTTGCAAATGACGCATATTATAATCCTAATTCCTTAGTTATGTTTCAGCGAAGCAATGAAATTTTTCTTCATCGGGCTGGCGGTGGGGTCATACAAGAATTTACACTGGAGGCGTGAAGAAAAAAATAATTGCGAGCGTTAGTCCTTTAATGTGAGGCCGAGGTTCCCGAGTTCGCGCCTGATTTCCTGAATTCCCTTGTCGCCGAGCCCTTCAAGCTCTTTCAGCTTCTTTTCGGTTTTTTTTGTAAGCACGCCTACGGTCTTAACACCGCCTGCATTTAGCGCGTTCATCGTTCGGGTTGAAAGGTCAAGGTCTTCTATTTTCTTTTTTGAAACCTCTTCCTCTTCCCCTTCCTCTCCGCCTTCTTCTAGTACCGCTTCTTCGCTCGCCTCGGACGACGGTTCAGACCCTTCGGTGAAAATCTCGACAACTCCCTGGAACTGGCTTACAAGAATGAGAGCCGCTTCTTTGAGGGCTTCGCGCGGCGAAAGCGAACCGTCGGTCACAACATGCAAACGCAATCTGTTAAAATCAGTGCGGTCTCCGACGCGCATGTTCTCGACTTCATAGTTGACGGCGCGCACCGGCGTAAATGAAGCATCGAGCGCTACCGCCCCTATCTCCACTTTTTCCTTTTTTCTGGATTCAACCGACTGATATCCGAGGCCGACTTCGACTTCGGCGTCCATTTTAAAATTCGTTTTTTTGTCCGTTACGGTCACGATGTGCACGTCCGGGGTAACAAGTTCAAGCTGGGAAGGAAGCGTAAAATCGGATGATGTTACTTCACGCTCTCCTTTGACATCGACTGAAATCGTGTGCGGGCCATCGCCGTGCATCTTAAAGCGTATCTGTTTTAAATTCAAGACTATCTCAACCATATCCTCAAGCACTCCCGAAATAGTGGTAAATTCATGGGATGCGCCTTCTATTTTTACGGATGTGATAACGGCACCACTCAAAGACGACAGTAAAACGCGTCGGAGCGAGTTTCCGAGCGTATGTCCATATCCGGGATAGAGTCCTTCGATCTCATAGACTCCCCGGTTTCCCTCCTCAAGGATGACCTTGGGTTTTTGGGGTAATGGTATCATAAATACCAAATGCCGAAATGCTCAATGAATTGTGAACCACTCTTGTCCATGAACCTCATTGATGTATATCCGGCACTTCACAAAAAAAATTATTTTTTATAAACGATTGGCTGCTTGTTAGCGATTAACGCGAGTAGAACTCGACGACTGAACGCATTTTCGGGTCTATCCGGAGGTCGGTGTCGTAGGGCTGGGAAACGATCTCTATCTTCAGGTCGTCCACATTGAACTTCATCCATAACGGTGCGGCGAATTTTTTCAGCATGGCTTTTTGCGTCTCCGTGAGAATCTTGTCGTTGGAAGAACTTTTCTGCTTGAGTTCCACGACGTCGCCTTTGCGCACAATGTAGGACGGCTTATTCACGGCGCGGCCGTTCACGAGAACATGCCCATAGCTTACAAGGTGGCGCGCGGTATTGCGCGACGGAGCAAGCCCCGCACGGAACATGACATTATCGAGCCTTTTTTCGAGCATGTTGATGAGCGCGTCTCCGGTCGGGTGTTTCTTGTCGCGAAGCGCTTCTTCAAAATAGCGTCTTAACATTGCTTCCCGAAGACCGTAGAGATAGCGGACTTTCTGTTTTTCGCGGAGCTCAACCGCAAACTGCGACCCTCCTCCCCTTCTTCCTCCACGTTTTGCTCCTTTCCCATGCGCCCCAGGCGGATACGGCCTGCGCGTTACCGCGCATTTCGGGCCAGCGCAACGCTCCCCTTTTAAAAAGAGTTTTTCTCCGAGTCTCCGCTCAACTTTTTCCAAAACTTTTGCCATATAAATAATGCTAATCTACGAATAGGTGCGGTATTTTTATTATACTCTGCGAGCTTTTTTCGGCCGCGGGCCGTTATGGGGAATAGGCGTAATGTCCTTTATTAAAACAACGTTAAATCCTTTGTTTACAAACGCGCGAATTGCCGATTCCCGCCCCGAGCCAACCCCTTTGACAAGCACTACGACTTCCGGCATCTGGATGCGGGCAACTTTTTCGGAAAGCACCTCGGCAACGCGAGCCGCCGCGTACGGAGTTGACTTCTTTGTCCCCCGAAACCCGATGGCTCCGGACGAAGAAGCCGCCAGCACATTCCCTTTTTCGTCGGTGATGCTGATGAGAGTATTGTTATAGGTTGCCTGAATATGAAAAATTCCGCGCGCAACAGAACGCGTTGCCGAACGCGAAGGCTCGGCTCCGGTTTTCGCGGCTCCGTCCTTTGATTCTTCTTCCGATTTTTCCTTAATTCGTTTTTTACCCATATTTCCTTATAAAATTCGAAATTCTAATATCGAAATTCTAAACAGGCTCGAAGCTCCAAAATCCAAAAGTTTTCGGATTTGGAATTTCGGTTTCGTTTTAAGTGGGGGATGCTGATGGCTTCCTTCCGGAACCCATCGTCTTTCTTGTGTTCCCGCGGCGGGTTCTCGAATTCGTCTTTGTCCTCTGCCCTCTGACAGGAAGTCCCCTGATGTGCCGATGGCCGCGGTATGTGCCTATTTCTTTCAAGCGCTTGATGTTCATCATGATCTGGCGCCGGAGGTCTCCTTCTACCTTAAAATTCTTTTCGATGATGTCGCGAACCCGGTTTATTTCTTCCGGCGTCAATTCGATCGCCTTTTTGTCGGGATTAATTTGGGCCTGGCGGACTATCTGCAAAGCAAGCGCCGGACCGACGCCAAAAATATACCGAAGCGAGATGCCGATCTTTTTATTATCAGGAATGTTTGTTCCGACGATGCGCATGGCTGTTAAAATCCTAAAATCTAAATCCTAAATTCTAACCGCGCTAGCCTTGCCGCTGTTTATGCTTTGCGGTCGAGCAAATGACAAAAATACGCCTTTTGCGGCGGACGATCTTACATTTCATACAAATTTTCTTTACCGACGCGCGTACTTTCATTTGCTCTTTTGTTAAATAAGCACTAAAATTCTTTCCTTTTGTTCACCCCTGAACAAGTCTGGTCGTGATTTTCTGAACTCAAAGGGAGTCGAATTGCCGAATACGGCTTTATGGTTGGGGAATTTCGCGGTCGCCTCCTTAGTGAAGAAAATTATGACAGACGGGTGGCTATTTCATGCGAAGGACTATCCTTCCTTTTGTTTCGTCGTACGGAGAAACTTCTATCCTGACTTTGTCGCCCGGCAAAACGTGGATGTAGTTAAGCCTTAGCTTTCCGGCCAAATGAGCAAGAACCACGTTCCCATCGGCTAATTTTACACGAAAAAGCGTTCCCGGCAATGCCTCTTCAACTATTCCTTCTTTATATATACGTTCTTTTTCCCTTTTTTCCATCCTTAGAGCCAAAAAATGGCTTAAACACTATAAAACAAACGGCTTGAAGCCGTTGTCCGTATCGTGCGGAAAGAGCGAAACTTCAAGCAAAAATAAGCAATATAACTAGTTTACTCGAAGCCTAAAAAAAGTCAAGAGTACTATGCCCCCTTAAAAAAAGAGTTTCCTGAAAGAAGCCCCTCGAGCCGTTATTCATCAAATGAAACTTTTATTTTTTCAGGTTTCGACGGAAGCGAACGCGCCCACAACGGAGCCACATCAAGCGTAAAGTTGGTAAATTCGGGGCGCGACTTCAGAAGACCCTCCGCCTGCAGCACCGAAAGCCCAACAAGGCTTTTGCGCACCACCTCGGGGTCAACATGAGTCGAGATAACAAGATTCCCAGCAAGAGTGAACGAGAGAAGTCGCGTATCAAAGTCAAAAACCGCTTTTGTGTATGAAATATCGGATTTATCGGCAAGAATTTCTTCTCCTTGCTCCGGCTTAAGGAACAGCGTTGAGAGAAGTGTCAAGATATCTTCCTTTTTGAAAATGAGCATGCCTGCCGTTGCGTCCGCTGATACGACAAATGCCGTGCCGGCTTCTCCCGGACGCGGTTTTGAAACGCGCGTAATGCGTATCTCGCGGGCCCCGTTTATCATAACAAAGCCCGGAGGAATTTTTGATGTAAGATCCTTTTTTGCATCCTCAAAAACTTGCGCGGTTGCCGCCTCCTCGGCTGTTTTTATTTCGGCGTCTCCGGCAACAAATCCATTCCCTTTGAATCCGCCGGAAAATTTATCGGTTGAACGGGCATATATTTTTTGGTACCGGGGAGTTCCTTTGAATCCCGGTATGGTAAAATCAGTTGGCCCGATGTTATAATTTTCTCCCGCTGTGTCCGCCGCAACAGCCACCATAATGGTGCTCGGGGCAAGCCCCCCGGAAGCGTTCTTTTTTGCGCCCGGCACGACGACCTGTTTCTCAAGGCGGAAAATAAGCCCCGAGGATTTCGTCTGAAAGCGGGTATTGGCAACGAGTGTCTGCGGAGCAAAGCTGTATTCGTTGTATATCGTGAGCGTTCCGTGCGCCTTGCTTTCGGCAAATTTTGCCGTTTTTGGTTCGAAACTTTTTGAAACGGTTTTTGTCGTTTCAACATAAAGACCCGGAAGTTTTTTGGTCGTAATATTAATAGCCGTTGCCTTCGGGTCAGCAGAGACCAAAACGGGCTCTATCGGGGTATTGACGACCTTGAGACGGAGTTTCAGGACGGCTGAAGAAAAAACGGATGTTAAGATAAAAAATCCGCCGACAAGGATGCTGAGGGCCAAAAGCGCTATAATAAGGCGCACGCGGATGCTCTTTTGTCCGGCTTCCGGCTGGAAATTCTTTGCGACGCCATAAACGCCGGCCGCAACTTTTCCGAAAGCATCACTTTTGTTCTTTTTCTCCGCGAGGATTTCAGGAATGTTCTCCTCGATTATTTCTTCTTCTCTTTCCTCCTTGAGCCTTTTGCTATGTAATGTCGGAATTATTTTTGGCGTAAATTCGCGTTCCCGCGAAACTCTTGAAACGTGCTCAAGTTCAACAATCTCTTCCCGCTCGTGAACCGTCGGCTGAGACACCGGGCGCACGAATCGGTGGAGATCTATTCGGCGCGTTTCTTCGCGCGCTTCGCGGGCTTTTTCCGCGGCTCCCTTTTTTGTTTTTCCAGAGTAACTACGGATATTTTTGAGAAAATTCCGGGAGTTTTTTTCTTCCTCCTGTTCCGGCTCTGTGTTTTGGACCCTCACGGTGCGTTTCGGACCAGGAATAATATCGGAAACGATGCGTTCCTGCTTAAACGCAACACCGTCTAAAAAGCCATGGTCGCGATGGTCTTTTTTTTGATTTTCTTCAGGGTCGGTATTGTCTTTAAAGAGTGTCATGGAAGAACGCGGAGTTATCGCAAAACTCAGCTGACAAAATAAGAATAATAGATGAGAGACAGAAACGATATCTCATTGAATCCGGTAAGCTTTGCCTCCTCAAGAAGGCCGTGCGAAATATTCTCCGCGGAAAGGAATGAAATATTGGTTTTTTGCTTCCAGGAAAATCCTTTCGTCCATTCTCCGGTTTCGAGTACCGCGCGAAGTTCCGGCAAAAAAGCTCCTCCACCGAAAATGAACACGTTATCGGGAATCATGAGGTGGGGATCAAGCGAAAGCGCGGAAATGAACTCTTTCAGCCACGATGCGACGCTTTCGTCTACGGCTCCTTTTATTTTTGAAACGACCGATTGAGGCAATACCTGCTCCTGATATTGGCGTTTTATGCTGTCAGCGTCCGCATACTCCGCATCAAGAGCTTTCGCAATGGCTTTGGTAATTGTATGCCCGCCAAACAAAAAACGTTCTATCGAATATATCCTCCCGCCCCGCACAAGCGATATTTCCGTAGCGCGGGCGCCGACGTCTATCAGTAGCGCTTCGTTCGCCTTAAGCACCTTTGGAATGGAAAAAGCGTTCACAAACTGGTTTGAAACGAATTTTATCGGGATTCCCCCAAGAATGTGGCCTAAGTTCTTGAACTGCTCCCAGTGCTCTTTTTTCATGAACGAAGCGAAAATATATACCCCGATCCTCTGCCCTTTCATGTCTTTATAGACGTCCTCTATTTCATAGCCGTCGACAAGCACCCGTACGGGGAACGAGTCGACAAGTAGCATCCCTTCCCGGCGGGACGTTATCTCTCCAAGGCTTTTTTTAAAAATTGCCGCAACCTCTTCTTCAGAAATGTTTCTCGACTTATGCGGGCGCTCGACCGCAATGGCTTCAATGGAATTCTCGAGATAGTCGCCTGAAAATCCTATGGTTATTTTTTTGGGAACGCGGTGAAGATCCTTGATTATTTTGAAAAGTTCTTCCCTGATATAGGCATTGACGAACTTTATGATGGAGAGCATTTCTTCCCGGACAGGAAGCTCAACAACAAGTTTTTTTAAAACACATATATCCCGCCCCCTTTTTTCAAGAAGAACCGTTTTGATCGACATTGAGCCAATATCAATAACAACCCGCACGTCCGGTGAGGCTTTCGCAAGAAAATTTGAAAATAAAGAGGCTATCTTCATTGGTTTTATTATACAATATTGCGGACTCTATGCCAATTCACATGAAAGACAGCCTTTTTGCGAAATGCCGGCTTCCGCCGGTATTGTGGTTCAAATTATTTTTTGTCTTCAACCGCCGCGCGTATCCTTCTCACCCCCGCCGAGCTTGCTTCTTCTTTAATTATCTTAAAACTCCCTATTTCGCCCGTATGCGTTACATGAGGTCCTCCGCAAAATTCCTTCGAAAAAACCTCTCCGGTTTTTTTATCGGAAACAGTATAGATGCTTACCCGCAGAGGATACTTCTCTTTGAAAAAATGGAGCGCCCCCGATTTCAACGCATCTTCATAACTCATTTCTTCGTGCGTCATCTGCATATCTTTTTGAATAACCTCGTTTACAACATTCTCTGCTTGCTTTATTTCCTCCGGCGTGAGTTTGCGCGGAAACGTAAAATCAAAGCGGGTACGCTCCACCGTAATATCCGAGCCGTCCTGATGAACCTCGGATCCGATGACCTTCCGCAACGCCGCCTGCAACAAATGAGTCGCCGTGTGCAGTCGGGTCACTTTTTTAAGTTCTTCTTCGTTGGCCGCCTTAAGTTCCCCAGTGTCAAGCAAAAGGCCGTGCCCGCCGAATTTTTTTTCCTGTCCGGCGCGCGAAATTTCCTGATGCCTTTTGAATTCGGCGTCGAACGCTTCGCGCGTAAGCGAGGCTGTCTTCGCTCCACCAAGCTCTTTTATTATTTCGTACGGCAACCCGAACGACTCATACAGCCGAAAGGCGCTTTCGGCGGTAATAGAATCTTCCTTTACTTCTTTAAGTTTTTTCACGCCCTGCTTCAGGGTATTGGCGAACTTGTCGTATTCTTTCTTCATTTCTTCACGAATATCATCATTGTGTTTCAGCAATTCCGGATAAAACTCTCCATATTCGTGAACAATATCGTGAACCAGCGCGTCAAAAACATGAGGAGGAATTTGATACATGTGTTCGTATACAAATGCGCGCCTCATGAGTCTCCGTAAAACATATCCTGCCTCCTTGTTTGAGGGGCGCACTCCGTCGGCTATAAGGAAACTCATCGCGCGAAGATGGTCAACAATAATGCGCTTATGGCGAAGTTCGACGGCGGACGACAAAAGCTCAAGGAGCGGAGCAAACAGGTCCGTGTCAAAAATTGTCGCTTTTTTTTGCGAAATCATGACAAGCCGCTCAAACCCCATGCCCGTATCCACTCCGGCCACTTTCAAGCTCTCCAGTTTTTTACCGGAAGAACCGGAAAGCAGTTCTTCGCGCGAACCCGGATAGAAGAACTCGTTGAATACGATATTCCATATTTCGACGTCTTTCCCGGCAACAGTTTTGCAATATACCTCCGTCGTTGGACCGCATGGGCCTGAAGTTCCCGTCGGCCCCCAAAACACGTCTTCCATCCCCTCTTCGCGAACGTCTGTTACCCCAAGAGAATTCCAAACCGAGCGCGATTCTTCGTCTTTGGGCACTGCATCCGAACCTTTAAATATCGTTACATATGAAATTGAAAGTTCCATTTCTTTGGTTATGAAATCAAACGCGTACGTGATAGCTCCTTTTTTGAAATATCCGCTTTTTGGAGAAGACTCGCCGGGCTTATAGCCGAAACTGAAATTGCCGAGCATCTCAAAAAACGTAAGGTGCCCCTCATCCCCAACTTCATCAATATCGGAAGTACGGAAGCTTTTCTGCGCGGAGGCGGCACTTTTTGAGCCGAGCGGCTTAGCGGTCAACGGATGAATAGTCATATATGGATCCGCCTCGCCCATATAATATTTCTTGAACTGTTGCATGCCCGCCGTCGTCAAAAGAACGGACGGGTCGTCTGGTATGAGGGAGCTGGAGGGAACAATAGTGTGTCCCCGCTCTTCAAAAAATTTCAAGAATTTTTTTCTGATATCGATTGCTTCCATTGAGGATATTAAAGCAGATTTTTTAAGAAAATACAAAAAGTCCCGCGATAACGGGACTATTTCTTTTTTTCTACTGTCAAAGAGATGCCATCGTCTTTATGTAACGTAATAGTATAATTCATGATTGGTGCCGCACTTGCAGAGATGGTAAATGTCATAGCAAGCCTTTTCGCGCCATCAGGAAAGACATGCCAGACTTTAACTTTAGCCGGATATTCGATACAACACACGTACCCCTTTCCATCCTCTCCCGCTGACGCAGAAAAGCTCGCTGAGCCGTTAGACCATGTCGCTTCGATCTGAACATAGTCCCCGGCCTTCTTTTCCTCAAAAACGATATTTACTCCGACACCTTGCGGATTGGTTGAAGGAGCGGATGTGGTGTGCAATCCAAGCGCAGTTGACTGCATTCCCAACATGCCCAAAAGAAGAACTGTAGCGGCACCAACAACAAGCAATCCCTTCATTCACTTCTCCTTGTTTATAAAGACCGATATTCTAAGAAGTACACTATGATATGATACGTTGTCAACAAAACAAAACCACCCAGTTTCTAGAGGACGGCTGTTATTTTCTACCCGTCTCGCTTTGAGACAGAAACTGTGATGCTTCCGTCGTGTCCTTCAATAATCACGTGGTCGTACCCTTCCATACTCTTTCCGACCGTGTAGGTTACAATATATGTTTCCTGCCCGCCGCTCTTTCTTGATACCTTCCAAGAAGAACCTGCCATTACGCGAAACGTTGCTTGTTTATTCGAGTCGATGCCTGTTTGCTGTCTTTCCTCGCCGTCGGCACGATCAAGCCGCGAAAGAACGATGGTGTCTCCTTCTTTCCCATCCTCCAAAATAACGCGTAAAACTGGCATCTTCAGATATGCGTCAATCACCATGATCCCAAGCCCCAACGAAAGCATAAGAGCGATAACCAAACCAAAACAAAACCATTCACGTGCGCTGAAAAGCTTTCGCATAGGTACACACCCTTTCGAGCTTATAAAAAGAACACAAGAGCATCATAGTACTCATTTTTACCGGTGTCAATATCTGTTTTTCAAAAAAGAAAAACCGTGAGATCTGTTAGTATGCGTTAAAACAGAATGCACACGGTGTACATTATTATCTATGTTTTCTTTTTGAAACAGCTTTTCGCCTCTTTAAGCGCTCCCGCCTGCGCCGGGCTTTGTGGGCTCGCGCTTTGCGGGCCTTCCGTTGCCGTGCGGCATATGCCAGAGGCGAAACAAGCCCTGAACGGGTAAGTCTCCGGCTTCGCCTGCGACTTCTTTTCGAAGCCAATTTTTTGCGTGCTCCACTGGCCTTCACAAAAACCTCCGAATTCAATGCCCATGGAAATACCTACAGGGATTCTCTTCTTTTTTAAATTTATTGTCAACTCCGGACCAAATCTGAAAGAATCCGGACGCCGTATACAAAAGAAAAAAGGCCGGGTGCTCCGGTCCTTACTTTTGCTCTTTTGACTGGTCTCCGGTATTTACCGTAACCCTCGAATCGCTGACGATGACTTCATACGGAATATTTTTGTACCGAGGCGGAAGTTCAAAAACAGCAAGCGGTTTTTTTAGCAATCCGTCAGCCCCGCAGCCCACAAGCACCGAGATGCGATATCTCCCCGGAACAGGAATGGCAAAATACTGCGTGGCACCTTCTGCCCCCAAAACGGCAAGATGCTCGACCCGTGAGCCCATCATGACAGGGTTATTTCCCGCGTCCATCAATTCAAGTATGACCACCTTACCCATCGCCTCCCGCTTCTCTCCAAACGAAATATTCAGAGTCGCATCCGTATATGGATCCTGGCATCCTGAAACAAACAGTGCGAGAAACAGAAAGCAAAACCATCCGATAGAAATGCGTTTCACTCTTTCCTTCCTTGGCCAAGTATGGTTTCAAATTCCTGATTACATCAGTAGCATAAAATTTAGACGGTGTCAACAAAAAACCCGCGTTACCCAATGGCGAACGCGGGATACTTCTTTGTATAAAGTTTACGCCGACGCGGCAATAATTCCGCCTCCGAGCACGACCTCCCCATCATAGAGGACGCATGCCTGTCCCGGCGCTACAGAATTTTGCGGCAAATCAAACCGCACGCGTAATTCATCCCTGCCGGTTTCCTCAACCAAACACGCCTGTAGCTTCTGCGGAGTGCGGATCTTAGCACTGAGGCGCGCCGGGAGCTTCGGCGTGCCTCCCGATATCCAGTTCAGATTATGTATGATTACTTCGGAAGACTTCGACTGTTCATCCGAAACAAAAAGCCGGTTTGTCGGAATGTCCTTTCCGGCAACGTACATGGGAGTTTTTCCTCCGTGTACGCCAATGCCCTTCCGTTGGCCAATCGTTGCGGCGTAAAGCATGACTCCGTTATGCTCTCCAACAACCTTGCCAGTGCGGACATGTATGATGGGACCGGGTGTAAAAACAATTCCCCTTTTTCCTCCCTCGCGAAGCAAAAGCTCTTCCATTGTAATGCGCGCGGGGTCATCTCCCTCTTCCGACTTCTTTTTCAGGAGAAAACAAATATCGACCGTCGGGCGTTTTGTCAGAATGCGTTCCGGGAAACCGAACTCCCGGGCCATGCGAATTGTGTCATTCTTCTTTACGTATTCTCCCATCGGGAAAAGAGAACGCTCTAAAACACCATACCCTATGTCGTATAAGAAATACGACTGGTCTTTTTCCGGGTCGCGCGCGACCAAAAGCCGCGTCGGCCTTTCTGCCTTCCGTATATAGTGGCCGGAAGCAATGAAGTCGGCTCCGTGCGAAAATGCAAAGTCGGCAAACAGCCTGAACTTTATCTCGCGGTTGCAGAGCGTATCGGGATTCGGAGTAATACCGCCAAGATATCCGTTCAGCATCGGGCTGAAAACGGCGTCATAGAAATGTTCCGACCATGTATTGATAGGAACGAAATCAACGCCGAGGCACCGCGCAACCTCCGCGGCCATTTCCTTTTCGGCGGGTTCAAGACACTCAAGCCCTTCGGGCGCCCATCCTTTGATGTAAAACATGCGGACGTAATATCCGGCGTTTATCAAAAGCTTTGCCGCAACCGACGAATCAATCCCGCCGGACGCCATCAAAAAAACAACCGGCTTTGTTGTCTTTGACAAAGGACTTCGTTTTGTTTCCGCGTGTTCAACCATAAAGTTCCCCCATGAATTCCGAGCGAATAAATTATATCATAAATATTTTCTTTTGTCCAATTTTTTGCGAAACCGCGCTCTTTACGCTTGCGTAATAGTGTTATACCCTTATACCGGTACCAAAACAACCGAGGAACTCTCATGAAAGAGAACGCCCTTCGAATCGGAATAGTCATCGGCTTTTTTGCGTTTACTTTTCCATCCCTCATCTCCTTGGCCGGAGTCAGACCCGGCGCAAGCTTCGTTGTGAGCCTTCTCCTTGCCCTTGAGGCTGCCTACTCTTTAGACAAATCGGGGGCGAAGTATTTACTCGCGACGGGTTTTCAGCTCGCTGTGATACTTTACATGTATATCTACCTTGTCTCAAGCGAGCGTTTATTCTCGGCCATGATAGTTCTCGTTCTAGGCTACCTCGCTGGAATCATTGCGGGCGTAATCGCCCACATTATACAAAGAACTTGTTTCTCAAGTGAAGAAAATTAGTTTCCGGCAGATAAAAAGAAAGCTAGTAAAAAAGTCCCATGCGGGACTTTTCCTTTAGTAGGCTGTGCTCGGCGTGATGTGGTGAGGAAGAGGGCATCCTCGGGAACCAAACCATTCGGCTCCGTCGAGTTCGTTGATGG
>Ga0209542_10000669_pt1 | contig 81973 bp, 68 predicted proteins | sample RifCSPhighO2_01_FD_184028 | JGI IMG/M metagenome (GOLD analysis project Ga0209542, IMG submission 184028) | Soil microbial communities from Rifle, Colorado - Rifle CSP2_plank highO2_0.1 (SPAdes) (version 2) | ecosystem: Environmental > Terrestrial > Deep subsurface > Rock core/Sediment ...
TCTTCCGATCTTTTTTGGCTGCCAAGAGCGAGTATTGAGAATACTGTTGAGTATAAGATTGCTAAGTGGTTGGAGCTAGGAACGGGTCCTGTCAGTCGTTTCCCTCCCGCTTTTGGCGAGGCTCGCCTTCGGCGGCCCGCGATTGCCACCCGTTCTGTTGGTGCACCTACGGTTTTCTTATCTGGGACGACTGCTTTCTGGTTAAATAGTTTGGTAGACGTTAGGCAGGTTAGGGGCGGGAGAGATGAGGTTTCGGTTAATGGAGATTGGAGAGATGCCGCTTGGGAGATAAGAGAAGGCGCAACAGGTGAGGGCACTGAAAGAGCGCTGAGGACACTGAATATTTCCTATGTGGTAGTTCATACAAAAGACTCTGGCGAGTTTTATCATGATTTCCTTTATCCTCAAAAGTTTGAGAATATCAGTTCACTTACCAAGATATACGAGAAAGACGGGGATGTGATTTATCAAGTCGGAGACTAATTGTTGTATTGTTAAATTGCTACATTGCTACATTGTTTTAAACGATTTAACAATGGAACAATAAGAGAGCTTATTTCTCGCAAGCTTGAAATGAAACAATCTAACAATCATAATTTGTGGCATCATCTTTTGATGATTTTATACCATGAGGCAGTCAACTTAGCCTGGTTTTTAGCCGGTGCGATGCTGGCAGTCGGCGGTTTGGCGATTTTTAAATTCGTCCAAGAATCATTTTTTAGGATTGCCGTCGGCCTGCCGCTTCTTCTGATTGGAACAGGCCTGTTTTTTCTTAAAATACACGAGATAATTTTGGTAGTTGTTAGGCCTAAAAGACTGGCGGCTATTTGTATTTTTTGTTACGAAGTATCATTAAAACAGTTAAGCGGGAATAATAAGCAAGGAAAAGGGCAAAAAACTTTGTGAGAAATCCAAAATGCCCGAATTGCCGTAATTCTAATACTAGCAAGAAATATTTTTCCAATAAGTTTTGGTTATATTTTTGTCACAAGTGTGGGAATGGTTTTTGCTACCCTGTGCCAAAAGATTTGGCAAAGTATTATCCCGAGAACTACTGGACTTTTTCTTCTTTTCTGGTTTGGGTAAGAGGGTTGGTATATGGTTATTTTCAAGCCAGAAGAATGAAGTGGGTAAAAGAATTATTGGCCGGAGGAACTATTCTGGATGTTGGAGCAGGGGAGGCTGAATTTGGCAGATCTTTGGCTGGTTCTTTTCAAGTTACGAGTATTGAGGCGCCTTTTGCAAAAATCTCAAACAAGGAAGTTTTGAAATTTGATTTTTTAAAATGGAATCCCCGGCAAAAATTCGATATGATAGTTTTTTGGGAAAGCTTAGAACATACACCGGCGCCGGAGAAATACATCAGAAAGGCCTTTCGGCTACTTGCGCATCGAGGGTTTATACTTGTGGAATATCCAAGGTTTGAGTGTCTTGAGTCAAAGATTTTTGGAAAGTTTTGGTACCATCTGGATTTACCGAGACACCTGGCCCATTTTACCGACGTCGGGCTCAGAAGGTTAATGCTTGCAAATAATTTAGAGTTAACCAGTCAAAGATCTGTCTTTGCGCCTGAGTATACAATTGCCGGCCTTGCAGCCAGTATTCTCAATGTTTTTAAATGGCCCATTCTTGATTTGCCAACGAAGGCCGAAAACAGTCCAAAATACATACTGACTTTAGTAATACTGTTACCTCTTCTGGTCCTGGCGGCATTAGCTGAGGTAATTTTCTTTGGAATAGGCCAGTCACCCATTGGAGTTATTGTTGTCCAAAAATCATTTGATGAGAAAAACTAAAGTTACTGCTGTTTTTATTGCCTTAAACGCAGAAGCGACCCTTGAGAATTTTATCAATTCATTCCCGAAAAAATTGGTCGATGAAATGATTCTAGTTGATGATAAATCGAGCGACGGCACATATGAGCTTGCCAAAAAACTTCACCTTTTGGCTTACCAAAATCCTGTTCGCTTAGGGTATGGCGGCAATTTAAAAAGAGCCTTGAGGCTGGCACTTGCAAGAGGAGCAGATATTATTGTCGATATTCATCCTGACGGTGAATATAAGCCTCTTTGTATTCCCAAGGCTTTGGCAAAAGTTAGAGAGGGGGCTGATTTAGTTTTAGGCAACAGATTTTCATCACCATTTTCTCCTCTTCAAAATGGAATGAGAATCTGGAAATTGATTCCAATTGCTTTTTTAAATAGAATGGACAGGTTTATATTTGGTCCAGCTGCTTGTGATTTCCACCAGGGGTTTAGAGTTTATACTAGGAATTTACTGACGAGAATAGACTTTCTTAAAAATTCAAACGATTATTTGTTTAGTTTTGAAATAATAGCGCAGGCCGCCTGGCGGCGCATGAGAATTGAGCAGGTACCGGTTGAGACTTGCTACCGGGGAAGAAAAAGGGGGGCCAGCTTAGTAAGAAGTATCAAGTATGCACTGGGAACCTTTTGGGTACGCGGGTTGTATCTTCTTGCCAGAGCCGGTTTTCATTCTAAATTATTTAAAGCATAACTTTTTTAGATGAAGCAGATCAAAAAGGTAAAAAGATGCCGAATTTGTAAATCTCGCGATTTATATAAATTTCTTGATTTAGGGGAAATGCCTATTCCTAACGGTTTTTTAAGGGAAGAGGATTTGCCAAAAAAAGAAAAATATTTTCCTCTTGCCTGTTTGTTTTGCCGAAATTGCAATTTGGTTCAGCTGGCGGACGTAGTAAACCCCGATATCATGTTCAAAGATTACGTTTATATTCCTTCGGGTTCAAAGCTCCTGATGAATAATTTCTATAATTTAGCCTGTGACGCGTATAAGAAACTTAACCTTTCAAAATCTTCCCTGGTTTTCGATATCGGATCAAATGACGGAAGCCTTTTGAGCTTCTTTAAAGGGCTTGGGACACGGGTTTTGGGGGTGGATCCGGCGCTTAATTTAGCAAAAGTTGCAAAAGAGCGAGGAATTCCTACCGAGGTTGGACTTTTCAGTAGAACTTTGGCCAAAAAGATCGTGAGCAAACATGGGCAGGCGGATTTAATCACGGCTACTAATGTTGTTGCCCACATTGATGATCTTGAAAATCTTCTAGATGGAATCAGGTTGCTTCTTAAGGATCAAGGTTTGTTCATTTGCGAAGTTCATTATTTATTGGATTTAATAACCAAAAATGAGTTTGACACTATTTATCATGAACATTTATCTTATTTTAGCCTTAAACCCTGGAAGGTTTTGGTTGAGAAGCATGGATTTGAAATCGATGAGGTTCGCCGGATAAATATTCATGGAGGCTCTCTGCGCTTGACTCTTCGAAAGAAGTCAGGTGGAACGCATTGTAAAACAGTCAAATATTTAATTACTCTTGAGGAGCGAAGCGGGCTTTATACCGAAGACACTTATAGGCAATTTGCAGGAAGGATTTTAGCGCTTAAAACCGAATTAAAATCTCTACTTGTCAATTTGAGAGCAAAGGGCAAAAAAATTGTCGGATTAGGAGCTCCGGCAAAAGCAAATGTTATTACCAATTTTTTTGATATTGACCCACAAGTTCTGGATTACATTGCCGATGCCACTTTGTATAAACAAGGACGATACACGCCCGGAAAGCATATTCCTATTTATCCTGAGGAGAGAATTTTTGCCGATTTACCGGATTATAGCGTGATTTTTACCTGGAATTTCGCTAATGAAATTATTCAGAAGTATCGAAAAACTGGAACAAAATTTATAATACCCATACCTGAGGTTAAAATTGTTTAGTTACTATGTGGAGAAATAAAACTGTAGCAGTCATTTTTCCGGCTTTATCTGAAATCAGTTCAATCCGGGAGGCAATTTTAGATTTCGATTCAACAGGTTTTATAGACGAAATTATAGTGGTAGACAATGATTTGCCTGAAGATACTCTTAATAAAATTGTCGGCACGCGCGCCAGAATTATTAAAGAAAAACGTCATGGTTTTGGGTTATCAATTCAAACCGGGATAAAAGCAACCGGGGCAGATTTGATCATCATCGCAGAAGCCACCGGTGCTTTTGCCGGAAAGGATGTTACTAAGCTTTTAGCCTACAGTGATGATTTTGAGACGGTTTTTGGTTCCCGGACTCACGTCCCACTCATAAAAAGCGGCTCTGGCATGAATTTTTTGCGAAGAGTTGTCGACGTATTATATGGAAAATTGGTAAGCCTATTGTTTTTATGCGGACCCTTGACTGATCTTGGCTGTACTCTAAAAATTACAAGCAGAATGGGTTGGCGGAAAGTGGCAGGGGAGTGCCGGGCCAAATCTGCTTTGTTTACGACAGAGTGGATACTTTTGGCGGCCAAAAATAAAGTCAGATTTTGTCAGATTCCGGTAAATTTTAAATCCGGGGTCGGCGGATCCTTATGGTCGGAGAATTTTTTGAGTCAGGTCGCAAGAGCGATTGTGATATTTTTTTATATCTTTAGAGTTTGGTTTTCAAAAAGGCTGGGCAGAAGGCTTTAGCAAACGTAAGGCAGTTATTCCTAAAGTTGTTTAATCCCTCGGTTGTTTTTGGCAAATTGTCAAAGCGTGTGTCAGAGGTTATATTAGTAAGGTTAGTAAAGTCAATTCTATTTTCAGGTGTCAAATAGCAGATTAGTTAAAGTTCTTGTTGCGTTATCTTCCTTCGTTTTGCATAGTTTGTTTATTTTGCTGGTAATTTACTTTGTCTGGCCAATTTTGGGCCTGTACTGGAATCAGAAGCCGGCTGTTGGCATAGACCTTTTCCTTTCGGTAGATTTTCTGACCTATTTGCGAGATCATTTTGGCTGGCCTTGGGCCTGGAAATATATCTGGTATGGGGGAACGCCTTTGGTTCAGAGTTATCCTCTTTTACATTATTACTTAATGTTGCCTTTGGTTGCGTGGTTTAGTGCTGTTCAGGCTGTTCAGGTTTACGTTCTATCAACTTATGTTTTGTTTTTTGTCTTTTCCTATTTATTGTTTTACTCTTTTTCTAAAAGCCGAGGACTTGCGGCGGTTCTTTCAATAGCTACTGCTTATTCTTACAACTTGTGGAGTCCTCTTTACTGGGCGGGCAGTATTCCTTATGTCGCAACGATGTTTTTATTGCCACTCTCCTTATACCTTGTTGTTCGTATGTATGAGACGGGCAATAGAAAGTACATTTACCTGGCAGGACTTTTGTCGGGACTTTTTATTTTGGGGCATCCTCAAAGTTTTATCGCATATACTGTTCCCATAACTGCCATTTTCATTTTGTTTTTTGGCTCCGAGAAAGTTAAGATTTTCAGATGGGAGAAGTTTGCAACCCTTTTTTTTTACGGGCTAGTTATTTTGTTTGTGGGGTTTCCTCAGGCAGGAATTGGAATAGAGGTAGTTGGGCAATTTTTCAACCTTTTGGGAAGTGCTTTTTCAAAAGGTGCTCAAGAAATCGGCCAATCTTATATCGCTACCCAGGCTAAAGAGACCGCCGGTTCTCCCATTGCGCGAACATTCGACGTTTACCACAGGACGAACGTTTTATTCTTTTGGGCGCTTGGTTTGGCATTTGCCGTAACGATTTTATCAACTTTCCTTGCGTTTGTTACCCGAAGAAAAATCAGCCACCATGTTAAGTTGTTATTTCCGGCTGTTTTAATATTTGCCTACCTTGCATTGTTTCTCTATTCATTTGCCATTGGTATAAATCCCTTATCCGGTGGTTGGTTTAGGGTTTTTTGGCCCTCGATGGTAATTTTGGGGACGATTACTTCAGTGCTTTGGAGAATATCAACGGATAACTTAGAAGTAATAATCGGTAAGTGGAAGGACAAGCCGGGGATTTTTAGATGGTACGGATGGATTTTTGGGACAGTTTTGAGTCTGGTAGTTTTGGTCATTGGAGTGCCCTTTTTGCAGTCAACATATACCGGGTTCCAGAAACACATGTTGGCGTACGTTTCGGAAAGTAGCGCTTTCCCTACAGCCTTAAGTTTAAATTTAAAAAAAGGAGATTGGCCGGAGAAATTGCCAAAGTTGGTGCCTGACTGGATGGATCCTAATGATATAAATTATCGCTTATATGATATGGATGCCACCCTTAACATCTGGTGGAGTTCGGTATTTAAAATGCCGCTTGCCCGAGGTTATCTCGACGGAACCCCGAAGGGGCCTGATGCTGAAAATTATGCCGGTTGGCAATACTGGCAGAATATTACTCTTTTAAAAAATGAGGCTATTGAAAGGTGGGGACTTACAGAAGAACAGGCAAGTAATCAGTCAAAATTTCTCTTAGATTGGCACAGTATTAGATATGTTGAAGGTTACCCATTAACTGAAAGACCCTACGCAGCTCCCCTTTCGAGCTATATAGCAGAGGATAAAAATTTATTCATAAGGGATGAAATTATTCTGGTTTTTCGTCCTGAAAAATTTTTCCAGATCGAAGGCAGGGGTTGGAACATTCCAGATCATAATCAAGAATTAAAATATTATGAAGTCAAAAAAGAAGCTGTTTCACCTATTTATAACGTAACCAACGCCCCAGCTGTGCTGGTCGTAGGTGATAGGATTGCCCAGGACGTAATGATGAGAGATTTAGCTTTTCTCAACCTTAATTCCAGAAAGGCAATTATTATCCAATGGAATAAACCGATTGATAGCTTGCCTGTAGCCGAAATCAAGAATTTTGACCTCATTATTTTATACAGATATAAATACAATAAAAGTGTTAAGGCATTTGGAAATCTAGAAAAATACGTAAAGGGCGGCGGAAACTTGTTTATTGATACGGGAACCGAACAAAAAGAATCTACGTCATTAAAACTTCCCGAGCTCTTTCCTTTTGAGCAGTCGGAGCGAAAGCCGCTTGGAAATAATTGGGATTTTAAGATAGAAGAAGATTCGATTACTCAAGGAATTAACTTTGAGAATTTTAGCGAACCTATTTTTGATGATCAGGGATGGAGCTTTGCTTATCCTGCAAGCGGCTTGAGATATGGGGCAAAAGTTCTTGTTTCAAATCACGGGAAGCCGGTTCTTGCCTCTTACAACTTAGGTAAAGGTAAGGTAGTTTGGAGTGGCATGAATTTTGCCGGCCACGTTCAAAGATTTAAGAATCAGGAAGAAATCAATCTTTTCAAAAATATACTTTTTTACTTCATGGATTTTTCCAAGGATAAAAATTTGGAAGCGTCATTTGAGAGGCCCACCAGTGAAAAAGCCATAATAAGGGGAGCCAATGCCAAAGGCATTTTGTTTAAAGAGGCAAATTATCCCAGTTGGGACGCAACTGTCAAATCAAATAAAGGTTCCAAGAAAGTTAATATTTATCGGGCCGGCCCAATGGTTTACGGGTACATGTACGCTTTTGTGCCGGAAAGTATGCGAGGAGAGAACTTTGAGGCAATTTTTGAGTACCATGGTGAGATGGTTTATAAGTTGGCGTACTTTATCTCGTTTTTGTCGATAATTTTTGTTTTAGATCACCTTTTAGCCGGCGGAAAACTTTCACGCCATGTTAGCCACAAAGGCAAACATGTGCTATCAACAAGTTTAGGCAAGTGGTGGGGAAAAGAGGATGAGGTTTAATGTCTGGTCCTTACCAAATCAGACATAAAAAGATAGCCCATCTTGCAAAAGGCAGAATTCTGGATGTTGGCTACGCGGATCATCCTAATCGATTCTTAAAAGGTGACGTCACCGGACTTGACCTTATAAAGCCAAAAGAGCTCCCGGAAAATTATCGGAAGCTTGTCGTTGGTGATGCTTTAATTATTGGCAACTTATTTAAGGCGAATAGTTTTGATACGCTAATAGCGGCTGAAATTATCGAGCACTTAGAGAATCCGGCTCAATTTTTGAGGGGAGCCAGGCAAATATTGAAAAATAACGGAATACTTATTATTTCAACCCCAAACCCTTACCATTTGCTCACTTTAATAGCTAATGCTTTGTTTATAAGACCTGAATTTACAGCTCATAAAACGCACGATCCTTACCATATCAATTTGTTCCCATACAGGAACATGGTTACCCTTTTGGAGCATTGCGATTTTAGAGTTGAGAAAGTGATAAGTACCGGTGGATTGATTTTAAATATTGCCAGTGGTCCAATAATTCCTTTTCCTAAAGCTTTTAGCCAGGGATTCATTTATGTGGTTAGAAAAGCTTAAGGAGATTCTTTTAATTTAGCTTAACCTTGACAGGAATGTAGAAAGTGACGCATAGGTTTTTCTCCAATCAAGTTTCTTTACCTCTTCTTCAGCCTCTCTGGACAGTCGACTTCTTACTTCGCGATTTTCCAGAAGATAGATAATAAGTTGGGCAATTTTTTTCCTGTCACTTTTTTGGGCAAGCAGAAAACCTTTTTTAATAGTACCCTCGTTTAAAAACGGTTGCTCGTAGCAAACAGCTGGCAGGCCGCAGGCCATGGACTCGATTAAAGTAAAGTCACGGCCACCTTCAAGAGTTAAAGATACAAATATTTTACTTCTTACAAAAACGTCGAATATGGTTTTTTTGCCTGTATGGGGTAGAAAACCCAAAAGATCAACATTTTTTTCAATATGATTTTCTTCTATAATTTTTTGTAATCTTTTCTGATTTTGGGTGGTGGCTGTACCAACTATTGCCAGTCTTGCACGAGGAATAGCTGACACTACCCTTGCCCAGATTTCAGGCAGGTCAAAGACCCCCTTAACGTAATCGAGTCTTCCCGCAAAAACGGCATCGTAATGTCTCTTTCTGTTTTTAAGAAACTTTTGTATTTTTTTAATATCAATACTGCCGCCGGAGGTAAGAAGACGATTATTTTTGACGCCTTTGGATTTCAAAAAAATAGCGGTTTTCTGATTATCGATTAGGATTAAGCTGGCTTTTTTAATCGCCAAAAAAATGCTTAGTCTTTGTAAAAGGAACGAAACACAATTAAATAGCTTGTTAACATTTTTATTTGACAGGCTAACAAGGTGGTAAAACCTGGCAACCCAGAAATAGTTTTTGCCTCTAATTTTTGATAAAAAAATAGGCAGGATGTCCGGCAAAAATTCCGAGGATGAGCAGACAATAGTTTTGGCGGGGAATTTTGTAAGCAAAAAGTAGGCTTGGATGGACCTCACAATGTAAGCGGCAAAAAGAAAAATCCTTTTCTCCGACTCGTCGAAAATATTGGGCTCAAGAGTTAGCAACCTTACGTTCTTTCCTCTCCAGTGGACCTTAGCAAACTGAGGGGTAATAACGCTAACTTTATACTTTTTGGCCAGATAGTCGGCCAGTTCAATGTAGTAGAGGTCACCCCCGGCAAGTCCTTTTGAGGTGACGAAAGGACTGGCAAGTACAACTAAATTTTGTTTTTTTGTCATTTTTCTTTTGTTGCTACAGCAAAAAGGGCACTTGCAAGAAGATTTAACAAAGGAATCTTGTTAAACCAGGATGCTTTGGTAAAGTTTTCTCCCCAAATTTTTGTTTCAAAATCTTTCAAAATCTTCTTTAAAGTAAGTGGTGTCTGTTCGAAAACGTGGACTTCGCCATAACATTCCAGAAACTTCCCCGGATCTTTAAGTTTTAAGATTGTTTGTATTAACCTTATGATTGGGTAAGAGTATCTAACAAACCAAAGATTCGGTGAAGTGTTGACTACTAGACGACCCTTTGCTTTTAGAAGTTGGTTGCATTTTGCAATGACTATTTCGATTTCCCAGGGGTGCAGGTGTTCTATGACATCGGCCATGATTATTTGGTTAAAGTATTTTTCAGGGAAATTAAGATCTTTCGCATCCATTTTAAGAACCGTAACATTTCTTTTTAAATTGTTTGGAAGTTTTGAGATTAGTTTTTTGGTTATCTCAACAGCATCTTTGCTGTAATCAATAGCCGTAACAATACAGCCTGTTTTTGCGGCGTGAAAGGCGATTTCGCCCCTTCCGCAGCCGATTTCCAGGATCGTTTGTCCTTTTTTGAAACTGGCGACTTCCATAGTTCTTTCAAGTCTTTTTGGTAGTTGGTTTGCACCAGACTTAGCAAACTCACGGTGGCCATGACAGTATTTTAGGAGGTAATCCTTATCGTAGACTTTCGGGTCAACAGGCTTTGGTTTTATGTGGCGGGTCTGGAGGTTCATATTAGTTTCGTGACTATTTGTTGGAACTTAAGCGAGGTTTGCTGCCAGCTTAACCGTCTTGCCTGAGAGAGGGCATCTCTTTTTAATTTCAGATAATCGTTTTGATTGTCCAGAAGATGAATGACCTTTTTTGCAAAGTGTTTGGTATCTCCGAGGGGGACGAGGTTATATCCCTGTTTATAAACATCGCCGAAAATGTCCAGATTGTAACCGACAACGGGCAGACCGGCGGCCATGGCTTCTCCGATTGCCAACCCCCAACCTGCCTCATGATCGCAAAAAACGAAGATCATGCTTGATTTGAGACTCGCGATTAATTTTTTATCTGAAAGATAGCCGGCAATCTTCAGATTATTTGAAATTCCTGCCTTTTTGATTTTTGAGATGAGTTTGGCTTTTTCTTGCGGTGCTCCTTCACCGACAATAATTGCATGGGCCTCGGGTCTTTGACTTGCGACAATTTTCCAGATTTCGACAAGATCGTATATACCCTTTGAGGGATGAATTCGGCCGACAAAGATGGCGTCGTATTTTTTGTTTTTGCCTACTTTAACCTTTTCAATTTTTTGATAATCAATGCCTGCCCCTAAGACTGTAATCCTGTCTTTTTGAAAACCTTGTTTTGTAAGAGTTTTTGCAAGCTGGTTGTTAAGGGCGATGGTAAGGTCACTTTGTGATTTAATCATAAGACGAGAGATAAATTGCATGCCGTACGAGACAAGGTTAACCATGAGCCTTCCGGGGCGTTTTTGTGGGGAGGTAATTAAATGATGAACCCTGGCAACCCAAATTGTTTTAGGATGGGTCAGTTTAAAGAAAAAAGCCGGGGCGACATCGGGCAGAACATTTGTTGAAGAGTAAAGGATGCCAACATTTTTTGCCCTTCTAAGTTTCCAGAAAGAGTACCAGATTCTGGCAAGGTAGGCAAAAAATACCCAGGTTGGGCTGGGATTGTTATCAAAGATTGTTCTCTTGAGAATTAAAAGTTCGACGTTTTTTAATTTTGATTCTTCCCAATGTTTCGTGCCGATGGCTGGCACAATAACTTTAATTTTTAAACTATCTTTAAAATAATAAGCCATTTTTTCAAGGAGTTTGTCTCCACCGGCCAGATATGATTCAGAGGAATGTCCTGTTTCCAAAGCGATAATTGTTTTTTGGAGGAGGAGGTGAGATTCGTTGATTATTGAGATAAGTTTTTTTGTGTGATTTTTCCAACTGTGGTTCTTGGCCTTATTATAAGCCGATTTACCCATTTGAGTGGCCTTAGTGGGGTTTGCAAGTAAGGTTTTGACTGCCGGAAGAAAGTCCGAGAGAGTTGCTTTTTTAGGGAAGATGCCGTCTTTTTGGTCCTCAAAAATTTCGGTAACCCCCGAGCCTTTCGGAATGATAATTGGACATCCATGAGCAGCCGCTTCAAGTCCTCCTACGCCGAAGGCTTCAAAGTTTGGATGAACCCACGCCAAGGCTTGTGAATAGAGCCTGGAAAGCTCTTTGTCGCTTACAGGGGAGATTATTTTGACTCTTTTTTGAAGATTTAATTTTTTAATTTGTTTTTTAAACCACAGAAGGTCTTCGTTTCTTGTCCAGGAGCCGGCAATTTTCAGAGATGTGTTGGGAGTATTTTCTAAGATTTTGAGAAGCAGGAGCGGGTTTTTCCCAATCTCCCAACGGCTGACAGACAAAAGAAAGTTTTGGCGACGTGAAGGCAGTTTTTTTAAGGGATTTGCTCCTGCCGTCAGGATAGTTGGTTCAATTTGATAAGTTTTTTTAATAAATGGGGCATGAATACGGGAGACAACCATTACTGACCGGGCATTTCCGATAATCGCTTTTTCGATGACAAAAAGAAGAGGAGAGAGAATACCGAAGAAGGCCTTTAGCAAAGTCTCTTTATATACTTGTTTGAGGATGTATTCCATTGGGTCATGGATAACAGCCACGTAGGGGATGGAGCGGGTTTTTTTTAGGGAAAGCGTAGTTAAACACGTTGTAGTGCCGTGACCAACGATAATATCCCATTCTCCCTTTTTTACAAAAAATGGCGCCAAGAACGGACTTAAAAGGTGCAGGGTAGAAAAAAATGAGAAGATGGGAAATTTGAATGAACGTCCCAAGAGTTTCGGGTAACGGTCTGATAAAAATTCATAAGAGATATCTTTAACAATCCTTTTAAACTCAGGCTTAAACCCCTGGCGCATCAATGCAATCAGTTGTGCGTCAAAACCCAGTTTTCGAAGCATCCTGACTTCTTCGGTAGCGTCTTTTTGGACGCCTCCTAAAACAAGTTGATCAATAAAAATAGCTATTTTTGGTTTATTCATTTCTTCTAGTTTGGGCAAGAATAGCAAAACTGTTTTTCAATAAAGTCAGAGGTGTCGTATTGGCAAGGAAATTTAATAACATTTTTATTTGGACTGGGGATTTTTTTATCGGTCTTGGGAGAATCCAATCAAAATATTGAGGATTTGGCGGAGGAAATGTCATCTTGAAGTTGTAAAAATCATTCTTTTTAAGGAAACTTCTTAAGGAGAGGGGAGTATAAAATTTTATATGTGTAGAATCAAGATAACCGTGCCAGTTTTTTCTCTGGATAAATCTTAGAGGACTTGCGTAATTTGGGGTGATGAGAAATAAATAACCAGAAGGGCGAAGTACCCTCTTAACCTCTCCCAGAAACTTTTTGGCCCCTGATATATTTAGGTGTTCAATTAGCGAAATGGCGGTTACCAGTTCAAAACTGTTTGATAAAAAAGGAAGTTTTGTCGCTTCCCCCTTTGTTACCAGTCCCTTTTTTATAGAAATAGGTGAGCTATCGCAGCCAATGGCATTTATATTTTGTGCCAGTAATGCCTTTACGAGCCAACCGGAACCTGCTCCTATATCAAGAACATTTTTTGCATTGATATCTTTTGCAATTTTGATTACTTGGGCTTTTATATGGCCTGGTCCGTCTTGTTGGTAAAAAGTGTAATCATAAACAGTTTTTTTAGGATTATTCTTTATTGACATTGACTTGCCCATTTTGAGAGTATTTTTAAATAATTTTTAGCGCATCTTTCCCAGGTATGTTTACTTGCAAAGTTTTTTGCGCCTTTACCTAATTTTATTCTCAGTTGTGGCGAATTAATCAATTTGACAAGTAGTTTTTTGAACTCATCTGAGTTTTTAGCAACAAAGCCGGTTTTGCCGTTTATGACTACTTCACCTGCCGCAGCACAGTTTAGGGCTATGGCAGGCGTTTGGAAAGTGGCAGCTTCAAGTATTGGCTGGCCAAAGAAAAGAAATTTATCGCAAGTCACATAAATATCACACTTTTGGTAATGGTTTGCCAAAACCTCATCTGACGCATCGACGATTATGTCGACATTTTTTGGCTTTATTTTTCGTAAGTATGAGAGGTATTTTTTGTTGGGATGGGAACCGATAATGGTCAGTTTCAAATTATTAAATCTCTCTGCAAGTTGAGTGACTATTTCGATGAGGATATGAAATCCTTTGTAAGGAATAATTCTTGAGACTGAAAGTAACCTGATTTCTGGCTGATTGGTTTTGGGTTTTTTGAATTTAGATAAATGTGGAGGCGCATCACCCCAAAATACTACCGGTGCCGTTTTGCCATAGAGTTTTTTGAGTTCTTCTCTGCAATAGTTTGTTTGGGTAATTATCTTGTCGGCAAGAGAAACCTGGGCAAAGGCCACAGTTTTAACTGCCAAGTTCAGAATCAGATTGATTATTTTGTCCAAGAAAGAAGGGGATTTTGGAAAAATTTTGTCTAACCAAACATCAAGCTGAGTTCCGTAATAAGTTGAGACGACTTTTATACCGGATAATCTCGATGCGATTAAAAACGGCAATGTAGTATGAGCAGAAATAATCTGGGGCTGGTCTTTTTTTAACGCTCTGGTTAGGGATAATGCACCAATAAATCTTCCGATGAACTTTATTTCGGGTGATTTAATAAGAGTCACTTTGACCCCCGCCCCTTCCAGTTCCTGTTTTGCTTGAGACGTGGAAGGCTTAAAATGGGCATAAAAAGTTACCTTGTGACCCATTTTTGCAAACTGTTTAGCAAGTTCAACTTCAGCTCTGGAGCCGGAGTGTATTTCGACTGCTTCAGCAACAATAGCTATCTTCATCAAATCAAGTCTAAAGTTTACGGTTCAAGATAGCAAAGTACAATCAAGATGTAGGCGATTTCAAGTTGTTTTTTGTAGCTTTCCCAAGTAGACTTGGTTTTGTGAACTCCAAAATAATTCTTATTACAGGTGCCGGAGGTTACATTGGGTCGGTTGCCACTTATCTTTTTTTACAAAAGGGTTATAGGGTAGTTGCTTTGGATAACTTTTTGACCGGCTACAGAGAACCCCTGGAGGTATTGCAAAAAAAATTTGGTAAGAATAAACTCCGCTGGTTTAAAAAAGATCTCAGAGACGATCTCACCCCAATTTTTAAAAATGAAAAGAAAATCAGCGCAGTAGTGCATTTTGCAGCCTCATGTTCGGTTGACGAATCGATGAAAAATCCCCAGCTGTATTTTTCCAATAACGTTTGCGGTACTGGGAATCTTTTGGAAACAATGTTGCGGTTTGATGTTAAAAATATGATTTTTTCATCAACTTGTGCCGTGTACGGCGAAGCAAAATATCTTCCTGTCGATGAAAATCATCCGACTCAACCGACAAATCCATACGGCGAGTCTAAATTGATGGCCGAAAAAATGCTCGCATGGTACGGAAGACTCAAAGGGCTCAAATTTGTTATTTTAAGATACTTCAATGTGTGCGGCGCAACAGATGATGGCTTAGTGGGGGATGCCAAAAAACCGTCTTTTCTTCTGGTACAGAATGCAGTTCGTGGAGCCTTGAAAATTCATGACTTTTGCCTGACTTGTCCGGTGGTTGATACACCCGACGGTACTCCGATTCGTGATTATGTGAATGTTATTGATGTAGGCGAGGCGCATCTTGCAGCCTTTAAATATCTTTTAGAAGGCGGGAAAAATGAAGTGCTAAATCTTGGTACCGGTGGCGGGGATTCGGTTCTTGAAATTATCGAGAAAGTAAAAGAAATCACGGGAGTCAGTTTTGATGTAAAAAAGACAAAGTCGCGCCAGGGGGAATATGCCAAAATGGTCGCCGCAGTTAAAAAAGCCAAGAGAGTGCTTGGGTGGGAGGTTAAAAGAGCAATCTCGGACAGTGTCAGATCTTTGGTTATCTGGTACGAGAAACATCCAAACGGGTGGAAGAAGCAAAATTTTCACAATGCTTCAAAATCGTAAATTTGAACATCCCCGAAGTTTTTTTCAAAAACATTTTTGTGAGTTCTTTCTATATTCGTTTTAAATTGGGTTACTTGATTTTTGTGAAGTGGCGAGGAAAGTACTTCGATAAGCCAGAAACTCTTATTATTGAGAGTAACAGGATCAATCGGGTTAAATTTTAGGATAGATTTTGTTATTTGTGGCGTATAAAGAGAATCGATCGCAGCCTCGTTTCTAAACTGGGGAAATTTATAGGAAAAATACAAGAATGTTGTCATTTCCGTATGTAAGATTATTTGTTGGCTGGAAACATTTTTTGATAGAAAAAAATCAAGATTATCCATAGGTCTTCTTACGAAAAAAACCAACGTAGCAAAAACGGTGATCAGGCAGAGAATTACGTAAACCAGTTGCAATCTTATAGTTTTTGCCAGCGCTTTGCCGATTAATAGATAAAAGGGGATGGAAAATATCAAGATTGATCTTAGCCCAAGTACCGGCAGTATCAATGTGGAGAAAACAATTACTATCGAGAGTGGCGTTACAAGCATAAAAATTAAGAACTTGTCGTTTTTTTCGAGTTTTTTAAAAAACAGGGACAATAAGATGGCGATATTGACAAAGGAAAGACCAAGCAACATTAGTTTGACCAGATTAATTTCAAGGATTCTGCTACCAAGCATTAAAGCTAAATTTTGGGCAAATGTGTAGCTGATGGGAATAAAAAGTATTTTTTGCAGGGAAAACTCCGGCAAAACGACGCCGGGCAAGGGTTCGGCTTTCAAGAAAGCGAAAAAAAGCGGTAGTGTTGCCAACAGTGATAGTGTGAAAATTGAAATGAATTTTTTAAATTCATTACCAAGTTTCTTCCTCTTAATTAACAGGAAAAATGACAAGCTAAGCGGCAATACCGGAAAAAGGTAGTAAGTGTAATTACCCAGCGTAAACGACAAAAAAAGCAGGAGTCTTGCTTTCTTGCCCCCTGAGTTTAGGAAAATTATGAATGAGAATAAGATTAAAAGAGCAATAAAGATAGAGAGAGAATACATCCGTAAATTTGCACTGTAATAGATTTGAGTTGGAGAAAGAGCAAAAACTGCAGCAGAGAGAAGAGCGGTTTTGGAGTTGAAAATGGTTTTTGCCAAAAAGCCAATAAGAATGATTGAGAGCAGACCCAAAATTACAGCAGAAAACCGGATAAGGACGTAGTTTTGAGATAGAACTTCTAAAAAATGAAGGATGAGCGACCAGGAGGGGGCATGGATATCAATGGTAGCTTTTAGCATTTGCAAAATAGGAGTTTTCGAAACAAATAATTGGTAAACTTCATCTGACTCCAAGGGTAGAAAGACAGCAAAAGCAGTTCTCAGAAGTCCGCCCAGGCAGGCAATTAAAAGCAATAGGTTGGCAAAATTTTTCTCATTGATTTTGCCATAAAAGAGCCAAGATGTTATTTTGATGTTTTTCAATTCCTTGAGTAAAGTTTTCTTCTTGCCTGAAGGGTTTTCTTTAAGTTTTTTAAATTCCAATTTAAGGCTTTTATTTCCGGTCCTAAAATAGGTTCTTTGCGGATCAGTATTCTGATCGGCATGGTTAATAGATAATGAAAAATAAAAAAATATGTGATTTCAAGAATATTCGCGTGTTTAATTATGACTCTTAGTCTATTTTTAAAACCGAAATAATAGACATCGCTGAGGGGTAGCTTAGAAGTAGTATGGGCAAAATGATGGTAAAAAATTGCCCTGGGATGGTAGATGATTTGCCAGCCTGCCTTTTTAGCCCTTAAACAAAAATCAAGGTCTTCACCGTAGGCTGGAAAAAAAGCTTCGTCAAATAAGCCAATTTTTTCGATGGTTTCCCCTCTTATTAACATGGCGCAGCCGTCTACCTGATCACATGAGACAGGCCGGCCGGCTTTAATGGTTACCTGGCGCCCCGTAAAGGGGTTAAAATTTCGTCCCCCGGCCAGCAAATGACCTTGAAAATCAAGTTGTGTTCCTCCTACGATTCCGGTATTTGGGTGAGATTGTGCATAGTCAATTAGAGTTTGGAGGCTATCTTTTGTAAAGATGATATCGTCATTGGTGACGAAAAAATAATCAGCAGGCGACTTTCTAATTGCCTGATTTACTGCTTTGACAAAACCTTGATTTTTCGTGTTTCTGATGACCCCAATTTTGGGGAATTTTTGTTTAATTTTTTGATAGGTTTTATCGCTGGTGTGATTGTCGACCAGGACTATTTTAATTTTTTGGTCGGGATAGTTAAATTTTTGGATAGAATTGATACAATCAATTGGTTTTTGTCCTCCTAAAGAAGTGGGAATAATTATGGTAACTTTTGAGTTAATTTTGTTTTTTACCATTGTAATTTGCGGAATTTGTCCTTGCTTTAATTGTTTGAGGAAGAATCAGGATATTTTCAACTATAGCTCTGAATAGCGGATACAAAATATTTTGTCTTTCGGTTAAACTTCTAACTACTGTCGCGACAATCTGAAAGGTCAGGAAAGAAATAATCTGTACAGGTGATGCGTTCTTGAGCATGAATCTAATTTTGTTTCTATACCACCAACAGTACATGTTGTATCTTCCCGATTTTTCTGTTGTTTTCCCCCATCCGTGCCAAAAGATCGCGTCAGGTAAATGAGCGAGTTTTAAATTAGCCTTTTTGACTCTGAGGCAAAAATCAAAATCATCAAAGTAGAGAGGATAAAAGCCCTCGTCGAATAAGCCGATTTTATCAAAGACACTTTTTGGTATCATAATCGAGCAGCTTTGAAGCCAAAGGATTTCAGATTGACTTTTTGGTTTTTTGATATCTCCAAGATAGAAGTTGAAGCCAGATGCAGAATCAGTTAATTTTTTTGGTTTATCTTTATAAAAAACTTTTCCTCCAACTACTCCAACCTCTTTATTTTTTTCTAAATAATCAACCATCCCTAAAATACTGTTTTTTTCCAAGACAATATCATCGTTGCCAATAAAGATATATTTACCCTGTGATTTTTTAATGCCTAAATTTAAAGAAGGCGGTAACCCGATTGCAGATTTAAGCCTGATTAGCTTAACTTTTGGGAATTTTTTGGCGATTTTATCCGGTGAGCCATCAACCGAGCCATTGTCGATGACAATTGTTTCAATCTTATTCTTTGGATAGTTAAGTTTTCCAATTGAGAAAAGACATTCCAAGGGTTCTTTCCCGCCATTTAAATTGGAAAAAATGATCGAAACTTTAGGGAGAATGATTTTAGACATTGGCAAAGAGGTATTTCGTAGCTTTTGTTAGATCATCCTGGGTGTTGACGTTGACATTGACTCCGTCAATTTTCCAGGCAAAAGCTTTGCCGTCTTGGGCTATGAGATTAATTGTATCTGTAATTTCGCGTTTACCGGTACTTTTGGAAGGAAGGGTTTTTTCAATATATTTAAACACTTCAGGTTGAAAGAAGTAGATACCGCAGCCTCGGTACGTTGATTTGGGTTTTTGCGGTTTTTCGACAGCTTTGGTGATTTTTCCACTTTTGTCAAAGAAAACTTCACATGTCTGGGAAAGAATTTTCGGGTTGTTTTCTTTAATGACCGCTTCTTGGGCGATGGCTTTTTTGGAAAACCCGTCCTTAGGAAATTGAGAAATTTGCGGGCTGATTGTCAGGTCGTCGCCTAAAAATACTACAAACGGTTCTTTGATATAGCGACCGGTTATCAGGATTACATCCGCTAAACCAAAATCCGGTTTTGAATGGATAAACTTAAAAGACATTTTTTGGAATTCCGGTTCGCCAAAAAGATAGTTTTTTATGAGATTTTTTTTGTAGTTGACAAGAAGGTAGACTTTGTTTATTTTCATCGAGAGTAGGTTTCTTGTAATGTAATACAGCATGGGTTTTTGGCCAATGGGAACTAGAGATTTGGGGAGAAATTTGCCTAACCAGCCGAGTCTGGTGCCTTTTCCGCCCACCAGAATAACACCAACTTGAACATTTTTCGTCATGTATTTATTCTTATTAACCCGCAATTAAGCCGGGATGACTCCTTTTCTCGCAAGAGGCAGCTTTGATATTTTGCCATTGTAATTCAATAGAAGTCTTTTTATCAATAATGGGTGCCATCAGGTAGCTTTTGACCAGTCCCAGAAATGTGAGGACTAAAATAGACAGCATGAAGAATAAAAGAAGAGTCTTTACGACCAGGTAACTTAAGAACCCATTATTTTTGCGAAAATAATGGAGAGTTGACAGTATGGCTTCTTGTCTTAAGGTGTAAGGATCTAGTTTATCCGTAGAAGATGAACGGTGATGGACAAGATGAGAGCTGGCTACCAAAAAAATATCCAGATTGTGTTTTTTAAGCCTATATGAGAAGTCTACATCATTTAGAAATATGGGCAATTTTTCATCGAATAACCCACCAATTTTTTTGATGACAGATTTGGTAGTTAAAATACAAACACCAGCAGCCTGCTCAATCTTTGTATCATTTTCAAACTTCTGATCTAGCAGGAATAATTCTTGTGACCAGCGAAATTTTTTGAAAGAGGTGTAATTATAAATAAAACTTGCAACTTGATTCTTAAGACTTGGGAGCTTGCGGTGGTAATAATATTGGATTGATCCGTCAGGATTAAGTAATTTTGGGACGACCGCTCCCACACTTGGATGGGTTTTGTAGAATTTGACTAATTCCTCTAGGGTATTTTTTTTAATTTGAGTATCGGGGTTAAGAATAACTACAAATTCGTTTTTGGCCAGTCTTACCCCTTGATTATTTGCCTTCGCATAACCGTAGTTCTTTTTATTTTGGACAAGCCTTATTTTTAAGAAATGTCGTTTTAGATAAAGAACAGAATCGTCTGTTGAATTATTGTCAATGGCAATAATTTCATTTTTTAAACTGCAGTTCTGATAAATGGATTTAAGGCAGCTTGCTGTATATTTTTTGGTATTCCAATTGACGATGATTAATGAGATTTTGTTGCTCACGGTTTGTTTTTTTGGCAAATAGCGATGACTGATAATCCAAACGGGAGACTGAGTCGCAAGAGAATTAAACGTTCCATGGAGGAGATACTCAATAAAATATTGTTTAACCATTTAGGTAGAGGTCTAAAGTCAGAGGGAATATTTTCTATCTCAACTTGATTCTTATTTAATTCGTACTTTTTTTGTCTGATAAACCTGGCCAAAGTTGCGGGGGCAAGAATAGCCGCATGGAGATAAGAAGTATAGATTGGGTGAAAGTCATGATTTTTGAGAAGCCGAATTAAGCTTTTTCGTGAGTATCGTCTGTAATGGCCTAAAATTTTATCCCAATAACTCCACAGGGACTGATAGGCGGGTACGGTTGCAATCAGTAAACCGTCTGGCGCAAGAACTCTTGAAATTTCACTAAGTATTAACATTGGATTTTTGATGTGTTCGATCACATCGAGTATTAATATGACATCATAATAGTTATCTGCAAAAGGCAGGGGATCTTTATTAAAATCACAAAGGTATAAGTTTTTTAGGCCTCTTTTTCGAGCAAACCTTAGAGCTATTTTTGAATTGTCAGCCCCGAAAACCGCGCCAGAGGTTCTAAGTTTTGCAAGTATGGCTCCTGTACCACAACCCAGATCTAAAATTTTAATCTTTTTGTTGCCGAAGTGTTTTTTGACGAGAGAAATAACAAGCCGTTGCTTGGCTATATGCCACCAGTAATAGGTTTCTTGCTCGAAGCATTCTTGATATAAATCGAGCCGCATTTATCAATAATAAAGGTTAGAGAGAGTTATTGCACCCCAGATGTTTAGTGTTAAAAGCCCCAGGATCAGGAAGACAGGAACATACTTTCTTGCTGCCCCGGGGGTAAGAAGATATAAACCTATCGAGAAAATTGCAGATATTTGTATTAAAGATGGGAACAAGTAACGGCCCAAGGGTTGATGTTGATTTATGTTAAAGATTACAAGGAGGATAGTGTTTGTAATTAAGGCTATAAGAAGAATAATGACAGGTTTAGTTTTTAGAAATAACCTTGTTTTTTTAATGGTAAGATTTTTCAAATAGAGGAAATTGCCGAAAATAGAGCAAAGCGTTATCAAAAATAGCACTTCGTAAACAAGAGTTGGCAGGCGGATTTCGTTTGCGGGGCCATAGGCTACCCAAAAAGTGGCGAATGTACCTCTTAAAATAAGATAGATTTTATTCGCGCCAAAAGGGATTTTATTAAAGGCGGCAGTGGATGCTTCTATCGGTCCTTGGAGATTGTGATAAGTAAGGTAATTATAGAGGAACCACCAGAATATAAATACGGCGCTGAAAAATATATAAAAGAAAGATTTTTTAAAAAACTGGATGTCGACTTTTTTCTGCATAAGGAAAATCGTGACAATTGCGGCAGGTACAAGAATCAATCCGTTAAGTTTGGCGAGGATAGTTAGTGATGTTAAGAGAGAGAAGAGGGTCAGTTGTGAGTAAGTTACCCTTTTCTGATTTAGTGTAGAGATAAGGTAGTAGATGGTAATTGCTGCAAGTGGAATGACCAGGGCGTCATTTGTGACAGTTGCTGAGTTGACGATGTATGTGGGTAAGAGGGATATGAAAGCAAGGGTGCTGACAGACTGGAAAGCGGGAGATTTAATGATAGTAAGTGTTTTATAGGTAAAGTAAAGAGCAAATAGCCACAAAATAATTGAAAGTACCCTTAGGACTTGCAGTTGAGTGATTGAGTGTTGGGAAAATGATATGACTATAGCTGCGAGGGTGTAGTAAAGAGGCGGTTGAAAGTATTCATTGCCGGCAAGCTCTTCGTTTTTATATAAATTGGCATCAGGGAGTCTTTTCTCGTCCCTGATGTGTTGGGCATATCTCAGGTGAGCCGGCTCATCATTTCCTGTAAATGGTGGAATTAAACTGGCAAATATTAATCGGAATATGATGCCGAGCAAGAGTAGCAGAATGAGAATTTTTTTATCAATCATTTTTTGGGTTTAATTACAAACCTTATTTCATCGAATCCTCCGAACCAGTAGACCCAAAAGAGTTCACAAAAGGTTATGTTTAAGTTGGCCAAAAAGGTGATGATTTTAGTGAATGTTACCCAAAACGGATTCTTATTACCTTTAATTTTGATTAATTTTACTTCTTCAACAATAAACGCGATTTTTCCAAAGTTTTCATATTCATTTTCTGACTCAAAATAAGAGAAAGTTTGAGAGGTGAAACCGAACCGAAGATGGGAGGGATTAGTATAGGCGGCAACTGATGAAAAGTGGGGGACTATGATGATTATTTTGCCATTTTTTTTGATTACTCTCCAGATTTCTTCCAAGATGAAGAGAAGTTTTTTAGGGTCAAGGTGCTCAAGCGTGTGGTTTGAGTAAACCAGATCAAAGTGATCACTGGGGAAAGGAATGCCCTTTTCAATGTCGAAGATTATGTCGGCATCGCTTTTTTTATTAATATCAATGCCGACGGATTTAGGATATTTGGTTTTACCGCAGCCGATATCGAGAATGTTCATTAAGTCTATCCAGTCTTGCCTTTAGTGTAGCGAAAGGAAGAGCCAAGTACCAAAAGGGGATTGTCCATTTGAACTCTAAAGTTTCGATTTGCTTGATAATAAAGACAAGAAATCCGTGTAAGGTTCTCGGTACTATTTTTGCCATGAGCGGCTCGGTTATATCTTTATTGAAACCAAGATTAGACATAAAGATGGATTTAGAAAGGGCTTTTTCGATTTCATCTTTGGATTTTCTCTGGGATGGCTTGTTTCTAATTATGTCGATAAGCTGGTCGGCGCGGTTTTGATAAAGGTGATGTTCCATTATTTTTTTTTGACCTTGTCTTGCTATTTTTTCTCGTTGTTTGGGGTGGTTTAGGTAATACTTGATTAAATCAACAGCCTCTTGAGGACTGCGATAGGCAACAAAGTCCTGACCGTTTGTAAAGTATTTTGCGATATCAGTGCAACTGGCATTTTGGACAAGAAGAGCGCCTGAAGCCAAAGCTTCAAAGGTGCGCATGTTAATGCCGGGAGTTACAGAAAGATTAAAGACAATTTTGCACTGGTTATAGAATTTGGCCATGTCTTTTTCAAAAATTTTAGTTTTGACAGACATTGGAACTTGATTTGAGAGGTATTTTAAGTAATAAGCACGCTTCGGATTATAAATGGTACTTAAGTTTCCAACAAATCCGACGTCAACTGTCTTTTCTAAGCGGTGATCCCAGTAATCTGGGTCTATCGCAAAAGGCAGATAGGAAGCACCAAGACCTGTTTTTGCAAGAATGGGTACAAACGATTCACACCCAGTGAATATATAATTGAAACATTTGGCGTAGTGGCGAAGAATTGGAAGTTTAATGGTGACATCCGTCCAAAAAAAGGCAGTTTTGGCCTTAACTTTTTCAAGATTTTGGAGGTAGAGGTGAAAGGGGCTATCTAGTTGTAAGATTAAATCAGGCTTTTTGCTTTTTGGAATTTTTCCAATGACTTGTAAAATATCCACGACATTTTTGTTAGTTGCTATATCCTGGGCATTGCCGTCGGGTTTTTTAGGGCCGCAGGTGATAACGGTGTGTTTTTTAGAGAGGGCATTTTTCCAGTAGCGACCAAAAGTTCCAAGTTCATCGCCGTAAATTAAAAGAATGTTCATTTGAGCACGTCTAATATTTTTCGGATTGATTACCTGCCCGTTTTACTTTACTATTTGGAGGTGTCATGACGCAGGATTTATCAAGGTTAGCAATTCAATGTTTTGATCGATTAGCCCCATTTTATGACCGGAAAACCGCCAATCGCAAAAAGTATAACACAGCGATTGACAATCAAATAATAAAATATCTTTTGAAACAGGATAAACCAAAGGTATTGGATGTTGGTTGTGGCACAGGTAGTCGGGCTCAGAAGCTTAAGGGAAAAATTAAAGGGAGCCGTTTTTTTGGTGTCGATGCAAGCACCAAAATGGTTGAAATTGCCAAGACAAAAAAACTGGATAGTGTTTTAAAAACTAATATGGTTAAGTTGCCTTTTGAGGATAGTTATTTTGATGATATTATTTGTCTTTTTAATTCGTTTGGATACTTGTCTGATTATCAAGATAGAAAGAAAACTTTAAGTGAGTTTTACAGAGTTCTTTCAAAAGGCGGATTGCTTTTTATAGATGTGATGAATGCATGGCATCTTGGTGAAGAGAAAGAGTTTAAACGCAGTCTACTTACTGTATTCTGGGAGTGGTTGTTTGCGGTAATTAATCCAAGGCTTTCGGCAGGTGACAAAATTTTTAGTATTGACGTTGGTGCTTTTCAAATTAGCGGTTTTGTTCATGGCTTTACCGATCATGAAATGCGAGATTTGTTAAAAGGTGCGGGTTTTTCGATTCATAAATTTTTAATAATTGGTTATAATTCCGGTGAAATTAAAAAAAAGCCCCGTCAAGGCCAGTTTTTTTATGTCGCCAAAAAAATTAACTAAAAACTTACGCCAAAAAATTCTAATTCACACCACAGCCGAGGTGAGTCCGAGGGCAAGAATTGGTTTTGGGACCAAGATTTGGCATCAAGCACAGATCAGAGGAAAGGCTATTCTTGGAAAGAATTGTGTTATTAGTAAAGGTGTTTATATTGATCAGGGCGTGGTGATCGGAGACGATGTGCGTATTCAGAATTACAGTTGTCTTTACGAAGGTGTTTACGTTCAGAGTGGTGTTTTTATCGGAACAGGTGTGAGCTTTGCGACAGATTTAAATCCAAGGTCTTTAACAATTTCTGGAAAGACTAAGAAGCGGGGTGATTGGACGGGTAACCCGATTATTATTAAAAACGGGGCTTCCATTGGGTCTGGTTCGGTTATTTTAGGAAAAGTGAATATTGGTCAGTTTGCAATGGTTGGAGCTGGATCGGTTGTAACCGCGGATGTATGTGATCATGGTTTAGTCAGAGGTAATCCTGCCAGACTCGTAGGATTTGTTTGTAGATGTGGCTACAAAGCCCAGTTAGACAAAATAACCGGATTGAATGTCAGGATGGTTTGTTCTATCTGCAAAAGTAAATTTACGATCTTAAGGATCTATTGGGATAAAATCGAGCCCAATGATTTTTTGGTGAAGAGGTGAATCAAAGTTTTTTTAGATCTTTCAAGATTTAGGGGTCATCCTTGAGTGATGGAGTAGAGTAAGATAAAGTAAGCTGCCAGACGTCTGGATCATGAAGGTTAAACGCTTCATCTACTATCACCAAAATAATAGCTTTTCGTTTGGTGTGATTGCTGATTTTAACAGATGTATGGGGTACTACTTCTAATAACTGCGGCGTTAAGCCAGTTAATTCGATTTGATTTTGTTTTTTATTTTTTGCATCCACGAGAGTGACCAGGACTTTTCCTTCCAGTACTAGTATCCATTCGGTTTTGTGTTTGTGATAATGATTGCCTCGGGTTTTGCCCGGTAAGATAGTCGCCATGAACATGTGTTTGAGTCGATTTTTAAGAACAGGTGAAATTTCAGCCAAAACGCCTCGATCGTCCTTTTTAACATCCAGATTCAAGAGAATAATTTTGGGTTTCAAATCCAGCCATCTCCTTTTAAACAAGCCTTAATGTCTTTTAAGGTCATATAATTTCTTACCATATCAGAGCGATAATCAGAGAAATTACCCGGTATAGTTTTGCCTCTGATAACCCAGTGTGGATCAATAATTAAATATCCGTTTTCTTCCGAGATCCTTTTCATCTCTTCCTCACTCACCAAACTTTCGTATAGTTGCTCGCCTGGTCTTATACCGACGAACTTTATTGGATATTGCTCTACACTTTTAATTTCTTTAATCATAACTTTTGCCAGGTCAATTATTCGGCATGCAGCAGTTTTACGGATGTAGATTTGGCCATGTTGACCTTCTAGCGTGGCTTTCAGGACGAGAGTAACTGCATCCTCTGGAGTGATGAGAAATCTTGTCATGTTTTTATCAGTAACCAGTAAAGGTTTGTTATTTTCAAGCCTTTCCTTGAACAGCGGCACAACACTTCCACGGCTACCAACGACGTTGCCGAAGCGCACACAGATAAATCTTGTTTTTGAGTTAATGCGGTTTGATAAGAAAATTTTTTCTTGAAGAGCCTTGGTCATGCCCATCACATTTACCGGGCGTACTGCCTTGTCAGTGCTGATAACTACGACCCTTTCTACTTGATTGAGCTCAGCCGCTTTGATTAGAGAAATTGCAGCTAAAGTATTGGTTTTAATTGCTTCGAGTGGAAAATCTTCGCAGATTGGAACGTGTTTAAGCGCGGCGCAATGATAAATAATATCCACGTTTTTGGTAGCTTCAACCGAAGATGCTTCATCCCTAACATCTCCAATAATAAAGTCAAGCTTAGACAGGTAAGCTTCAAATTTATTATGCATCTCAAACTGCTTCTGTTCATCACGGCTGAAAATCTTAATTTTTCTGACAGATAATTTTGTCAGCACGTCAACAATTAATTGTCCAATACTTCCGGTTCCACCAGTGACTAAGATTGTCTTGTTGTGAAAATATTTGATTAATTTTTGGCTGATCTTTACGCTCATGTTAATTTTATTTTTTATATAGTATCATATTACTTTACGTCTCCTAATGCCGACTATTATTTTTGCGTACATGAGATTTACAATTTTGGATATTTTTGTTTAATTTGCCATTTTTTAATTGCCATCTTCGCCAAACAATTCCTTTTAAAAGAATGAATCCGATTGCGTAGTGGGGACTGGTGGAAAGCTTTAACCAATTTTTCAGAAATATACCCAGGCGAATTTTTAAACTTGATTTTTTTGCAAAATCTTGCGGGTGTTTTTGTACATATAGAGAGATATTTTTCGAATAATAATACTTTTTGGCCAAAATTTCTTTGAAAGAAGTTACATGTTCGTGATGGATAATGTGACTTTTGGTAAAGGTAAGTTTGTAACTTGCATTTTGGGCCCTTAAAGACAGATCCCAGTCTTCGCCCGCAACTAAATTTTCATCAAAGCCTCCCAGTTTGGCAAACAATTCCTTTGGATAGAAACGAGCAGCTGACAAAAGTTTTTCTTTTTGATATAAATTCCTCTCCAGGGCAATAGATTTCTCCCAGAAATTAACCCCAACTGATTTTTCGGGGAAAGCGACTATGAATCGCCCCCCTTTTGCCTTTCGGATGGCTTCGGTGATTACATTATTTGTCAGTTCCATATCGGCATCGATAAACAATAGATAGTTCCCTCTGGCATTTTTGGCTCCATAATTTCTTTGAGTAGATCTTTCGTTGCCTTTGAGAAAGAGGTTGGGCGTGGCTTGTCTTGCAATATTAAGTGTGTTGTCGGTTGAATAATTATCAACAATAATAATTTCAATATTTTTATGGGTTTGATTCTGGCAACTTAGCAGGCAGAGCTTGATGTTTTTTGCCTCATTTCTGGTTGGAATGATGATGGATACCAGAGCGCTTCTCATTTTGCCAGCCCCGCAAGATAGAAAGCCAAAATTAAAAAGATTATGCTCAACGTCCAATTAAGTAAAGTGGCGGTTTTGAATTTGTGGATGGCGGTAGCATAGTTAACAATGATAGCGAAATATCCCAGAATCAGAGCGGCAATGGTCTGAATGATGACCAGTTGCGTTGCCGGTAGAAATGATGGAACCAGAAGTTTAATCAGTGGTTTGGCGGTTGGGATTATTAAAATACCAGTTATAACAGCCAAAGGTGTATAGATTAAGATCAATCTTTTAAGGGTTTGGAAAGCCTGATAGGATTTTTTTTGTGAATGCAGCTGGGCAATTTTAGGGAACATTACGTTTGAGAGGGTGATCGGTATAAGTTGGGCGGCCGTGTAGAAGGAGAATGAGAAGCTATATAATCCTACTTGTCTCTGAGTGAAAAAGAGCGATAAAAGCGGAATTATGACGATGCCGATGCTGGTGGGGATACTGGAAAAGTAGGCCGGAAGACTGTAACTTATGAAAGCATTCTTGAAGTTAAAGCTTTTGATTTTTGGACTCTTGGAGATTTTTTTGGCGATAAATTTTATTGCCGGGATACTGCCAACAATGAAAGCAATTCCTCCTCCTAGTAGACTGCCCTTGATGCCAATTAAATAAGCAAGTGGAAGCCCGACTATTATGTGTGAGAACGGGACTAGTATCGCAGTGATTGCCAACAGTTTAAAATGTTGGTATCCAAGAAGTATTGGGGTGGTTATGTCTAAAAAGATTATGGTAAAAAGGAACATTGTAGGCCAAACCAGGCCAGTTTGACTTTGAGAATGGAAGAAGGTTTGGGCAATTTGACGGCTGAAAAACCAGGAGACAGTAAGAATAAAAAGGGTAATGATTACCTTGAAAAGCAGCGTTCTTTTTATGAGATGGTTGATGTTTTCTGTTTCTTGTCTGGATTTAAATTCAGCGATGTAGCGGGTAATAAAATATTTTGTACCGAAGTCTAGAAAATAGGCTGTAGTTGAGGCCAGACCGATGGCAGTTTTAAAAATTCCGAAACCTGTCGGGCCAAAAAATCTTGAGAAAACGATGTTTAAGGTTGTTGATAAAAGGGCGCTGATAATTCCGGTTAAAAAAATAAACAGACTGTTTTGTAGAATTTCTTTTTCTTTTTTGACTTGTGAGAGGAGAAATGAAAATTTAGACATTTGTAAGTTTCGGATAAAGTTTGACCATGAGTCTTTTTTCCAAGAGCAGTTTAATTCTTTTAAATGATTGATAACCAGTCCTGCATTTTGAACAGAAAAGCTTTGGAGTCATTATTTTGCGACATAGCGGGCAAGCCAGAAAACTTTCGATTTGAGAGTTAACCTTATTTTGTAGCTTACCACCTTTACGAGCAAGGATTTTAATGCCACCCCCCGAAAGATTAATTAATGATCGTGTTAATGGATTTGGTTTTAACCAGCCGGCACTCTTTTTTTTGTTAATTTTTGACTCTTGACCAAAAGGATACGGTTTTAGCCAAACCGTAGCGTTTTCAAAACAGTTAAGTGATTTTTCCCAAGTCTTGATGTTGAAAGTTTCCTCCAAAATTCTATGGTTCGTTTCTGTTTTGCCAATAGTTGAGACAAAAGGGAGAATGAAGGTATATTTTATGGCTTTTTCCCAGGCTCTTAATTTTGTTGGTCTACGCCAGAGATTTAAATTAAGACGTTGACTGACCGGTTCTTCGTTGACAAAGAAATGACCACCCGGAGCAAGCACACGGTAAATTTCCCCAATGATTGGAGATGGGTCTGGAAAGTGATGGAGTGTTTGATAACAAAAAACAAACTCGAAAGAATTATTAAGAAATGGCAGATGATAAGCATCGGCACAGATCCTTTGGGGGATTTTTTTTAGCTTTAGTTTTTTTGCGAAGAATGGGGCTTGGGTAAGACTTTCAAGTGAGAGATCGAGCGCAAATCCACTGGAGTTATATTTCTCTTCCAAAATGGAGGCTCGGTGGCCAAATTCCGCACCGATTTCAAGATAAGGTGTGAGGCTGACATCTTGTTTTTTGAGAAAAGTAAAATCATTTTTGGTTGATGATATTCGGTCTTTGAGGGCCGAAATGATTTCTTTAGTGTCTGGTTCACTTGGAAAGAATTTGTTTTTACCCAGATACTGTTTTGTGAGTTTTTTCCGGTATTTAACTTCCCCGATTTTGTTTTCAATTTTTTGATACTGCATGTTTTTGAATAAAATTTTTAAAGTCTGCGAAACAATTATCCCAGGAAAATTGATGACTTAGTTTATACCCGAAATTTGCCAGTTGGACTCTTTTAGATTCGTTTCGGAGTAAGTAAAGGACACCTTCTGCGAGGGATTGATAGTCGGGCGGAACTAAAATTCCATTTTTATTGTTTTTTATAGAATTACTAAGTCCTGGTACGTTGTAGGCTACAGGGACACAAGATGTAGCATTGGCTTCTGTTGCGACCAGACTCCATCCTTCCCGTACCGAAGGAATGAGGACAATCTTTGATTTTTTTAGAAGATTTATTTTTTCTTTTTCTGTTACAAAATCTTTAAATTCAATAGCTTTTTGAAGATAGTGTCTTTTTGATAATTTTTTAAGTTTTTCTACATATTTTTCTTTTCCACGACCAGTGATAATGAGTTTTATGCCGGGAAATGACTTGTGGATTATATTGAAAGCATTTATTGCCTGATCTGGTCCTTTAGCAGGGATCAACCTTCCTAGAAATAAAATACAATCTTCTTTTTTGGTTATAAGTTGAGGTTTAAAATCCAGGCCAATCCGATAGATATTGACATTCTTAAAACCTAGTTTTTTAAGATCAGTTTTGGTTGATTCGGACAGGGCAAGTGTTGGTCTATTCTTATATAGTTTTAACCAAAATGGTTCTAACCAATAACCGAGATGGTTAGCAGGCCAAATAGTTTGAGTAAACCAGTATTCGCGGGCGAGCTGATGGATAAGAACGATGGTTTTGTCTTTTGCATAGAAGACGCTGAAGAAAGGAATAGTGTTGATCTCATCAATAATCAAGTCAAGATCTTGATGTCTTAAATAATAGAGGAAAGCGAATATTCTGCAGGTTAAGCGGTTACCACGACGAATAATTTTTACCTCTCTTAAAAATTCTTGCGGCTTGGCGCCTTTGAAGCTTGAAGTAAAAATAGTTACGTTTGTACCGTTTCTGACAAAGCGGCTGGCTACCTCGATAGCTACCTTTTCTGCGCCGCCGCTATCGGGGTTTTTAACATCGCGCCAAGAAAGCCATAGGATATTTTTTGGATGCGAATGTGTGCGAATCTTCTTTCTGCTACCCATTATTCGGATAAATTCGCATATTGAGCGAAACATTAAAAATTAGTTTTAACATGCGAATGTACGCAAATGATTATATATCACCGAGGAGTATTCGGACGAATTCGTATTTTTTAAATGAGAACCTTTTGTGGGGTAGTTAAAGCTTCGTTTTGTTCCAGTCGGTAATGGGCCTTTCGATAGTAATCAAGCCAATTCTTGCGGTAAAATATAGCTAGAGTATCCTGCAGGATACTAAAAATTGTCTTGAGGCGGATTGTTGAGGAAAACTGATAATTTAAAATTATGGGAGCCTCGACAATTTCATTGGAACCGAGCGATTTAGCAACGACCAAGAGTTCCAAATCAAAGGCAAACTGTTTGACGACAATTCTTGGGAAACAATCTTCAAGAACTTGTCTTTTAAAAACCTTGAGACCAACCTGGGTGTCTGAGACATTGAGATTAAACAGTAGCTTGATCAGCAACTGATAAGCCTTACTCATGACTCTTCTGGTTAACGGATAGCGAACTTTCGAGAGCGGGTGTCTTTTTGAACCCAAAGCAATTTGGACATCTTCCTTTTGAAAGTATTTGATAAGAATCGGAATATTTTCTGCGGGCAGATCAAGATCCGAATCAGCAAAGATGACAATATCCCCGATACTTTTTTTGAATCCAAAATATGAGGCAAATCCCTTACCTTGATTCAAATCGTATGAGAAGATCTTTATATGATCTGTGTTGCCATTGAATTTTTTGCTTCTGATGGCTTCCCGAAGCGTGTGGTCACGTGAGGCATCGTCGACCACAATAATTTCCCAGCTATAGGGGAGAATTTTAAGTTGGTTTACCAAATTGGAGACGACCTGGAAGATTTCTGAATCTTTGTTGTAGGCCGGAAGTATAAGAGAAAGCTTTTTGTGAGTACTTTCCATTGAGATTTTGCTAAGAAAACTGCGCCCCTGAAGCTTTTCCTTACCCTCTAGTTTCAGTATGAAGATATCTTTTTCTTCTGTCAAGGGATCGATGTGACTTATCAAAGCAAGGAAGTTCAAAAGCCTGGCTTGACCCAAGATCCAGAGGTAAACCAGGGGCAAAATTCTAATGAATGAACCTGTAGATTTTTTCGGTAACTGTGAGGTTGACACTAATAATAGTCTTGGACTATACTAACGATGGTGATTTTAGTTTACTTAGCCTGCTTGGGCTTTGCGGGCAACTAGCTTTTTATGGCGAAATTATTTCATAAGCTACTTTCAATTTTCGGCTTGGCGCCCTAAAAATTAGTTTCCCCGTTTAAAATTTAAAAACGTAGATGAACGCGAATGTTCTTCGCGGATTCAATGCAAGTGTGGTGTTAAAAAGAGAAAACTCAAAATGCGAAAGCATTTTGAAGAGGAGGAATGACAAAGCGGTAAGGTTTTTGGTGTAAGACAAAACTGATAAGCGAAGTCCATTCCGACGAGGGCCCGTAGTTCAGCAGGTAGAACACTGCATTTGCACTGCAGAGGTAAGCGGTTCGAGTCCGCTCGGGTCCACCGGCTACGAATGCATACGAATAGGCTATTTAGTCAAAAAATAATTCGCATAAATTGGCATGAAGAATCTGATTAACATTGTTTGACTCAAATATGCGAATAGATGCGAATAAAGAGTTTAACAAGTAGACTATTTGCATAAATTTGTAGTTTCCCTGCGAAGCAGGGAAGTACCTTAACAATTGAATAGTGTAAGTAAAGAAAACATTGTTCAGTTAAAAAGACTTAGTGTCTTTGAAACTGAATGGGATGTTGGGTAATAAATATGCGTCTAACGGATGCCTAGGTGCAACACACCGAAGAAGGACGTGGAGGGCTGCGATAAGCGCCGGGGAGCTGCCGTCAAGCTTTGATCCGGCGATTTCCGAATGGAGAAATCCGCTTGTGCTCCGCACAAGAATTTTCAAATATAAATTTTCAATTTTCATTGAAAATAATGTAAACAAGGACTAAAGTCGAGAAATTGTAAAGCGAAGTTTTGCTTCGCAAAATTGGAAATTCCTGCGCGAGGCATAAGCACTTTTGTGCGAATACATAAGCGCAAGAGAGGGTACCGTCTGAACTGAAACATCTAAGTAAGGCGAGGAAAAGAAAATAAGTAATGATTCCCCAAGTAGTGGCGAGCGAAAGGGGAAAAGCCTAAACCCTTCGATTCGATTTTGCTCCGCAAAATCTCACTCAGGGCTATAGCCCGGTAAGATTAAAGGGGTCATTGACCCCGAGCGAGGCAAAGCCGAGTCGAGGGGGGTTGCGGGACTCAAATGTGAGACTGTTGCGAATAGCAGAATAACCTGGAATGGTTGGCCATAGAGAGTGAAAGCCTCGTATGCGAAATTCTAAATAGCTCTATGAGTATCCCAAGTATTGCGGGACACGCGAAATCCTGTAAGAATCCGGCTCGACCATGAGCCAAGGCTAAATATGTGTTGCGACCGATAGTGAACTAGTACCGTGAGGGAAAGGTGAAAGAGTACCCCGGAAGGGGAATGAAAAGTACCTGAAATTAGACGCTAACAAGCAGTGGGAGCCCCTCACCTTTGCTGAAGATTGTGGTTTGTGATTCGAACCAAAGGTAGATAATATGTCGGCAAATAGCCTTTGTAGTTTCGAGTATCCAAATCAATTCGGTAGCAAAGGTGAGGGGTGACCGCGTGCCTATTGAAGAATGAACCGGTGAGTTTACGTTTAAGTGCGAGTCTAAGCCCGCCCTTTTTGGACAGTAGATTGACAAGTAGAGTTTCTCGACTAAAGTATCTGAGAATTTACAGTTCAGTTTAGTGGCAAAAAGAGCGGGTGTAGGCGCAGGGAAACCAAGTCTTAAGAGGGCGTTTAGCGCTGAACGTAAGACCCGAAACCGCGTGAGCTAACCATGACCAGGATGAAGTCCCGCTAACGCGGGATGGAGGTCCGAACCCATGTCAGTTGCAAGTGGCTGGGATGAGTTGTGGTTAGGGGTGATATGCCAATCGAACGCGGAGATAGCTGGTTCTCCCCGAAATATATTTAGGTATAGCCTTATCGTCCCGCCCGCCTTTGGCGAGGCGGGGCCCCCGGAGGGGTAGAGCTCTGGATGGTTTGTGCAGAGCAATCCGTGCAAACCAATCAAACTACGAATACTCTTGGGGATGAAGGTAAGAGTCAGTCCGACCCGGATAAGCGGGCCAGGGCTAAAGGGAAACAACCCAGATCCAAAGCTAAGGTCCCTAAGTGTGTCTTAAGTGTTAAAGGTAGTGTCCGCGCTTAGACAGCAAGGAGGTTGGCTTAGAGGCAGCCATCCTTTAAAGAAAGCGTAACAGCTCACTTGTCGATTCCCGTCCATTGGACGGGAGGGTGCGGGTGCGCCGACAATGTAACGGGGCTAAAAGATACCACCGAAGCTTGGGGATCGCATGCATGGCATGCGATTACGAATGGATGCGAATGCCTGACGGTGATTTAAGATTATTCGCAAAAATTCGCATAACAATGAGTAGTTACGAAAGTAATTCTCATCATGCGAATGAAAACGAATATTTTAGATCTGTTAGGACCATCTGCATAAATTAGTAGTCGCCTGCCGTGCAGGCGATCGGTAGGGGAGCGTTTGCATCAGCTGTGAAGCCCTTCCGAGAGGTCAGGGTGGAGCGATGCGAAGTGAGAATGCCGGTATGAGTAGCGAAAGTCCCGTGAGAATCGGGACCGCCGTATGTCCAAGGTTTCCTACGCAACGTTCGTCGACGTAGGGTTAGTCGGTCCTAAGGCGAGGCCAGAAGGCGTAGTCGATGGACAAGCCGTTAATATTCGGCTACTTTGGCAAAATCGTTAGGAGTAAAGGGAAGACGGAGATGGAATGCTTCTAGGTCGAAATGATACGGCCTCTAAAAAGCGAGAAAGTGAGATGTGGAAAATCCCTTTTCATGATTATTCGAGCTTTGATGGCTAGTTACCGCAAGGTGGCAAGGGAAGTAGTTTTAACTTCCAAGAAATTTTCTCGTTACCAGATTTTGTCAAAACCGTACCTAAACCGACACAGGTGGACTGGTATTAGAGTACTAAGGCGAGCGGAAGAACCTTCCTTAAGGAACTCGGCAATATAACTGGACGTACCTTTGGTAGATGTCCTCCCCCGATTTAATCGGGGGCGCAGTTAACGACGCCAAGCGACTGTTTAACAAAAACACAGGTCTCTGCAAAGTCGAAAGACGAAGTATAGGGGCTGACGCCTGCCCAGTGCTCGTAGGTCAACTATTTTGGGTGACCCCGCTTAGCGGGGAAGCTCGAGATATAAGCCCGAGTGAACGGCAGCAGTAACTATAACTGTTCTAAGGTAGCGAAATTCCTTGTCGGGTAAGTTCCGACCTGCACGAAAGGCTGAACGACTTGGCGACTGTCTTAAAGAAGGATCCGGCGAAATTGCAATGGCTGTGAAGATGCGGCCAACTTACACCAGGACAAAAAGACCCCGTGGAGCTTTACTGCAACTTGACATTGTTTCAATTATTGGGATTGTATAGGATAGGTGGGACCCCGCCCTTTCTGTGTTTAATTGACAGAAATGGTTTAAATTGAGCCCGGAAAGGGCGGGGGACAGTGTAATACCACTCTTCTTGACAGTTGGAACTTACTGTTTGTCCTAGCAAAAAAACGGGAGACAGGACACTGTCTGGTGGGCAGTTTGACTGGGGCGGTCGCCTCCAAAAAGGTAACGGAGGCGCACTCAAGGTCGACTCAAGTCCTACAGAAACGGACTTAGCGAGTGTAAAGGCATAAGTCGGCTTGACTGCAAGTGGTACATCACGAGCAGGTGCGAAAGCAGGTCTTAGTGATCCTCACGTGGCTTATGGGAGCGCGTGAGCTTAACGGATAAAAGCTACCCCGGGGATAACAGGCTGATCTTCCCCAAGAGTCCATATCGACGGGAAGGTTTGGCACCTCGATGTCGGCTCACCGTATCCTCCCCGTGAAGTAGCGGGGAAGGGTTGGGCTGTTCGCCCATTAAAACGGTACGCGAGCTGGGTTCAGAACGGCGTGAGCCAGTTCGGCCTCTATCCGGTGTAAGCGTTTGATATTTGAGAGGGGTCACCACTAGTACGAGAGGACCGTGGCGAGCGAACCTCTAGTGTGCCAGTTGTCACATCAGTGGCAGTGCTGGGTAGCCACGTTCGTAACTGAGAAGCGCTGAAAGCATCTAAGCGCCAAACAGGCCTCAAGACGAGATATCGAAGATCCCTGGAAGACTACCAGGTTGATAGGCGGCAGGTGTAAAATTAGCAATAATTGTCTACGTTAAATCGTAGGGTTCGCTAAGTAAACTTGCGGACATTTGACAATTGACAGTTAACATTTGACTTAAGAAATTTAGTTAATAGTTAATTGTCATAAGTTAATTGTTCGCCAGCTTTAATGGCGTTCAGCTTAGCCGTACTAATAGATCGAATTACCTAATCTCGCGCAGGGCGCGAGTCTATTCCATTCAGTTTTAAAGGCACTAGATCTAGCGTTTAGTAATTAGTTGATTAGCGTTTAGTTTTAAAAATTTCCAGACGCTATACGCTAATTGCTAGACGCTTTTTTTGCTGGTTGACAAACTCAAGGTAGTTGATCTTAAATATACTTAGATATTTTCACACCCGTGCCCTACGCAGTGTGATTTTTTGTTGGGAGGGAAATTATGGTAGAAAGACCAATAGGACCTGCTAATGGTGATAGAGTTGGGGTTCACGTTCCTTGTATGGGTAAATTCCCAGAGCAAAGAGCCCGATTATACGAGGCAATGTGCAGTCCAGCGTTAAGTACCGCTCTTGATACAGAGCTTAATAACATGTATCAAGATTCCCTGCGTCAGCTTGGAGTGAGCGAAAATGATATAGCGGAGAGATCGGAGGCGTTTCGACAAAAGCCACTCAATTTGCAAAAAATAGAGGTAGCCTATGATTGTAAAGTTGCAGCGGAAAGGTGTTTTGCACAAAAAGGCAATGGCTCAACTGGTCGCGAAAATTCTCCTATTGAAATTACCTCCCCGAAAGAGTAAAATTTTTCTGCTGGTGTCTTGTGCGAACTGGTACCACTCCTTCCTCGTCTCGATTCGTCGAAGCGGGCCATTCCGAACAGGATAGTGAAACGGTTCAGCGGCGACAATAGTGTTACCGAAAGGTTGTGCGAAGATAGCTCGATGCCAGCATTATCAATTAGCCTACCGTAATCGGTAGGCTTTTTGTTTTCATCTACTTCCGATGTGAGCTAGCCCTTCGACTTCTCTCAGGATCGAATGACTTTGTATATCGGGATTATTTCTCCAGGTTCAGATTGGGGCGTATTTGTAGGGTTTTTTTCTTTTTGAAAACCTGATACAATGCTAGGCAATTAGGCCGGTAGGTACGTAGGCAATTAGGATAAAATTTTTCCCCCCAGCCCACTGACCCCCCAGCCTAAAAATCTAAAAAGGAAGTGGTTATGATTGGTTCAACAAAATTCTACAAACAAGCCCTCAAAATCTAAATCTAATACTTCAAATACTTCAAAAAATTCTGACAAAGTTACCACAATGGCCGAACTTTTGGCCTCAACCGGCTACAGAATCCCGGCGCTCCGGAGAGGGCAAGAGGTTAGCGGGAAAATTATTTCCATCAGCCCCTTTGAAATCTTGATTGATATTGGGGCAAAATCCGAAGGGCTAGTCTATGGCCGGGAGCTTGCGGCAGTTGGTGATCTTATTGAGCAGTTTTCGGTTGGTGATAAGGTGGACGCGCAGGTGATATTTCCGGAAAATGACGCCGGTCAGGTAGTACTATCGCTACGTAAGCTTTCTGGAGAAAAACGCTGGCTGGAGCTTGAGGAAAAACGGGAAGAGCAAGAAGATATAGGAGTTGTTGCCGTTGAAGTAAATCGCGGTGGAGTGATTTGCGACTTTCTGGGCTTGCGCGGATTTTTGCCAGCTTCGTTGCTCTCTGTTTCTTTGTCAGGACAAGCCCAAGCGCCGGCAAAATTGGAACAATTAATTGGTAAAAATCTAACCGTGCGTGTCATAGAGGTTGACAGGTCAACAAATCGGTTAATATTTTCCCAAAAACAACTGAGTAAGTCAGACATAGACTCTCTTTTAAAACTTCTTTCAAAGGTTGAAATTGGTGAAAAATATTCGGGGCAGGTTAGCGCAGTTCTGCCATTCGGAATTTTTGTGGAAATAGAGATTGGGTCAGTGGGTAAGTTGGCTGGTGGGCAGGTAGGCAAAAAACCCACAAACCCACAAACCCACGAGCCTACGAGCCAAAAACTCGAGGGGCTTGTTCATATTTCGGAAATTTCCTGGGAAAAAGTTGATGACCCCTCAAAACTTTTTAAAGTCGGGGATAAATTAGAAGTAATGGTTATTGCCAAAGACCTGGCTTCAGGCCGTTTAAATCTTTCAGTTAAGCAACTTGCCACCGATCCATTCTTGGCGGTTTCTGAAAAATACGCCAAAGATCAGGAAGTTTCCGGAAAGGTAGCAAAAATTACCCCGTATGGAGTTTTTGTGACCCTGAAACATCCTTCGACGGGCCAAGGATTAAACGAGATCGAAGGTTTAATACATATCTCCAAGCTTCCTCCGAATGTTTCATATGAAATCGGGCAGGTAGTGGAATGTCTTGTGGAATCTGTAGACACTCGCGCCAGACGGATTTCTTTGGTACCGGTTGTTCGCGAAAAACCGATACTTTATAGATAGGTTAACGAATTTATGCGAATCTGCTATTTAGCTTAAAAACATTAGTATCTGATTCGCGTAGGAGGATTTGACTAAATAAATATTTCTCAATATGCGAATTTATACGAATATTGTAAATATGAGAAAAGCATTCGTATTAATTCGTAGTGAGCGATGAAATTGCGAAGTCAATACATTTGTCAACAATGTGGGTACAGATCTGCCTCATTTTTAGGTAAGTGTCCAAATTGCGGGGAATGGAATTCGCTTGTCGAGACTGAAGTTTCTGACGAGAATCTCAAATCTCAAACCTCAAATTTCAAATTAGAAGAGAGTCTCTCCAGGCTCTCCCATGTCAAGAGTCAGGAGTTTAAAAGGACGCCAACCGGCTTTTTGGAATTTGACCGGGTTTTAGGTGGGGGCATTGTCCCCGGCTCGTTGGTTTTAATTTCCGGCGATCCCGGAATCGGCAAGAGTACCCTGCTTTTGCAGACGGCAATGAAGATTAGTTCACAGTTTAGAGTTCACAGTTCACAGAAAGGACAAAAGCAAAGGCCTGAAGCTACCGTGAACAGAAAACCGTCAACCGAGAACCAGCACTCCGTGCTCTACGTTACCGGCGAGGAGTCCGCCCACCAGGTAAAAATCAGGGCGGATAGGCTGCTTGGGCCAGCAGGTAAGTGGGGTGGGGGGTACTTAGACAATCTTTATATCTTGCCTTGTACCAGCGTTGAGGCTATAATCGCCGCATCCGATAAACTTAACCCCATAATTACCATCATTGATTCCATTCAAACGATAACCACCGAGCGGCTTTCAGGTTCTGCCGGCAGCGTAGGGCAGGTTAGAGAATGTGCGGGACTGCTTCAATCTTATGCAAAGCGAAATCATATTCCGATTTTTTTGGTCGGTCACGTGACCAAAGAAGGTAACATCGCAGGACCAAAGGTCTTGGAGCATTTGGTAGATGCGGTTTTGAACCTGGAGGGTGAGGCGATGTACTCTTATCGTTTACTTCGAACAACTAAAAACAGATTCGGTTCGACTTTCGAGGTGGGGGTTTTTGAGATGACAGATATGGGCATGATTGAAGTCTCCAATCCTTCCGGGGTGTTTTTAGCTCAAAGGATAGCATCGCGGCCCGGGAGTGTTGTGGCCTCGACAATTACCGGCGAAAGACCAATTTTAGCGGAAGTTCAATCCCTTTGTACTTCAACTATTTTTGGTATGCCAATCAGGCGTGTAACGGGTTTGGATTTCGCCCGAGTACAAATTGTGATTGCTGCCTTAACGCGGGCTGCAAACTTAGCCTTAGGGAATTTGGATATCTATGTTAACGTAGCCGGAGGTTTGAAGATTGGCGAACCGGCCGCAGATCTGCCGGTAGCCCTGGCGATTGTTTCGGCGACTCTGGATAAGCCCTTACGTGAGGGAACTTGTGCTTTTGGGGAGGTTGGTTTACTTGGAGAGTTAAGACCTGTCAGTTTTTCAAAAAATCGCATAAATGAGGCCAAAAGACTTGGTTTTGATGATTTTGTGACACCCGAAAAGTTTAAAACTTTAGAAGAGGCTATTTCCTATGCGATACATGGAGAATAGAATGAAGCTAAAAACTCTACTTCGTCCATTGCTCTCCATTATTTTTGGAATCATTGGGACTTTTATTGTTAAAGTGATTGTTCCCCCGGAGATTTTTACCATTAGTGGCAATTATCTTCTGATACTGGCTATTGCCGCTTTTGGAATTCTTGGTTTTATATTACCTGAACTTGTGGAGCTTGCCGGTCGAGCCGGTACTATGGCTGTCGCAACCCAAATTGTGAGACATCTGCCAAGTGCCGCAGCCGGAGGACTTTTGCGATCCTCATTACCATTCAGAAAAAGGAGACCCGGGAAGGCTTTCGCTTCAAGGGGGAAATATGCCAATCCGCTCATTTTGGATACCTCGGCTCTTATTGACGGACGGCTATTTGATATTGTTAAAACCGGTTTTATTTACGGAACTTTTTTGGTAATCCCTTCTGTAATTGCCGAGCTGCACAAGCTTGCCGACAGTAAAGATGAGATTCGCCGGGCTCGTGGCCGCCGCGGCTTGGAAGTTCTTTCTGCGATGCAGGCCGAGCGGCAAGTGAAGGTTGAAGTTTTGTCCGCTGAGCCTCGTGACGCGGCGGTTGATGATAAATTGGTAAAACTTGCCAAGAAAATCGGGGCAAAAATTATAACGGTTGACTACAACTTAAATAAGGTTGCCGTTGTTTCCGGCGTTAGTGTGCTGAATATTAATGAGCTTGCCAACGCGGTTAAAACGGCTGTTTTACCCCATGAGCGACTCAAAATACAGATAAACGCGGTTGGACGCGAGAAAAATCAAGGTGTTGGTTATCTCGCGGACGGGACAATGGTTGTTGTTGAAGGGGGAGCGAATTTAATAGGTAAGACTGTGGAGGTTGTTGTACATAGAATTTTACAAACGGCGGCGGGGAAGATGATATTTGCCCGAAGGGCGAACGCTAACTAGTCGCTGGTGTCTAGTAACTGGTTTTAAGTACGAGCTACTAGAAACTAGCTATCAGTAACTAAGTTTACTTCCTTTATATTATATACGTCTTTATATACTTCTGTATCATTTAGCCATGAATCTAATTGCTAAATGGCTATATTGCTAAATTGTTCGAGAGCAATTTAGCAATTCAACAATATAACAATTAATTAAACCGTTTTGCCTACTATAATAGGCTAAAGTCATTTGACTGGTGGATTTAATAACTCTAGGCTTTTCATTTTAGGCTCGTATTTTTACTATCGGTTAAATTTGGGACTTGACAAAAATTATTGATGGTGCTAAAGTTTTTCGGCAGGCTGAAACTCCCTGTACCACACGGTACAGGATTTATGTCTTCCTTAAAAAGTGTTTTAGATGCTGGAGAGGAAGAAAAGGGCTTTTAAGGATTAAAACCTCTTGAGAGCCGATAAATCAATAAAAAGAGCATCACTACCGCAGACTGAAACTCGAATAGCAATGCTCTTTTGAGGTGTAAGGGAAGCGACTTAGGGCAGCTAAGTTGCTTTCCTTTTTTAGATTAGAACAACTGAGTAAAATTTGTCAAGAGGTAAGATACTTTAGGTTGTTTAAATAATCTAATCATCTTGTAACTTCCCAGCCTCAACAATTGGATACAATATTTCCTAACACTAAAATTTTTTCTAAAAATCAGTATACTCAGTATAGCCAGAAAGGCAGTGACTGGGTTTTGGTGGAGAAGGTGTTCCTGCGCATCAGTCAACAGCGGACCAGACCTGTATTTTGTAGGACTTGACAAATCCTATAACGTGGTGTATATTTCGCGCACCCCGTACTTTTAAACGGTACGTGACTGCCCCATATTTTAATCTGCCCCTTTTAGAAGTTAATTGTTGATTGTGTATCGTTCATCTAACGATTCACCAATTACTTAAAACGACCTAGAGTACTTGACAATGACTTATCATTGTGGTACTATTCCTGCCAATTTGTAAATATCTAAGAACCCATAGTTCTTAGAAGTTGCCCGCCGGTAGGCGAGGCAGGCCCAAAATGAGTAGAAAAGAAGGTATTTTTCCAAAAAGTCAGCGACCCCTTAAGGCGGAAGAGTTACCAGGTATCGGGGATTATGACGTCAATGGGTTGGGTGATGGTGCCCAATCCGGCCTCTTTGGGAGGCTTGCTTCTTCAAGAATTGTGCGTGGCGCTGGTGCTGTCACAGGGCTTGGAGCAGTTGTTGCTGGAGTCCAAATTGCCCAGAAAGCATCACTGGATGCTCCTCCGTCAATTGTTAGAGACATTAGTGAAATCTTCAAGCCTAATGAGGCTTATGCTGATGGAACAACCCCACCACCGAATCCAAATTTTATCGATGAAGGACCGGCATCAACTCCCCATCCTGTCGACCCAAACGAACCGCAGGCAACACCGGGGCCGGATAATCAGCCGCAACTAACTCCAGCTCCGATAGCGCCGCATAATGAACAGTTTCAACTAATAGTTAACAAGTCGCTCGATGCCAACCGAAACGGGATAATCGACAGTGCCGATATTCCTTTTGACCAAGCATTCAGAGCCGGAATTGATCGCAATCGCAATGGAAGGTTAGATTCGGGAGAGGCTACCGAAGGTGCCAGAACCGGTAGCGATGGTATAGAAATGATCGTTTTTACGCAAGATGGTGACGTTGAAGGCTTGCAGGTTTGTGCTGAGGAATTCAATGTTGCGCCAGAACTTGAAGTAGTTATTGGTGCCGGGTGCGATACGGTTGATGCGGCAAGCTTAACTGCGGAAGTCCAGCTACTGAACAGGAAAAAACTTGAACCTACCCCAACCCCGACTCCAACACCTACCCCCACACCTACACCCACGCCAACTCCAATGCCAACTCCTACACCAACACCGGAGGTCACGCCTACACCCACATCTACACCTACCCCAACACCAAAAATTGAGGTGACGCCAGCGTCGACACCAGAACCGACAAAGCCACCCGAGGTTGTAGTTGTGGTTACGCCTGCACCAACTCCCAAAAAAGTTGAGATAGTGGTAACGCCAAGACCAGAAATACCAAAGGTTTGTACGCTGCCTGATGGTAGAGTGGTTGATCTGCCAGCGGAATTTCAAGCCAAGCTTATTGGTAAAGACGCCAAAACGATCGCAAGAATGCTTGAGGAATTCAAGTGTGAGTTTTTAGGCCATGATGAAAGACAGACTCAACAGCACGATGAGATCAAACAACAGATAGGGAAACACGACGAGAAGATGGACGTGCAGCATGAGAAGCAGGATAAGGCTCACGATGCCCAATTGGAGGCTCTAGGAATTGATGCAAACGAAGACGGTCAGACTTGTATCGATGTTAATCAGGATGGGAAGTGTGACGATAAAGACTGGGAAGCAGTTGGACCGGCCTTAGGTGTCAAACCGGGTGAGAAGAGCCTTGTAGAGAGATTTGGTGATATTACCAGTCAATTAGTTAATATCTCAAAAAATATTGGCAAAGGAACCCATGATATTTGGGACAGGATTGATGCTGTCGCCAGCGTTGTTGCGGCTGGCGGTGTTCTTGGTTTGTTATTTGGTTTGGGTAGAAGAAGGCGAGAGCAACAGTCACCTGCGGTTCAACCAATAGCTCCAGGCGCAGCTCCGCTACCTCCTAAAGAACCACAGCCTCGAGTACAACCGACGCCGCCGCGAGAAGGTCCGGTACCAGCAGTACCACCTGCCGCAGGCGGAGAAAGTGGAGACGCAGTTGTTCCTGGGGCTGGTACAGAGGCTCCTCGAAGGACTGAACAAGCTCAACTAAGCGATGAAGATATTGATAACTTAGCAAGGATAATGACGCTGCTTGAAGCAGTAGTGGCTACTGTCGCAGACGCATCGAATGATCAGTTACGAGGCTATGTCCTTCTAATAGGTGATGAAGGTATGCAACCAGCCAGAAATTCCCTAATCGCTTTGGCAAGACTTGCCCAAGAGGAAGAAGATGAAGAGCTGGAAGACATTGAGGTGATCAGGCGTTTAGTTCAAAGGTATAGAGACTTGCCTAATGGAATAAAACAAAGGATATACAATAGACGACTTGAGCAGATTGGTCAACAGTTTCAACAGTAAGTAATTGTCTTATAGTACTTGACAAGAGCTAGAGACTGTGGTAATATTTGCGACCTATAAGAATAAGTAGCAAGTAACAGGTAACAGGGTAACAAGTGACATAAATAAATGAATCAGATTAAAGTTTTGGAAAAAATTTGGAAGAGCGGAATGGCAATACTTGTAACTGCCGTGCTTTTTTTCGGCGGCTTGTTTTTGAATTTGCCCAAAGCAGTCGATGCCCACGGCAACCCGGTTTTAACTGCCAGATTATTGGTTAACGATTACAGCGATTCTCCCGACGCGGGCTGGGTTCACAACCTTAATTCTGCTTCCGGACATAGAGTTCAATTTGATGTTGAGATCCACAATACTGTTGTTGGAACTAGCGCTCATGACGTGACTGCCAAAGTAAGTTTACCGGGTACGACATCAACCACCTTAAATATTCCATTAACTGTGACAGCCGGCAACGCCAGCACGGCGAATGATACTGACGTTATTAACGTGGCTGCTGGCGGCGCCAAAATCAGCTATGTGCCGGGTTCTACAAGATTGACCTGGGATAGGGACGGAAATGGTGTCAAGGAGTTCGATAATTCGCCCGTAGCGGACGGAATTGCCGGTTCAGGGCTGGTAATTGGCAATCAAAGCGGTTGCAATGAATTCATTATCAAAATTGCCTTTTTGGCAGATTTGACAGGACCAACTCCAACTCCAACACCAACTCCAACTCCGACTCCAACTCCAACACCAACTCCGACACCGACCCCGACACCAACTCCGACACCGACTCCTACGCCTACACCAACACCTACTCCTACTCCAACACCTACTCCTACTCCAACACCTACCCCTACAGTGACTCCAACCCCGACACCTGCCGGGGGTAACGTTAACGAGAACAACAATAACAATAACAACAATAATCAAAACGAGAACAAGGTTGATATCAAAATCGAAAACAATCCGACCCAGACCCAGACGGTTAACGTAACCGCACCGGTGCAGGTTGCGGGAGCAACAGTGCCCACAAAGCAGCCGGAAACAGGAGCAGGCGTTTTAGGCTTGGCCACGATGGCTAGCGCGGCTCCTTTGGGGGTTATTTTGTCAAGATATGGTCGAGGCAGAATGATAGCGGGTAAGAAGGAAGAGGAATTGGCAGAGACTGCCTGCGAAGTCTTCAAGAATCGTTTAACCAGAAAACAAAGCGCATAAACTAGTGACTAGTATCTAGTATGCCAGTCACTAGTTTAGGACCGTATGTTGGGCAGGCATACGGTCCTTTTTTAGATATGAATTTACCCGAATTGATCCTAATATTTGACAAAGTGTCTTCGTAGATATACAATTCACACTGGCTTCTATCTTTATGTTTCCCTGTTAAATGCGAATATATACGAATCTGCTTTCCTGTTAACTAAATATTAGTGTAAATTCGTAATAATCCCATGCCAACCGCAAAAGTTTCCGTAAAAGTTAAAAACAAAAGTATCGCAAGTGGTCAGAGTACCACCGATTCGACAGGTCCTTCGGCAGGCTCAGGATCGATGGACCCTTCGACAGGCTCAGTCCCGAGGGACTCGAGGAAACCGAGTGGTTCAGGGCAGGCGGGTACCACAGACTTTGATGATGAAAAAGGCCATGAATCCCAGGGTACACTTGAGACTGCGAGGGTTATTGACTTAAGAACTCATTCTTCCCCTTCTTCCCCGGCAAGGCCGAATTCGGAAGGGCAGAGCCATCCTCTGTCAAGTGCGCCGGTTGCAGAAGTAGAGCATCCTAGCCGGTACGGTTCGGAGACAGTCACTCCTGTCCAATCTCCTTACGACCAAGGCTCGCCCCGAGTTGTCAGAAGAGATTATCCCAACGGCGATGAAGAAGTAAGCCCGGGACGAGACGTGCCTACGCAAGAGGTGCGAGGGATTTTGGATATCACCGGCGAGGGCCACGGGTTTTTGCGGCCAAAATTTCGCCCAAGCGATCAGGATGTTTACATTTCGGCCTCGCAAATCCGCCGCTTTGCTCTCAGAAGCGGAGACGATGTTGCCGGTTTAGGCAGACCACCCAAGGAAAATGAACGGTACTTCGGACTTTTAAAGGTTATTAAAGTAAACGGTGTGGATGCCGAAAAGCAAACCAGAAGAGCACAATTTAACGATTTAACCCCTGTTTATCCGGATGAAAAGCTGAAACTTGAGATAGGCAAAACACCCCTTTCGATACGGGTTATAGACTTAATAGCGCCAATCGGTTTGGGCCAGCGTGGGATGGTTGTTTCACCACCAAAGGCCGGTAAAACGACGATTCTTAAAGATATAGCCCGCGGAATTTCTGAAAACTTTCCCAAAGTTCATTTAATGGCGGCTTTAATTGGTGAGCGGCCCGAGGAGGTCACGGATATTTCAAGATCGGTAAAAGGCGAGGTGATAGCCTCCAATTTTGACGAGCCGGCAGAAGACCAGACGAGAGTAGCTGAAATTGCTTTGGATCGGGCCAAACGCTTAGTTGAAACGGGCAAGGACGTAGTGATTCTTCTGGACTCAATTACCCGTCTGGCCCGTGCTTACAATCTTTCGGTACCGCCTAGCGGGAGAACTTTAACCGGTGGTTTTGATCCGGCAGCTTTGTATCCGCCCAAACGATTCTTTGGAGCAGCCAGAAACTGCGAGGGAGGCGGTTCGCTGACAATTATCGGGACGGCTTTAATTGATACGGGAAGCCGGATGGATGATCTGATCTATGAAGAGTTTAAGGGTACGGGAAACATGGAGCTTCATTTGGACAGACGCTTGGCGGAGCGACGAATTTACCCGGCAATTGATGTCGAGCGTTCAGGAACCCGCCAGGAGGAGCTTTTATTCAGTCCAGAGGAGTATAAGAAAGTAGTGACGATGAGACGAATGCTTTCGGTACTTTCACCGGACGAGCGAACAGAGATTTTAATTGAGAGATTGGTAAAGACCGCTTCGAATAAGGAATTTCTTGAGTCTTTGAGTAAAGACATCAAGTAATTCCTTGCGCGCGACCTGCGGTCGGGCTAAAAGAGTTTCTTGAGTCTTTAAGTAAAGACATCAAGTAATTCCTTGCGCGCGACCTGCGGTCGGGCTAAAAGAGTTTCTTGAGTCTTTAAGTAAAGATATCAAGTAGATGGGCAATATCAAAAATAAAATATTAAATAGCAAATAGATAGAAGTCAAGCTTCGCTTGACTTTTTATTTTTAAGATTTGATTTGTATTTTTGATTTTTAATATTTAATATTACTACCGTGGATCACGAGCCGCTACATCGGGAATTCTTGGCATTTTTAAAGGCTTTGGCCTCTTATTTTACCTATCGCTTAACTTTGGCCGGTCTACATTTTGAGAAGGGTAAAGATTTTGTTGTTGACGCGCTGATGATGAAGAGAGGAGCAAACACTCCCCTTTTTTTACATGTTTCAGTTTTGACTTTGGCCTTGGCTGTTCTTGTGGGTGGTGGGATATTTTCTTCGACTTCGGTCGTTTCCGGGTCCTACCCGGGGGTGCCTGCCAATCCGCTGGTGGCAGGTTCAGCCGATGATTTGGAAAGCGGCGGGGTGATTTCTTCATCTGTGACGCCGGTGACTGTCATTTCCGATAAACCCAGAGACAAAGTTATTGAGTATGAGGTTCGTCAAGGTGAGACTATCTCTTCGATTGCCAAAGAATACGGAGTATCAGAGAATACAATTCTTTGGGAAAACGATTTGGCGCTAACTGGTACAATTAAAGCCGGCCAAAAGCTCTTAATTTTGCCGGTTTCCGGAGTTTCCCATAAGGTAGTTTCCGGGGATACTATTTATTCGGTTGCCAAAAAGTATCAGGCCAATCCGCAGGCAGTTATCGATTTCCCTTTTAACGATATCGGTGATAATTTCGCGCTTTTGACCGGTCAGGAACTGATTGTTCCGGACGGCGCACCGCCTGAGAAGCCAAGGCCGGCGCCGACACAGTATCTTGCCCAACAAAACATTCCGGTTGTGGATTTGGGGACTACGCAGTTTATCTGGCCGGCCTCCGGGGGTTTTTCTCAATACTTTTCCTGGTATCATCCGGGTGTGGATATTTCTAATTTAGGCGGTGGTCCAATTCGGGCTTCTGACTCCGGGACGGTGACGGTTGCCGGTTGGCCGGATAATTTTGGATATGGGAATCGGGTTGTTATTGACCATGGGAATGGTTTTACGACTTTGTACGCACACATGTCGGCGATTTATGTATCTGTTGGGCAGACAGTATCAAAAGGTGATGTAATAGGAGCAATGGGATCAACAGGAAGATCGACCGGAGTGCACGTCCATTTAGAAATAAGACGCGACGGTACGGCTTTGAATCCACTTTCCTTGCTGGGGAAGTAAATAATCTTAATTGTTTAACTCCCAATATTAGTCTAAAATTACCCTATGATTGATTTTGCTCGTATTACTATTCGTGCCGGAGATGGCGGGCAAGGCTCTGGGTCTTTTCGACACATCAAAGGTAAGCGTTATGGAAAGGCTGACGGTGGGGATGGAGGAGGTGGGGGAAATGTTTATTGCCAGGCGACGCGGGATCTAAATACCCTTGAGCCATATCGGTATGTTAAAGATTATAAAGCTGAAAATGGGCAGCCGGGTGCATCGAATTTAAGGAGGGGAGTAAATGGCCAAGACGAAGTTTTGAAGGTGCCGGTGGGGACTCAGATTAATATTTTGTTGGGTCCTGCCACCAATTTCCCTCCCGCTTTTGGCGAGGCTCGCCTTCGGCGGCCCGTCAGTGCTCCCTCGCGGGGAGGTTCGAATCTTGATGGAAAATCCTTTGGCTCACTGCGCGCTGCCGGGAACCCTTCTATTGGTGTCACCCAACAAAATGTCATCTACGATTTAGTCGAGGAGGGGCAAAGGGTTCTTGTTGCCTCTGGCGGGGAGGGTGGCAGGGGTAATGCCAAATTACGTGATGGATTCGGCAGGCGGCCGAGGACAGGTGAGAAAGGGCAGATCGGGGAAACTTGCAATATAACGCTTGAACTAAAACTTATTGCTGATGTTGGCCTCGTTGGTTTGCCTAACTCGGGTAAATCGACTCTCCTTTCGGTTTTAACTTCAGCGCGACCAAAAATAGCCGATTATCCTTTTACTACTCTTGAGCCGAATTTGGGAGTGATGGATTTCGCGGGTCCTGTCAGCAGTTTCCTCCCCGCTTTTGGCGAGGCTCGCCTTCGGCGGCCCGCCAGTGCTCGTTCGCGAGAACAATCGAATGTCAGTCAGCAAGATCAGGGCTCATTGCGCGCTGTCGGGATCCCTTCCTCTCGTGCCACACGCTCAATGAGATTAGTGGTAGCTGATATTCCGGGTCTTATCGAGGGAGCAAGTAAGGGGAAAGGACTTGGAGATTTGTTTTTAAGGCATATTGAGAGGACAAGAGTTTTGGTGCATCTTGTTGACGTATCAGCCGCCCTGGGTCCTGTCAGCAGCTTCCTCCCCACTTTTGGCGAGGCTCGCCTTCGGCGGCCCGCCAGTGCTCTCCAGCCCTTTTTAAGTAAGTCAGATAATCCAAATGTTGATACAGATTCCGAAAAGGGCAGTGTGCGCGCTGTCGGAAATCCCTCCAGAACTGCCACCCCTCGCAATGGACTGTATGTTTTATGGCAAGACTACCAAACAGTCCGTAATGAGCTTAAAGTATATTCAAAAGATTTAGCTAAAAAGAAAGAAATTATTGTACTTTCTAAAACAGACTTGGTTGATAAGTCGGCGGTGAATGTGGCAATTGCAGTCTTTGCCAAACACCGTAAAAAAGCGATTTCAATCTCGGCTAAGACCGGTATAGGTTTGGATACATTGATACAAATGATATTAAAGATAAATAAAAAGAGATAAAAAGATATATTGCGCCTTGTCATGACTGTTGTCTGTTTGTGTACTAATTTGATATATTGGGGTAGACTTTAGATTATTAAAAATGCTGCTTTTAATTGAGATGGATTATTGATCTGAAAACTCGACAAAATCTCGTCGAGATCAAAGTAGCAGACAAGCCAAGTTAATTGCCAGTTAAATAGGTTGGTAATTTTGGACTGATGTAATAAAATAATTGGGGGCCGTTAGCTCAGTTGGTAGAGCGTCGCTATGGCATAGCGAAGGTCACCGGTTCAAGTCCGGTACGGTCCACAATTACGGCGGGCAGGTGGATGGGATTGGAGTTCGCCTTTTTCGCGAAGCAAAAAACTCGCGAAGGCAGATCTTCTCTGGTTCACCTCGCTTCGCTCGGTGTAAACACTCCGAAATGTATAAAAGGGGTTTACCCTGAGGAGTCATCGACGAAGGGCTCATAGGTAAACGGCATACCGCAGCATTCGCATTGCTGAGTTCCGGGTTCAATTCCCGGTGAGTCCACTGATATATTTAAGTTAATATTGGAGTTTATTAAGGTTAACGGCAAAAGTGAAGCAGTTTGTTTGGGTTTCTTGACTACTTTCACAAAATCTGTTGTCAAATAATTCCTAACGACTGTCGTCTTAATATATCAGAAAAATATCATTTAATATAAAAATATAACATCCGTGAATAATTAATAGGGTCCATGAATGAAAATTGTTGGGTTTCTAATGGAGTTAAAAACGTTTGAGAAAATATTTTTGATGAAAGTAACTTAGAGTTTAAAATTTTATCGGTTTGTGAAAAATAGTTACATTAAAAGAATCAGACAGCATCAATGCTTTTGTTCTGGCAAGAAGCGCTAGTCTTTTGCCAGCCAAACTTTTTTCAAAAATTATTTTGTTATAATTGTTCAAACCCAGGATGATCTCCTATAATATCGTACTGATGGTTAATTGTACTGGCCGTGCCCTTCTCACATTGAATTGCCGGGAAAATTTGTTTATGGGATAAAAGAGTTACTGGTAACTGGCAGCAAGCTGCTGGTAGAATTAAAGCTATGAAAAAGAAACAGTTTGAAAAACCGAAGGGCAAGCAGGAGTATAACCCCACCGTGATTGAGGCTAAGTGGCAGAAATTGTGGGAGGAAACGGGGATTTTTTCACCAAATTTAGATAGAGCCGCAAAGCCTTTTTATAACCTGATGATGTTTCCATATCCTTCGGCCGAAGGACTGCATGTGGGCAACATGTATGCTTTTACCGGCTCTGACATTTATGGGTGCTACAAGAGGATGCAGAAGTATGATGTTTTTGAGCCAATAGGGCTCGATGGATTTGGTATTCACAGCGAAAATTATGCCCTAAAAATGGGTCGGCACCCGAAAGAGCAAGCAAAGATATCCGAGAAAAACTTCTATCGACAGCTTCGAGCAAATGGCAATAGTTATGACTGGAGTCGGAAACTGGAAACATATGATCCCGACTATTACAAATGGACTCAGTGGATTTTTATTCAATTGTTTAAAAAAGGCTTAGCGTATCGCAAAAAGGCTCTGGTGAACTTTTGCCCACAAGATAAAACAGTTCTGGCGGATGAGCAGGTAATAGACGGTAAATGTGAGCGTTGCGGTACCGTGGTCGAGAAACAGGAGCTTGAGCAATGGTTTTTCAGGATTACTGCTTACGCTGACAGACTGCTAGAAAATTTAGAGAAGCTCGATTGGTCAGAAAGAGTGAAAATTGCCCAGAGGCAATGGATCGGACGCAAGGAAGGCATCAACATTGCTTACAAAATTGAGGGTAGCAATGAGGAAGTTGTCTGCTTCACCACAAGGCCCGATACTAATTTCGGGGCGACTTTTATTGTCATAGGCCCTGAGCACCCACTGATCTATAAAATTACCCTAAAGAGATATTTAGATGCAGTCAAAAAATATGCACGAGCCGCGGCCAAAAAGTCTGATAAGGAGAGGATTCCCGAAGGGCGTAAAAAGACCGGAGTCTTTACTGGAAGCTATGCCATTAACAATTTAAATGGTAAGAGACTGCCTATCTGGATCAGTGATTTTGTGCTGGGGAATGTGGGAACAGGAGCAGTGGTGGGTGTTCCGGGGCATGACAAGCGCGACTTTGAGTTCGCGCAAGCAATGAAGCTGCCCGTAATTCGCGTGGTAGTGGGCGTCGATGGCGACAAGTCGGAAATTACCCGTATAGAGCAGGTACAGGAAGAAGAAGGTACGATAATTAATTCTGAGTTTTTGGATGGGATGGATATCCATAAAGCGACACACGTGATTATGGATTATCTTGAAGAGAAAGGCTGGGGAGTCCGCCAGACAACTTATCATCTTCGAGACTGGTTGATCTCGCGTCAGCGCTACTGGGGGCCGCCGATTCCGATGATTCATTGTGAGAAATGTGGCTGGCAGGCAGTGCCCGGGAAGGACTTGCCAGTTTTATTGCCAGATGTTCGTGATTGGAAGCCGAAGGGAATCCATTCGACAGGTCTTCGACTCCGACCATTCGGCCTCGAGCTCATGGCCGAGAGGGGTCGCTCAGACTCGAGGAGCTCAGGACAAGCAGTCGAGTCACCACTGGCGTCTGTTGCAAGCTTTGTCAAAACAAATTGCCCGAATTGTGGTGGTGGAGCCAAGCGTGAGACTGACGTTTCGGATACATTTTTAGATAGTTCTTGGTACTTTTTGAGATATTTGTCGACTGAAATTACCGATCGTGCCTGGGACAAAAAACGCAGCGAAAAATGGTTGCCGGTTAACATGTATATCGGAGGAGCAGAACACTCAGTGCTTCACCTTTTGTATACAAGATTTCTTTCCATGGTGTTTTATGATTTAGGATTGGTTCATTTTGAGGAACCTTTTTCTAAATTCAGGGCCCATGGGCTGTTGATTTCGAGAGGAGCAAAGATGAGTAAATCGCGCGGTAATGTAGTTGTGCCTGACGCCTACATTGAAAAATACGGTGCTGACACCCTGAGGTGCTACTTGATGTTTTGTGGCCGCTTTACCCAAGGCGGGGATTTTAGAGACACGGGAATTGAGGGAATGCACCGGTTTCTGAAGCGAGTCTGGAGACTCGTTTCAGAAAATTTCAAATTTAAAATTTCAAATTTAAAATTGGGCGAGGAAGCCGAGCATTTAATGCACAAAACTATTAAGAGGGTGGCCGAAGACATCGAGTCTTTGGATTACAATACGGCAATTGCGGCACTGATGAAATGGCTGAACTTTCTTGAAGAGCGATCAATCGCTCGGGGTTCTGAGCAAAAGGCAAACAAACCGGGTTTGGAAGACAGTGCGCTTGAGAGGCACGGGACAATTGACAAAAAGACCAAGTCAAATGTCAAAGGTCAAATGTCAACTGTGAGAACGGAAGAGCTTGAGGTATTCCTCAAGCTCCTGGCGCCTTTCGCTCCGCACGTGACGGAGGAACTGTGGCAGATGATTCGGTCATCGGTTCTCGGTCGTCGATTCTCGGATTCCGGTCAATCTATTGGTCAGTCTGTCAGCGGAGCCGCCACAAAAAACAAACCCGGTTTGGAAGAACCCTACAAACCGGGTTTGGAAGCTGAAAAAGAGAGACCGAAAATTGATAACTGGTCTATCCACTCCCAGCCGTGGCCCAAGTTCGATCCGAAACTTGCTGCTTCAAAACAGGTGACACTTGTTGTTCAGATAAATGGCAAAGTACGGGATAGGTTGCCAGTTGAGGCTGGTGTTAGCAAGGACGAGGTGGAGAAGTTAGCACTTGCTTCGGAGAGAGTGCAAAAATATTTGGGTAATAGAAAACCCCAGCGGGTTGTATTTGTTGCCGATCGATTAATTAATCTGGTGATATAATGAAAATATGAGGGAAGGATCATTAGATCAACCGGCATCTCCAGCTAGAAGAAAGTTCTTGGGCTTACTAGGGAGTGCGGCAGCAGTGGTTTTATTGGAAGGCCAGACAGGATTTTTGCGAAAAAGCCTTGAACTAATCAGAGAACGGCCGACAAAGGAACAAAGGGAAGGCAAAGAGCTTCTGGCAAGCGGCAATGGAGAAGATTTTGTTCACAACATTCGTGTGCTTGATGAAGGAGTAGATGATAAAACCGAACCTGTAAATCTTCGTAATAGGCCGGCGACTCAAACAGCAATAGGAGAAGACTTTAGTACTCGCGAGGGAGTAATAATTAGAAAACTTGATCCTGGCAAAGTCATTAAAAAAATTGAAAAGGCGAGGGTTGTTTGGGGAAATGACCCTACAAGGCCGCGCGATAAAACAGAATATGATCGCTGGTTTGTTTTTGAAGATCCGGATCATCCGGGTAGAATTGTCTTTGCTTGGCGATGGAACTTTGAGGTTAATAACGAGGAACTTAGTAAAATCGAGCCTGTTGATATCCAGCATAGACTTGCCAAAAAACCGCATTAAATTTTCGCCCCTTCAGTCAATCCGACAATGTCCCCATAAAATTTTCTATAAAAGGGAGATTGTTGGTATATTTCCGTTAGTTGGTTGTTGATAGAAAGCAGGGAGAGCTTGATGTTGAGTTGATTAGGGGTAGTCTGGTATTTTGCGATTTGGACAATTTGTTCTGCCGCGCAACTGGACAGTCGCAAGCATTCGTCCCTGAGTTGTCCGTCACACTCAAAAATCGTTTGCGCATGCCATTGGCACAACTCGTCTGTGGCCGCTTTAATAAGGTTGAGGTCCCAAGCTCTTTGTCTTTGGTCATTTTGAGGATAAGAGGGAGGATCATTTTGGATTGTTTGGATTGTTAGTCTCTCCCCCAAAAAGTAACCAATAAAAGGTGCAAGTTGCTGGTCAAATTCTACCGCCTTTTGAACTTGGGTAAGATAAGCAGCTGCCTGACGGCCGGCTTTCTCCCAGGCCTTCAGGGCCGCGTCGGACGCCTGAAAGCGCCTGAGGGTTTCTTTGGCTCCACAAGCACCTAATGATTTTGCAAACTGTTCGATATTCAAAACAGGCGGAGACTTCGGACTTTCAGGGGACATTGATGATTTCTTTTTAGCTTGGTTGAATTATAGATACTCTTGGCCTACAATTCAAATGAGCGGTGTCCCATGAGAGATAACGACTGGCTACAGAAACAATTAGAATATTTGCTTAAAACCTACTTTGCCGATGTTAAAATTACTAATCCGATAGAAATTAAATTCGGCAGGGAGGCAAAATACAGGTTTGGGTCGATAAGATTGGTTAAGCCCAGAGGACTGAGATCACCGAGATTCCAAACCCGGTTTGTAGGTAGCTTTCCAAACCGGGTTTGGAATAGCTTGGCGAGCCGGGATATTCCGCAGAAAAGCATCATTACTGTTACTTCTATGTTTGCGCGCGAATCCGTCCCAACTGACGTGGTGCGCTACACTATCTGCCATGAACTTTGCCACTATCACCACGGATTTTCTTCGGCAAATCGCCGTCTCTTTAAATACCCTCACCACGGTGGTATCGTCAATAAAGAGCTTAACTTGCACGGTGCCAAAGATTTAGTGCATGCTTTCAAAAAATGGCTGAAAGAGTACAGGAAGAAGATTCTGGAGAGTCGGGCAATCGTATAAGAATTGTCTCCATCGGGATTTTTTTGGCCGGGGTTTTTGTATTGGCTGTCGCAGCAGGGCTTTTTTTCTTTAAAAATCAAAATTCAGGGAGTGAAATTCAGATAATCGCAAGCACTGATAAGGTTGCTCCCGGCCAGATAATTGTTCATGTCGATGGGTCAGTTAAAAAACCCGGGGTGTATAAATTGGCCGATCAGTCAAGAGTTGTCGATGCGGTGGGTGCGGCCGGAGGATTAACTGAAGACGCAGATCAATCCAAGGTAAATTTGGCGTCAAAACTTGTGGATGGTCAGAAGATATATATTAGGTCAGTAGGCGAAGGGGATGGTAGGATAGTAGGTGAGACTACAGGAGTTTCTGTTTCATCGCTTGTAAATATCAATACCGCATCAGAGGCCGAGTTGGATAAGCTGCCGGGGATCGGGCCGGTGACCGCCGCAAAGATTATCGCCTCGCGCCCCTACGGCTCTTTGGAAGAGCTTTTGACTAAGAAGGTGGTAAGTAAATCGGTTTTTGAAAAAATAAAAGGCTTGATTACCTACTAGTCTAATTGGAAATTGATTGAAAATACGAGAGCGTATTTTTGATAAATCAAAAAGTAAAAATTGAAAATTAAAAATTCTCCACTGTACTTTCTGATTATCATTCTTCTCGGCCTTGGCTTTGCCTTTAGAATCTCTTCTCAAAGTAAAACGATCTTGCCTAAAAATCAGCCGGTTGTCTTTATTACAACACTGAAAAAAGAGCCAAGGATTTTTGAGAATAGGCAGATTTTGGAAATAGGAGATAGTCGAGTTTATACTGATTTATTTCCCAAGTATAGGGTTGGCGATCAGCTCAAAGTCGAGACTACTTTCGATACCGGCGGCAAAACTTTAAGTGCAAAGATTGAGAAAATAGGCTACGGGGAGACTTCGGTTGCCAGGCTTTCAGGCCTACGTCACAAAATTACTCAAAATATTAACCAGCTTTTACCAACACGCGAGGCGACTTTAATTGCCGGAACAGTATTGGGGGTTGACACAATTGGCCGCGATTTTCAAGATGAGCTGATTCGTACTGGTACTATCCATGTGGTGGTGGTTTCAGGACAGAATTTGATGATCGTTGCCGGAATTTTTCTGGCCCTGGCTGGTTATATTGGCAGAAGACAAAGCTTAGCTTTGGCGACAGTTGTTTGTTTTGGCTATGCGCTGTTAACCGGTTTTGAGCCACCGGTTGTGCGGGCGACTTTAATGGTTTTGGCTTCAAGTGTTGCTATATTTTTTGGTCGAGAGGTAATGCCGATCTTGAGCATTGTAATTGCGGCGCTTTTGATTATTTTTGTTTGGCCCAGTGCAGTCGGTGAAATATCTTTTCAGCTTACTTTTGCAGCAACTTTGGGAATTATGACATTGGGGAGGTGGTTTATCGGGAAGTTTATGCAAGGGTCCGACCCTAAAGGGGATCGAACCCTTAAAAAAGAATTTCTTGATCTTTTGTTATCCAACGCTGCTGTCGCAACAAGCGCTTATTTGTTTACTGCTCCGGTTATCCTGTTTTATTTTGGTAGAATTTCTCCTTTGGCGCCTTTTGCCAATATCCTGGTGGCCGAAGCGGTTTTTCCGATGATGATTTTTGGGTTTTTAGTGGCGATTACAAGCCTTATTTTTATGCCATTGGCGCAAGTTGTGGCGTACTTAGCTTATGTTCCGGCTTTTTATTTTGTGAAGGTGGTGGAAGTTTTTGCCAAGTTACCGGCAGGTCAGTTGAGTTTGGGGAAAGGGAGCGAAGCGATGGTGGTTGGGTGGTACGGTCTGCTTTTGGGATTGATGTTTGTATGGGGAAGAAGGTTAAATCCGAAATCCTAAATCCTAAATTCTAAATAAATCCAAATGCTCTAATTTCAGAAATTCAAAACTTTGGAATTTGAAAATTTGAATTTTGAGATTGTTTAGGATTTATGGTTTTGTGATTAGAATTTGTTGAATGGACCAGAAGACCAGATTTCTATTAACCCTGGCCTTAATTTTTGTCGGGTTGGGACTCGCTTTGATTTTCCAAACCCAAAGCCTTGGCAAATTAAGGATTATTGCTTGTGATGTCGGTCAGGGCGACGGGCTTTTGGTGATAACTCCCGGTGGCCGGGATGTGGTGATTGACGGAGGACCAGGTTCAAAAATTATTGACTGCCTTTCGCAAAAGATGCCTTTTTGGGATAGGTCCATTGATCTTATGGTTGTGACTCATCCCCAGAAGGACCATATGGCGGGGCTTTTGGAAGTTTTAGCAAGATATAAAGTGAAGATGATTGCAACAACACAAGTCAAAAACGACACAGAGCTTTTTAGGGCCTGGCAGGAGGCGACTAAGAATGAGGGAGCAAAGATCTATATCCCAAATATTGACGATCGTTTGATGCTTGAAACCTTAAACTTGCAGGTGCTTTGGCCCGGCAGAGGGCAGATCGATCAATGGGGAAAGAGTCAACCTAAGGATTTGAATGAAACATCCATAGTTTTGAGGTTAGAGTATGGAAATTTTTGTGCCTATTTGACCGGCGATATTCCGAAGGAGATTTTCGTTAGTCTAACTTTGCAAGGGGTGCCCTTGCAAAGCTGCCAGGTATTGAAGGTAGCGCATCATGGGTCAAAAACTGGAACCAATCAGGAAATAATTGATTTGGTCAAACCGGCGATCGCCGTGATTCAAGTTGGTAAAAATAGCTTTGGTCATCCCCATAAAGAAGTGACTGATCTTTTGCAATCAAAGGGAGTAAAAATACTGCGCAATGATACAAATGGGATCATTGAAGTGGAGAGCGACGGAAGAAGTTTTAAGGTTAAAAGCGAGAAGTGAGTTGACAATTGACCCCTCGATAGACTCAGGGTCATCCTGAGCTTACCGAATGGATGACAATTGACCCCCACAGTACTTACTTGCTCGCGAGGTTTACATCCTCGCCTCGCAAGGGCGTATATGCGGGGCAAGCAATTCTTTACACTATTTCTTAATAACTGTACACTGGAGGCAAGATGTTGAGAGAGCAGATTCGCGATGATATCGCCAAAGAGGTTGATAGGATGGTAGGTAAGTGGGATGGTAGGGTAGAAGTCATGCGGACGAGTGATGCGAAATTTGGGGATTATACGACAAATGTGGCCCTTCGACTCACTCCGTTCGCTCAGGGTAAACCTTTAGAAGAGACAAAGGTATTTAAAATATCTGGCTCTTATCAATCCTCATTAGAGTTTGCCAGAGTTTTGGCCGATAGGTTAAAAGATCAGCCTTATGTTGAAAAACTAGAGGTCGCCGGGCCGGGATTTATCAATTTTTTTATCAAATCCGAAGTTTGGCAAAAAGAAGTAGAGGAGGTACTCAAAAAAGGGTCAAAATTTGGCTCAAATACTACAGGAAAAGGTAAAAAAGCCAGGGTCGAATTTGTATCAGCGAACCCGACGGGACCGCTTCATTTCGGAAACGCACGGGGCGGGCCGATCGGCGATGCTTTAGCTTCGGTTTTGGAATTTTATGGTTATAAGGTTATTCGCGAGTATTATCACAACGATGTTGGTGGGCAGGTAAGAAAGCTCGGTGAAGCAATTATAAACGTATCCAAAGGACAGCGGCTGGAAGATCAGGAGTACAAAGGCGAATACGTGCAAGATCTCGCAAGCAACATCTCCAAACCCGGTTTGAAAGTGAATGCGAAAACGATTGGCGATAAGGCCGTTGACATTTTACTGGAGGAAATCTTGAAAGATTGCGGGGCGATGGGGATTAAGTTTGACGAGATTTTCCCCGAGAGTAAATTTATTGAATCAGGGAAAACGGAAGAAGCTATTAAGAAGCTTGACAAAAAAGGATTGATAAAAGATCAGGAGGGTGCGACCTGGTTTGCGCCTAATGATGAATTTTTTAAAGATAGGGAAACAGTTGTTAAAAAATCTGATGGTTCATACACATATTTTGCAAACGATATTGCTTACCACGACTTAAAGTTTAAAGATGGTCCGGATTTGGTGATAGATGTTTTTGGTGCCAATCATCATGGGCATGTGCCGAGGCTCCAGGCAGTTATTGGCGCACTCGACCACGACGTTTCAAAGTTTCATGTAATTTTATACCAATGGGTAAGGTTTAAGCGTGGTGGTGAGTTAATGGCGATGTCCAAGAGATCCGGGACTTTTGTAACAGCCCGTGAGGTTTTGGATGAGGTAGGAAAGGATGCTTTGAGGTTTTTTATCTTAATGTATGACCCGAATTCTGACATAGACTTCGATCTGGCTTTGGCGATTAAGAAATCAAAGGACAACCCGGTTTATTACGTGCAGTACGCACACGCGAGGATTTGTTCGATTCTTTCAAAATCCGTACACGAACCCGGTTTGAAAATTCCCTCCAAACCGGGTTCGGGAAAAGCCAACTGGCAACTACTAACTACCAACTACGAACTTGAGTTGATTAAGCAAATTGCAAGGCTGCCGGAGTTGGTTAGTGATATTGGCGCCAGTTTTGCCGTTCATCGGCTGACTGGATACGCAACTGATTTGGCGGACAGCCTTCATCGGTTTTATGAGAATTGCAGGGTAATAGGCGAAAAGGAAGATCTGATGCGAGCACGAATTGGGCTCGTGATGGCTACAAAAACTGCTTTGGCAAATACTTTAAAACTTCTGGGAATCACCGCGCCGGAGAAGATGTAGGGTTGTTTCTACCCCATCGTGCTGATATGTCTTCTTCTGCTTCTTGGAGCGATATGTATATCTTCCTCGCTTCGCGAGCGATATTTTCTTCGAAAAGCAGATTGTGTGCAGCAAAAAGCTGCTATATAATTGCACCCATGTCAATTGAAAGAGAAGATTGCCGGCGTCCTTTTGAAGACACCAAAAAAGCGTATAGATCTGCTTACGAAACTTTGGTTGGCGATTCGCTTGCGACACTGGCCAGTCCTCTTTTGCGAAAAGTTGCCGCCGAAGAAAGCAGGCTTTTGGTTCATTCGCGAAAAATGAAAGACGGGGAGGAGACTGAAAGTCACGCGCAGGGGGAAAGCGACGTCATCGCGTTTAATTTAGGGAGAGAGTCCGTTCCGGTTGCCTTGCCGGTTGGCTATAGAGGAAGAAAAGGAGCGCCGGAAAACCGCCACAACATGGCACAGACTTATCTTTTTGCGGACGAGTCTCTTGAAGAGGTCGGCGGCTTATATAAAATGACACGCGAGGGGGTTCGCCAGCAAGTTAAAGCGGCTGCCCGCCAGATGCTTCGCGCTGCGCCCCAAGACGGTTTACCAATTGAGACTTTGAATTTCACAAAACCAAAAAGCGACCATTCCAGAGACAGACATTCTTTGGCTCATGGAGGTTTAGCTGTGCGCATAATGGCAGCGGTGAAACGCGGCGCGACTTATGATGAGCTGATAAGAGGGGGGTATACCCCTGGTCAACTTGCCAGTGCTCGCAAGATCCTGGCCGGGCGCCAACAGCCAGTCGATGTGCCTCGTCGCACAAAGGACTGGAGGCCCGTCTTAGAGCTGTTGGCAAATCCCCAGACCGAACGGGAAGCGATTTGCAAACTAATTTGGGAGGTGCCTGATTATGTTTTTCGAAGGTATCCCGGGGTGTTTGTTGACCTTGGCGAAGTTGCCCGAGGCGCCGGTTTATATCCGAGACTTCAAAGGAATCAAAGGAATGACCTAGATTTCATCGCCAATTATCTTGAGTGGCAAAACGAGCCGGTTGGTCACGCGGTTTATGGAGTTAAAAGCGGTAAGCAAAAAGGTGGCAGGTGGCACTATTTCTTTACTCTTAAAAGGTATCAAGAAGAGATAAAACAGTTGTTTCTTCTTGCCGAAGGGCCGCGGTTTGATAAGATGCGCCGGGTGTCAATAAGGGTTATCGGGCCAATGCCCGAAAAAATGCCTACTACTTATGACCTTAGTGGCAGAAGAGTAAAAGGGGTAACAATCAAGAGTTATTCACGGGTGCTCGATCTTCTTGGTCCATACGGAATAAGCTATGGCTTTCAATTGCGAAGTTTGAATATAAACCTTAAAGACTTGATCGGGCCAAATCCTCCCGTGTCCGTATTCTCATGGTGGAGTGGTTTTTATGTGGCTGATGTTAACAGGCGAGCGCTTGGCGTACATTTGGGCAAGGCACTTCGTCATTATACTTTGATTAATCGAATCATTGGAGTGGATGAGTGAGGAAGATACTGCTTTTAGCGTTAATGGTTTTTGGGGGGATATTGGGGTATGTGTTTATCAGGCCTGTTTTGATAAGTAATCCAAGAGTTGAGAAGGCGCCTCCTTTGCAAAAAAGGCCGATTTTGAGGGTGGCGCTTATTGCTGATTCGCATAATGAGAATGATTTGCTTGAAAAAGCCCTTCGGCAAGCTCAGGGCATGGGGATTAATTTTGTAATTGGACTCGGGGATTATACGAATTTAGGAATGATCGCAGAGCTTGAGGCGGCGAAGCGAGAGTTTGATAAATTCGGTTTGCAGTACTTTGTGATAGCTGGTGACCGGGATGGATGGGAGAGCCGAAACCGGGGTGATGTTGACAATTTTGGGCAAGTTTTTGGGCAATCTTCGCAAGTTTTTGATAGAGTTGGAGTATCATTTGTTCTATTAGATAATAGTGATATATATTTGGGGGTTAGTGATGAAGATTGGCAGATTCTAACAGATTCTTTGAAAAATTGTGCGGGTCCTGTCAGTTCTTTCCTTCCCGCTTTTGGCGAGGCTCGCCTTCGGCGGCCCACCAGTGCTCGCTTGCGAGAACTATCGGGAGTTGATAGACAATCGTTGGGCGAGCTCCGCGCTGTCGGGACCCCCTCCAGGACTACCACCCGCACAGATTTTCAAAGAATCTGTTTTGTCTTTGCCCACAAAACGCCGTTTCATCCGGAGAGCAAGCATGTAATGGGAGAGGATAGTCCCAAAGTAGCACGGCAGGCGCAAGAGTTTCTTAAGCTGCTTGAGGGACGGAGAGACAAAGAGACGGAGGAGACAGAGAAAAGAGAGGGGAAGGAGGCCGAAGGCCTCCTCGAGTCTGAGCGACCCCTCTCGGCCATGAGCTCGTCGTTCGAGACCCTGAACGGGAGGCCGAATGGTCGGAGTCGAAGACCTGAGCGAAGTCGAAGGGTTGACGGATTTTTCTCCGGTGATCTGCATTTTTTTGCCAAGTACCAAAGTCCCAATAAGTCTGTTAAAATCACTACAATTGGGGCCATTGCCTCAGATCGAAATTTTCAGGGCCCGAGATTTGCGATTCTGACGGTTTGGGACGATTACAGTTGGGAAGTAGAAGATATCGAGATTCGCTAGCGAATCTCGATATCAGGATTTATTCAGGTCAATTAGGTAAATTAGGTCAATTTGCTGATTATGGCTGAATTCGAGAAATTAACTTTACCGAATGGTTTGCGAATAATTCTGGCGCCTTTGGTGTCGTTTAAATCGGTGACGGCCATTGTTCTTTGCGGAGCAGGCAGTCGCTACGAAACCGAAAGAACCAACGGAGTTTCCCATTTCCTGGAGCATATGTTTTTTAAAGGAACGAAAAAGCGGCCGAATGCTTCTAATATTTCCCATACTTTGGATAACATAGGTAGCGATTATAATGCTTTTACCGGTAAAGAAACGACCGGTTATCATATTAAGGCGGCCAGTCAACATCTGCCTTTGATCGTAGATATGCTTTCCGACATGCTTTGGAATTCCAAGTTTGATCTTTCTGAGATTGAAAAGGAACGGGGAGTAATTATTGAAGAAATTAATCTTTATGAGGATACACCAATGCGTCGGGTCGCCGAGATTTATGAGCAAGTATTATGGCCGAATGAACCGTTGGGATGGGATGTTGGCGGGAGAAAAGAGGTTATTCGCCAGCTTGAACGTAAGGATTTTATAGAGTACATAAAAGCCCGCTACGTGCCCAACAACCTGGTGGTGGCGCTGGCCGGCCATTTTGACAGAGGAATCGCTATTAACCTTTTGAAAAAATATTTTGGCAAGGAAACCGTCCGTGGGGTAACCGGTTTTGAAAAAGTTTCCGACAAGCAGAATAAACCATCATTAAAAGTAGTCTATAAAAAGACAGACCAGGCTCATTTAGTGCTGGGATTTCGGGGTTTGCCACTTTCCCATCCGGACCGCTACAGTGCGGCGGTTCTTTCCACAATTCTGGGCGGGGGGATGAGCTCCAGGTTATTTATTAACGTACGGGAGAAAAGGGGACTTGCCTATTATGTGCGGGCGGATCATGAAAGCTATCTTGATACGGGAACGTTAATGGCCGCAGCCGGGGTTGATCTTCGGCGGATAGATGAGGCAATCGGCGTGATTTTGGCGGAATTTGCAGAAATTTCCAAAAAGCCGGTCGGAGAGCCGGAACTTAAAAAAGCCAAGGAGTATATTAAAGGCAGAGTAATTTTGGCTTGGGAAGACTCGAGAACAGCCGCGTTCAGTTACGGGACCGATGAAATTTTGGAGGGAAGAATGAGAAGTTTGGATGAGTATTTACGCAAGATTGAGGCTGTTGAATCAGAAGATGTTTTGCGCGTCGCCAAGTTTTTGATTGACAACAGTAAGCTTAATTTGGCGGTTGTTGGGCCGTTTAAGAACACGGCAAGTTTTGAGAAGATACTTAAAATTTGACAATTGACCCCACTTCGCCGAGCCACGTCGGACGTGGTTGTCGCGTTTGACGCGATCAGACTCGGCTTCGTCAAGTAAACTTGACTTTGATGGGCAAGCATTTGACAATTAAGGTATGCAACGTACTGTAGTTATACTCAAGCCGGATTGCCTGCAGCGAGGTTTGGTTGGGGAAATAACCCGGCGATTTGAACACAAAGGCTTAAAGCTGGTAGGACTTAAGATGATGCAGGCAACGGACGAAATTCTGGATGTTCATTATGCGCACCACAAGGATAAACTCTTTTTTGCCAGTCTTAAGAAATTTATGAGGTCCTCACCAATTGTTTGTATGCTTTGGGAGGGAGTCGATGCAGTTGAGGTGGTTCGTAAGATGGCTGGGGCGACAAATGGCCGTATGGCAGAATTTGGTACTATCAGGGGGGATTATTCTATAAGCACGAGTGCTAATTTGATTCACGCTTCAGATTCTGGGGAAACTGCCAAAAAGGAGGAAGAGAGATTTTTTGATTCTGGTGAGATTTTTGATTGGAAAATGGTGATTTCTGGTTATCTTTACGGCGAGGATGAGAAATAACCTTCCGGTTTGCGAGTTCACAAGGGCACCCCTTGCATGGCTAGTTTTCTTCTATGATGAGTCCCTGGATCTTTTGTAAATCTTCATTTGTTTCCACGAAGGCTTTATAAGATAATTTTGAATTGGTTTTAGAGAAGTAGGTAAGTACATTGTCGGTATCAATCCATGTGGTTTTTCTTTGCCCAACGTATTCTGGATATGATGATGGTTGAGCTTCTAAGCGAAAATCTTGCAAGGGGTGCCCTTGTGAAGCTGTATGTTTTAGTTTGAAAGGATTTTTGTGAATATAGCGTGTTAGATGGAGTAATTGTTCATCCGATGTAACCAGTACCGCCTTATAGACGCCTTGGTACAGTGGACCGACTCTTTCATACTTTCGATTGAAATACATTGTGTATCGTGTGCCGATAGAATTGATGAACCTGTCGATCGTATCACTATTTCTTTGTTTTATCAGAAGGTGAAAATGGTTGGGCATCAGGCAGTAGGCAAACAGAATTATTTCGTCTGCAAAATTGTTCATTCTCAAAAGTTTAATAATTTTAGCTTTTTCTCTTGAAGAGACATTAGGGTCTGCGAGTTTGTTTGCTAATTCACGCTCGTTTTTTGGGAGAAGGTATTCTTTTAGATAAGATAAAAAGACACCATAGTCCTGTTGATCTAAAAAAATGTTCCTTTTTTCAACCCCGCGATTATAGATGTGATAAAAACCATTTGTTACATATTGCTTGGTTTCATTTCTGCTTGGCATATTTGTACTTTATCAGATTATATCCAGCTTTGCAAGGGCACCCCTTGCAAAGCTGGACTATGATTTGATAATTACAACGAGCTATACTGAATTTATGATTAGCCATACGATTGCCCGTCATCTTTTTCCGCACTATTTCGTACACACGAGTCTGGCCGAGAACGAGCTGGTTCCTTCAATAACTTACGACGGGATTCACCACAGGGCGCATGGACTGACACTGGCGGCGCTCTTTCTTTATTTGCAGATTTTGGTTGTTTTGACAGTTGGGCTTTACGTTATCAAACTGGGCGCTCCCGGTGTTTTAGGGACTGCAAGCTTCGGGGCAGAGCAGATTATTGAAATGACGAATGCCCGCCGGTCGGCCAACGGTTTGCCACCTTTGTCATTCAACGGAAATTTGGCGGCCGCGGCGGCGGCTAAAGCGCAAGATATGTTCGCCAACGATTACTGGGCCCATATTTCACCCGCCGGCAAGACCCCCTGGAGTTTTATCTCGTCAGCAGGCTACAGATATGTTTTTGCGGGCGAAAATTTGGCAAGAGATTATTCGGATCCTGGCGCGGTGGTTAACGCTTGGATGAATTCCTCGTCGCATAGGGCGAATGTTTTGGATAAAAACTTCAAGGAGATTGGGGTAGCGGTCGCGTCCGGCAGGCTGGGCGGCAGGGAAGGGACATTAGTGGTGCAGATGTTTGGGACTGGTATTTCTCCCTCCATCGCCGAGGTTTCCAGCCCCCATAGCAAAGTTACCGCGGAGGACGGGTCGGAGGGCAAGCAGGATTTGAATCAGCCGGCACAAGCGTCGGCGTTAGAAATCCCTCAAGCTACTGAGAGGCGTGAACTCGCGGCCGTGAACGAGTCTGTGACGGTGCTTGCTTCCAATAAGTCTTCGATTGCCAAAACCTTGTCACTATCCCTGGTCGGCCTGGTATTTATCCTTTTTGCCCTGGAAGTTTTGGTAACAATAAAACGTGCCCATGTGCACTTAAAAAATGGGGTTTTGGCACACTTAACGCTTTTGGGTTTTGTACTTTTGGCAGTCTGGTATTTGCAAGAAGGAGCGATTATTTAATTTATAATTTATAATTTCAAATTGAAAATTAATCTAACTAATATGACATTCTTAGATATACTAGCTTATATTTTGTTACTGTTAGGCTTTGGTGTTGGCAGCTTGGTTTTTTACAGACTGCGAAACGTGGGGCAAGAGCAGTTTTTGGTGATTATTTCTTTGGTAGGTTTTTATCTTGTCTGGGGCATAATCTTCCATAGTTTGAAAAAGGATTTGGACAGGAAGCTGCTTTTGGAATACCTGGTAATCGCGGCGATCGCGGCAGTGGCGGGAGTGTTGGTATTTGTGAGCTAGTCAAAGTCAAAGTGAAAAGTCAAAGTCAAGTCTTATCAAGATTTGATCGTTTGGTGGAAAGCACTTCGCTAAACTTTACACTTTGACTTATGACTTTGACTATCTCAGGGGTTGGCCACGCAGTACTTACCAGCGGCTGTCCAATGAGGTGTACACAAAAGGCCAGTTAAATCCGGGTCGTTGGTGTTTTCCAGAAGCCCGGAAAGCGTGTAGGTCAAATTAGGTGAATTGCTTTCGTAGTAATAGCCCGTTGTTGTCTGGTAAGCTGGGTCCTTGGGAAGCTGCTGCAGGTAAGTCAGCGAACCGCAAATAAAAGTTCCTCCCCAGGCTTTAATGGTGGTATCCCCGGTAATATTGCACTGGATTTGACCCAGGTTTGATGCCGGATATTTGCCGTTTTTTTGAACGTAAAGCTCCAGCGATTGCTGAACCGCTTTCAGGTCAGCCTTTCTTTTACTGTCTCTCCCTTTAATCTGGGCATTTTGCCAGGAGGTAGTGGCCGCGGCCACCAGAATGGCGATGATGGTGATGACGATCAAAAGCTCGATCAAAGTGAAGCCACGCTTCACTCTGAAGTGATAAGAAATAAGAGATAAGAGATAAGTTTTTATTATACTTATTGCTTTTTGCTTATCACTTATTACTTTGTGGAAGGGCATTAATTTAATTGTCAAGTGTCAATTGTCAGATGTCAATCGGATCTGGTGCAGTAATTAAAGTTGGCATCCGGTGGTGTGCCAGCGCAGGTGGCGGAAGGTTTATTGTATATTTCCGGGTCGTTTGTGTTCTCCAGCTTTGCCCAAAGAGTGAAGGATGACCAGTCTGGTGACACATTATAGCAATAGACGCCTTGCGTCTTATCGGTACAGCCGGCCGGTATTGGCGGAGGTGTCGGGGTGGGTGCAGGTGTCGGTGTTGGTGTCGGTGTGGGAGTTGGAGTGGGGGTGGGTGTTGGTGTTGGGGTAGGAGTTGGGGTGGGCGTGGGTGTTGGGGTGGGGGTAGGTGTCGGAGTTGGAGTTGGGGTGGGCGTAGGTGTAGGAGTAGGGGTTGGGGTTGGTGTAGGAGCTGGAGGAGCTATTGCTATAATCTGGGCAATTCCCCATGCAGAGGAACTGAGAGTTGCTGTTTTAGTACCGGTTGCGCCGGCCGCGGCCATCGAAGCATTGGCGCTTGAAGTGGTCAGTGTTCCCGTTGAAAAGCGAAAATCATAAGCTTCAGTCATGCCGGTCGGCGGAGTCCAGGTTGCCGTGCCATTCCTGGCTACAAAAAAGGTAACCAATCTGGTATCTGCAACTGTAGTGGTAATTGAGGGTGCCTGATATGAAGTACCACTGATAGGTGTCGTGGCGCCGTGAGCGTTAATCGGCGAGGTGGTGTCAGCACCGCGGTAGACCTGGATAGTCCCAATACCATAAGTTTCCGATCCGGCAATGTTCCATGTATAGCTTGCGGGTTCGGAGGAGGTGGCAACCTTATAGTAGATTCCGGACCTACAGCAAGAACTATTGCTATCAGTTCGAATTAGAGTCCACCCGGAAGGTGCGAGATCACCTACCCCATACATAGTTTTGGAAATGTAGGCAATTAAAAGATCGCCTGACAAAACGCCTGCCGGTTTATTGACAGTAATTGTATTAACCCAATTAGCGGTTGCTGTCGAGTAACTAACGTAAGTTGCTCCGGCGACTTGGGGTTGGGGTCCGGGCGGTGCTTTTGCTCCGCCGAATTTGGGAAGCAAATTAGCCAGACGGGTGATTAAGCCTGCCTGTTTGGGGTCTTTGGGAAGTTGTTTGATGTAGCCGCCTTCGACAAGACCCGGAATCCAGTTGGCGGCGGCATCCGAAGCAAAAGAGTAATCAGTGCCTACCCCCGGCGGATACTTGCCATTGTCCTGAAAGTAAAGCTCAAGAGCGCCTTTTACCTGGACAAGATCCTGCTTGCGGCGGTTGTCGTCTCCTTTGGTCAGAGCGTTTTTATAGGCAACGCTGCCGACTCCGGTGAGAATGGAAAGGATAGTTATGGCGACGAGGATCTCAATCAAAGTGAAGCCACGCTTCACTCTGAAGTGATAAGAAATAAGAGATAAGAGATAAGTTTTTATTATACTTATTGCTTTTTGCTTATCACTTATTACTTTGTGGAAGGGCATTAATTTAATTGTTAGCCGATGAACTATGAACTGTCAACTATGAACCTCTAGATCTCCGACTTTAGGCAGTAGTTAAAAAGCGTGTTGCCGTCAGGCGGCGGATCGGCGCATTTATCGGGGTCGGCATTGTTTTCAAGCTGCGCCCAAAGCACATAGCTTTGATGGTCGGTGGCGACAACATAGCAATAGACATTCTTTTTGGCAGCGCCACAGCCGGCGGCCACAGGCGGAGGAGTGGGAGTTGGTCCCGGCGTTGGCGTAGGGGTTGGGGTTGGAGCGGGGGTAGGTGTGGGAGTGGGTGTGGGGGTAGGGGTGGGTGTAGGGGTAGGCGTGGGGGTTGATGTAGTGTAATATACACTGATACGAACGTGATCAACATAGAAAAAAATGCTACTACCACCCGAAGTGTATGCCCTAACGGAAGCACCGAAGTTTGAGGCATTGACCTCCGCCGGAGTGAAAGTTGTACTCCATAAGTCAGTAAAGGTCCCAAATGTTACATAAGTTTCGTTTATTTGATCGGTGCCGTTGGTTTTTTGTTGTCCAACTTCGGCACCATTTTTCACTAGATTGACGAGCATCGTAGGAGAGGCGGGAGCACTTGAAAAATAACCTTCAACCTCGACTACAATGCCCTGAATTATTGCAGTTGGGGGAATTGAAAATCCATAACCTGTTGTTCTTAAAAAGTCACACTGATTGGAGGAAACGAATTCACAGCTTGCCCGAGTGTCATTCGATGAAAAGATATTGTTAATAGTTCCAGAACTCCAGTTATTATAAAGTGCATTATCAACTTCTTGAGCCACAGATGGACTCATGGTCATACCGGGATTATCGGGAGTGGTGTAGTTAATGGAAAGCGTTGGTCTTTTGTTGATGTCGGCGTCTTCCTGCTCGCCAAAGGCAATGACTTCCCACCCGGTTGGAACGCCTCCCAGGCGGGTTCTCTCGGAGTTAATGATCATTCTGGTAAAGCCGGTTTTGTTGACATTGGTTGCGAGAGCTGCGGTTGTTGTTGAAGCGCCTGAGCCGACAGGTAAACCATCTGTTCCCAGGGTCGTAAGCAATGTTTTTTGGGAGCCGAGGTTGGCGCCGGCGACATAGTCGCTGTTTTCAAGTGTTGTGCCCCAATCGTAGTTTCTGACTTCTACAATGAAATTAAACGGGGTGTTTTTGGCCATTGTATAAAGCGTAAGAGTTGCCTGGTTAATAATGGCATTATCGGGAATTGACGAGGTGTCAAATGAAAGAAAGGCTTCTTGGATGTAGTAGGTGCCGGAAATCAGTGAGTTGTGGACTTGAAGGTTGCCGTTGTTGGTCCTGGTGACGAGGTTGCTGCCGGCCCTGGCTGTGGTGTAGTTAGTATTTGAGCTTTCGACAAAGCCGTCTAAAGCGGAGTAAAAAGTGGCATTTTGCGTGCCGGCGACTTGGGGTGTAATGGATGTTTTCTGAGCACCGAACTTTGGAATCAGGTTGGCAAGAGTTGTAATAATTCCGGCTTGTTTGGGGTCTTTGGGCAAGCTTTTGATATAGGTTGGGGTCAGGCCGGGAATCCAGGTGGCGCCTTCATCGGAAGCAAACGCGGTTTGCAAAAGATCAGCTGTGTTGTAGGGATATTGCCGGCTATTGTCCAAATAGTACATGGAAAGGGTGCTTTTGATGGCGGCAAGATCTTGTTTGCGGGCCGTGTCGCGGGCTTTTTCGCGGGCTTTATCAAATGTGACGGTGGTTAAAGAACCAAGAATACCGATAATGGTGATAACCACGAGGATCTCGACCAAAGTGAAACCCTGTTTCACCTTGAAGTGATAAGAAATAAGAGATAAGAGATAAGTTTTTATTATACTTATTGCTTTTTGACTTATTGCTTTTTGCTTATCACTTATTACTTTGTGGAAGGGCATTAATTTAATTGTTGGTCGAAATTATGTAGTTTGTCAAATGGAGTCAAAAACAGTCGGAGTGGACGGATTCGAACCGTCGACCTCGCCGTCCCGAACGACGCGCGCTACCAACTGCGCCACACTCCGGAATTCGGACTTATTATACAATAGAACTATTAACTATGAACTACTTCCGGATTTTGACAAAGAATTTTTGCTTCTGATAAGCTGGAAATGTGAGGAATAAATTCGTAATCATCTTTATTTTTCTTTTAGCAATCTTTGTCGTTCTCTGGGTGCGAATTCAAATCTTGGGCATTCGCGATACGAACGAGAACTATTTCTTCAACTTTTATTCGATAATACCTATTTTCGGGGCGTTTGTCGGTTGGCTGGTGGCGGCGAGATTCGGAGGTTTAAAAAGCGTCTTGGGTAGAGCAATTTCCATGCTTGCCGCGGGACTTCTTGCCTGGGGTTTGGGGGGATTTGTCTGGCTTTGGTATAACCTGGTTTTCCAAGTGCCGGTTCCCCAACCGTCACTTGCTGATTATTTATTTGTCGGAGCTTATATTTTTTGGGCATTCGGGACGATTTACCTGGCAAAAGCGGCGGGCATCAGATTTTTCCCCCAGGAAACTTTCGCCGGGAAAACGATACTTGTTGTTGTCCCCGTTCTGCTTGTGGTACTAATAACGGTTTTTTATATTTTGTTGCGTACAGGTAGTTCATCCAACCTTTTGTCTTATGTTGTTTTTGTGCCTCTTTTAATATACACCGGTTCAATATTGCCCCTAGTGTTGAATCTTTACGGAGGAAAATTTTTTAAGGCGACAGGACTTGTGGTTCTGGGATTTTTTATTCTATACCTTGCCGGCACGAGTTTCTTTTACTCCGTTGCCAATAACACTTATTACAACGGTCACCTGTCCGACCTTTTTTTTGCGGCGGGGTTTAGCGTAATTTCGACAGGGATTGCTCTTTTTTACCCGGATTAATTGCCATGGAAAGTCTGTATCGGGAAATAATCGAAAAAATAATCTCCGCACAAAGCTTAATCATCGGCCCGTACGCGGTGGAGCTGGCAAACCGTGTCGAGGGTTTAAAAGTCGCCGATGACGGGAAAGTTCAGGAACTTGCGGGTGACGGTAAAAAAATTGTAGAGGCGCTGGTTTTGCAATATCAATCTTTGTTTGGCCGCGTTTCCGTTCACGTCTGCCGCGAGGCCACCCGCGGGCTTTCCGGCAAAAAGACAGTTGATTTGCCTTCAAACCTAAAGTGAACACCGGACCGTGTATTTGACAAGAGCAGTTTCGCGAGGTTAAGCTAGAATTAGAAAAGCCATGAAGAAGTCAAACAAGGGGACAGAGAATGATGCCGGTAAAGAGGGGACAAGCGCGGCGGCTTTTTCGGCGTTTTTGGAGGATCCGCCGATTGCCAGCTCCCTTTTAATCCTTGGCCTGATTGCTTTGATTTTGGCAATTTTGGATTTCGGCAGGACCTTAGGATCCTAATAAATCTAAAATCCAAGAAGTTTATTGAAATATGTCTGTTTTAACTTCGAGAATCTATAGCGGCGTTTTGCATCTTTCTATTATCGTTTTTACTTCGGCTTTAGTCTGGTTTGCCTTTGTTTATTATCCAAAAGTAGTCAGTCAGTACAAGACCGGTAATTTCCCTAAAAAAATGGTGGTTCAGCCGGTAGCAGCGCGAAGCAACAAATTTCCGATAGAAACCGTGGCCTACAGACTTGTCTGGGAACAAAATTCAGATGCTTACTATGCTTTTATTGAAGGTAAAAATTTAGATGAGTATGTAGTTAATCGTAATAATGCCCAGCTTGCTTTAAAAACCGCCTTGTCGAAAGAGACTTTGTGTCAAGTAAATATAGTCTATGTTTCGACAGGAAGACTGAAAGTTCCCCCAAGCCTGCAAGATAATTCGAATTGCAAGTAGTGGTTTTTTTGAGTTGACGCCCTTTTCGTAGTAAAATTCCAAGTACTGATACCGGCCGCTGTAGCTCAATGGACAGAGCAGTCCCGTCCTAAGGGAAAGGTTGGAGGTTCGACTCCTCTCAGCGGTACTCTCGTAATTCTTAATTTTTAATTCTCAATTTTCATTGAATTTTCAATGATTTAGTTTTTAAAAATAAGAGAGCTTATTTCCAATTAAATTGAAAATTGAAACATTACAAATTGATTAAAAATTAAATTTGTGATTAATAAAAAAATATTACTTATTAGAACAATCGGTAACTTTTTAGTACTCTTTTCGCTGGTAGCCCTGCTGTTTACTTTTTGGCCAGTTGTTACTGCCGCGGGAAAGCATACAATTGAAAAATTCCAAGGCCAAAAGTTTGAAGCGGCACCTGCCGTTTCCACAGTTCAAAGCTTCGGTTCTCTTTTAGGCAAGAGTGATCCAAACATTAAGATATTAGTCCCCAGGGATCCTGATTTTTCGATAATTGTTGAAAAGATTGGCGCGGACGCGCCCGTGATTCCTAATGTTGATGCCTCAAATAAGCTGGTTTATGAACAAGCCTTAAGGCGGGGCGTTGCACATGCCCTGGGGACCGCTTTTCCGGGGCAGGCAGGCGTAACCTACCTTTTTGCCCATTCGACTGATACTATTTTTAACGTTCCCCGCTACAATGCCGTTTTTTATCTGTTGGGTGATATGAAGCCGGGGGACCCGATTGTCATTTTTTTTAAAGGAAGACGTTACGATTATCAAGTTAGGGAGACGAAAATCACCGAGGCTACAGATGTCAGCTACTTCACTTTAAAAACAACGGAGCAGATTTTAGTTTTGCAAACTTGTTATCCGCCGGGAACGACTTGGAAGAGGTTATTGGTGATTGCAAAGCCAGTAGCAATATGACCTATATGACCTATTGGACTTATTTCAGGTTAATGCTGTACAAATTTGCCGGCGTTCCTTCCTGCTGGGTCAGAGCTGTCAGGATGATTAGGCGTGTTCCCGATGGGTGGGGAAAGATAAAACCATTTTCGAATTTACCCGAATAAACCGTCATTTTATTGTTGCCGTCGGCCTCGATTGCCGAGATGAGGTCTTTTTGGGCAATTACCAAGTGGTTTGAGTCGGGATACCAGGAGATCGTTTTCAAATCGGCAAAGTCAGGCAAAGTAAACTCCTTTTTATTTTTCAGGTCGTAGACTTTATATCTGGCCTGTTTGTCAATATAGAGAATTTTTTCCTCATCCGGAGAAAAGATGAGGCCGGTGGGATAGTAGTTCAAAGTTCCGCCGAAGGCGAGGCTTGCCAGGAGCGGCAAAGTGGAAAGTGTAAGGTCTTTTTGACTTTCGACTTTCGCCGCGGCGGTTGCCTGCTTGACACTATCCGGTACCAGAACAGCCTGTGTCTGAGCTTTAGCGGTTATTTCTTCCTGCCAGTTTGCCAAAGTAGCTGTTAGAGCCGCTGTGATGTCGCGAGGCTCCTGCTGGTCTTTATCCGAATCAATCAACAGATTGGAAAGCGGTTGGCCTTCTTTGGTCGTGAAGCGGGCCACAAGTTGCTTTGAATCCGGCGCCCAGAGAAAATTGGCGTCCGTGAAGTCAAAGCCAGTCCCGCCCGCAAACGAGGCAAGCTGGTTTGCGACAACCAGTCTAGGGCTGGCGCGGAAGGGGAACGGACGGTCGCTCATGGGCATGACATAAAGGCCGCCGCGTTCGCCTGGAACCCCGTAAGCAATTTTTGAACCATCTGGGGAGAGAGTTGGGTTAAAGCTGCCGGTGGTGGTCAGCGGTTTAATTTCCGGTGCGGTCGGGAAAAGTAAGGCTTTAATTTCAGTCGCTAAATCCGCTTTGACTTCGACATCTTTTTCCCACTTGGCATAGCCGTCTTTTTCAATACGAACGTGATAGGTTTTGGGTTCTAAAAAGGCGATATTGGTGTCGGTTGCCGAGGTTAGGCGATTATCAAGATAAACCCGGGCCCCGGTTGGGATAGAGGAAGCGACAATAAGGCCGGTACGTTCGATCTTGGCCTTTTGGAAATTTGGCTTGAAGCCCCTGGCCCAAAAAATGACAACCGTGGCCGTTGTCAGTAAAAGAACAGCGATAATTAGTGTGAAGATTACCCGATTTTTGGCAAGCATACCTTAAATTTACAATTTACAATTTTCATTGAAAATTCAAGATTAAAAATTTCAAATTGGCTGTTGGAGGGTATTGTACCAGAGGAAAGTTTATTTGCCAATTATTGATTCGACCACTGAATCAAAAAAGTTCTTGAGCGTGCCCACAACTGAGGTATCGGCTATTGGGGCCGAAGTTTTTAAAGGAAGCGGAGGAGGAGAGAGTGGTTTTCTGGAATTGACGCCCAAAGATGATCCGGGCGGCGGAAGTTTAGGTAGAGGAGGGGGTGGAGGCGGAATCTTATTTGGAGGGATTGAAGGGGATGATGCTGGAGTGGGCTCGCCTGCTGGCTCGCCTCGCGGCGAAGCGGGCGGCGGAGTGGGTGCCTGTTTTAACTTGCCCGGCACATAGTCTAAAGATCTTGGCGCCTCTTTTTGTGGACTGGCGCCGATTCCGACAAGTTTTAGGGCTTTATTCCACAAACTTGTTTCTTTTCGATTTGGTTGCCGGACGACATTGATTATTGACCAGAGAACAAGTGCCAAAACCAAAATCGGTATCAATGATTTTAATCTGTTAAACACTAATAATAGCTTAACAGCAATTAATTTTGAAAATCAACTGTATGATCATGTTAGGCTTCATTTTAGGGTCGGACCCTAAAACGGTTTGTCAGAGTAAGGTATTTGAAGTATACTAAAGTAATGCCGGCTAAAAATTCAGTCAAAATTTACCTTGAGGGAGGCTATTATCATTTGTATAACCGTGGCGTCGAAAAAAGAGAAATTTTTGTAGATGAACATGATTACAATACTTTTTTATTCCTGTTAAAAACTTACCTTTTACTACCTTCTAAAGGGTCGGACCCTAAAACGGCTTATTATAGCAAGAAAAACCTTAATGGGCAGATCGAGCTTTTGGCTTATTGTCTTATGCCCAACCATTTTCACCTGTTGGTTAGACAAAAATATCGCAGTGCAATTTCCGATTTGATGCGTTGCGTTAACGTCAATTACGTTGCGTATTTCAATAACAAGTACGAGCGAGTCGGCTCATTATTCCAAGGCAAATTTAAGGCGGTGCTTGTTGATTCCGATTCTTATCTTTTGCATCTTTCTCGCTATATTCATCTTAACCCGGCCAGCAGGGGAAAGAATTTTGCCGACTACAATTATTCAAGCTACCTTGATTATTTGGGCAAAAGGCAAAACTCGTGGCTTAATCCAAAATTCATCCTGGATTATTTTAAAAGCGCCGAAAGAACTAAGTTGCGAGATTATTTTTCCTATCAAGCTTTTATTGAGGATTATCGAGTGGATTCTGAAGGCATACTTGGCGATTTGGTTATTGAGACGGACCATTAAAGGGTCCGACCCTAAAATTCCAAAATTATGGGATAAAGTGGTAGAATGAGGGTGATGGCGGAAGTGGAAGTGTTGGAATCAGGAACCGGGTCGGCTGCAAAATTGCAATCTCCGAAGACAGAGTCGGATCTGGTTACTCCCCAAGAAGCGACCGAGCTTGAGGCGCAAAAAGACTCAATCCGGTTTTGGGGGAAAATCAAAGGTAAGTTCGGTCCGGTTTTGGGCGGGATCAGAGATTGGGCGCATGACCAAAAATTGGCGATAGCACTGGCGACCGTTTTTATCCCGTCAGTTGCTTTGGCTTGTGGTGGTGGGGGTAAAGAAGCCCAGGTTGAGATAATCACGTCCGCGCCGACGGAAAGGCCGGCGGCGGCTAGGATTATTCAACCTCCTCCGGTTGAGTCCATAATTTCCCCAACGAGTTTGTCCAAAGAGGCAACACCGGCTGCGACTGCAGTGCCGAAGACTCCAGAACCAATCGTTACTCCAACTGCAGCTTCCAGAACTCCGGCTCCAACCGAGACTCCTTTCACTTCCGAGGTAAAGCCCAAAAGCGAATGGACAATTGTGGTTGATCCGGCGGTCGAAGCCAAAGTTTCCCGCGAGACCCTTGATGATGATAAAGTGATTATTCGATCTGTAATCGAAAAATTCCCCCAAATTGGTAATTTAAAAATTATTTTAACTTCTGGCCATCGCAGTCAATTCAGAGTTGAAACACAGGAGGTGGTTATTGGCCGCGATTTTGAGCATTTCCCCAAAGCTCACGAAGGCTTTAAGTGGGATATCGCTCACGAGGTTAGCCATTATCTTGACCCAGAACTTAACGGTCAGGCTCTGGCTGCTTTTTTAACTCCAGAACAATTAAGTGAATTAAAAAGGTTACGCGAGGTTGCCCTTGCAGATCCTGTTTGGGGCCGAGATTATCCAGACTTGGAGAAAATTTTTACTCCAATCAAAAACAGGGTCGACCGTGAGCTTTTAGAAAGATACCCCGATTGGACAGTAGGATTGGCAGCTCTCACCCATTTTTACCCGGATGCTGTCTGGATGGGCCAAAGAAGGGCTGCGGAATATCAAAATGAAGAAGTGCCAAGAATTGAAGTCTTCGAACCTGATATGCGCGAGGCATTAAAGGCAATTGAAGCTGCAGGTCAAGAGGCAAGAGATCTTGCCGATTTTAATACGATTGGGCAATTTTTGCAGAAACCGGAAGTTAGTGCAAAACTGGCGCCATTGGTGGCCAAAAATCCGGTTGCGGTCTATGCCTTGGAACTAATCCAAAAAAAAGGACAGCTATTTGATCCTAAAAACGTAATCTGGCCGGCGAGGGCGCCGGTTCCAGTTTATCTGCAAGGCAAATATGTTAGTGACTGGTGGAAAAGCTTGCCTATCTATATGCACATGGTTTTGGCAGAGGCTTATCTCGCGAACGACCAAAAACTTAGAGAGCTTTTACCCGGAAGGGTGGATCGAAATGGAATTGATCCGAAGAGGCTCGAGTTTATCCAACAAGTGGAGCGAAAGCGCATTGATTCTGCGCTTCAGGCCATCCAGCAAATGGCGGATGAAGAAAAGTTTGCGGAATTGACAGCGGCCACAGTTTTATTTGGAGCAAAAACCCCAATATCGGCAATTTTTGAGCAATTAAAAGAGGCGGCTAATTTTTGATGGCCGGCAAGTAGATTGCGATTTTTCCGCTCTCCCCGTCTTTTTCAAATTCCCCTTCAAAAACGAAAATCGGCTGAACCGGCTCATCGAGATTTTCCGGTAGAAAATATGCTAAACGTATTTGTGAGATCTTGACGGTTTTGCCCTCAAACGTTTCAAAACTCGGCTTGGTAAGCGCCCGGCCGTTTTCGTCAACAGTCGTGATATCGACGATTTTCCCTTGCCCCTTGGTTACTTCTCTTTTGGCTTCGTTTACGGATTTGAGGCGGTAGGAATCAAGCGCAGCAAACTCCTTGAAAAAGCGCAGATATAACATTCGTACGCTTCCGTCTTTGGTCATTCTGACTGTTGCCATGGGAATGGATGGTGTTTGCCCGACGACGGCCAGATTATTAAGTCTTTCTTCGAAGGCAAATTCAACCATTGTCGATGCGGCAAAGGAATCGACTATTTGATATTGGTCGTTTGTAACCTGTAGGTATGTTGTCTTAGGTGAACTGGGGGCAAGGTTCTGGGTTGACTGGCCTGCCAGCGGGATCTGGCGGATGTAAGAAGCGGCTCCTTGCGATAATTGTTCTTCGGAAAGAGCCTGGACGGGACTGTTTTTGGCAAGACTTTCAAAACTAAGAGTAGTAAGGCTTAGGCTTAAACTTGCCTCTTTTTCTTCCCAGGAGTATTGGGGCCCGTCCGGACTGTTATTATTAATAAAACGAGGTCTTGAAGTAATGTTGAAAAACTGCAGGATAGAGGCAGCTTCGGAACCCGTGAGTCCTTTTTTTTCAACTTTATAAGCTGGCAGTACTTTGGGGAAATTTGCGCTTTGAGTTTTGGAAAAATCAAAGCTTTGGGGCTGTTTTTCGACAGGATACAGAATGAAAGTCGGGGCGCTTATGGCCTTTCGGGCCGTTCGGTTTGCCGTCATAGCCGAAAATAACAGCAAAAGGCCAACAGCTACAAAGACTATAAGAAGAAAGATTACTTTTTTAGGCATTTTTACCATTTTACATTACAGCTTGTTTCGTTATTGCAGGTTAGGGGAGGTGTTTGGGGAATATAAGGTTTCTCCATCGCCAGTCCTTCGAAAGCATAGTGAAGATGGGCTCCTCCTTCTACATACCCGGTAGCGCCGACTTTTCCAAGAACTTGCCCCGGTTGGACCACGCTCCCTGCCTTGAGTGATTCGTCAATACTGTTTGCCTTAAGATGAGCCCATTTGACGGTTACGGGTTTACCTCCGCAAACGGTTTGCACTTTTATATAGCTGCCGAAAGCGGGTTCCGGTTGTTGCTGGACGTAAAGGACTTTACCTATAAGGGTTGATTTGGCATCCGTGCCCAGCTTGGCCGCTCCGGCAATATCAATTGCCTGTTCTGAAGGATAGAGGCTGGCGTGGCTGGTTGCTCCTTTTGGTCCTTGGGAAATTGTGCCGTGATCTGTGGGCCAGATGAATGGGCAGTCTAGCCACCATTCTTCAGTGAATTGGTCCCATGATCTGCCATATGGATTGCCAGTGTAGGAACAATTAGGCCAATTGCCAAAGCCTCCGTTATAGCCACTTCGAATAACATAAATCGTAGTATCGATTTGCTTATACCCGTCAAGGATGTCAGGAGGTATGTAATCGTAGCGACTTATCGTGGGGCGTCCGGCCATTTCCCAATTTGTACCTTGCCAAGTGTCGAAGCTATATTGATAAAGTCCATAAAATGGAGGACCCGGGGACTTTCCATTCCAGTTACTTTCGCAACCCGCCAGACCATAAAGAAACTTACCAAAACTATCCTGGATGTACTCTGTTTTAGCGTAATAGCTTTTAGGGATATCAATAATTTCATCATCAACTTTTGCTCTAATGTAACGTTTAAAGTCCTCTTTTGTGCCAGTACCTTGAGGTTTGATAGTTTGTGGTTTAGTGACGGTTACGGTGATTTCAACAGAACTGTTATTTTTCGAGGTGTCATAGGCTACCGCTTTTATTGTATGCTGGCCCTCTGCGAATTTTGAGGCATCCCAGTCCGTTTCGTAAAATGGGCCAAGATCATTTGGACTGTCATCGCGCCCGATTTCCAGCTCGTCAACGAAAAACTGCACGTAGGCTACGGCGACGTTATCTTTGGCTTCGGCTGCGATATGTTGCATGCCCCAGAGATTTTCGCGATTTTCTTTGTCCGGGATAAAGATTTCAACCCTAGGCGGCTGGCGATCGCATTCGGCGACGGTGACTGCGGTTACCAAGGAATAAGTCAGGCCGGCAGCGTTATTGGCGGCGACCCTTGCCCAATACCTGTAGTTTTCAACCGGTCGTTTTTCACTGTCATCGCTATAGTAGAGCGCAAAAGCGCCGGGAGTGTCTGCCGGATCAGCCTGCGCCCAGTGGAAAGAATTGATACTTATATCAAAGAAAGTTCGATACCCGACACCCGAGGTGAAATTCTGGTTGTCGGATACTTCGAGAGTGTAGTTGGTAGCGCCCTCGCCACCTTGCCAGTTAAAGTCAACATAGGCGACTCCATCAAGGCAGCCGGTTTGCGGTATGGAGATTTGGGGTGCGGTTGGCGCGTTCGGGACAGGAGTGGGTGTGGGGATAGGAGTAGGCGTAGGTGTGGGAGTGGGGGTAGGGATGGAGGGTACAAGTCGGTCCCACCAGAGTTTAATGCGGGCGTTATCCTGATTTTCATACCACCAAAGAAAGACATTTTGGTAGCCGTCAGGCAGAGTAACAACACCCGAATCGTTTTGTGTGTAAGTATGGTCAGTCCAGTTGTTAATTACCCAATTGTCACCGATTTGAAGGGCTACGCCATCGTCAGAGCCGGTATGGAAGACATAATCGCCAGCTTTGAAGTTGACTTGTCCAAACCACCAGGCTTCAACATCATCTCGCTTGCCGGTGTTATTAATTTGGTTTGTGCCCCAGTCATGGTCAACAGCGGTCCAGGATTCGACAGGTATGGGTAGGTAGACTTCGTCATATTGAGCCAGAAGAGCGTTGTTGTTTGTTTGATCAAAAAAGCAGACGTGCAGGACGTCTTTTTTCTGGGTAGAATCGCAAGGTGTTGGCGCGGGAGTGGGGGTAGGGGTAGGGGCAGGTGTAGGCGTGGCACAGGCAGGCACGTTAAAGTCCGGACCGTAGCGGAATTCTTCGGCTCCGCCAAAACCGGGCCAGATGCGCCAGCGGTAGGTGACGTCTGGTCTAAGGGTTAAGGTACCCCGGTTGTCGCTGGCAAATCCCTGGGGAGCGATGGTGCCGGTTACCCCGCTGACATCTTTATACCACCAGCCGGCACTCCAGTCATCGGAGATATCCAGATACCAGTTGTCAGCGCTATTTGTCCAGCCCAGGGTCAGGCCGTAATCAGGACCGTCGGCGCAGTCTGGTTTAAAGACAATTCTCAAGTTTTCTGGAACAGGCAGCACCGGTTCAGGTGTAGGAGTTGGCGCGGGAGTTGGCGCGGGGGTGGGGGTAGGGGTAGGGGCAGGTGTAGGCGTGGCACAGGCAGGCACGTTAAAGTCCGGACCGTAGCGGAATTCTTCGGCTCCGCCAAAACCGGGCCAGATGCGCCAGCGGTAGGTGACGTCTGGTC
>Ga0209542_10000670_pt1 | contig 81931 bp, 73 predicted proteins | sample RifCSPhighO2_01_FD_184028 | JGI IMG/M metagenome (GOLD analysis project Ga0209542, IMG submission 184028) | Soil microbial communities from Rifle, Colorado - Rifle CSP2_plank highO2_0.1 (SPAdes) (version 2) | ecosystem: Environmental > Terrestrial > Deep subsurface > Rock core/Sediment ...
CCCCGCCAATGGCGGGGCTGGGCGAGCGAACCCTCTCGTCTTCAAAAAACGAGTTCGTATCTAGTTTCTTGGCTCCCCGGGTAGGATTCGAACCTACGACCCATTCCTTACACTTTTATCCCATGTTACCACGGGTGTGGACTATATCATCACCCATCTTATTTTAAGACTAGGGTGCGAGGCGCTTCGACCATAAATAATTATGGGCTACTCCTAAAAAGGATAGTCTCTACACCTTCCCCAAATGTTGGGGCTTGGCTCGGGATTACCCTTAATTACTTTTAAGGGCTTCCCCGATTTCACCTCGTTTTTCATCCTTGGTTTCCCAAGGAAGCTGCGTAATACCGGCTTCAAGTTCGCGATGGCAATTCGCGCAAACTAGAACACATTTATCGAGTTCTGTTTTTACTTTTTCCCAAGAACGAGTATATCCTTTATCACCAATTCCAAATTCTTTAGTTTTTGGATCTAAGTGATGTAAATCTAACCCTCCTTGGTACTTGTTGTAACTACAAATTTGGCACTTACCTCCTTTGTATTCTATTGCCATGAATTTAATCTTTCGCCTTCTTTTTGCGACGGCTTTGATTAATTCTTCTCTTCGGTCGGCATATTTTCTTTTTTCTGTCATATGCATTAATTATATGACAGTTTAAAGTGCTTTCACAGGGAATCGCTCTACCGCTGAGCTACCGGGGAATATAACTATATACTACTAAATTTTCTAAATTATTCAATACAAAGACATTATAAGCTATTAACTTAAAAATATAAATATACCTAAAACAAAAAAACGCTTTTTAGCGTTTATAAACTAAACCTTTTATTCTATTTATTTTTCTCATCTTCTTCTGGATACAAACCCAAAACCTCCTCTTCTGTAACCTTTTGCTCATCTGGAACTTTTAAACCAAAAAACTGAGGAAAAGTGTATAAAGTTTTTGTAACAACCTTCCCTCCATCTAATTGTAGTACAATTTCATCTTGTAACATTTCATTTTTAGTAAAACCAACTATAACAATGTTTTTTGCTTCTTTTAGTTGTTTTTTAAAATATGCTATTCCATTTTCATTTATAACTTTCACTCTCTGACCTACTCGCCAACCATTTTTTTCAATTTCGTCATTAACTTTTATAACTTCTTCATCCGCTCCAACGCTAATAAACTCCTTTCCCCTTTCTCCCCGTTTAATTGGTATATCCAAATCTATTTCTTTCTCTTTTATTGATACTAATTTAAAACCTTCCTTCTCCAATAGATCTATCACTTTATCTCTCAGTCCTTCGCTCCTTGTAATAGAAGTGAAAGAATAGTTCCCAGTTCTAACTTTATCAATAGTATTTATTAAAAAATCTGCGCTGTATATTTGGTTAGTACCTCTTATTTTACCTTTTTGCCTTAGTGCTTTTTTTGAACTTACTTTTAATAATTCAGCTCAGTCTTCGGAATTAAAAAATCCCCGAATAGGGGATTTTTTAATATAATTACATTTAGTAGTAATCTTCTACCTTTTTTAAATCTACGTGTCTTCTTAATTTTTCCAAAGCCTTTGCCTGAATTTGACGAATTCTTTCACGGGTAACACCAAACTCTTCACCTGTTTCTTCAAGAGTGTGCATTACTCCATCTTCCAATCCAAACCTCATGCCAAGAATTTTTAACTCTCTTTTTGTTAAATCACTAGAAATTTCTTTTAACCTTTCTTTTAAAAGTTTTCTAGCTGCTTCAGTATTTGGAGATATAGTTTTATCATCTTTTATAAATTCTGCCAGTACGCTATCTTGTTTATCTTTATCTTCGCCAATTGGGGTTTCTAGTGAAACTGCTTTTTGGGCAATCTTTCTAATATGATGAACTTTATCAACATCTAGCCCCATTTCTGCGGCAATTTCTTCAGCGAGAGGCTCTCTGCCAAGCTCTTGCAAAAGACTTCTTCTCACTTTAGTGTATTTTGAAATAGTTTCAATCATATGTACAGGAATTCTAATGGTTCTTGCTTGGTCTGCCAATGCTCTTGTTATTGACTGACGAATCCACCAAGTTGCATAGGTAGAAAATTTATAGCCCTTTCTCCAATCAAACTTTTTAACAGCCTTAAAAAGACCTAAATTTCCTTCTTGAATTAAATCCAATAATGTTAGATTAGGCGAGCGCCCAATATACTTTTTAGCAATAGAAACCACTAATCTTAAATTTGCTAAAGCTAATTTATTTTTTGCGTCTTCTTCTCCATGTTCAATTCTTTTAGCAAGTTCTTTTTCTTCTTTAGCAGATAAAAAACTTGCCCTACCAATCTCTTTTAAATACATCTGTATTGGATCGATTTTGCCTAATAGTAATTTTTTAGCTTTTTTTTCTTTTTTACCAGATTTTATTTCTAAAAATTCCCTGACTTCTTTTATCAAAACTCCCCTTTCTTTTAATATGTCATAAATTCTTTCTAACTCATCAATATTATTTTCTACATTTGGAATTAATTGCAATATTTCCGGATTAGTAATAAAACCCCTTTCTTCTCCTTTTTTTAAAATAGTATCTATTTGTTCTTGTGTGATTTTTACCCTGCCCCGAGCTCGCCGAAGGGTTTTTTTTGGTGCCTTAAACTTCTTGCGCTTTTTTTGCGCTTTTTTGTGTTTTTTTACTTTCTTTACTGACTTTTTTTTCAATGGTTTTTTAAATACTTTTTTCTTTTTTGTTTTTTTCATTTTATTTTTCACTTTTATATTTTAGTAAAAAACTTTCCAAATCACTATCATTATTAAATAAGACCTTTTCTTTTATTATAGGGCTAAAAGTTTTAACTATCTCGTCCCACTCGTCTTGAGAAACATCAACTACACATTTTGTTTCTATCGGCACATCACACCGCCAAACTTTTATGTAGCCGTTTAGGTCTCCCGACCCTAAAAATACATCCAAATCTTGATTGTCTTCACTTTTATAACCCTCAATGTATCCATAATTAAAGGGATATATAACGCCAGTAAGAGGATACCCTTTCCAAATTGGGTCATTTTCTATTTCAAAAGATTTATATGTTCTTTTCGGATTTTCTATTACAATTTTTAATTTATCTTTCATTAACTCGTTATTTAAAAGTTTTTCTTCTATAATTTTAATTTATAAATAAACTATTGACATGCAAATTGGGTTAGACTATAATAAAAGTGTCTTTCAGTTTATCATATAACTGAAGGGGTATCACATCCAAGGGCAACCCTCCGCAAGGAGGGTTGTTTTTTTACACCTCCTCTTTTTGTAATTCCGCTTTGTGTTTTAAATCCCTACCCCAAATGTCATTAATATTTAAAATATCGGTATAGCCATCGGCACCAGTTCTTAATTCTTGGGATATATTATGTCTTGAAGAAAAAATATATACCTTCTTTTTATGATTTTTTAGATAAACAACTAATGCTAAAAAATCCGAGTCGCCCGTTAAAAATATTGCCGTGTGATATTGGTCTAAATAGTGAAGTGCGTCAATAGTTATCTCAACATCCATATTCCCTTTTTCCTCAATCGCCTCTCCGCTTTCATTAACCACAGTAATTCTTTTTAGCTCTTTTTTTACCACATTAAACCCTAAACCTTTTTTCAAAAATGTAAAAAATTTATGCTTGCTATCTAAACTATAACTTCTTGTCCCCTCTGCTGGATAGGCGGTGTAGTAGAAAACTTTTACTTTTGTCCCACTAAATCTTTGTTTTATGTGTTTAGTCGTTTTTTCATAGTCTAAAAACTTACCCTTAGCTTTTTGTGCCTGCCAAAGATTAGAGGCATCAATAAAAACATAAATTACATTATTCATTATATAAATTCATCGCCTTACAATTCTTTTGTTAATGTATTAAATTCTCCAATTAAATTATTAACTTTTTGGTGATCTCTCTCTCCTTCGGCTTTTTTAATATCTTCTGAAATACTATCTAGCTTGTGCTTTAATTCTATATTTTTTAAGTATAAAAGGCAAAGTAAAATTTCTTCTTGTCCATCTTCTTGATAATCAATTTCTGCTCTTAAAGTAAGAGCTGCCAAAAAGTTTTTTAATTCGGCATTTAATATTTTTTGGTCAAAAATTATTTTAAAATCCTTTTCCAATTCGCCTTCTTGAACCGGTTTTTGATTTAATACAACTTTTTTAATTTCTTCTAAAAAGTTTCTTATTTTTTCGGAAAAAAGCGAATATTGTGATTCCTCTATTAATTTTATATAGTCAGGATTTTTTAAAATAAGAGAAATAACTTTTTCTTCAAGAAGTCTTTTTCTGCTAATCGGATCTTGAACAACATTTTTTTTAAAATCAACTGCGGGTTGTTCCTTAGAATGAAAATCAACTTTTATTTTAGCTAATTCGCTAATAATGGCCTCTTCTTTTATCATTAAATCCCCTGATAATTTTTGTATCCAATATGATTGTTCTATTTTATTTGGTAATCGTTTAATTGATGGTAAAATAATGTTTCCAATTTCCTTTTTTCCTTCTGGAATATTTTTATCAAAATTTAAAAAAGCAGAGTCAAAGTAATAATCCATAATGCTCCTTGCCTTACTTACACTTTCTTCCCACAGCTTTGCATCTTTTAAAACAATATCTGCCGGGTCTGACTTTTTGCCATCCTTTAAGACGGAAGATCCGGCAGAGCCGGCCTCTTTTACATCTTGACCATAACTCTCTATAACTTTAATGTTAAAACCTTGTTCTTGGGCTAAATTAATTCCTCTTTTTGTGGCTGAATCTCCAGCCATATCCATATCAAATGCTAAAACTAAATTTTCAGAATATCTTTTTAAAATAATAAGATGCTGTGATGTTAAAGCTGTGCCGGAAGCGGCTACTGTATTTTCAAAACCTGCTTGGTGGCACATTATAACGTCTGTATATCCTTCTGTTACAACACATTGATTTTGTTTTCTTACAGCTAATTTAGCGTTATTTAATCCATAAAGAACACCACTTTTATCGTACAGTAAGGTTTGCGGAGTATTAATATATTTTGCGGTTCCCGCCTGCAACGCCTTCGTCGTAGCCGATACGGGCAGGTCTTTTTCATTTGCTTGTTTAAAAACTCTCCCGCCAAATCCTACAACCTGTGAATTTAAATCAAATACCGGAAAAATAATTCTACCACGAAATCTATCATATGAGTCTGACTTACCATCCCCGCCTGCATCGCTATACGAAGCATTGCGGGCAGGCTTTTCAATTGCCAAACCCGCTTTTACAATTTCTTCCCTATTATAATTTTTACTTATTAAAAAATCTGATAATCCATTCCACGTATCAGGCGAATAACCCAATCTCCATTTTTTGATACTATCGCGAGTGATTCCCCTTTTTAATAAATATTCTTCTGCCTCTTTTCCGGCAACACTTGACTCTAACTGCTTTTCAAAAAACATGCAGGCTAACTCACAAATTTCATACAGTCTTTGCCTTTGAGTACGCGACTGAACATTTTCTCTTTTTAATTCAATACCTGCTTTATTTGCTAAAATTCTTAAGGCATCTCCAAATTCAACTCCCTCAATTTTCATTACAAAGTCAAAAATACTGGACCCGGCTCCGCAACCAAAACAATGCCAAATTTGACGACCAGGATTTACAAAAAAAGAAGGGGATTTCTCTTTATGAAAAGGGCAAACACCCCTATAATTAATGCCCGTTTTAGTAAGCTTCATATAGCTTCCCACAACATCTAGGACATTCAATTTACTTTTAATCTCTTCTATTTGTGAATCCATAACTCTAATTTTTAATTTTAAATTTCAAATTTTTAATCAATTTTTAATGATCAAATTTTAAAAATAATTAAAAAAACAGAGATTTCTTATATCGCTGTTCATATTACCACTAATTTGTCAAAAATCAATCTCCTTATGGGTGAATTTTGTCGGCAATTTTTTTAAGCTCCTCCAAAGTTGTCTTACCTTTTTCTGCATTATCAAAGGGATGACCTAATAAATCACCTTGGTATCTTGGAATAATATGCAAATGAAAATGGAAAATTGCTTGACCGGCTTTGGATCCACTGGATTGTACCAGATTAATTCCTTCAGTCTCAAAAGAGTTTTTTAAATTCTCAGAAATGTATTTTGCTAAAAAAATCACTTCCCCTAATATTTCGTCAGTAATATCAAAAATATTTTCAAAATGCATTTTTGGAATCACCAAACAATGGCCCTTAGCTACCGGGTTTACATCTAAAAAGGCAAGCACTTTATCATTTTCAAGCACCTTAGCTGAATCAATTTCTCCTTTTACTATTTTACAAAATATGCAATCCATTAATTAATTTATGATTTATGATATATGATTTACCGAACGAAATCTTAAATCTGAAATCTAAAATCTTAAATTACTTAACCCAATAAGTTAATGTAACTGTTGTGCTAATTTCTGTTTGGCCTGGTTGAATTTCTGGAGCAACGCTTGCAATTTTATCCATAGCTCCTCCTAATCCATACGTTGGCTGAGCACAACCTAATCCGCAACCGCCAAATCCGCCTTCGTACACATTAATAAGGTTTCCCATCTGTAAACCTGATTGAGTAAAAATAGAAACTGCTTTTTCCTTTGCATTTTCAATTGCTTTTGCCCTTGCTTCAGACTTTGCGGTTTCAGGATTATCAACAGTAAACTGTAAATCTCCAATTGTGTTTGCGCCTAAAGAAGATGCTTTATCCAATACATCTGAAACTTTTTCAAAATTCCTTATTTTAACCTGTAATTGCTGATCCAGAGAATATCCTTTAAAAGTTCTGCCTTTTTCAGTGTAGATATAAAGGGGAGATAAATTATATGAAGTTGTTTTTATGTCCTTTTCTTCAATTCCCAAATCTTTTACTGAATTTATCACATTATTCATTATGGTATTATTTTTATCAACCGCATCTTGGCTTTTTAAAGCCTCTGAATGCATTCCTAAATTTATCATTGCTATATCAGGCTTTGAATATGCCTTGCCCTCACCAGTGACGCTTATTTGCTGAGGATAATTTTGAGGCAACGCTTTAAACTGATAAACCAATTGACTGATTATAAAAATGGTGATGATTGCTAAAAATACCCCTATTAACTTAAAAAACCTATCTGATAAATCTATTGTCTTTTTTGTTTCTTCCATATTTTTGTCCACCAAATTTTTTTTTAACAAAAAAATTTGAGAGAATTAATTATTAATAATTTCAATTACTATTTTACCGATAACATTTTCTTTTTCTTTATTATCGAATGCCTCCTTTATCTTATCAAAAGAATATATTTTATCAATGCAAGGCATAATATTATTTTCTTCAATAAATTTAGTTAACTTTTCAAGATTCTCTTTATTAACTTTTGTCATTTGATTAATCGTTGTGACACTGTATTTTTCTCTAAAATTTTCATTATCTTTCTCAACCATAGAAACAATTATACCCCCCTGCTTTAAAACCTTAAAAGATTTTTTATAAAACTCTCCTCCAACTGTATCAAAAACTGCGTCGTAATTTAATAGTATTTCTTCAAAATTCTGATTCTTATAATCAATAACTTCATCGGCTCCCAATTTTTTTACATAATTAATTCCGTCTCCAGTTGTTGTAGTAGCAACATGGGCACCTATATACTTTGCAAGTTGAATTGCAATAGTGCCAATGCCGCCCGAACCGCCGTGAATAAGAATTTTTTGGTAAGGTTGCAAATTAAAATGTTCTATAATAGCTTGCGCTGCGCTCACGCCTACCAAAACCATTGCGGCGCCTTGTTTAAAATCAAGATTTTTTGGCATTCTTGCTATATTGTCGGCTGATGCTACAACAAATTCAGCAAAAGCTCCAGAAGCTCCAGCTAAAACAATTCCCTGACCATATACTTTGTTTCCCACATCAAAACCCAAAACCTCTTCTCCAATTTCAGTTACAACGCCCGCCACATCAGAACCAAGCGTAAAAGGAAACTTCATATTAGGAATTATACCCTCCCTTATTTTTATATCAAATGGATTTATTGAGGAAGCAAAAACTTTAACCAAAATTTGACCTTTTGTGGGCTTGGGTTTTTTGATATCAACAATTTCAATCACATCAAAATTGCCAAATTTATTTATTTGCGCTACTTTCACCTTATTAGAAGTCTCTGCGAAAATTAATTTTATTTAAAATTAATTTTCGCTTGCTCATGTTAATTATATATTTATAAAACTTTTAGCCCACAGAATTTTTTCGAACACTATTCACACTTCTAACGGGACCATATTATTTTTTATTAAAGACCTACTGTGTAAAGACTTTTCTAATGTAATATTGATATTTTTACTGCAAATCTTTACGCAGTAGGTCTTAAACCAGAAATTATTTTAGTTTGCAACTTTAGGTATTCTTTAAGTTCTTTTTCATTTAATGCGTAAAATAACTCTTCTACTATTGCCACATGTTTTTTCCTGATAGAAACAATATGTTTTTTACCTTTTTTCGAAAGAGTAAGGTTTAATTCTCTTCTATCGCTAGGATCCACGTAACGCACTACATAATTATTTACTTCCAATAAATTTACCAATTGAGTGGTTGCGCTTGGCGAAATACTTAAAATCGAGGATACCTCTTTGATACTTATATTATCATTTCTATCAATAATATCTAAAACACACCATTGTGAATTAGTTATAGCATGACTACCCGATACCATAGTCTTTGTATGCATCTTATTTTTCATAACTTGAAAATTATTTATGACTTCCTCAATAATTTTTTTTCTTTTTGACATAATAATTTGAAAAATTGGCACCAAGCACTCAACACATTGAGTGCTTTGGTCAACTTTTACTTAAAATGCTTAATATATTAGTATCTTAACTAATTTAGGAAACGATGTCAAGAAACAATAAAATCCGGCATTGCCGGATTTTATTGTTATGATGGAGAGGGTGGGACTCGAATCCCGATAAATTTACTTTGGTAAATTTATACGATGATCTCGCATAAAAATTATAGAGAATTTTTATGCGGGATCCACGAGCCTCTTTCAAGGCACAGCTTTCTCCCGATATTTTATTCAAAGCGGAGAGAGTGGGATTCGAACCCACGAGACTCTTTCGAGTCGCAGATTTCCAATCTGCTCCGTTAAACCACTTCGGTATCTCTCCGCTCTAAATAAAATTATCGAGGATCCTCGCATAAATTTAACACATTAAATTTATCGGGACAAGCACTCCATTTCAATGGCCACTATGCGAACTCTCCATGTGCCCGTTATTTTATCACCAAAATCCAAAATGCTAATGCTACAATAATTCGGTACACTCCAAACAAAATAAAGGTATGGTTTTTAATAAAACGTAAAAGCCATGTTATGCTTAGGATTGCAACAATAAAAGAAACCACAAAACCTAAAGCCAAAAAATAAAATTGGTCAAAAGAAAACCTACCCGCGTTTTTTAGTAAGTCGTATCCCGTAGCAACTGCCATAATAGGAATAGCCAATAAAAAAGAAAATTCAACTATGGCTTCCCTATTAATACCCATTAACATTCCCCCTACAATGGTAGCCCCCGATCGCGATAATCCGGGAATAATTGCTAAAGACTGCCAAACGCCTATCCAAAAAGATTTTTTGTAATCTATTTCCTTTATACTACAAAACTGACGGCCGTCAGTTTTGTAGTATAGACTCTTTTTATACCAAATTTCAAATAAAATTAAGGCTACTCCGCCTAAAAATAAAGCCCATACCACAATTATTACGTTTGATAACAAATAATTTTTTAATATTTTATAAAGCAAAAAACCTATAATGGCTGTTGGCAAAAAAGCAGTAAAAACTTTTTTCCATAACTCTCCACTGGAAAATATCTTTTTCCAGTAGAGCACAACTACTGCCAAGATGGCTCCAAACTGAATAGCTATCTCAAAACTTTTAGTAAAATTAGTATCCGCAATTCCCAATAACTTACTGGTTAAAATTAAGTGCCCAGTTGATGAAATAGGTAAAAATTCGGTTATCCCTTCTACAACTCCTAAAATAATGGTTTGTAGTATTGTCATTGTTTAAAATCCTTTTGCAATGGACGCCGCATAGTTAAAACTATAAAAATAATCATTCCAATGCTGATCGCTTGAACCATACATATTATCAAAACAAAAATAATCAACCAACACCTCCCGCAAACGACACAACTCTTTTAAATGCTTTTTATTTTTAATATCTTTAATAGTTAAATCTAGCAACTCTAGAGTTCGATCAAAAGCTAGCTCACTTGCTTTTTTATCTTTTTGACGCCAAGCAATAGTTCTACCGACTTCGGCGCCAATATTTGCCATTTGCTCAAAAATGGAAAAATCAAACCACCTTCCATTGGCAGCATTTTTGTGAATAATATTCATTTTACGACAAACTTATTAATTAAAATAATTATTTTTTCCCGTACTTTTGCATCAGTAATTCCCCTAGTTCTGTTTCCCAACCCCGGTTTTAAATTAATCATTGAATCAAACATTATAAAATCATCCCCTACTCTATCTGGGAAAATGTTTATTCCCCAAACATTTTTGGGCTCACAGTGTTCGGTTTGAATGAGCGCCTCCATTAAATCGGCATGAAATTCTGCTTCCACCGCCATAATTTCTTTTTCTACATCAACCACAGCTTTTACAAATTCGCCGTGCATTTTTAATGCCATTTCTTGTAATTCCGAAAGTGCAATGTTATCTTTTACAATTTTCATAAAATAATTTTCTAAAAGCTATACTCTTGTGTAAGCGATAGCGTTCACAAGGGTAGTAGTTAAAATTATATTTGCATATCTTTTAATGCTTTTATCCGTTCTTCAATCGGAGGATGCGTAGAAAATAAATTTATAAACCAATTTTGGTTTTGTTTTTCATTAAAAGGAGAATCTATATAAAGATGAGCTGTTGCTGTGTTTGCAGAGCGCATAGGAATAACATCCGCTGAAATTTTTTGTAAAGCGCTTACCAATCCTTCAGGATAGCGAGTTAACAATGCTCCATCGGCATCAGCTAAAAATTCTCGCTTCCTTGAAATTGCCAACTTAATTAATGTGGCGGCAATGGGGGCTAAAATGGCGGCCACAATACCCAAAATTATTAATAATGCCCCTGCCCTATTATTATCTGAATCGCGTCCCCGACCGCCAAAAAAACTAATTCTTAAAAAGAAGTTTGCAAGAAGAGAAACAACTCCTGCTAATACAACCACCACGGTGCTCAAAAGCATATCTTTATTTCCAATGTGGCTTAATTCGTGGGCCAAAACTCCCTCTAATTCTGTTTTATTTAATCTTTGTAAAAGACCTTGTGTTACACAAACAACAGCGTGATTTTTATCACGACCTGTCGCAAAAGCATTAAGTTGCTGTTCTTCAATAATATAAATTTTAGGAATTGGAAGACCCGCAGTAATACATAAATTTTCAACTACTCGATATAATTCCGGATTATCTTTCTTTTCTATTAGTGTGGCCCGCGCCATAGACAACACTAACTTATCTGAAAACCAATAACTGCCAACACTCATTGCAATACTTAAAAATACTGCAAAATATAAAATTGCATTGCTTTGTAATATATTACTAAAAAGCCACCCAACCGCAATAACAAAAACCAAAAACCCGGTTATTAAAAACCAAGTTTTTTGAGTATTTGAGTCTGCGTTTTTATAGATAGAAGGCATGATGAATTTCGAATTCTTAATTTTGAATTTCGAATAAAATAAGAATTTTGAATTCTTTAAAACACGTTTCGAAATTAGAATTTCACCGCGACGGGCTGGCGCTCTGCTTCATTTGCCGTTTGAAATAATTCCATCTGCTTAAATCCAAAACTTCCTGCAATTAAATTTGCTGGGAAACTTTCGATCTTGATATTCAAGTCGCGTACGTTAGTATTATAAAACCTTCTTGCAGCCTGAATTTTGTCTTCGGTATCGGTTAATTCATTTTGTAAAGCCAAAAAATTTGTTGAAGCTTTTAGATCTGGATAATTTTCTGACACAGCAAATAAGCTTTTCAAAGTGGATGACAACATATTTTCTGCTTCTCCTTTTGCTTGTATTCCTTGAGTATTCATTGCATTTGCCCTGGCTTTTGTCACATTTTCAAATAATTCTTTTTCATGGGTTGCATACCCTTTTACTGTTTCCACTAAATTAGGGATTAAGTCATACCTTCTTTTTAGTTGTACATCAATGTCGGCCCACGCTTCTTTTGCCCTATTTTTTAGGGTTACCAAGCCATTGTAGGCCATAATAACCCATAATATTGCTACAACTATAACTACTAGAATAATAGATAATATTGCCATTTGTTTGAATTCTGAATTTTGAATTTAGAATTTTGAATAAAATTATAATTTTGAATTTTTAAAACGTGTTTCAAAATTAATTCATTCGAAATTTAATCGAAATTCGAAATTAGAAATTTCGTTTACTATTTTGGTAATTCTTCCATTAAACTATTTACTACAGGATGCTGAATAATAAACTTATAGTTAAATAACTTTAAAAGCATCATAAAATCTTGCAACTCTTCCCTGAATTTTTCGGGACCTGCAAAAACTTCCCATAATTCTAATGAAAGATTTTTTATGTATTTATGTAAAATTTCATAATCTGCTTTCCTTTTTAAATACACCATAATTTGCTTAAATTCTCCCCGGTCTAGCCAAATTCCCTGACAGTGTTTACAAAAATCTATTTTTACACTTGAATCATCATAATATATTTCAAAAAAAGGAATTCTGCAAGCTGGGCAACGTTTATCAATTCTACTTAACTTAAATTTGCTTTTATCCCGCCAAATATCAAAGTCCAGCCAGTTTAATTGGTTATCCTTATCATCTTTTGCGTATTTTAACTCATCCTTATCAAACCAAACACCCAAACACTCGGGGCAATAATCAACCTCAACATGGTGAAATAACACTTTTTCTAAATTTTTATGGCCATTAGGGCAATCCATCTTTTTAGAATCTAGAAACTAGAAAATAGAATCTAGAATAAATAGTAAATTCAACTTAACTATAACTAAAAATCGGATTTAATACAAGAAAAGAGCCCGCGACGTTTGCCGAAGGCTTGGAATATTTGCATGACGATATTAATCGTCTTTTAGTTTAAGGCTGAAACTTAATAATTTCGTTCTTACTTCTTCAAGACACAATGGACCAAAGTTACAGATTTCCAAAAGATCCTCGGCGCTTTTTTTGATTAAATCACCAACCTTGTCGATTCCCTCGCCTCCCAAACAATTTGTTACACGAACGGATAATTGAAGTTCGGCTAATGATTTAGAAAGAAAATCATCTCCTATTGAAAGCTCAAACTCTGACTTTTGATTAGATACTTTTTGTTCTGCTTGTCCAATTTCTTCAGTTTTTAAAGAAACTTCATCGTAAAAATTAACAGATCTTTTAAGAATTTCTGAAACATCTTGAAAAGAATTAGTTTCAGAAATAACGACTGTTTTATTTGAACATTTCACCTTGGGATCTATTTCAATTTTTAGAAACTTTTTATCCAAAGCTGTTTTTAATTCCGGGAAAAACCCAGGCAATTCCCTTAAGACCGACTCAAATCTTCTGTCTAAAAAGTTTTTGACTTTATTCAAATTTAATTTTCCAGTAATCAGAACTTTTAGCATCTGTGATTCTCCCTTCAAAAATGACAATGAACTAAACACCACTAAAACACTATCACAGCTAAAACAATAAGTCAACAAAAAAGTCCGATGTACAATCGGACTTATACATAGTAAAATTAATGAACCACTTGTTTTGTTTCAATAATTTTAAGGGTTTCTTGGTTTATGCCATCACACAAAGCTAGTCTTTTTTTTATTTCTGGAACTTCAGAATCCATGTAGTATTGAAACTTAATTTCAATTTTTCCAGTAAATAGCGAAACCGATATTTCTTCTAAGAATCGTGGAGTGCCGCAAAAACCATCGAGAAATCTTTTTATTTGCTGTTGAATTTCAAAACAACTTTTTTTCCCATTCATATTAGCTTTGACTACTAATGGAAACATGTCAGGTTCTCCTTAAAAAGAGCTAACTAGATACTAGCAAAAAATCTTGCTTGAAGCAAGATTTTTTGTGTTTAACACTTAATATCTAATAATTCTTAGTAATCTGTGCCCATTCCCATCGGCGGCATATTACCCATTCCAGGGTGTGCATCATCTTTTTTTGGCAATTCTGAAACTACCACTTCTGTAGTTAACAACATAGATGCGGCTGAAACCGCGTTTTCCAATGCAGTCCTTATCACTTTGGTTGGGTCAACTACTCCAGCTTTTATCAAATCTTCATAAACCATAGTTTGAGCATTAAATCCAAATTCACCGCTTCTTTCACGAACTTTTTGCGCCACCACGGCTCCATCAATTCCTGCATTCTGTGAAATCTGTCGTATTGGTTCTTCCAAGGCGCGTTTTAAAATATTAATTCCGGTTTGTTCGTCTCCTTCTAACTTTATACTTTCTAAAGAATTTAAAGCCCTTAATAAAGCAACTCCCCCTCCAGGAACTATTCCTTCTTCAACAGCTGCCCGCGTTGCGTGCAAAGCATCTTCTAATTTATGCTGGCGCGCCTTTTGTTCAACTTCTGTTGCGGCCCCCACCTTTAATACTCCAACTCCACCGGCTAATTTTGCCAATCTTTCCTGCAATTTTTCTTTATCAAAGTCTGAAGTTGACTCTTTAATTCCTGCCCTAATTTGATTAATTCTTTTTTCAATTTCTTCTTTTTGCCCCTTGCCCTCAACAATAGTAGTATTTTCTTTGCTAGATATAATTTTTCTAGCGCGTCCCAAATCCTGTAATTCAACATTTTCTAATTTCATTCCAATTTCTTCAGAAATAACTTTACCCCCTGTAACACAAGCAATATCTTCTAACATCTCTTTTTTTCTATCCCCAAAACCAGGTGACTTTATCGCTAAAGCCGTAAAAATACCTCGTAATCTATTTACAATTAAGGTAGTTAAGGCATCTCCTTCAACATCATCGGCTAAAATAACCAATTCTTTTTTGCCGGACTTAATTATTTTTTCCAGTATTGGCAAAATTTCGGCCAATGCGCTAATTTTTTTATCGGTAATTAAAATATAGGGGTCTTCTAATATTGCTTCCATTTTTTCTTGATTTGAAACCATGTATGGAGAAATATATCCCCGGTCAAATTGTAGTCCTTTTACAATTTCTTTTGAAAGCCCAAAGGTTTTTGATTCTTCAACGGTAATAACTCCATCGCGACCAACTTCTCCCATGACTTCTGCAATTAAGTCTCCCATTTCTTTGTCTTGAGCAGAAATAGTGGCAACCTGTGAAATTTCTTCGTGGCTTGAAATAATTTTAGACATTTCTTTTAATGCCAAAATAATAGTGTCTTTTCCTTTTATAATTCCCTTTCTTAATGCCAAAGGATTTGCCCCAGCGGCAACATTCTTTAATCCTTCGGTAGCTATTGCTTGGGTAAGCAATACTGCGCTAGTTGTACCATCTCCCGCAACATCATTTGTTTTTGAAGCCACCTCTTTGATAATTTCAGCCCCAATATTTTCTATAGCATCTTCTAATTCAATTTCTTTAGCAATAGAAACTCCATCATTGGTAATGGTCGGACTTCCATAACTAGACCCCAAAACCACATTGCGGCCTTTTGGTCCCATGGTTACTTTTACGGCGTTGGCAACTTTATCCAATCCGCTTTTTAGCGCTTTCCGAGCATCTTCTTTAAATATAATTCTTTTAGCCATAATTTTGTATTAAGCGAAAAATGAAAAGCTAAAAATTTAAAACTACAACTTAAAACTTAAAATATTTTTAATTTTGAACTGTAATTTTACACTTTTCGCTTTTAGCTTTTAGTTAATTTTTATTCAATAACTGCTAATATATCGTCTTCTTTTGCAATTAAATATTCTTTGCCATCAACCTTTATTTCGTTTGGTCCATATTTTGTAAACAAAACTTTATCTCCCGGTTTTACTGAAACAGGAACTATTTTCCCGTCATCGGTTTTTCTACCTTGTCCAATAGCAATAATTATACCTTGTTCGGGTTTTTCTTTTTGGGCGGTATCAGGCAAAAAAATACCAGACTTTGTTTTCTCTTCTTCTTTAATTGGCTCTATTAAAATGTGATCTGCTAGTGGCTTAATTGTCATAATTTTTAATTTCGAAACTCGAATTTCGAATAAATTTTGAATGATTTCTGGACCAGCAGGGACTCCCGTAGTCCGAAAGGACGGAGACTGATTTCGAAACGTGTTTAAAAATTCTAATTTCTAATTTTATTCAAAATTCGAAATTCAAAATTCGAATTTAGTTTAACTACTCTAATCTAAGGAATTTTCTTGGTAATGTCAAGCCTATATGAATTTTTGCATCAAATACTTGCATATTTTTAAAAACGTATTAAAATTATGGAAGATGGTTTTTGGAATCTCGAAAACCAAAAGAAAGGAGGCAAATTAGATGAAAACCAACCAAAGATTGGGGGTGATCCTCATCTAACCCCTTTTGCAGCGGGACGAGTGCAGAGCCACACCAAACATCCTTAGGGATAAAAGGCTCTTTGCACCACTCCCGCTTTTTTTTATTATTTACAAATGAAAGTCCCTGCATACGATTACACAGGGACTAAATTTAGAATTTATTATTTACTGTGCTTTTGTAAGCACCCTATCCTTGCGATAATCATCATAATGGGAAATATAATCTGGCTGCTTAGAGTCTTCTATTTCTTTGTAGTAAGCCTTCAAGACATAATATTCAATTGTTCTACGACAATGAGAAGTTATGGGATGAGCGAGATCAGAGAATATTATGGGACGTCCATTAGTATCGCATATGGCTCGATTTTCTTTGAGTTTTTCACCGCATTGATTACAAAATCGCGCAAGTAAATGATTCCGAGAATAGCACTTTGGACATTTATCCATTACTTTACGGCTAGGCATAGAAATAATGATGCCGTTATTACTTTCAATAACTTTAAGATCATGCACTACAAAATTACCTTCAAAGGTAATTGAACAAAAAGCTTTTAAACGTTCGGAACTATCTTCCATAAGCTTGATGCGAATTTCGGTAATTTTTGTCATTGACGCGTCTCCTTGGGCTTTTAGCCCATTGTGAAGTGGTGAGAAAAGTTTTGAATGATCTAACTTACTTATAACAGATGTAATCTATAAAGTAAAATCTTATAAACAAAAAAGCTCATACAATATTTTTGTAAAAAAACAGGAGAGAATTTATCTCTCCTTATAAGTAAACCTATAAAGACCTATTCCTTTCGCTTTCTTCTTCCTGCCGTTTTTTAGCTTCCTTTTCTAATGAATCATGGTATGCGAAAACCACAGGAGTCATAACAAAAAGAAAAATTACAGTCAAGGGAATAACTGCAATCCCATATTGTTTTTCCAAAATGGAATAAAGTGCCATTCCTGCTGCTGCCAAAACAGTAAAGATTGCCAAAGCTAACATAAACAAATCGTCTTTCTTTTCCTGGGTCATCATGGTGGTTCTCCTTTCACGAGAAGTAAGGGCCGAGGTGGCTGTCTTTTTTCACATACGCGTCAAAACTATGCCGAAAAGCTCTGTTGAGTAATGTAACAATGCAAGTACAGGAAAAAATGGTCTCCCATATTGCATTGGGCCAGAAAAAAGCAATGATAAAGAATATGGAAGAAAACACAAGCGCGATACTCATGTTTCTTGCATGGTTTCTGTCATACTTCTTCAGGAAATTAACCAAATGGAAAGCAAATTGAGGGTGTCTATAAAAAGCTTCGTACAATCTTTTTGTAAACTCTCGACCCCTCTTTTTAGAAGCGTAATAATATGCCCAAATTGCAATAAATTGAAGAAACATTATGTACCCTACAAAGTATTTCATAGATACTGAATTGGGATTAACTGAAAAAATAATCATGCACTCAACTACACCTATCAAAAAAGGAATGATGGTATCCATAAAAGACATCGGCCAGAGGTACTGGAATTCTGCAACGTACCTATACCAAACAAATAAAATAATAACAAAAGTATTTACTCCGCGTAAAATAGATATAAGACCAAATTCATTCTTATTTACGATATCTTTTACTTCGATAACTAAAAACCCAAAAGCAATACACTGTATAATATTTAACACGGTAACATAGACGCTTGCCTGATACGGGAGAATTGCTTCAAAAAGTTTGGGCAAAGGGATTTCTTCTCTTCTTTCTGTGACCATTGTTAATTCCTTTCTGAAAGTTAAAATTTCAAAGGGCTATTTTTAATATAACAATTTTATACAGTAAAGTAAAATCTTATAAACTTTTAAGATATTTTCCGGTATAGCTCTTTTTATTTTTAGCAATCTCTGCTGGAGTTCCTTGAGCTATAATATTTCCACCCTTCTCTCCGCCTTCTGGTCCTAAATCAATAATATAGTCAACGCAACTAATAAAATCTATATTGTGTTCGATGGTCAAAACTGTATTTCCTTTATCAACTAAATTTCGCAGTACCGAAACTAATTTTTTTATATCTTCAAAATGCAATCCTGTGGTCGGTTCATCTAAAATATATAAAGTGTTTCCGGTTCCCTTCCTTGAAAGTTCAGTTGCTAATTTTATTCTTTGGGCTTCTCCACCAGATAAAGAGGTTGCTGATTGGCCTAATTCAATATAAGAAAGTCCAACTTCTTTTAGGGTTTTCATTTTATCAAAAACAGCAGGAATATTTTTGAAAAACTCACCAGCTTCTTCAATAGTCATTTTTAAAACATCCGCAATATTTTTGTCTTTATATAAAATTTCTAAAACTTCTTTGCTGTATCGCTTACCTTTGCACTCTTCGCATTCAATATAAATATCTGGCAAAAAATACATTTCAACTTTTTTTACACCTTGACCTTCACATGCTTCGCATCTTCCGCCTTTTACATTAAAACTGAACCTACCAGCAGAATATCCCCTAATTCTTGCCTCTTTAGTTTGTGTAAAAACATCTCGCACATGAGAAAATGCTCCTGTATAAGTAGCGGCATTTGATCTTGGCGTCCTGCCAATTGGAGACTGGTCAACCAAAACAATTTTATTTATATTTTCAGTTCCTAAAATTTCTTTGAAAATTCCCGGTTCATCTTTTGCTCGGTAAAATTTTTTTAGTAGAGATTTAGCTAAAATATCATTTACTAGCGATGATTTTCCACTGCCCGAAACACCCGTTACACAAATAAATTGACCCAAAGGAAAATTTATATCAATATTTTTTAGATTATGCTCTCTGGCCCCTATAACAGTTAAATAATTTTGTGATTTTTTTGTCGCTTGTCTCTTGTTTCTTATTTCTTCATCATTCACTTTTTTTCTACCAGATAAATATTTTCCTGTGAGAGTATCTGATTTTAAAATTTGTTTTGGAGTTCCTGTAAAAATAACCTTACCCCCATGCTTACCGGCTCCGGGCCCAATATCAATTATCCAATCTGATGCCATCATAGTTTGTGGATCATGCTCAACTACAATTACTGTATTTCCCAAATCCCTTAATCTTAATAGAGTTTCAATTAATCTATGCTGGTCCCGCGTATGCAAACCAATAGAAGGCTCATCTAAAATATACAAAACTCCCGATAGCTTAGAACCTATTTGCGTTGCTAATCTTATTCGTTGTTCTTCTCCGCCAGCCAATGTCCCTGCTTTCCTATCTAATGTTAAGTAATCCAATCCCACATCAACTAAAAATTGGCTTCTTTCAACAATTTCTTTTAAAATTGGCTGGCTTATTTTTGATTCGCCCACATTCAAACTTGGTAAAAGATTTTCAAAAAAAACTTTTACTTTTCCAATGGGCATCTGTACAATCTGATCAATCGATTTATCAAAGACAGTCACTGCTAAAACCTCTGGCTTTAACCTTTTACCTAAACATTTTTCACATTTTTTAATAACCATATACTGCTCAATTTCTGCTCTTGTCCACTCAGAATCTGTTTCGTGATATCTTCTTTCAAGGCTAGGAATCACTCCTTCAAACTTTCCACCCGCCTGCAATTCATTTGGCCAGCCCGCAGAGCTTCGCTTGTCGATGCTGGCGGGCGTAGCCAATGTGAGCAGGTCTCCATTTAAAATTATGTCAATAATTTTAGGCGATAAATTTTTTACAGATTCATCTAGGGAAAATTTATATTTTTTTGCTAATTCTGAAAGTTTCCAATAATAGTATCCCTGCCTGCCTACTTTGTGGCTAGCCCTACTCCATGGCCAAATTGCACCCTCAGAAATTGTTAAATTTTTATTTGGAATTACAAGTTGCGGATCAATTTCCAGTTTTTCTCCAAGTCCAGTACATTCAACACAAGCTCCATAAGGATTATTAAAAGAAAATGTACGCGGTTCTAATTCTGGTAAAGATATTCCACAATCTTCACAGGCAAAATGCTCGGAAAAAATTAAATCATTATTATTTTTTTTTCTTGCTACTTGTTTCTTGTCGCTCGTTGATATAATTACTATTCCTTTTCCTAATTTCAGTCCGGTTTCCAAAGAATCAACCAAACGCGACCTGTCTAATTCTTTTTCTAGAATTAGCCTATCAACAACCGCTTCAATAGTATGTTTTTTATTTTTATCTAGTTGGTTTTGTATCGCTTCTTCTATGGGAAAAATATCTCCATTAATTCTTACTCTTACAAATCCATTTCTTTGAATCTCCTCTAAAATAGCCCGATGCTCCCCTTTTTTGCTCCTGATAACCGACCCCATTACCATAATTTCCGAATTAGACTTTATTTTCATTACTTGTTCAACAATTTGGTCTATCGTTTGCCTTGAAATTAATTTTTTACAATTTGGACAATGAGGTTTTCCGATTCTTGCAAATAAAAGACGCAGATAATCATAAATTTCTGTGATTGTTCCAACTGTAGACCTTGGATTGTGCACTGATTTTCTTTGGTCAATTGAAATAGCTGGGCTTATTCCCTCTATTTTATCTACATCAGGCTTATCCATAACGCCTAAAAATTGCCTGGCATAAGCGGATAAAGACTCCACGTACCTTCTTTGGCCTTCAGCATACAAGGTATCAAAGGCCAAAGATGATTTTCCAGAACCCGATAAGCCGGTAATCACCACCAGCCTATTTTTGGGAATATCTAAATCTATGTTCTTGAGGTTATGCACTCTCGCCCCTCTGATTTTAATATAATCGTTTTTCATTTTCGTAAAATAGTAGGTCATTATAATTCAAAAAAGAGGATAAGTAAATGATAATGTATGTAGCTTTATGTATAATAGAAGTAAGGAATAAATAAAATAAAAAGCCCTGCGTTGCGGCAGAGCCATTGCTAAAAATTACAATTTTTAATATAATTTTTTGAAACCATTTTCCAATCTTTCAAAACAAGCTATTTTATTATTATCTTTTATGATAAAAATCCCTTTATCATTTATTTCAATTGAACATTTTTTAAACTCGGGATTAGATAGTAATTGAATTAACTCAAAGATAATTTCCCTTAATTCTCCTTCAATTTGCATGGGAAACACAATATTCATTATGGTCTCTCCAAAAAAGGTTTTAAATGTACTCACTATTTAATCATACCATAATATAATAATTTTTTAAGGCCCATTGATAAAATACGATTTTAGGTTTAATTTACATACATAATGAACAAATTCAAAGTAATACCAAAATCTCAAATTGATAAGCTTCCCAAAACAGCAGGGGTTTATTTGTTTTATGAAAATAAACCAACACCTAATATCAAACACCCAACACCTATGTATATTGGTAAAGCAATACATATAAAAGACAGAGTCAAAAACCATTTTCAGCAACCTTCATATAAGGATAATTTATTTATAAAGAAAATTAATAAAATAGGTTTTATAAATACTGATTCAGAAATTGAAGCTTTAATTTTAGAAGCTAATTTAATTAAAAAACATCAGCCAAGGTTTAATGTAGTTTGGCGTGACGATAAAAATTATTTTTATGTTGCAATAGCGCAAAACCGAAGTAAAATTCCATATATTTTTATAACTCACCAAATAGGTAAATCTAAAATCATAAATCATAAATCTAAAATCACTTATATTGGTCCTTTTGTAGAGGGAAATGCTTTGAAAAAAACGTTAAAATATTTACGACGGATTTTTCCATACTACACATCTATTAAACATCCTATAACTGATTGTACTTGGTGCCATTTAGAGCTTTGCCCGGGGCCAAATCCTAATATTAAAGAGTATAAAAATAATATTAAAAAATTAGTATTAATATTGCATGGCAAAAGAAAAATTGTTTTAAATAAATTAAAATATGAAATGCAACAACTTTCTAAAATTAATAAATATGAGGAAGCCTTAAAGATTCGGGATAAAATGCATTCTTTAGAACAGGTAATGGCGCATGTGCATTTATTAGAGACAAGAGATAGAAGACAAGAGACAAGGGACAAGAGACAAGGGACAAGCATATTAGACGGGAAATGGCTGAAAACAGAGAAAATTTTACGAGAAATTTTGAGTGTAAAAAAACCCATTTCAAAAATTGAATGTTATGACATTTCAAATATACAAGGCAAATACGCTACTGGATCAATGGCGGTTTTTATAGACGGAAAACCAGACAAAAGCCAGTACAAAAAGTTTAAGATAAAAATGAAAAATGAGCCAAATGATATTGCAATGTTAAAAGAGGTGTTAATGAGGCGACTGGCACATTCAGAATGGACTTATCCAGAAATTATGTTGATTGACGGCGGAATCGCGCAACTTAATATTGCCATAAAAGCAAAAAAAGAATTCCTCGCAAATTTAACGATCGTTAAAAACACAAGGAAAATTAAGAACATCAAAATCATATCAATTGCAAAAGGCAGACAGGAATTATTTACTGCCGCCTCGCCTAAAAAGGCGGACGAGCCCCGCTCAAATTTTACGAAAAAATTTGAGCGGGAAAGTAAACCAAAGATCATTCCACTAAAAAACCTGCCACAAGAAGTATATAATCTTATTAAATACTTAGACGACGAGGCCCATAGATTTGCCATTTCGTATCATAGATTTCTTCGTAGTAAGAAAACTATGGGACTAAATACATAGGAGGGGTCGGGAGGATTAGGTATCCTCCTGTGTAGGAAATTATTCAAAACCGAGGATTTTGAAGGAGCGAAGCGACATCGCCTACCGCAAAAAGCTTCGTAAAAAGGCGTTACTAAATTAATCAAAAAAAACAGTCAATTTTAGGTATTTTTGTATTTCCATGAATTGCTCAAAATAGTCGTAAAAATAGCACTTTTTTTCCATTTTTTACCATAAAATACTTGACAAGAATACATAATGGGTGTATAATTAAAATATAGGGTGAAATTGTTTTACCCTGATGTCCGAAAACTTGGAGGAAAAAATGCTCACTTACATCCGCCATTGTTGGAAAGTTATGACCGGCAAGAAACTGATCAAAGTTTGGGGACAATCTGGCCTAGGTGGGGCCATCGGAGTCCTCACCTACTCAGATGGATCCGAAATCGTTATGGATTACTATCCGCCCACATGGACGGAAGAATCCCTCGCAAAAAACAAGTTGTAGAATAGCTAGCTATTATACAACAAAGTCCCACATTTCAGTGAGGGACTTTTCTTTTTCTGGAAATCTGATATAGTGGACTTATCAATGAACCCCGTTAGAAGTTTGGTAAAAATATAAAAACTTCACTCCGTTAGAGGTCATGGAGTTTCGGGAGAAACTTAAATAAAACGAACCTCTAACGGGGTTCAATGGGTAAAAATCTCAGAGGTAATTAATTAACACGAGTAAGCAAAAATATTTTATTTGTAAAATATTTTTGCCCAGACTTCTAAACGGGGTGAAAAAGCTTCTTTTTCAAATTGTAGCAGCTGGACTAGGACTCTGGCTGGCAAATATGTTTGTGCCGGGGATTAGGGTTGTGATACTTTCTGATTCAAACTTTTTTGGAATTGATTTAACAACTCAATGGCAACTCTTTTTGCTTTTTTCGATTATACTAGGTTTGCTTAATTTTTTCGTAAAACCAATATTAAACGTAATTACCTTACCTTTAAGAATTATTACTCTCGGACTTTTCAGCTTTGCCATAAATGCGGGATTAATATGGATTGTGGACGTTGTATTTAAAGAATTAAGTGTTCCTTTTTTATATCCTCTTTTATACACAACACTTATTATTTGGGGGCTGAATGTAATATCATTAATAGTATTTAATAGAGACTAAATTAGTATGAATCAAATATTATTTTTTGGACAAATTGCTGTTTCGGTGATTTTAATTGTGCTTATTGCAATCCAGCAACGAGGAACCGCCTTGGGTTCCGCTTTTGGGGGAGGGGGTGGAGAATTTTATTCTGCAAGACGAGGAATACAAAAAAAATTACACTATGCTACAATAGGCATAGCTGGACTATTTATAATTTTGAGTATTTTAGGTCTTTTAATTTAAAAATAAAGTAATGAAATTTCCTAGTTTTTCCCAGTGGAAACAAATTTTTAAAGTACTCAAGAATAAAGAAAAGATAGCACTATCAGTATTTTTAATACTAAGTGTTTCGTCTTTAATATTTCTTTTAAATAGTTTTTATATTAATAATACAAAAGTAGTTCCATCTTTGGGAGGCAAATATATAGAAGGCGTCCTAGGTCAACCAAGATTTATTAATCCAATATACGGCGAAACGAACGACGTTGACAGAACTTTAATTGATTTAGTGTTTTCTGGTTTAATGACTTATGACAACAATGGTAAAATAGTAAACGACTTAATAGAAAGTTATAATATTTTTGATAATGGTAAAACATATGAATTTATATTAAAAGATAATATTTTATGGCACGATTCAAAACCACTTACTGCTGACGACGTAATATTTACAATAAAAACAATACAAAATTCAGATTATAAAAGTCCGCTAAGGGCTAATTGGGTTGATATAAGTATAGAAAAAGTCTCAGATAAATCTTTTAAGTTTCATTTAAAAAGCCCTTATAATTCTTTTCTTGAAAATTGTACTCTCAAAATATTGCCAAAACACATTTGGGAAAATATTTCACCAGAAAATTTTGCTCTTTCGCTATATAATCTTCAGCCTATTGGCTCTGGCCCATTTGAATTTATTGATATTAATCAGTTAAATACCGGGTTTATAAAAACTCTAAATCTAAAATCAAATAGAAAGTATTACAATCACCCATCATTTATTGCAAATATATCTTTTCAGTTTTTTGAAAATAAAGAAGACTTAATTAAAGCGGTAAATTCAAGAGAAATAAAAGGATTTACATTAACATCAATAGAAAATAATGAAGTTGCTGAAAAAGAAATAAAGCAGGGCTGGTCAAAAAATGATAAATTTTATGTATATTCTTTTTCCTTGCCAAGGTATTTTGCTGTATTTTTAAATAATCAAAAGTCATCTATATTTTCAGATGAAAATATAAGAAAGGCATTGCTTTATTCAGTAAATAAAAATGAACTTATAGGAAAAATAAGCGCCGAAACAAAGAATAATATTTCATCTGTTAATTCGCCTATTTTACCAAATTTTTATAACTATCAAGAACCATCTATCAATTATAGCTTTGACACCGATAAAGCAAAAACTTTACTAGATAAATCAGGTTTTAAAGATAACGGTTCGGCTCCGCTCATCGCAGGTGGTCAAGGTCAAAGAGAAAAAGCCGTTACAAAAAAACCTGCTTTCCAATTTACAAGTTATTTGAAAGTTGGATCCAAAAATTCAGAAGTTATACAGCTTCAATCTTGTCTTGCCAGATTAGACGATAATTTTAAAAATTTACTTTTAAATGAAACTAATGGAACTTACAAAAAGGGAACTGAAAATGCAGTAACAGAGTTTCAAAAAAAATACTTGCCAAACCTTGCTCCAACTGGTGAAGTTGGAAGCTCAACTAGAGCACAATTAAATAAACTTTGCTTAGGCCCTGCTCAAAACGCGCAACTGTTAAAATTCACATTAGTAACCATAAACCAACCACAATTAGTAAGAGTAGCAAATTTGCTTAAAGATTACTGGCAAACAGTTGGCATAAGCGTTGAAATAAATGCCGTTTCACTTACAGATTTAAAGCCAATTATTAAAAATAGAAGTTACGATGCTTTACTTTATGGAGAAGCGTTGGGGGTGATTCCAGATTTATATCCATTTTGGCATTCATCACAAAAGTTAGATCCCGGATTAAATCTCTCATTCTACGAAAATAAAAATGTAGATCAGTTATTAAAAGAAGCCCGAGAAACATTAGACGAATCTATTAAAGCGCAAAAACTTGAAAAATTACAGGATACTATAAATAATGATGCCCCTGTCCTATTTTTGTACAACCCCGATTATATTTACTGGGTCACGCAACAAATTCAAGGAATAGATACTCAAAAGATTGTTGACCCCGCAAAAAGATTTGTGAATATTACGAATTGGTTTATTAATACTAAAAGGGTATGGAAATAATCCTACGAATTACGAATCATGCCGAATTACGAATAACAATAATAGACGCCGTATTGGTAATTCGATTAAATTCGTAATTCGTAGGAATTATAAATGGATATTAATTTAAAAAACTTAACTCCCGATATACGATATTTAGATGACATGAAAAAAGTGTGCTATGACCAAGAATGGTTCGCATCAGCTGAAAATTTTGAGTTATATTTCATGTACCGGGGAATAGAAAAAAAAAATGGCATACGATATGACATAACCGTAATTCCTGCCAATATGTTAGGAAACGAATTTGTAAAAACTAAGGGTCACTACCATATTGGGAAATACCAGGAAGTGTACACTGTATTAGAAGGCCAAGCTATATACTTAATGCAAAAGAAAAAAATAGATGATGAGATTGAAGATATCTACGTAGTAAAAGCAAAAAAAGGAGATGTTGTGGTAATTCCATCTGATTATGGGCATATCACCATTAACCCTTCAAGCATAGAAGATTTGAAAATGGCAAACTGGATTGATTCTGATTGTAAAAGTGATTACTCTTTATTTGAAAAATTTCAAGGCGCCTGTTACTACTACTTAGCCACTGAAAACGGGGCAAGCTGGGTAAAAAACGAACACTATAAAAATATTCCTGATCTTCGTTTTGAAGAACCGTTAAAAGAGGTTCCAAAAGATTTAGACTTTCTTAAAGCTAGTTAAGAATGCGGATGTGGCGGAATTGGCAGACGCACTGGCTTCAGGTGCCAGCGGAGGAAACTCCATGAGAGTTCGACTCTCTCTATCCGCACAAAATATAGTTCTCAAATAATATTAAAATTAAATAATTTCAAATTGTAAATTTCAAATTGAAAATTAGATACTTATGTTTAGACAACAAACAAGAAAATCCTTCGACAAACTCAGGACAAGACCCTTCGACTCCGGACACTCGGCTGAGCTCAGTCGAAGTCCTCAGGCAAAGCCTGCTGGAACCCAGGGTAAAACGGAAAACAATCTAAAAATAATTCCTCTTGGAGGAATGGAAGAAGTCGGCAGAAACATGACGATTTTTGAATATGGCCAAGATATTGTCATTTTAGATATGGGTCTACAATTCCCCGAAGAAGATATGCCCGGAATTGATTATGTAATTCCAAATGTAGAATATTTAAAAGGCAAAGAAAAGAATATTAAGGCGGTAATTTTTTCACATGGCCATTTAGACCATATTGGAGCTGCCCCAATTTTACTAAAAAAATTAAATTATCCCCAAAGTATTGGCAGACCATTAACCTTAGAAATGATAAAACACCGGATGGAAGACTTTGATAAAAATAGCTCGAAAAAATTAAAAACAACTTATATAAAATCCTTAGACGAAAAAATTAACCTAGGAAATTTTAAATTATCATTTTTTCAAATTGATCACGCTATTATGGACGCTGTAGGAGTTGTTTTAGAGACTCCAGTTGCAACTATAGTGCACCCTGGAGACTGGACTATAGAAAAAGACCCCATTGGTAGAGATGTTATACACTATCATCACTTAGCTAACCTAAAAAGGCCTACTATTTTAATGTTGGAAGCCTTAGGGGCAATAAATATCAAAACCCCCGTAACTGAACAAGAAATGTTAGGCAATATAAATAAACTAATTGGACAAGCTCCGGGCAGAACTATTATTGCCACATTTTCTAGCCAAATAGAAAGAATTAAACAAATATTAGAATTTGCCACTCATACAGGAAAAAAAGTTGCCCTAGACGGATTTTCTATGAAGTTAAATATTGAACTTGCCACAAAACTAGGCTATATAAAAGTGCCAAAAGGAGTTATTATTCCGGTAGATAAAGCACAAGATTATCCGGATAATAAAGTAGTAATTATTTGTACAGGAGCTCAAGGAGAAGAAATGGCGGCCTTGCCAAGAATTATTGCAGGAAATCACAAATATATTAAAATAAAAAAAGAAGACACTATTATATTTTCTTCTTCAGTTATTCCAGGAAACGAAAGAACCGTACAAAGGGTAAAAGACAATATTTATCGCCTTTCTGACAATGTATATCATAATGACATTATGAATGTACACGCTTCAGGACACACTAATATAGATGGTATTAAACAAATGCTTAATGAGGTAAAACCAGATTACTTCATTCCCGTTTATGGAAATCACTTTATGCTAAAAGAATGCGCAAGAATAGCTTATGGAATGGGATTTAAAAAAGATAAAGTATTTGTGCCTGATAATGGATCTGTGATAAAATTTACTAATCTACCTATAAACGCAGGACTAAAAGCGGAAATTCTAAAAGAAAAAGTTCCTTCAAATTATGTTTTTGTTGACGGACTTGGAGTGGGAGATGTAGGAGAAATAGTTTTAAGAGACCGCCAAATTTTAGCTGAAGATGGAATGTTTGTAATTGTTGCTGTAATTGATAGACAAACAGGAAAAGTAAAAGGCTCTCCAGATATAATATCTCGTGGTTTTGTGTACTTAAGGGAATCAAAAGATTTGCTCAGCCAAACCAGAAAAAAAGTAATTGAAATTGTAAATAAAACAGCTGGGCAAGGAGGAGCCGTAAATTGGGTTTATGTAAAAGATGAGATAAGAAATAAAGTCGGCGATTTTCTCTTTGCAAAAACCGAACGAAGGCCCATGATTTTACCAGTGGTAATTGAAGTGTAAAAATGAAATTTTGAATTCTGAATTTTGAATTTCGAATAAAATCAGAATTTTTAATTTTTAAAACGTGTTTCAAAATTAAGTCATTCGAAATTTATTCAAAATTCGAGTTTCGAAATTCGAAATTAAAGTTATGCGTATCGTATCTGGCATTCAGCCAACAAGCCAAATTCATATTGGAAATTATTTAGGAGCCATTAAACAATGGATAGAGCTTCAAGAAAAAAATGAATGTGTTTTCTTTATTGCTGATTTGCATGCGTTGACTATTCCCTACGATCCAAAAAAAATACAGAATTCAATTAAAGATACGGTTATTGCGTATATTGCTACTGGTTTAAATCCTGATACCTCAATTATTTTTGTGCAATCTCAAATAAAAGAGCACGCAGAGCTTTGTTGGCTTTTAAATACTATTTGCCCTATTGGAGAACTGCAACGAATGACGCAGTACAAAGACAAGTCTGCCAAATTTAAAGAAAACATAAACGCTGGCCTATTTGATTATCCTGTTTTAATGTCAGCCGATATTTTGCTTTATAAAGGCGAATCCGTTCCTGTCGGCCGCGATCAAGAGCAACACATTGAACTAACCAGATCGCTTGCGAAAAAATTTAATCAAAAATTTGGGCAAACTTTTAAAGAACCTTCGTCACTCATATTAAAGGAAGGCTCTAAAATAATGAGTTTGACCGATCCAAAAAAGAAAATGTCAAAGTCCGACGATCCTAAAAGCTGCATATTTTTATTTGACGAACCAAAAGATATTGAGAAAAAAGTTATGTCGGCCCAAACTGACTCTGGCAAAGACGTGACGTATAACATCACAAAAAAACCAGGTATTTCCAATCTTCTTACCATATATAGTTTGATAAAAAACACTACCACTCAAGAAATTGAAAAGCAATTTAAGAAAAAATCTTACGCAGAATTTAAAAAGTCATTAGCACAAACACTCATAGATTATTTGGAACCTTTTCGCAGAAAACAAAAAGAATTTATGGCACGAGATGTATACATCCAAGAAATTCTAAAAAATGGCCAACATAGAGCCACAACTATCGCCCAAGAAACTATGAGGGAGGTAAAAGAAAAAATGGGACTAATTTAGTGAGAAAATAGAAAGTAGTAAATAGAAAATAGAATAAAAAACAGCCCGTGGGCTGTTTTTTTTATTACTCGTACATTTTTTCCTTGATTTCCTTAAGCTGATCAATAACTAAAGAATCGGTGATTAAAGTAAATCTAGGAAAAGTCACACCATCTTTAGTAACATTGCCCATCCACATTTCAAGAGGTCTTAGATCAAAAAGTTTACCTGCTTTATAAACTGATTCTTCATAGAGGGGCCTATAAACTACCATATTTGCATCCTCAGATCGGCAATCGTCTTCAGTATGGCAGCCGACACCCAACACTTCATAAGCATAATTATTTATTGGTCCATTCAAATCATGCTTATAGTGATAGTAAAACCCATTTATGGGGACTTGAGTTGGAATTTTCATGATTTTTACTCCTTTTTGTTAATGGGCTAAATTTAATATAAAATATTAAAAGAACAATTAATTTTAAAATACTCGCAATTTATCAATTTCTAATGCTTCTTTTTCCGATAAAATTTTGCTCTTTTTTAAAGCGTTATTATGAATTTCTAAAACTTTTTTCTGTCCTTTATCTTGTTCATCTCCAATAGTTTTTTCCTGTATAAGCATATCTAATTTTTCCATTATTTTATCTTGTCCATCTAAAATATCATTTTTAAAAACAGTAAGGTCATCTTTTTTAGCGAAACTTTTACCATCTTCTTTTGTAAGAAAAACTTCGCTTAGATTTTTAATATCCTCCTTTGTGGCAAAAACTTCACTTAGATTTTTAATATCCTCCTTTGTGGCAAAAACTTCACTTAGATTTTTAATATCCTCCTTTGTGACAAAAACTTCACTTAATTTTTTTATATCTTTATCATTAATCATAAATTTTTAAACTTATTTTTTACTTTTATCAGTTAGTTTACTTTTCTGTAAAAATTTTAAAATTGGCGCACCGCATCCGTCACACAATTCATAATGATCGTACCCTATACGAATGTCTATAGATTTATGATGTTTAATCTCTTTTCTACAAATATCACATTTATTAATCTGCATATCTTCATTATATGGTTTATAAAAGCGCTGCCAATTCTTTTTCTTTTGCCATTTTTTAATATTACTCTATTATAAAAACGTGTCAATTTAAAATAAAATCGCTTAACTCTTTTTTCTTTTGCTCCAGTAACATTTTGGTGTCTGCTTCAATGGTTAGCCTTAGCAATGGCTCGGTGTTTGAGGGACGCACATTAAACCACCAATCTTTGTACTCCACCGTTATACCATCTAAAAAGTCTTGCTTGCCATCAGTATATTTTTCTTTTACCTTTTCTAAAACTTCTTCTTTGTTTTCAATTTCAAAATTTAATTCGGCAGACTTAAAGTAGCAAGATAGTTCTTCTACTATTTCCGAAACTTTTCTTGTATCCTCTGACAAAAACTGCAATAACGTTAAAAAAGCTAACATTCCTGAATCCATATAAAAGTAATCCCTGAAACAATAGTGACCAGACAGCTCCCCACCCATCACTCCGTTATTTTTTACCAATCCATCTCTCACATTCACAAAGCCTACTTGGGTGCGAATCGGCACCCCACCCCATTTTTTTACAAATTCAGGGACAGCTTTTGAACAAATAGCATTATAAGCAATCCCGGCGCCTGAATTCTTACTCAAAAAATATTTTGCTAAAAATAAAAGTGTTATGTCCGCTGAAACCAGCTGCCCTTTTTCATCAACTAAAAATACCCTATCTGCATCACCATCAAATATAAAACCAAAATCAGCCTTTTGTTTTTTTATTTCTTTTGTAATTTGGTCAACTGAACCTGGGAGCAATGGATTAGGGCTATGGTTTGGAAAATTCCCGTCTGGATTGAAATTCAAATCAATAATTTCAAGCGGCACCTTTTCTTTAATAGCTGATATCACTTTTCCGATGACTCCATTTGAAGCATCCACCACTACCCTAAGTGGTTTAATGGTACTCATGGAAAGAGAAAAAATATAATCTATATATTCTTTTAAAATATCTTTTTGATAAACTAAACCTCTTGCCCCTTCTTTAAAATCGCCTTTTTTAATGACTGAAAACAGGTCTTTGCCCCTTACCATTTCAATCTGATCTCCATCTTTTTTAACCATCTTAAAACCGTTGTATTCTTTTGGATTGTGGCTTGCTGTTATCATAATTCCTGAATCAAAATCATAATGAGCCACTGCAAAATAAAGGCACTCTGTTGGCACTAAGCCAATATCATATACATTTGCGCCCTGTGAAATAATACCCCCCACAAGGATGTCAAATAATATCGGTGAAGACAGACGGGCATCATAGCCAACAACCACCTTTCTCGCCCTGAGGGAAGCCGAAGAGTTGGCTCCTGTATATTTAACAAATCCCTTGCCTATTTGGTAGACAGTTTGCTCGTTTAGTTCGCCAGGATATATTCCTCGTATATCGTACGATTTAAAAATAGATTGATTAATTTCCATGTTATAAACCTATCTTTTTTATAATTCTTTCTGCTACAACTTGAAATTTTGGCTGCAAATATTTAAAAATTCGGCGGCTTGTACGCTTGTGCAAACCTTCTTATTTTTTAATACTTCCATCTCAAAATTTCTGTGTTTCGCCACGAAAGATTAAAAACGACAGGTTTTTTTAAATTATCCCATTAAAACCTTGATTTTTCAATAACTATTTGATATAGTACCTTTAATAAGGCGATACCAATGACATTTCGTATTAGTATTATTAGTATGAATTAGTATGTTATTAGCATCGCATTTTACATGAAAATGTACGAACTAACTTATATTATTTCCTCTACAATTGACTCTAAAGAATCAGACGACATCGTAAAAGAGCTTGAATCTTTTATTAAATCAAAAGAAGGGGTTGTTTTAAAATCAGAAAAAACAATTGCAAAACCTTTGGCTTATCCTATTAAAAAACAAAGTTCTGGTTATTTTGTATTTTTAACTTTGCAGATACTGGAAAATAAAGTAAAGGAAGTAAAAGAAAAACTTCAAAAAAATAGTAAAATTTTAAGGCACTTTTTAATAGTTAAAAAACCTATAAAAATATTAAAAGAAAGAAGGACAAGAAAGCCCTTGTTTATTAAAAGTAAAATTGAGGAATCCCCTTTTACTATCAGTGGTGAATCTAAAAATAAAGAGGAGGATGTAAAAATAGAAGATATTGATAAAAAGTTAGACGAGATATTGAGTGAATAAAACGAATTTCCACGAGTTTATGGACGAATCAACACGAATCACGAATTTGTATTCGTGTCTTCGTGAAAATTCGTTAAGTATTCGTGATTATTCGTAATTTACAAAGTAAATTAATATGAATTTAAATAAAGCATTTGTATTAGGAAATGTAACCCGCGACCCAGAAGTTCGGGCTTTGCCATCGGGTCAGCAAGTTACCTCTTTTGGAATTGCAACCAATAGATTTTATACTGATAGCTCTGGTCAAAAAAAACAAGATGTTGAATTTCATAATGTTGTAGCATTTGGAAAGTTAGCTGATATTAGCTCGCGATACTTAACAAAAGGATCACTAGTATTAATTGAAGGAAGGATAAAAACAAGAAACTGGCAAAATTCCGCTGGAATAAAACAATACAGAACAGAAATAATTGCTGATTCCTTACAATTAGGCCCAAGAGGAACAGGTGGCGCAGGAGAAGGAACACAAGGAGGATATTCAAAGCAATTTTCAGATCAAAATGCAAACACGCCCAAGCCCTTCGACTCCGCTCAGGGCAGGTCTGAAGACATACCAATTATAGAGGAAAACTACACCCCACCAGCAACATTTGCTAATAATGATACTCCATCAATGCCACAGGGAAATTCTGATGAAATCGATGTGAAGGACATCCCGTTTTAAGCGAACCACAGCGAAGACTTACCCCGCCCTCTATGCAGTAACAATAGTCAGAATAAATTATAAAATTACAAAAATAATATTAATGCATTTTGCTCTATAAGATTAGCTTAGAGGGCGGGGTGCTCATTTCATTCACATGTTTTGTTACTTTTGCCAAAAAAATATAAACGACGTAGATTATAAAAACACAGAATTACTGTTGCGTTTTGTGTCTAGTTTTTACAAAATAAAACCCCGTAAAAAAACCGGGCTATGCACCCATCATCAAAGAAAAATCGCTACTGCAATTAAACGCGCAAGGCAAATAGGAATGATGCCGTATATGCCTAACTAAGAATCTAGAATTTAGAAAATAGAATCTAGAATAAAAAAAATAGCCCGACCAAAAGTCTGGCTTTGTTGCTACATTTTCTACTACTAAGTTACGTTGCAAAAATGATCATCAGTCTCATCAGTATAGCCTCTACTATAGACTATCCTGTTTCTAAAACAAATAGGACACGCGCTTCTTTCATAAGGAACTTTCAGAATAGCTGCAAGAATAATTAAGTAAATTCTGCCAATAAATTCCAACGCCAACAATAAATGCCGTACCATTTTTGACTCCTTTGTTAAAGACCAGAAAGCCCAGACCACTAAAACAATTTTATATTATCAAATATCCAAAAATTTACAACTAGAAAATTATCATATCATACTATACCACATAAAACGCTATAGCTTTTTCTGTTGCATAGTTATAAAAACTTTCATAATCATAACATATCAAATATCATAATATATTAAAGCGCGCTCTGACCTTTATATCGTTATGGATTTTTTCCGCAATGATAATGTTAACAAAAGAAGTAATATCAAAAAACTCGCATAAAAATTGGATTTCCCTTTCACATGGATATGGACAGATAAAAAGGCTTTTTTGGAATTGATAAAATTTTAGTTCTTTTAATTTTTCCCGCAATGCATCTCTTGCATTTTTTCTGTGGTCAGGAATATCAAAGGCAACCATACGCCATTTTTTATCCCAAACAGATTGTTTTTTAATTTCCAAATTTTCAATATTAATTTCTTCTATTACCTTTTTACCGCCAACAGTGGCTTTTACTACAAAATTTCCATCTTCTTTTTCTTGTATGATAATAAGCCTCTTTTCCCTTAACCTCATCAGTGACCTGGCAATTTTTCTTTCAGTTGCTTTCTTCTCTCCATATTTTTTATTTTTCATAATCGCTCTTGCAATATTGGTTAAAAAATATGGAGAAGTAGAGGCAACCACAATCATGCCGGTCAAAGCGACGGTTAAAAGAATTTCTTTGGTGATTTCACCGTATCTGCTTTTCATGGTAATTATTAGTTATAGTTATAAGTTATTAGTTACTACCTTACTCTTTAATATATTATACCACTATACCACTAAACAAGCGGTAGCGGTTTTGGTGGTATAGTAAGAAGTGAAGAAATAATGTGGGGAAGAAGTATGTGTTACTTAGACAGACATCACGCCTTCCAACAAAAAACAGCCCCGCGGGGCTGTTTTTTGTTGGAACAAGATTTGTTCCAGTATTTAACTTTTATGAATCTTTCGAAGGCCTCCTACCTTTTATCTTTATGCTTGATTGAGGCTCATCTTTATCTGGGGGTGGAGGTAGCGTAGGTGGCATCTCAGTAACAATAATACCACGCTCTCGTAAATCCTTATCTACTCTGAAAAGCAAACTTACCATTTTACCAAAACTAGGATCATCACTTCCCCAATCTTGCGATAGACTCCTTAGTCGGTCATAGTTTTCCTTGTCTTCTGTCAAAAGCCTTTCTACTATTTCCTCTGCTTGGGGTTCTTGACCTTCTTCTAAAAAAGTTTTGATATCTACAAGATCACGCTCTAAACGATCTCCCAGCTCTTCGAATGTTTCTCGCATAAAACCACCCCTTTTTCATGAATAAGCTAATTTAAAGTTGGTATGCTCCACAAAAAAAGGCAATTAATTTTTATTCTATATTTCTATTTTCTATTTTCTAGATTCTGCACCATGCTTACTGGACGGTGGTTGCTGCAACTTTTATTTTCTCTATTGCTTCGGGATGTTCTTTTAAATATGCTTTTGCGGCTTCTGTGCCAACTGCCATTTTTTCGCCATCAATTGAAAATGTGTTTCCTGTTTGCTTTATCATTCCATTAGCTAATCCAGCCCTCAAAGCATCTCCCGACTTTGAAATACCCTCGTTATAATAAATATCAAACTCAGCAATACGAAATGGAGCTGCCACTTTATTTTTTACAACTTTAGCTTTTACTCTATTGCCAATAATTTCATCTCCTGATTTTATTTGCGCGGTTCTGGCTAAGTTCACCCTCACAGAAGCATAAAATTTTAAAGCTAATCCGCCGGGCGTAGTTTCTGGATTTCCAAAAACCATACCAATTTTCATTCTGGTTTGATTTATAAATATCACCATCGTATTTGATTTTGCTGCGATGCTAGATAACTTTCTACAGGCTTGCGACATCATGCGCGCCTGAAGTCCCATATGTTGGTCTCCAATTTCTCCTTCAATTTCACGTTGAGGAGTTAAGGCCGCCACAGAATCAACCACAATTACATCAACATTTTCGCTCTTTACCAATGTTTCTACAATCTGTAAACCTTGCTCACCAGAAGACGGCTGTGAAATTAATAAGTCATTGGTATTTACACCAAGCCTTTTTGCATAGTCAGGGTCCATTGCATGTTCAGCATCAATGTAAGCGCATACCCCCCCCTTTTTTTGCGCCTCAGCTACAATATGCAAACATAGTGTGGTTTTTCCGGAAGACTCCGCTCCATAAATCTCAATAATACGCCCTCGTGGCATTCCGCCAACTCCAAGCGCTTGATCCATCGCTATAGAGCCCGTAGGAATGACATCCACATTAACCTTATTAGTTTCTGAAAGCTTCATAATGGAACCCTCACCAAAACGCTCTTTAATTTCGTTAATAGCAGAAGTGAGCGCTTTTTCCTGCTTGGTTTCTTCAACTTTTTTATCAGGTTTTTCTTTTTTTTCTTTAGCCATGAACTTAATTTGAAATTTACAATTTGAAATTTGAAATCAATTTTAAATTGCTAAATTTGAAATTTTTAAAACTTATTATTTGAATCTTATTTTTCTTCTTCCATAAAAGATTCTGAAATTTCAATATCCCTTACTCTTAAAGTAGCAATTGAGTTAGCGCGCAGTCTTTTTAAAACCTGCTCTAGCCACTTTTCTATGTTAGGATAAGATGTTTTTGAACCCATATATCTTTAATAAAGTTTTCTGCCATATTTTTAAAATTAAATTATTTCGACTTGATTTCAAATTTCAAATTCGCACTACACTTTTTCCCATTGCTCGCCTTCCTTGGGTGCTTCCTCTGATTCATCTAACCCGCCGCTTGGAGGTAAGCCAGCTAACTCTGCCTTCGCCTGATCTCCATAGACTTCCCGTGGCTTGGCGCCATCAGCAGGTCCCACAATTCCCTTATTCTCCAACATATCAATTAAACGCGCAGCTCGCGAGTATCCAATGCGAAGTCGGCGCTGTAAAAACGAAGCAGATGCTTTTTGCGTTTCTAACACTATTCTTTTTACATCTTCAAATAATGGGTCATCATCCCCAAAAAATGTTTCCCCTCCCTTTTCATCTGATTGTTGAGCTTCAAGAGTATCTTTTAAACTTTGAAATAATAATGCTTGGGGCTCCTCAATAGATTTTGCCTGATCGGCTGACCAATCAGTTACTTTCTTAACTTCTTTTTCTGAAATATACGGTCCTTGAATCCTCGTAATCTTAGAGCTCTTAGATGACAAAAAAAGCATATCTCCTGCCCCCAATAACTTTTCAGCTCCCGAGGTGTCTATGACCGTCCTTGAATCAATTTGGCTTGCCACCTGAAAACTAATCCTTGAGCTAATGTTGGCCTTAATTAATCCAGTAATAACTTCAACTGATGGCCTCTGGGTTGCCAATACCAAGTGAATTCCTGTGGCTCGCGCCATTTGAGCGAGTCTTACAATGCCGGCTTCTAATTCTTTGCCTTTAGCGGCCATTAAGTCTGCTAGTTCATCAACAATTAATACAATGTAAGGCAATTGCGAACCAGCCGTAACAACAGATTTATTAACATTATAACTTTTAATATTTCTGGAATGCACTTCGGAAAATACTTCAAACCTTCGCTCCATTTCACGGGCCAACCATTGCAAAGCATTAATAGTTTTTGGCGCATCGTAAATAACCGGGCACAGTAAATGCGGAATATCGTTGTAGTTTTGGAATTCCACGCGTTTTGGATCAACCATAATGATTCGTAAAGTTTCCGGTGTGCTTTTATACAGTAAACTTAAGATAAGGGAATTTAAAAATATGGTTTTTCCAGTACCGGTAGCTCCTGCCACCAACATATGGGGCATTTCAGCTAAATCGGTATAGACTGGGTTTCCCCCAACATCTTTCCCTAGGGCAATAAGCAAATTAGTAGGATCGTTTTGGTATTTGCTATCAATAATTAAATTTCGCAATACTACCGTGGCTCGCACTTTATTTGGAACTTCAATGCCAACTAAAGACTTACCCGGAATAGGAGCCTCAATTCTAATAGGGTGAGCCGCCAGAGCCAATGCCAAATTATTTGATAAGGTAGTAATTTTAGAAAGCTTTACACCTTCGGCGGGTTTAAAAGCATACTGGGTTACGGCAGGACCTACATTAACTTCCGCCATTTCAACGGGTATACCAAAGTTTTCTAACGTTTTTTTAATAATTAAAGAATTTTCTTTAATATTTCCCGATGTTGGCACCGTCTCATTTTTATTTAATAAATCAATGGGCGGTAAAAAATATTTACCTTTATTAACCGCTGACAACACTGCCACAGCGGGAGTTTTTTCTTTTAAATCCTCTATTTTTTTAAATAGGGACAACTTAGGAGTGAGTGGTTTGCCATTAGGTTTTTCTCCTTCTACTCCACTTATTTTAAAGTTAGGCGCATCCGTGCTTTTTGGAACTACAACGGGCTTTTTTTCTTCCTTTTCTTTTGGATGATCCTGCCAAATAAATTGCAAGAATATAAATAATCCAATAAGAATTATTGCTGAAAATATAATATTTGATACTAAAAGTCCAAATAAGTTTACCAAGAGTTTAGCCAACCAACCAATTAAACCTATTTGTATTTTATTTAACCCTTGATTAGCAGATATTCCTGAAACGCCCGCAGCGGTAATCACAATAGCTAAAATAATTGCTAAAAACTTTACTTTTTTATATGATTTTAAAAATATAAAACCGGCTGTAAATAAAGATAAAATAATAGTGACAATAGTAATTTTAGAGTCTCCTAATAAGAGCTTTAAAATCATCACGCCCCACTTCCCAGCAACTCCAGCTTTGTCTAAAAAAGCAAGAGTTGTAATAATTGCAACTAAAAACATTAAAATGGCTTTAATCCATTTTTTGGTAACGGAGTGCAGAAGCGAAGGTTTTTTTTTGTTTTGTTTATCCTTATTATTTTTTTGAATTTTGTCCTTTTTCATTTGGTAACACTTTTTAAAACAAATAAAAACCAAATGAACCCCTCACCAATTTTGCCGATGCGCATGGAACAAAAGTATGTATTTTATTTGAAAAATTAAACCTTTGCGATGCTGTGGGCGAATAGCCCCAGTTTTTCATTTTTGCAAAAATGAAAAACTGTGCATCGCCATATTATTTTTTGCAAAATTGGTGTGCGGGTTATTCGATATTTTACTAATTGTATCATTAATTTTTAGATTTATGCAAATTTTACACAACAAAAAAAGCCCGAATGTTTCCTTACATCACGAAAGGCGTCAGTTGCATATTTCACGAAGTGAAATCAGTAAAGCGGTAATGCAACTGGCGTTACCTGCTAAAGCGACGTACCCGCTTGTCAAAGTAACTCTCGGAGGCGAATAAGCATGGTTTATACAAAAAACGATACTCATGAGTATCGTTTTTTGTATAATTATTTACTGAGAGTGTAGGGCGCAAAATCTCGCTGGAGATTTTGACGCATGGTACTTTGACAAGCGCGTACTAGCGACCCTCTACTTAGGCTTAAATCCCGTTCCCACTGGAATAAGTTTTCCAATAATTACGTTTTCTTTAAGACCCCTTAATTTATCTTCTTTGCCTTCTAAGGATGCTTTAATTAACACCCTTGAAGTTTGTTGGAATGAAGCCGCTGACAAGAACGATTCAGAAGCCAATGCAACTTCGGAAATTCCCAATAATATTTGTATTCCAATTGGTGGCTCTTTCTTTAATTTCTTTAATCTTTCCACTTCTTCTTGAAATATAGACCACTCAACAATTTCTCCATTTACCCAATTTGACTCTCCCCCCTCTTTTATTCTCATTCTTGAAAACATCTTTTGAATAATTACTTCAACATGCTTATCGTTAATATCAACACCTTGCGAAGCGTAAATTCTTTGGACTTCTTTTAAAATATATTTTTGAGTTTCTTCTAAGCCGTTTGATTTATACAATTTTTTTAAGTCCAAGTTACCCTGGCACAAAGGCTGGTTTTCTTTAATTTCATCTCCTAATGAAACTAGTATAGCAACTCTATTTGGAATTTTATACTCAATTGGCAATACTTTTTTAGCGCCAGCTTTTTTAAAAGGCTCAACAGTTATAATTTTATTTTCTTCATCAATTTTTATAACTTTACCTTCTGCTAAAGACATTACTGCTTCTCCCTTTGGAGAGCGAGATTCAAAAATTTCTTCAATTCTTGGCAATCCTTGAGTAATATCACCAGATCCGGCTACTCCTCCCAAATGATGAGTTCTTAGCGTAAGTTGAGTACCCGGTTCGCCAATGGCTTGAGCTGCTACAACTCCAACAGCTTCTCCAATTTTTACCAATTTATTCCTGCCTAAATCCCAACCATAGCACTTTTGGCAAACCCCCCTGATACTTTTACAGCTTAAAGGAGATCGGACATTTACCTTTTCAATTTCTTCTTTAACTATTTGGGCAGCTTGTTGCCAATTAATCACTTCTCCTTTTTTTACAATAGTGTTTTTGCCCCCGCCCGCATCGCTATGCGAAGCATTGCGGACAGGTTTTATTACATCCTCTAAGCATGTTCTTCCTACTAGTTTAAAAGTAAAGTCTTGTTCTATTTGCTCTGCATCTTTTTTATAAACAATAATTCCTTTTTTGTCCCCACAATCATCTTCCCAAGTTATTACATCGTGGGCAACATCAATAAGACGCCTAGTTAAGTATCCGGCTGAAGAAGTTCTTAACGCAGTATCAGCAGTTCCTTTTCTGGCGCCATGAGTAGAAATAAAGTATTCCAACACGTTAAAGCCTTCCGTAAAAGATGATTTTACTGGCAACTCAATAATGTCTCCGGCTGGGTTATTTACAAGACCCTTCATACCAGCCATTTGAACTGGCTGAGACCACGTAGCCCTAGCTCCTGCGCTAATAATTGACATTACGGGACCATCTTCTGGCAAAGTTTTTCTTAGTAATGCCTCAAGTTTTGTTTTAACTTCTTGCCAAACTAAAATTTTCTGTGAGGTTTTTTCTTCGTGGGATAGTAATCCTTTTTCAAAATGATTCTCAATTTTTTCAACTTCTCTATCAGCATCAAATATCATTCGCTTTTTCTCTTTTGGAACAATTAAATCATCCATTCCCCAACTTACTCCAGACAATGTACAATGCTCAAAACCCATAGCTTTAATTTTATCCAAAACATCTATAGATTCCTGGCCTGGATATTTTTCAATAATATCTCTGATTAAAGTTTTTAATCCTTTATTATCTATAAGTTTTGAAACATATGGATAGTCTTGAGGCAAATTTGAATTTAAAATAAGTCTGCCCACGCAAGTTTCAATTATTTCGGGAACTTCTCCTTTTTTCACAGATAATAATTTTGGATTTGGAATTTTAATTTTTTCATTTAATCCTAAAAATCCGTATTCGTGAGCTGTTATTGCTTCTGATTGACTTGAATACATTTTAACCTCTTGTCCGTCTTTAGGCTCTTTTATTTTTGTTAAAAAGTAACACCCCAAAGCAATATCTCGAAACGGACCAATAATTGGAAGTCCGGTAGCCGGCCTTAAAAGATTAAGTGAAGAAAGCATTATTTCTCTTGCTTCTTTTTGCGCTTCATCAGATAGTGGTAAATAAACAGCCATTTGATCTCCGTCAAAGTCAGCATTAAAGGCCTCGCAAGCCAAAGGGTGTAATTTTATTGTTTCTCCTTCTGTTAAAACAGGATGAAACGCCTGGATGCCTAATCTATGCAAAGTTGGAGCGCGGTTTAATAACACCACTTTATCTTTTACTATTTCTTCTAAAATTGCCCAAACTTCAGGGACTTTTTCTTCAATTAATCTTGCTGCTCCTCTTATGTTATAAGCTAATTCTTTATCTAAAATTCTTTTTATGACAAAAGGCTTAAATATTTCTAAAGCCAGTGTTTTTGGCAAACCGCATTGAGAAAAACGAAGTTCTGGGCCAACTGCAATTACTGATCTTCCAGAATAATCCACTCGTTTGCCCAAAAGGTTTTGACGGAATCTGCCTTGTTTGCCAGCCAACATTGCCGCCAAAGATTTTAATAACCTTTTTCCTCCGGTAGTTGCAGTGGTAGTAACTCCCTTTCTCATTTCGTTGTCAATTAATGCATCAACTGCTTCTTGCAACATTCTTTTTTCGTTTCTTACAATAACAGGAGGAGCTGAAATTTCTAATAAATATTTTAATCTATTATTTCTATTAATTACTCTTCTATATAAATCATTTAAGTCGCTAGATGCGTATCTTCCTCCGTCTAATTGAACCATTGGCCTTAAATCCGGCGGCAACACAGGCAACACATCAATAAACATCCATTGAGGTTTTACTTTGGACTTTGTCATTCCTTGAAAAAGTTTTAGGCGTCTTAAAATCTTTTTCTTTATTATTGGGGGAGCTTGTTCTGCCTCTTTTATTAATTCATCAATAGTTACTTCTAAATCAATTTGGGAAAAAATTTCCTTTATAACTTCTGCTCCAGTTCCTGCTTCAAAAATTTCTCCGTATTTTAAAGACAAATCGTGGTAAACAACTTCGGATAAAATTCTAAGCTTTTTTATTTCTAATATCTCTTCTTTCACCTTTTCTTTAAGCTGTTTTAGCTCATTTTTCTTTGCCTCTGTTTTCTCTTTTTTTACTTTGGTTTTAAATTCTTGCTCTACTTGATCTAAAATTGCGGTTCTAGCTTCTGTATTAACTTTAGTAATAATGTAAGAAGAAAAATAAATGACTTTTTCTAATTGCTGAGAACTTTTATTTAGTATCAAGCCCATTCTTGATGGCACTCCCCTTAAAAACCAAATATGCGAAACCGGAGTAGCCAACTTAATATGGCCCATTCTCTCGCGTCTTACTTGAGATTTTGTAACTTCAACTCCGCATCTGTCGCAAACTACTCCCTTATACCTTATTCTTTTATATTTTCCGCAAGCGCATTCATAATCTTTTTCAGGACCAAAAATTCTTTCATCAAAAAGACCCTCCTTTTCAGGTTTTTGGGTTCTATAATTTATCGTTTCTGGTTTTACTATTTCACCATGAGACCAAGATAAAATCTCTTCAGGTGAAGCAAGTTTTATTCTTATTGATTCTATGTCTAGTACTCGCATTGGTTTTAGAATCTAGAATCTAGTAAATAGAATCTAGAATATTGTATTGAATTATTTTTTCTCTCTTACTTCTCTTATTTTTTCTTTTACTTCAACTCCCATTCCAAGTGATTTTAATTCAGCCACCAGTAAATTAAACGATGCTGGAATATTTGGATTTCTTATTGGTTCACCCTTTAATATTGACTCATAAGTTGTAGCTCTTCCCACAACGTCATCTGACTTAATAGTAAGCATTTCTTGAAGTGTATGAGCAACACCGTATCCTTGCAAAGCCCAAACTTCCATTTCTCCAAATCTTTGTCCTCCAAATTGCGCTTTTCCTCCTAAAGGCTGTTGGGTAATTAATGAATATGGCCCGATGGATCTAGCATGAACTTTATCGTCCACCATATGAATTAATTTCATAATGTACATATATCCAACTGTAATCGGCCTTGGAAAAGGAAGTCCTGTATGGCCATCATAAAGTGTTGTTTGGCCGGATTCTGGCAGTCCCGCTTCGCGTAATTCAGCTTTAATATCTTCTTTATTAGCTCCTAATAGTGATGGTGTAATAGCCAAATAGTTTAATTTATGAGCAGCCCATCCTAAATGAGTTTCTAAAATTTGGCCAAGATTCATTCTTGAAGGCACTGATAAGGGGGATAAAACTAAATCAATTGGAGTGCCATCAGCTAAAAATGGCATTTCTGCTTCAGCCCAAATTTTTGAAACAACTCCTTTATTTCCGTGTCGTCCAACTAATTTATCTCCAACTTTAACATGCCTTAATTCGGCAATTTCAACTTGTATTTTCTTTATAACACCTGGTTCTAATTTGTGGCCTAAATCTCGTGAGAAAATTTTAACATTTGTAACTTTGCCTTTTTTACCATGTTCCATTCTTAGTGATGTGTCTTTTACGTCTTTTGATTTTTCACCAAAAATAGCTCTTAATAATCTTTCTTCGGGAGTTAACTCAACCTCTCCTTTTGGAGAAATTTTTCCGACTAAAATATCGTTAGGACCTACTTCAGCTCCCACTCTTACAATTCCCTCTTCATCTAAATCTTTTAACTTTTCTTCTCCGACATTAGGAATATCCGAAGTTGTAACTTCAGGGCCTAATTTTGTTTCTCTTACATCACAAGTAAAATCTTCAATATGAATAGATGTGAATTCAAACTCTTTTACTAGTTTTTCTGAAATAATAATTGAATCTTCAAATCCTCCTCCCCTTAAAGGTAAAAAACAAACTAAAATATTTCTTCCTAGCGCAAGTCTTCCTTGGTTAATAGCGGCGCCATCTGCTAGAATATCTCCTTTTTTAAATACTTCACCCTTGGTAACTATTGGTTTTTGATGAAAACAAGAATATTGGTTAGTTCTTACAAATGTTTGGAGTTCATAATCCTCTTCTGTTTTTTTAGACCCCATATCATACAACACTTTAATATGCGAGGCATCAACTTCTTTAACAACGCCGTTTGCAGTAGCTAAAATTCCTTGTCCAGAATCTCTTGCAACATTTCTTTCAACTCCGGTTCCCACCAAAGGAGCCTCTGGCCTTATTAAAGGAACTGCTTGTCGTTGCATATTTGAACCCATTAATGCGCGCCCGGCATCATCATTTTGCAAAAAAGGAATCAATGCAGCTGCCGCAGAAATAAATTGTTTTGAAGAAACATCTGAATAGTTCACTTTTGATATTTCAGTTTCAGCTGGCTCTCCCTTTACTCTGGCCTCAACTCTATCAGGCGGTATCTCGGGTAAAATTTTTCCATTTTTATCTAGTGGCACAGATGCAGGAACAATAACATATCTTTCCTCTTCTTGAGCCGAAAGATAGTGAACTTCATCAGTAACTCTGCCATTTTTTACTTTAAAATATGGGGCCTCAATAAATCCATAAGGATTAATTTTTGCAAATGATGCCAAATGTCCCACAAGTCCTACATTAGGGCCTTCAGGAGACTCAATTGGACAAATTCTTCCATAATGCGATGGCTGTACATCTCTTACTTCAAATCCGGCTCTTTCGCGGGTTAACCCCCCCGGGCCCGTAGTTGTTAATCTTCTTTTGTGTTCCAATTCAGCTAAAGGATTTTCATTATCCATAAACTGGGAAAATTGCGAAGATGTAAAAAATTCCTTTATAACCGCCATTAATGGCCTTGGATTTATTAACTGAATAGAAGTTATAGTTAATGGATCCAATATAGACATTTTGTCCTTAATAATCCTTTCCATTCGCATTAAACCAACTCTTAACCTGTTTTGTAAAAGTTCGGATAATGTCCTTACTCTTCTATTACCCAAATGGTCAACTTGGTCTGCTTTGGCATTTGGATCATTGTTTAACCTAATAACTTCTTTTACAACTTCTACAAGATCTTCTATTTTTAAAATCCTATCTTTTTTATCAATATCCTTATTTTTTTCTGAAGATAAGGATTCAGAATTTTTTCCCGGAATTAAATTAGGCAATCTTTGCCATGTTTTCCATCTGCCGACTTTTGACAAGTCATACCTGTCAAAATTAAAAAACATATTAAAAATCAAATCTTGCGCGGTATCTGGCGTAACTAAATCCCCCGGCCTTAACCTTCTATAAATTTCTACCAATGCTTCTTTTTGATCTTTGCAGGTTTCTCTTTTTAATGTTTCTTGAATATATTTTATTTCTCCAGTATCTATATCTTTAAATTCTTTTTCAATTTTTTCTATAGTATTTAATCCCAATGCTAAAAGCAAAGTAGATGCCGAAATCTTTCTTTTACGATTTATTTTAACTCCTATAAATCCAGATTCTTCTGTTTCAAATTCCAGCCAAGCTCCTCTGTTTGGTATTATTTTTGCGCCAAAATAATTTTTCCCGCGAGAGGATCTTGTAGTAAAAAATGCTCCGGGTGAACGAATCAACTGAGACACCACTACTCTTTCCACTCCATTTACAACAAAAGTCCCGCGCTCAGTCATAAGAGGAAAATCTGCCAAGAAAACTTCTTGATCCTTAACTTCTTTTGTTTTTAAATTGACTAGTCTTATTTTAACTCTTAAAGAAACTTCTAAAGAATCATTGTTTCTTTTTGCCTCTAAACCATTTTTATAATTTGGTTTTCCTAATGTATAATCCAAAAACCAGAGTTCAAACTCTTTGCCTGTATAGTCCACAATAGGAGAAATTTCCGAAAAAAGTTCTTTCAATCTAACTTCTGTAAAGTCAGTCCATGTCTCCCTTTGCATTTGCAAAAGATTGGGAGTGGGAAAAGAAAGCTTAGACTTTGAAAAGTTCTTTACTTTTTTTATTATCTCAGCCATTGGAGAGAATCTAGAATCTAGAAAATATGCCTTGCATATTTTCTATTTACTATTTTCTAATTTATAAAACACAAAATACCCTTAGTTGTTTAGGGTATTTAAAATATATTTCTATTAAAACAAAAAATCGGTTTTCATTAAAAAATTAACCGTATGAAGGTTTTTAGTTTTGTTTTCTAGCAAATAAGAAATAGCCACTTATTTAATGAGATTATCTAAAAAATCGATCTAAGACAATATTATAAATTGATTATATTCTTTTAGTAAAAAAAGTCAAGGCTTTTGAGCTAGTTGTGATGCTTTTATCAATACTATAAAAATATTTTGCCTAACATCTTTATAATAACTTTGAATTACGAAATGTCCCGATTTCTTCGTGGATCCTCGTATGCCCAAAAGGGCATCGGGACTTTCTTAGGATTTTCTCTAAATTTGCAGCTGGAATTTAGAGAAAAGACAAGAAAAATCATTTTATATGGGTATTTCGTAATTTAAAGTAATAAACATCTAATTATAAGGCCTATTGTTTAATAACTTTTCTATTATTATAACTTACCATAATTTCACCGCCAAAATTACGATATTTTACAAGTAAAAATTACCAACCAACAGGCCTTTAATAAATAATTTTCCTTGACAATATCTCTAATAAATCTTTGACTCCCGACTGTATTTCGGTTTCGTTGGCGCCTCCAGTAAATTTTTCCCATTTTTGTAAAAGTTCGGAGTCATCAATACTTCTAATGGAGTTTTCTAGTTGCAAACGATCTTCAAATGAAACTTCCTTATCAGTTTTTAAAACTTTTTGAACAAAAAGACTAAAAAAGGCTGCTATTTTTTCATTAGTCTGTTGGTCTTTTATTTCTCTTTTTAAGCTAACTATTTCCTTGGCTTGTAAAAAATATTTTACTGATAAAAATATATTGCTAAAAATAAGTAATGATATTATTACTGCCAAAGCTATATTTTTTTTGCTTGTGTTTCGTAAATTATTAAATTCCATATTAACTAATTTTTAATTTAAAATTTCTAATTCAAAAACAATTTAAAAGCGGCAATTTAAAAACACGTTTTAACATTTTAAATTTATTATTGTTTTTAAATTTTGAATTTATCATTTTAAATTATTTCAATTTGCGCTCGCGCATTCTGTCCCTATAAAAGTTATAAAGCAACATTAAAATCACCACAATAAGTAAAATAGTTTTCCAATCAACAAAATTTAAAAACCAATATTTAGTTTTCAACTCAATGTCAATATGGATTCCGCTTCCCTCTTTCACCTCAAATGGCTTGCCATCATAACTTAAATAACCGGGCGCATCGACCTTTAAATAATAATATCCATTTGGCACTAAAAATGAATATATGCCCCTTACATCAGTTGTTTGTGGGTCTTCCTGCTGGAAATCTTTTGCTGGCCAAAGTTCATATTGCTTGGTATCTGGATTTAACCAATACAGCGAAACTATGGCTCCTGAAATACGGGTTTCTTGTTCTCCATTTTTTTCATACACATATCCTTCAGGATCAACAACGGTAATTAATTTTATTTCCTTTGATTCAATGTGAACATCTTCATAATCCATAACGGTAATTATTTCATATTCACCATCAACCACTGGCATTACAACATTAGCAGTATAAATTCCGTTGCCACTATCTTGATATTCAAATTGGGTCAAAACTAATCTTTGCTCAATATCAGAAGGATTTTTGACTTCTTGAGCATTTACTTTTTCAGGAACAACGCGCGCCTCTATTGATGGACTGCCACCACTGTTTCCTTCAACTTGGACTGCAATAGAAGGCGCAACATTATTGGTAAAATCAGGATTAGAGAAAAGCAAGGAAGCGGTCAGGTTGTTTAAAGGTATATTAGAAGATGGTTGGTTGTATTTTTTGGATTTGAAAATAATATAACCAGTAACTTTTCTAACTGGCTTATCAGCCCTTACCACTAACTGCAATGAATGACCAGCAATAGTTTGAATTGTTTGTTCTGTTTTTCCTTTATTATTAAGTGATAAAGCAACATTGAAATCAACTAAGCCTCCGGCAGTCTTAGCAAATACCACCGCAGAAGGAATTTTAGCCTTTTCTGATATTGATAATTTTTCAACTGGAATTCCTTTAGGAATAGCAAACTTTCCTGCGGTAATATCTGTTTGAGTAATAACCGTCTCTGTTAAGCTTGGTAACTTTAAATTGGTATTTAATAATTTTTGTAAATCGGTAATTTTTTGCACACCAACTTCATTGAAAGTTTTTTGCACTTCTGGGAATTTTTGCGCTAATAATTTCACATCTGTTGGCAAAGGAGCTAAAACAAATCTTGCTAATGTTTTTGTTGATACATAATGAAAAGTTCCGCCAAAAGCAAGTGGCGTAATTTTAGGAACAGTCACTACGGCAGTAGGTTCGGGCGCACTTTTTGCTATTGGCTGAAAAAATTTAGGTATTATAGATTTTACGCCTTCTGCTAATTCCCTAAAAATAGGCGCAAGTGGAGGAGCTAAAATAAAATCAGGCAATAAACCTGTATCTGTTGGCTTTTGTAAAGACAAAATAACTGAAAATTCAGCGATTACGTTTTGGCTTGTATTGCCCGCGAAGTCTTTTGTATCAATTTCTAAATGATGAGTGCCTACGGACATTTTTCCAAGAGTAATAGACCAATTTCCATTTTGATCAGCGTTAAATAATCCAACCTCGTTATCTATTAGTAAAGTAACTTCTGTATTGCTTTCTGTTGCGCCACTTATAATAATTTCTTCATTTGAACTATAGTTATTTTTAATAGAAGTTATTTTTATTTCAGGAGAAACAGTGTCTAAAGTAATACTGTCTGATATTGCTTCAGATTCTAATCCCCCTTGAGTGTAAAATTTAACATATACTGTTTTTTGGCCATCACCCGAATCTAAAATCCATGTTTTTGTTTTTTGGTAATTTTCTTGAAGCGTATTTATAAAATCAGGCGAATTAGAAATTGCCATTTTATATGCGGCAGTCCCGCCATTTAATGAAAGGGTTACGATTTGATTATTGGTATATGCGTTATTGCTATTGATTGAAATGCTAAATGCTCCGTGGTATTTGGCTGGTGTTCCTCCGCTTACACTTCCACCTCCGCCGCCACCACTAGAAGCAACACTCCACACTAAAGTAAAATCATCAGAAGCAGAGTTACCGGCGTTGTCGGTGACGGTAAGGCGTATGACATACGTATCGACCACACTGGCTGAAATGGTGGTGTCCTCTGCGGTGGCTGTTCCAAAGGTAATGGTTCCAGAGCCTGAAACTTTTGTCCAAAGATATGAAGCAATCCCCCCAGCATCAGAAACGGTGGCATCTTGGGTGAAACTTGCGGATTTGGATTGGTCAGAGCCGGCATTAACTGTTGGCGCTGTAGTATCAATCACAATCGCTTTGTTGTCAGCTAAATTTGTGGCTGGCGCAAAATTAGTCATCGCATTGCTTACGGCATCGGCAATAGTGCCCGAGATAGTTAAAACAGTTAAGTCAGCAGAAGTATCTCCGGCTACAACTGTGTAATTGCATGTTCCGGTAGTTGCGCTTGTGACGGTAAAAGCGCATGTCTGGTCTGTAGTACCAGTTTCTAAAGTTACTGTAACGTTGCCAGTGGAAGTGACTGTTTCAGAAAATGTAATATCAATGTCAATCACTTCTCCGGTAGTGTAGCTTCCATTCGCTTTATCTGAAGAAACATTGGTAATGGTGGGAGCAGTGACGTCAAATGTCCAGTTAAGATTATTACCCGAATCCGTGGAGTTGGTTTGGGTAATAGCTGTACCACCCGAAGCATCTGAATCTTTGACATCTACATAAGATACTGCCGCAGTTCCATTGAGGGTTAATCCCCATTTAGTGGGAGTGGAGCTTGAAGCTAAGGTAAGCAATTGCCCCGATGCTCCGGCTAATGTGAGTGTGCCTCCCGTTGCAATGGTTTGCGTGGCGCTGGCCGGGAAGGTGAGAGTACGGGCTACAGCAACGGTTTTAGTTAAATTATAAAAAGTGGTGGAACCAGAAAGAGTTTGGTCGGCGCCGTCAAAGGTGACTGTCCCAGTACCTTGGGTGAAAGTGCCAGAATTAGACCAATCGCCCGCTAAGTTAATGCCGTAATTAGATCCCGAAACATCCAATGCTCCTGTGGTGATGGTGAGGGTGTCATCTAAATCCAAAGCTGCGCCAAGAGTCGTAGTGCCCGCGTGGTTGATTGTTACGTTTTCAAAGGTCTCATTGCTGTTGATGGTGCCCCCGGCCACGTCAAAAGTGACCGTGCCTGTTCCCTCTGTAAATGTGCCGGCTCCAGTGTCAGTCCAACTCTTGGCGGTGATTCCAAAGTTGCTTCCACTCACATCAAGCGTACCGGCGGTGATGGTGATCGTATCGTTAACATCAAGAGCGGCCCCTAATATATATGTTTCAGAAGAGTTATTTAACGTTAAATTATTGTAGGTGACGTTGGCGACGGTGGTGTTGCCTGCTCCGTTGTTTCCAGTGTAGCTAATCGTGCCGGTGCTTGCGGTGAAGGTGCCCGAATTGCTGAATGGAGTGCCAGTAGTACCTGATAAAGTAATGGCGTACGAGCTGGCATCAAGAGTGCCGGCGGTGATGGTTAAGACGCTGCCCACGGTTGTATTGGCTCCCAGGGTCGTGGTACCGGCGTGATTGATCGTAATGTTGTTGAACGCTTCGTTGGCATTGATGGTACCTGCGGCTATATCAAATGTAACTGTACCCGTGCCTTCGGTGAAAGTACCGGCGCCGGTATCGGTCCAGCTTTTGGCGGTGATGCCGTAGTTGGAACCGCTGACATCAAGAGCGCCAGCGGTGATGGTGAGGGTGTCGGCCAGGTCTAAGGCAGCACCCAAGGTGACCGTGCCGCCGGAATTAATGGTGACGCTATTGAAGGTTTCGTTGGCGTTGACGGTGCCGGTGCCGTCAAAGGTGACCGTACCCGTGCCTTCAGTGAAAGTACCGGCGCCGGTATCGGTCCAGTTGCCGGCGACGCTGATCCCATAGTTGGAAGTGGTGACGTCTAGTGTTCCGGCCGTCAGCGTCATGGTGCCGTTGACATCGAGCGCGGCACCGAGGGTGGTGGTGATACCGGAACCATTGATGGTGACGTTGTAGAAAGCTTCATTGGCATTCACCGTGCCGGTGGTATCAAAGGTCACCGTGCCGGCGCGTTCCGTGAACTGGTCGCCGGCGGCCGTATCGGTCCAACTGGCTACCGTGATGCCGTAGTTGCTGGTGTTGTTTACATCTAACGTGCCGGCCGACAGGGTGAGCGTATCATTAACATCTAAAACCGCATTCAAAGTCCACGTTCCTCCGGTGCCGTTAAAGGTGAGGTTGTTGTAGCTATTGCCGGCTTTGAGGCCGGTGTAGCTGGTGGTGCCGTCGTATTCCACCGTGCCCGAGTCAGTATCCATGGTGAGGGAGACGGTGGTCTCGCCGCCTTGTAAGCGTAACTTGTCAGAGTTCGAAAACGTACCGGTTACGGTCAGGTTTTGTCCGTCAATATCGAAGGTGCCGGCGGTGATGGTCAGGTTAGAATTAACAGTGACAGCGCCACCTGGTTCCCAGACGCCGCCGCTGCCGTTAAACGTTAAATTAGAGTAGGTGTTGCCGGCAGCGAGGCTGGTTAGGTAGGAGCCGGTGCCGTTGTAGATGACGGTGGAACCGGCATTATAGGTTTTTGTGGTAGCAGTAACCGTCTCTCCGCCCTGTAATTGCAAGGTGCCGGAGGCGCCGACAGTGAGCACCGCCGTAGCGATGGTGTAACTGGCTAAATCCAGCGTGCCGCTGGTAATCGTGACATCCTGACTGGTGGCGCCCCAGTCAGCATTGCTGGCGAGGGTGACCGTGCCGGACGCTTTGTTGATCGTGATGTCGCCGTTGGGTTCATCGCCGCCGCTATCGGTGTAGGTTTGGTCGGCGGTGCCGGAGAAGGTGAGGAGGGCGGTTCCCCCGTCCGCCGTGGAAGCAACCGAGACATTCCCCCGTGCCTCCACGGTGCCGGTACCAAAATGGCCATCGGTATGCGTGAAGGTCCCGAGCACAACGAGCGTATCGCCGGCGGCAATGGTCATCGCGGGGTCACTAGTGACGCAATTGGCTGTGCAGGTATGCGTCAGATTGTTGAACGTCTCGCTGGTCGTAACATCGATGGTGGTGCTATAGCTGGACAGATCGACGGTCCCGCTGTTGTGAGTGAACGTGCCGCCGGCGGTGTGCGTCCAGTTTCCGAGGGTAGACCCATTGCCAACCGTCAGCGTGCCGGAGGTGCTCGTAAACGTCCCCCCGCTTAGGGTGAACGTGCCGTTGATGTCGATAGTCCCCGAACCCCCGGCGAAGGTGCCGCCGGCTTGGGTGTAGTTGCCGTTGACGGTGAGGGTTTCCGTGCCGTGGGTGAACGTGCCGCCGGCGACTTTCATGGTAGATGTTGCTCCGCTACTGCCGACATTCAAGGTGGCGCCGGGGGTGTAGGAGTGAGAAGTAGGAACGTAGAGGGTCTTACCGTTGACAACGGTGATGGTGGTGCCGGAATTGGTGTAAATACCAGTTATATCGGCGTCGGCGTTGTTGTTGGCCGTATCTAAATTGCTATTGGTTAAGGCAACACCGTTGTCAGAACGGGTGATCAAGTAGTTCTGATACAAATTGACGCCGGTTAAGTCGGCGGCCCCTATTTTGGTAACGGTGACGGCGTCTTCGGTGGCGCCATCAATATAGAGGGTAATTATGTCACCAGAGCTCACGGTCAGGCCGGTAAAAGAATAGGCGCCGGTGGTGGCGTCACTGGTAGTGGTAGCGGCGGCGGCCGCGCCGTTGATAGAAACAGCGATGGTTTTACTGGTTAGGGGCGTGGTGCCCTCGTCGCTATAGACGGTGCCGGAAACACCGTCGGCGACTGGAGCGGTAAATATCCAGCCCGAGTTGTTTCCACCGTCAGTTGAATTGGTACCGGCATACCAGGTGTTGGTTGGTGTCGCAGTTGACCGGCTGATTGATAGATAGTCGGAGGATATGTCTCCGGCCCCTGCTTTCGTTAACGTATGCCCTGCCGCCGTGATACTTCCAATAGTCAATAAGTTAGAAGCCGTCCCAAAAGCCGAGAAGGTGGTTACCGTAGTCGTGCTTGCCGCCGTAAACTTAATCGTTTGTGGTGTAGCGTCCTGCTGTTTGAAGTCGGTGAAGGTATTTGACCCGACAAAGTCTACTTCCCCAGTACTTGTAGCGTTGGTAATCCACATATTCCCAAATGTCTTCCCGCCCCCGCTAAAGGTTCTTACATTGGTGGTTGAGCCTGAAATCTTAATCGTGCTGGTGCTGGGGGTAAGGGTGAGGTTGGTAGCCGTCGCGGTTGTCCAGACGGTTGAGGTAGTAGTAGCCGTCAGTTCCCATGTTCCAGTACCCATTAAGATAGTGCGGACGTTTGAATTAGATGAGCTAAATAAGCCCATCGTGAAGTTGTTGTTATTCGCATCCAGCGTGCCGTTAGTCAGAGTAACCGCGCGGGTAGCTCCGACCGTCAGAGCGTCAGCCAGCTGCCATGTACCGCCGACTCCGTTGAAGGTAACTGCCGCTTCAATAGTTTTTCCATTAGTGGTAATGGTTTTAGTTCCAGAGGTAGCGGCGAATGTCCAAGTAGGGGCGCCACTAAAAGTTAAGGTGGTTGTCGCAGAAATATTTAAACTTCCATATATTGAAATTGAATTAGAACCATTGGCCCAAGTTCCTGAAAAACCAGTGAGGTCTATGCTACCTACTTGAGAATTTCCCGGTGCAAAAGTATCAGTTCCGGCACTTACATTAAAACTTGGTGAATTTACCCCCAGAGTACCCAGTTGGATAATCCTTGTCCCAGTCGCACCCGAATAGTTAAGAACTATATTGCTACCTGCATTAAAGGTAAGGTTCGTTGAGGTCTGCGTAGTCCACACCGTCGTAGCGTTCCCAGTGATAGTCCACGTCCCTGCCCCCATCGTGACGGTACGAGTGTTGGAGTTGCTGGAACTAAATATCCCCGTCGTAAAGTTCTTCCCATTGGCGTCAAATGTGCCGTTGGACAAGGTTGTGGTGGTCGTCGTGAGGGACGTGGCAAAGTCGTCTTGCAAAGTTAAGGTGCCGCCGAACATGGCAATGGTCAGCGGGTTAGTAAACTGTTGTGTGCCCGAAGTCCATGTAAAGGTGCTTCTGCCTTCCATGGTAAAAGCCGTTGTCCCGCTGTTGGTCATTCCTGAAACCATGGTGACCGAGCCATAGACGGTGGTGGCAGTCGTCTTTGCCCACGCGGGAGTATTTGTGACCCCTGTCCAGTTGATGTTCTTGCCCGCTCGTGGCATATCAAGGGTTGTTGTCAGGCTACCCGCTGAAAAAGAATTGGCGTCAAAGGTGGCGTCGTCTTGGGGTAATGGCACACGACCAGAGCTGGCGGCACCTCCCGAAGCATTTGCCCATTCCGCAACTGCAGACCAGTTTCCCGTGCCACCTACCCAGTAATTCGTTTGGGCGGTAGTGAAAGTAATCCCCGAGTTCCCCCCAGCGTCTCCCGACCCGCCCGTAATAGCCGATAAATCCCAACTACCTGCACCAGCGCCAGTAATATCCCTGAAATCAGCATTGGTCACGGTTACCGTAGCAGCCGTAAGAGTGCGAGCGGTGCCGAGAGTATTCGATTGAATCAACAATCGCGCAACAGTGCTAAATCCTGTTAATGTTAAAGTTCCCGTAACAGTTTGATTATCAGAAAACAACACATGAGGATTTGCAAAGTTACCGCCGTTAATATTTAAATTTGTAAATGTGTTGGCTCCGCTAATAGTAAGATCACCACTATTTCCTGCATTAGAAATATCTAACTGATAGTATGTTTGTCCTCTTCCAGAGAAAGTAATACCACTCCCACCGAACATAATAATTTTTTTACTATTAGTATCAAGAGTTCCTGCGGTATTGGTAAAGACATATCCACCAAACACGCTACTGCCGATATTTAGGTCGTCTTGCAATTGCCAAGAACCCCCTGAGCCATTAAAAATGATATTTGGCAACGTCTTCCCATTTGTTGTTATAGTCTGCTGGGTAACAGAAGTTGAAGTAAAAGTAATACCAGAACTTCCACCAGGGCTATATGTCATAGTAGCGGAGAAACTGAGAGCGACATTGCTCGCACCGGCAGTGCCATCGCCAATTGACAAAATAATACTTCCAGTATTATGTGTTAACGTATTGGCGTAACCAGTAAAGTTTACCGACCGGACAGTTATAGCCGCCGACAGGGTGGAATTACTCGCCCCCGTACCTACACCGTCAAAAAACACGTCATCAGCCGATGTCGGCACAGAGGCGTTGTCTTGCGTATTAGAAGCTGACCCCCAATTGGTGTTTGAAGTGGCATCCCAGTTAACCGAGCTTCCCCCACCCACCCAGTACCTGCTCGCATTGTGCAGCAATAAATCATCGGCAACATAGGAATGGTTGCCCGATACGGTAAGACTCATCCATTGGATTCTGTCTTCACCGCTTCTGATAGTGTTAATAGTAATCGGCTGACCAGTGGCGTCGTAAATAGTGTCTCCGACTTGCAATTCAAAAGCATGGACTACTCCGTGATTTGTAAATACTGATTGGTTTGTGTAAAGCTCCCATTTTTCGTTGGCAAGGTAGTAAACAAAAGGAACTTTTATAAAGTTTTTGGTATTGTTGCCATCAGCGTCCTGCTCATAGTGGTCATAGGCGTCCGGCTGGGTGAATTGAATGTTTTCTATAACGTTGATGACTTTGGCTCCGTGGTCATATCCCACAACCTCGTCCCCGATGTTTAATTCTGATACATTTTTGTAGCCCGTGGGGGTAAGAATTTGATTTGGGCCATAATCAAAATCGGTGTAAATAATATAATCAATATAAATACTTCCAATTATTTTGAGGTCAAAAACATCAGTGGGAGTTTGTAAATCAGTAAGATACACTTTATAAAAACCATCGTGGTCAATTGGGTTAAAAGTAGCCACAAGTTGGCCGGACTCTTGCGCATACACCTCAATTGAAACGGCTTGACTTTGATCTTGGGATCTAGCATATAAAGTAATATTCTTTAAGTTGTTTAATACCTTTTCAAAAGTAACTCTTATATACTGACCATCTGTTAAACTTGCAAAATTATTATCTTGTGATTTTACTAGGTCATAAATGTCTGTAATAGTATTTTTATCTTTGTCTAAATAAAGCGCTCTTGAAATGTAAATAATATCAAAAGTTTGTTCGGATAAATGAGGCACGGTCCACTCTACATAGTCAAGCATACCGTTGCTATCTAAGTCATATGCCTTAAATTGCATTTCCTGATTATCGTTGTTTTTCCACTTAATTCTAATTTTATCTTCTTGCCCCACTTTAAATATTTCGGGAATTTTAGTATAGGCTAAAACATCAGTAAGCGGATTTTCTGGGTCTTCATTTTCAGCTGATACGGTAACCATTTTTCCCTTATTGGTATCTTTTTCTTTAATCTTTGGAGCTGGTATTTGGTAGTCAATTTGAATATAGTTTTCTATAACTATATTTTGAGTGTTTAGCGCTGGAAGTATTAGTGGCGCTGGAGGCGCTGGGGGCGCTGGGGCAATAAGCTCTGCGGGTTCTGTGGTTTCTGGCGGCACTGGCTGGTCATTGTTATTTTCTGTAATTTGTTCGTTAATATCTGTAACTTTATCAATTTTGGATTCTTCTTGAATCACTTGCGTATTTATCTCTTCTATTGGATCCAAAATTGGTTCTGGAATTAATACTATCTCTGGAGCTGGTGTTGGATCCGAAATTGGTTCTGGAATTAATACTATCTCTGGAGCTGGTGTTGGATCTAAAATTGGTTCTGGAAGACTAATATCTACCGTATTTTCAATTGTGGGCGGAATTTCTGAATCTAAAGCCTCATTAACTGGCGCTTGACCGCTAGTTTCAGAGCTATTCATACTAACTTGATCTTCGCTGATTATTAGCTGTTGATCTAATGTAGTTTCTGTTGTAGTTTCTGTTGTAGTTTCTGGTGTGGTTTCTGTTGTAGTTTCTGGTGTAGTTTCAGGTATAAATTCTGCTTCAATCTTAACAATAGGGGTGTCGCTTTCAGGATTAGTAATTGGGGCATCGCTTAAAATATCTTGGGTGATTGGCTGGTCGCTAGATTCAAAATTATTAGCTGCTTCATCTTCGCTGATTATTAGCTGTTGATCTAATGTAGTTTCTGTTGTAGTTTCAGGTGTAGTTTCAGGTATAATTTCAGGTATAAATTCTGCTTCAATCTTAACAATAGGGGTGTCGCTTTCAGGATTAGTAATTGGGGCATCGCTTAAAATATCTTGGATTAAAGCAATATTACTATCTAAAACTGGCTCTCCTAAAAAAGAACTATCTGAAGTATTGTCTACCAAAGAGCTACCTAAAGAATTTACTAATATTGGACTATTATCAGAAACTTGTTCTGAAGAACTACTTTCTATTTCGCCAGAATTTTCTATTAAAGAGCTTTGTAAAGTTGCCTCATTTATATCAAAAAGTGCCTGTGATAAAGTAGAATTAGCCTGATTTTCAGAAGAATCGGCATTATTATCAACATTTAAAGAATAACTTGATATATTAATGAAACTTTCGTTATTTTTTTGTACTATTTTCTGGCTATTACTTATCAAAGCTGATTGGGGAATAAAATCAGCTAATTGCTTTCTTTGATCTAAGGTTAAATTTTTTGGCTTTAATGTTTGTTTTTGTTGTGATAATTCTTGAGCTTTTGCTTCTGTAATATTTTTAATGCTTATATTTATAGCTTCTTTAGGAATCTTTAATAAATATTGGCTTGATGTAATTGAATCTCTTTTGACCAGCATTGTATAACTGACTGGCTTATTTGCTATAATTTCAGATGTTTGAAAAAAGTCACTAAAATTTAATTTTTCAGGAACTAAATTTTGATTTTGCGTAATATTAGTTTCTGTATTTATTTGTATGGCTTGCTGGTTTGCCAAACTACTTGTTAAAACTTCTTGTGGGGTAATTGAATCATTAAAACTGGCAACTAAAAAGTTGCCTAGATTTTTAAACGTAACTGACTGATTTTTAAAATTTTGCAGAACTAATGTTTTGGTTTTTGAAAAATCTTTATGAATCGTTAATGATAATAAAATAAAAATAAAAATAACCAAACCGCGCGCGGCCGAAAATCTTTTTGAATTAAAATTATAAAATACTTTTGAGTAAAAAGTATAAAATACTTTTTTAATTTCAAGCTTTCCAAAATTAACATTAATTTTAATATTATTTAATATACTTATATATTTAGTATCTAATATATTAAGTATCTTATCTATTGGTCTGATTATTCTAATTTTAATTTCCCCAGTTTCTAATTGCTGTATTTCTTTAACGCGTAGATAAAAAATATTTTTGCCGATAAAATTAATCTTTAACTTTGACGCGCTTCTTTCGTATTTTTGTTTTTTAATTAAAATAGGGATATTAAAAAATAACGGGGTAACATTAAATTCTGCCTCTGCTTTTATGATCCTAACTTCTAACTTTTCTTTAGCTGTTGCATCAACCCCCTTAATAGATAAATAATTAATATTTGGCTTTATTATTTTGACCTTAACTTTTTTAAAAATCTGATTAGGCAATTGATTAATTTTTATAGAAAAATTGTCTTTTTTACGCAAAAACCCGCCCATACTATGAGATTCCTCTTGAAAATCGATCTTTATATTAGTAATTCCCCTATAATATTTTTTATCTTTTATCTTAATTTCCATTGGGAAAAAGGCTGAAAACTAAACATTAATATTTATATACTATACCACTAAAAATAGGCGGAAACAATGATAATTATGTGGATAACTTTTGCCAAAATATAGCATAAAAATATTAGTTATTATTTAATAATAAAAAGTTAATATTATTGGTAAAATATCGGGTAAGTACTTTTAATTTCTTAAGATATTTTTTACTAAATGAAAGTACACGAGTTTACACCCGCCTGTTGTAGCAGTATCACAAGAAACAATAAAAAAATTTAAATCAAAGAGTTTTAATCAAAAAAATAAGCATACCGCAAAAGCGACGGCCGTCGCTTTTGCGGTATGCTGACTGATTAAAAATAAAACATATGTGTGTATGGTATGTAAAATTAATCTACTTTATTTTTTAAAAAATATTTTATGTTCTTTCGTCTTTACTTTTATAAAATAGCATTCAAAAAGTTTGTAAAAAAAATTCGCCTCTGGCGAATTAATTTTTTATCTTCTTACTTTTATGCTTTGTAAAATTCCAAGTGAAATAAAACTTGCAATAAGGCCCGACCCGCCATAACTTACAAAGGGCAAATATATTCCAACCACAGGAACCATTGAAAGATTCATTCCAATATTAATTGTAAACTGAACAATTAAAACTATGGCAAATCCCACAGCAAAAAGGCGCGGAAAATTTGACTGCGATTCAATTGCTACTTTTAGGATTCGCCAAATTAAAATTGCATACAATAAGAAAAAAATACCTATACCTATTATCCCCCGCTCTTCCGCTATGACAGAAAAAATAAAATCAGTGTGAGGCTCGGGTAAAAATCCGTATTGCACTTGAGAACCATTGCCTAAGCCTTGCCCAAAAATTTTACCGCTTCCAATTGCAATTTTAGTTTGCGCCTGGCTCCAAGATCCTCCAAGAACGTCTTGAGGGAATATAAATGAAAGTATCCTGTCCCTTTGATAGTCTTTAAATAGAAATTGCCAAGAAAAACCGGCTATTAAGGTAAAACATATCAAAAGTATCAAAAAATGCTTTATTTTAATGCCCGAAACCATTAAAATACTAAGCCAAACTAACAATAAAATCATTGTTCCGCCTAAGTCAGGTTTTATAAAAATTAGAAATGCTGGCAAAAAAACATAAAACCCCGAAAGAATAATATGCCTAAACTTATACATTTCTATATGGCGCATTGAAAAATACTTTGCCAGTAACACTATTAAAATAATTTTAGCAGGCTCAATTGGATCTAAAGATATAAGGCCTACTTTATACCAACCTCTTGTCCCTCTTATATCCGGCGCAAAAAAATGCAAACCAGCCAACAAGACTAAACATATAAAATAAAGAATTAAAATTAAATATGAATTATTTTTAAGTATCCTATAATCAAGAAAACTTATGGTTAGCATTAATAAAAATCCTATTATAAAAAAAATAATTTGTTTTTCAAAGTTCAAAAAATTATCTTTAGCTAGTGATACGCTGTAAATAGCCATTAAGCCAAATAGTGTTATGCAAACTGAGCATATAATAACAACCCAATCTAACTTTTTGATATGATTTGTAAAAAAACTCATTGGCGTAAATCTATAAATACTTTATATTTATAATTTATAATTTATAATATACTCTGATTCTGACGGCCGTCATAATCAGAGTATATTAAATTTTCTTCCGATATTCCTCGCCCACGAAAGAGCGGTAAAATTACTCTATTATATTTCTTCGATTAAAAATATTTTAACGAACTCATCTAAATTATGCATTTGTAATAATTTTTCGGTTTTTTCACTCACGTCATAAGGTGTTACCCAAACACTTTGTTGGAATATTTTATATCCCAAATTATATAAAATGCTCCTTAATAAATTTCTTGATTTTCTATACTTTTCAGGAACATCAAAAATTAACATTGTCCATTTTCCATCTTTTCTTTTTTTCTTTCCCTCTGCAATAAAACTCGTCTTTAATGCTTTACCTAATCCCTCTTTTGTAAGAATAATAGCATTTTTACCTTCTAAGTTTTTAATTTTTATATAATTTTTTCTTTTAAGATAATATATTAATTTACTAAATGATTCTTTATTTTTATCTTTTCTGTACTTTTCAAAAATTGGATTTTTAATACCAGGTAAATAGTTATGCATTGTCGGTTGTCTAGTCACAAATTCAAAAACATCTCCTGCTTTATCTAGAAATTTATATACATCCCATAAAAATTTATCGGTAACTGATAACTTCATATTTCTATCATACCCTAATCCTGACGGCCGTTAGGATTAGGGTATAGATTAAAAATGGACTAAAGGTTGAAGGTTGAAGGTTGAAGGTTGAAGGTTGAAGATTGAAGGTTGAAGATTGAAGATTGAAGATTGAAGATTGAAAGTTGAAGGTTGGGGGTTAGGGACTAAAAATTAATTAATCATTTCTAAAAATTGTTTTTCGTCAATTACCTTGACTCCTAATTCTTTTGTTTTTATAACATTTTCAAAAATGTTTTCTCATTAATAATTTTAATGCCCAACTTCCTTGCTCTATCTAACTTAGATCCTGCCTCTTTGCCAGCGACTACAAAATTTACTTTAGCCGAAACTGATTCTGAGACTTGGCCTCCCAAATCCCTTATTTTTTCTTTTGCTAAGTTTCTATCTATTGCCCCTAATGAGCCCGTCAAAACAAATATTTTGCCAGATAATCTACCTAAAGCCGTATCAACAGATTTTTTTATGATAACTCCTGTTTTCATCAGCCTATCTAAAAAACTTTGATTATCTTTTTCGTTAAACCATTGGTAAATTGATTTTGCCACAACTGGGCCAATGTTTGAAATTGAATCAAAATCTTCAAGTTTTGCCTGGCGTAATTTTTCTAACGATCCGAAATGCCGAGCCAAATCCACCGCCGTCTCCTGCCCAACATTTTTAATTCCTAGCGCATAAATAAGCCTTGCCAATAAGATTTCTTTTTTTTTTGCGATAGATTTTACAATGTTTTCAGCCGATTTTTCAGCAAATCTTTCAATCCCAGATAAATCTCCCTCTTTTAAGCTAAATAAATCACTGGGATCTTGCACTAAGCCTTCGTCAAGCAACCGATCAATGATTTTTGGCCCCACGCCATTAATATTAAAAGCAGACCTTGAAACAAAGTGGTAAAAAGACCTTCTTTGCCTCGCAAAACATTTTATATTTGGACATCGCCATAGCGTTTCTGTTTTTGATTTTTCTAATTTAGTTTTACAGCTTGGACAAACTTTAGGCATAGCAAAGTATTTTTCTTTTCCAATGCGTAATTCAGGCAAGACTTTTATAATATCTGGTATAACATCACCTGCGCGCCCCACAATTACCGTGTCCCCAATTTTCAAACCTAATCGTTTAATCTCGTCTTCATTATGAAGCGTGGCGCGCGTAATTGTAATACCACTAACTTTTACTGGTTTTAATATGGCTACTGGTGTCATAGCTCCCGTTCTGCCAACTTGAATTTTAATATCTAAAACTTGAGTCGTTGATTGGCTTTGGGCAAACTTAAAAGCAACGGCTCCCCGCGGCGCTTTTCCTACTATGCCTAGTTTTTCAAATAATATATTATTGTTAATCATCACTACCACGCCATCAATTTCATAAGGCAATTTTTCACGGAGCTTGGCGCATTTATCGTAAAAATAAAAAACATCTTGGAGTGATTTGCAGTAATGATTGTGCGTATTAGTTTTAAAACCTAAACTTTTTAAAAGATCGTGTTTTTGCTCATGGTTTATAGTTTTTACATTAGTTACAATTTCATAGGCAAAAAAATCTAGCTTTCGCATAGCAGTTATTTTTGAGTCCAACTGCCTTACTGATCCTGCCGCAATATTGCGCGGATTAGCATAAGGCGGTAAATTTTTTTCCTGCTGCGCTTTGTTAATTAATGCAAATTCTTTTTTTGAAATAAACACTTCGCCACGCACTACTAATTCTTTGTATTCTGCTTCTATTTTTAAAGGAATTGATTCAACTGTTTTTAGGTTTTGGGTAATATCTTCACCCACCAAACCATCACCGCGAGTTGCTCCCCCAACAAAAATTCCATTTTTATATATTAACTCAATTGCCAAACCATCTATTTTTAATTCGCAATAAAAATCTATTTGGTTTTTTTCCGCCGGTGTTAATAGTTTTGAAATCCTTTCAAGCCAGTTATGCATATCTTCCTTTGAAAAAGTATCGTTAAAAGAAAGCATCTTCTCTTTATGAGCCACTTTTTTAAATTCCTTAAGCGGTTTTCCGCCAACGCGCTGTGTGGGTGAATCGGGAGCAATAAACTCTGGATATTGTTGCTCTAAATCAAAAAGCTCTTTTTTCAAAGAGTCTAAAGCTTGGTCTGAAATTTCCTGTTTATCTAAAACATGATAAAGATATCGGTAATGATTAATAACTTCACTTAGTTTTTCGATTCTACTTTTAGCTTGTTTTTTATCCATTTTTAATTTTCGACCATTATTACACAACTGCTTTATTATACAACGAATCTATCATTCTACTGGTTAGTATTTATTTCAACAACTCTTAATATGCCTTTATATAATCCCTTTGAATCAATATTAAAAATGGAAATACTTGGACTTGGGGAATATGGGGTTATTTTTGCATCTACTGTATAACTTCTATCGCCAAAGTCAGAATTATATTGAACATTGCAATTTGTGCAACTTAACGAATCACATCCACCCGTAGCAAGCGGCGTAGCAACACAATTTTGACAATCAGATGAATTACAAGTATCACATATACTACAAACACCCCTTGTGGCACCAACTGGTATTTGTTTTTTATCAAAATATAAAGTTTTTTCTATTCCGCTTTCGGCAGCATATAGTGATGAAACCGCATTTCCTATATTGCCTGAAATTTTTATTTCGCTAAATAAAATTAAGCCCACATTTAAAACTATGGCAAGCATTATTGTCATTACTAAAAAGGCGACTATTAATGATACTCCTTTTTCTAGTTTATTAGTCATTTTTATATACAACTTACTAATTTACTTTAAATTACGAAATGCCCTTTGGAAAGGCAAGTTTCTCCAGACAGGGCGAATCGGCTTTGCCGATTGCGCCTGTGTCTCGAGGTCTTTTCTTCAAATCTGGGTTAAAAATTCGCAATAATTCTAAAATGTAGCACACTACATTTTAGAATTCTACCTGTCTGCGTGTTACGCGCAGGCAGATCAAATTTTCACCTTCCAGATTTAAAAAAAAGACCAAGAAAGCATTTCGTAATTTAAAGTAATTTATCAAAAACCACCGATTTTACCATTAGAAATTTTAATTTGTATTTAAATTTCTTTGAGAAACTGTTGTTTGTAGTATTTTTTCCTGTTGGCCGCCAGATGACTGAACTTGTATATCAAATGAAATAGTTATCCTTGGCTGAACTAAGTCCCCTTGTAATAATCTCTGTAAATTTTTATCACCGTTAGCAATTATTCTTGCATAATTTATTTTAAACTTGGAAGACATAAGACTTTGCGCCAAGCCATTATCTTTAATCTCTTTAAAAATGCCATCACTATCAAGAAAAAACTCCTGGCAAACATTATTATATGTAACAAATTTTATTCCCTCGTAAAAACCTGAAGTAACATTAGGATGGGTAAGTAAATATAATCCTGGCTGACCATTAAGGCAATCACCAAATGAATCTCTTGCTGCCATTCTAATTGATCGAGACATATACTCTATAGTATAACTTGCTTGATTTAAAAATTCCTGCCCTGTTAATATTCTTTTTTGATGCCCTATTATAGATATAAAAATACTAAATGTGGCGCCAACGATAACCAAAAACACAGCCAAAACAACAATTAATTCTAATAAAGTTAACCCTGCGCTACTTTCACTAAATAATCTTGATTTGCTTTTTTGTTTATTTTTTAATTTAAAAATACCAAACAATTTAACAATTGTAATATGAAGGTGGTACTGGGTAAATCCTTTAGATAACTTACTTTTAAATTCCATTTTATTGTACTAAATGCCAATTATATATGTATTCTACTGTATCAAAGTTAAAAAATTGCCCATTAAAATCCCATGTAACCGACACGTCAACTTTTAAAACATCTGGTGGCGGATCTTCAGTAATTGTAATTTTTCTCTTAAATATTGTATCTGTACTTCCATCGTAACTATAAAAACCTTCTGAATCTAATTTTAAAAATTTATTTGGATCATATGATTGCAATTGGTTATTTACGCCTGCAACAAGAGTTCCTGCTTTATAATCTGCCTGACACCCCAAATTACAAATTAAAAGACCGTTAGACCATGATGTAGAATTTACAAAATTATGATCCCTTAAATTTTTAACTATTTCTACTCCTTCTTGGGCAAGATAAGCTGCGGTAAATCGTGAATAAAGATTAGAATTTAAAGAAATAAATGGAGAAAAGACATTGTAAACTCCAATAATACCAAATGACAAAATAACAATAGTTAATATTAACTCAATTATCGTAAACCCTCTTTTTTTATTATTAACTTTATATTCCATAAATTACTTAACCTCTATCAAACCCGAAATATTCACAGAAACAGTTCTTGTTTTTGTTAAATCGGATTCTAGAGCAAAAACTATCTCTACACTACTTTTATTTGGACTTAAACTGCTTATTTTAGTGTCTGGATTAGGTGGAATAAAATCAATACTCGCCTTGCTGTTTAATACATTATTTATCTCTTTTATAATTACCCCTGATTCCGAAGAACTAAAATCAATAGTTTCAATAATGTAGTCTAAGCTATCATATTGATTATTACTAGGACTTTTATCGGCGTATATTATATATTTTTTTTTGCCTAAATTATTAATATCAACATAAACTCCATACCCGCTTATTGCTTGCTCTACCCCAAAAGAATCTTTATAAGTCACAGAAGATAATGATAAACCTTGTGTCTTTCTTACATCTTGGGCAAATTTATGAGGAACTCTTGATAAGGCAAATTGAAGTCTAATTTGAGAAAAATTTGGCATCACTATAATTGGAATGATAGTAATAATAGCAATAACAACTAATAATTCAACAACTGTAAATCCGACACTGTGCTTTAAATGATTTTTAATATTCATAAAAAAATTATTGGAGGATTAAAAAATTCATATACCAATAAATAATCGCTTGACCAAAAAACATTGCTATAAATGTTCCCACAATTAAAAATGGAGCAAATGGAACTTGGCTTTTTAAATCTTTTTTATTTTTAATCATTAACCCTAACCCTATTATAGCACCAAATAAAAAAGCTAAAAACATGCCTAATAAAATATTAGGAAACCCTAATAAAAGACCAAGTAAAATTGCCAATTTAACATCCCCAAATCCCATCCAATTCCCGCGTGAAACTAAATAAATGACTAGAAAAAAAGCAGCTGCTCCAAGTCCTGACCATATTAAATTATGCTTTAAAAGACTAAAATTAAAAACCAGCTGGTATGAAAAGGTTATGATTATCGCAGGAAATAATATTTTATCAGGAATTATATAATGCTTTAAATCGTAAACAAATATAACTATTAGCGCTGTCCAAATATACCACAAAAAAGCAATATTAATTAAATTTAAAACAGTAAAATTAAAATATTGTAAACTAAAAATTATTAAAAATACTAATCCTGTTGCTATTTCCACCACAAGATATTGCCATGATATTTTTTTACTACAATATCTGCAACTGCCCATTAACCACAAAAAACTAAAAACAGGAACTAAATCTTTCCAGCTTAATGTATGTTTGCAGTGGGGGCAAAAAGATCTTCCGCTTAACTTTTTTTCTTTTTCTAATCTATATATAACTACATTCAAAAAACTGCCAATACAAAGGCCAAATAAAAAGATAAAAATATAAAATATCAATAAATTTGCATCCATTTTTTTATTCTATTACTTTTTTACTTTCCTCGTCTTTTTAACGATCGTTAAAAAGACGAGGAAATTATTTTAATCTATTTTTTCCACTAAGAATATTTTAACATAATTTTCTAAATTATATAACTGCATTAATTTTTCCGTTTTTTCTAAAACATCATAAGGACAAACCCAAACGCTTTTTTGGAATATCTTGTAACCTAAATTATGTAAAATACTTCTCAATAAATCTCTTGATTTTTTATACTTTTCTGGAATATCGAAAATTACCATTATCCATTTGCCATCCTCTCTCTTTTTTTTATTCTCAATTTTAAAACTTGCCCTTAAGGCCTTACCTAATCCTTCTTTAGTAATCATTACAGTTTTTTTACCTTCTAGGTTTTTTACTTTTATATATCCGCTACTCTTTAAATAAGACACAAGATTGCTAAACTTCTTTTTATTTCTATCATTTTTATATTTTTTAAAAATAGGATTTTTAAGCTGAGGCAAGAAGTGATCCATTCTTGGGTATGGATTAAATAAAAAACTTATAACATCACCTGTTTTTTCTAAAAAATTATAAACATCCCATAAAAATTCATCTGTTACAGATACTTTCATTTACTTTTAATTACTTTAATTTATATTTTATCTTCCTCGTGATTTTAACGATCGTTAAAATCACGAGGAAGATGTTGTTTTTTTTAATTATACCTTAAGTTACAAAATGCTTTCAAGGTATAATTAAAAGTTAAAAATACAAAAACACTTTAATCTGAAGATTAAAGTGTTTTTGTATTTTTAAATTAAATTTTATGGGCAAGGTTCTCCATCTACTGGAGCTGTCCATGTAGATGGTTCTTCTTTTGCGGCTCCCGTAGAATCAACGCAAAAGATATTAGTAGTCGCTTTTAATGTGTGGTATGCTGACCATTTTGTAGCCTCGTTATTTGCGGTTATAGCCGCGTCAGTTGTACAAGTTGGTGATATCCCATCAGAATAGTTCTCTGGCGCTACCAAAGCTTTAAATCCTGAAACATCATCTTGCGCCATTCCTGTGGTTCCTGCCGCGCAATCCGCTGAATTAGCATCGGGACCATAATTATTAGGGTTTTGCCCATCAAAATAATTACTAGCTACAGCTCTCATAGCCGACAATTGAGCTTTTGTCTTAGAGTCACTTGATTGAGCCCTAATAGCATTTACACTAATTAACACAATAGATGCTAACAATGCAATAACAGCAACGACTACTAACAGTTCTATAATTGTAAACCCCGTTAGAGGCTTGCTTTTTTTATGTGCCCACTGAGACTCCCCAGCCTCTAACGGAGTAAAGTCTTTTGATTTATTCATATTTTTAATAAATTAATAATTAATTAAATCTTTTGTTAATTATAACACTTATGAAAATTGGCAACTAATATAATATTGTGGATAACTAACTTTTATGGGCAAGGCGCTCCGGCAGTAAGAGTTAAACAAGTAGATGATTCTACTTTTGCCGCTCCCGTGGAATCAACACAAAACCACTTGCCAGTTTCTTTTAAGGTTTTGCAAGCTGACCATTTTGTGGCGACTTTCACGGGCACAGCTGTTGCATCGGTGGTACAGGTCGGTGCTATAGTATCAGAGTAAGCCGATACCGCTATTAAGCCCGCAAATCCTGAAGTATTAGTGGGATCCGTCCAAGCCATTGATCCGGAAGCAGATACATCGCAATCTCCCCCAGCAGCTGTGCCAGCTCCATAATTATTGGGGTTTGGCGGATCATAATAGGTGGCAGCCGCACTTCTTAGTGATGACATTTGGGCTTTAGTCTTGGCATCTGTTGCCTTATTTCTGATAGCGTTTACGTTAATCAATACGATAGATGCCAATACGGCGATGATGGCAACGACTACTAACAATTCAATAATGGTGAACCCCGTTAGAAGTTTGTTTTTATTTTTCTTTAATTCTTTATTTTCCATATACATTATTAAAAAGTAAACACCAGCGAAGTATTTAAAAATTTTTGAACTCAAAAAATTTTATCCAAAACTTCTAACGGGGTGAAACCTTTCAATTTATTCATCACACTTTTATTTTATACTGTAACTATAATATTTTCTGAAATCACAAGCAATAAGAAATATGTGGATAACTCGGAGGATTATTGAAAATAATCCGACGACCCAGCCCTCTAAGCTTTTATCTTATATCCATGCGATAGAGGGCTGGGTAAAACTATGTAAACAAAAATGGCGCCAAGAAGATAACCTTGACACCATTTTCACTATGTTCTATTTTTACACTAATTCCTATGGGCAAGGCGCGCCTGCAGCTGGAGCTGCGGCTGCTTGTTCTTTTGCTGCCCCAGTAGAGTCAACACAAAAGTGGTTAGCGCTAGCCTTTAGGGTATGAGACGCTGACCATCTTGTCGCTACATTAGATATAGTTGCATCTGTGGTGCAAGTTGGAGCTACAGCATCAGAATAACTTGCTCCTGCTACTAAGCTTGCAAATCCCGAAGCAGTATCCGATCCCATTCCTCCTGTGGTGCAGTTTGCCGCAGCAGCGGTAGCAGGGCCATAATTATTACTGTTTGAATCATAATAGGTTGCAGCTGCCGCCCGTAGAGCTGACATCTGGGCTTTGGTCTTAGCATCGCTGGCCTTATTTCTGATGGCGTTTACGTTGATCAACACAATAGATGCCAAAACAGCGATAATGGCAACGACTACCAATAATTCAATAATGGTGAAACCTTTTGATTTTCTTGTAATCATTTTTATTTTTAAAAAAATATTTAATCTTATAATCTCGACCTTTTGAAAGATTTTTCATCTTTTATATTGTTATTTTAACATCTCTGAAAATATCAAGCAACAAAAATACTGTGGATAACTCGGAGGCATCGCAATGCCGACGACCCCGCCCCCTAAGCTATTCTTTCCTTGAGGGTACGCCAAGCACTACCATAATATTTTAATTTCTTCTCCCTTTGTGTAGCTGATTTTTTTAATAAATATGCTTCATAGTAAATAAGAATTACATTTCCTTTTGTAGTATGCTGCTTAAATCTTCTTTTTAGGTCTTCTGTATATCCTATGTAAAACTCATTATTCAATTTTATAACATAGACATAATACATGTTGCGTAGGGGGGGGGAGGTTTTCGTCCAGCACTATATTTAAAGATATAGTGCTGGACTCAAATGTTCCCCAGTGTCTCGTAAAGTGGCGCGAATACAGAAATTGCCAATATGCCCACAATAATTCCTAAGATTATTATCATGATAGGCTCTAAAAGACCTGTAAATAAATCTATGGCTCTTTTAATATCTTTTTCATAAAAACTTACAACTTCAATTAAAGATTTGTCTAACTTTCCTGTTTCTTCGCCAACTTTTATCATTTGAATAACAAAGGGCGGAAAATAATATGGGTATTCTGCCATAATTGAACTTATTTTTTCCCCTTCAGAAACTTTTTTCCCAATTTTTGCAATAATTTCTTTATAAACAATATTATTTATAGTATCCTCTGTAATTTGCAGTGCCTTATTAATTGAAATTCCAGCAGAAAGCAAAGTAGAAATATTACCGCAAAATCTGGCAATAAAAACTTTTTTTAAAATAAGGCTTAAGAATGGCACTTTTAAAGATAATCTATTTAGATTTTTTTCACCTTCTTTTGTCCTAAAATATAAAACTATAGAAACTATAAAAAAGAATATTATAACTGCTATAATCCACCAGTAATTTTCTAAAAAATCATAAAAACTCAACATTATTTGGGTAAAGGGAGAAGGCTTTGAATTAGTTTCTCTCACAAGGTCTGAAATTCTAGGGACAACTTGAACTATTATTATTCCAATTACGATAAAAAGAACCGAGAATACAAAAATAGGATATATCATTGCCTGCCTTAATTGAGATATAATATCGCTTTCTTTTTCTAAGTGCTCTGAAATATAGTGAAGCGAACCTGAAATATTACCAGATACTTCGCCTGATTTTATTAAATTAATGTAAAAAATATCAAAAACTTTGGGGTAATTACTAAGCGCCTCTGATAAAGGAACTCCCTCTTCCACTAAATTAGAAACATCTAGGATGACTTTTTTAAAATTTTTTTTATTTGTTTGAGATGCTAAACTGGCAAGACTTTGAACAACCGGAACCCGAGATTCTAACATAACTGCTAATTGCCTAAAAAGTATGGCTAAATCTTTTCTTGAAATTTTTTTCTCAAATTTTATATTTTTAAAGAAAGATTCTTTTGTAATTTGTTCTTGCAGTGAAGTAGTAAAAATATTGTATTTTTGCAGAAGCAAAACAGCATCCTCTTTTGAATGAGCGTCTATGGCGCCTGTTTCTATTTTGCCTTCACGAGTCCTTGCTTTGTAACTATATTTCATAACGCGATACTAATATACTAATCCGCCTGCGGGCGGTCATACCAATGATACTAACTTTCTATCCTTATGATCCTTTTTGGTCTAAGATATGTATTTCTAAAGTTAACAATAATACCCAATTTTTTACCAGAATTTTGTAAGTATCTTTGTAAAGATAAATAGTCTTCCTTGGTAATAAATTTTTTAGCTTTGCATTCTATAACTATTTTATCATCGACACAAAAATCAACTCTATCTCCTATAATATTTTCGTTAATATTTTTTTCTCTTATATATTTTATATTATTTTCTATAAATTTAAATTCTAAATTATCGCAAAATTGTCTTTCTGTAGAAAACCTATTTAATTCGTTATGAGCTTTAAACATTAATCCTGTAATTTTATATGATAATTCTGGAAAAAATAATTCTGCTTTTTTCATTTTATTAATCACTTCGCTTAATGCGATACTAATATACCAATTATACTAATATTTGTTTCATTGGTATGCAAATTAGTTTCATTGGTATCGCGCTTATCTCAGTAGGTTTTTTAGTTCCAAGGGATTTAAGGAGTAATCAGTTGAATCTTTTAAAGAAATCTCTTTTTGCCTTACAAGATCGGATAATGCCCTATTTAAAGAAACCATTCCTTCTTTTAAAGAAGTTTCTATTACTGCGGGGATTTCATGATTTTTATTTTCCCTTATCAAATTAGAAATTGCGTTATTGCATATCATAACTTCGCACGCAGGAATAAAACCACCTTTAATTCTTGGAATTAATCTTTGAGAAACTACTGCTAATAAAGACCCTGCTAATTGAAACCTTATTTGATTTTGCTGGTCAGCTGGAAAGACATCTATCATTCTGTGAATTGATTGAGAAGCTGAATTAGTATGTAGCGTTGCAAAAACTAAGTGACCCGTTTCGGCTGCTGTAATAGTAGTAGAAATTGTTTCTAAGTCTCTCATTTCTCCAACCATAATTACATCTGGATTTTGACGAAATGTAGATCTTAAAGCATTAGTAAAACTATTAGTATCTGTAATAACTTCTCTTTGATCTACAATAGCTCTGTCGGACTTATAAACATATTCTATGGGGTCTTCAATGGTGATTATATGAACTGCCCTTGTATGATTTATTTCATCTATAAGCACTGCCAATGTAGTTGATTTGCCTTGTCCAGAGGCGCCGGTAACTAATACAAGGCCTTGTGATTTATTTACAAACTCGTGTAATATGGGTGGCAAAGATAAATCCTCAACAGTTTTAATATCTGATGGAATATAGCGCAACGCCATACTTATATAATTTCTTTGGAAAAAAATATTAACTCTAAACCTTGCCTTGCCATCAAAATCATAAGAAAAATCAATTTCTTTATCTAGTAAAAATTTTTTCTTTCTTTCTTCACTCATTAAGCTAAAAGCTAACCCTTTAGAATCTTCAGCGGTAATCTTCTTTTCCTTAACTAACGGAACTAATTGCCCTGTGATTCTTACTGTGGGAAAATGATCAACCGAAATAAGCAAATCAGACGCTTGTTCTTTTATTGTTATATCTAAAAAAATTTTAAACTGTGAAAGATAATCCATGATAATAAATTCAAAATTAAAAATGCAAAGTTTAAAATTTTGGTATCCCGTCGAAAACGGAATAATATATATTGACTCTTCGCTTAGCGAAGAGTCACCCTAATTTTGCATTTTGATTTTTTATTTTTGCATTTATTTTAATATTTCTCTTATAGTTTTAAGAATCTCTTCAGGGGTACTTTCTATTTTTAAAAAGTATTTTATTACCCCAAGATCAGTATTATTTATATTATACTTTTCAAAAAAATCTTCTTGATTATAATTTGATAGAATTATAACTTTCAAATTTTGGGTTTTAGCCTCGCTTCTTAAAATTTTTAGCACTTCGTACCCATTTATTTTGAGTAAATCAATATCTAAAACCAATAAATCGGGTATGTCATTTTTTATTTTATCTAAAGCCATTTGCCCATCTTGGGCAATATCAACTTGATATCCATCTTTTTTAAAACCTGTTGAATAAATATCTGATAAATATGGCTCATCTTCTGCTAGTAAAATTTTGTTCATTTTAGTGCGATACTAATATACTCTTGACCCGCAGGACACCCCGAAGGCTGATTATACTAATTACGATACGAACGTTTTTATTCGTATTATTAGTATGCATTCGCATATTAGCATCGCGTTATTATTTTTCTTCTGTTGCCCTGGCTAATTCATCTATAGTTGTTTGTCCATCTAAAATTCTAATAACGCCTTCTTGAGACATTGTAAGCATACCTTGTTTTTGGGCCACTTCAAGAATTAAGCTTTCAACTGGATTTTTTAATATTATATCAATTATTTCACTTGTTATGGGCAAAACCTCATAAAGACCCATTCTGCCTTTATATCCTTTAAAACTGCAAACTTCACACCCATTTGCCTCATATACAAATAAGGGATCAGAAATTTTCATTTCTTTTTTTCTGGAAGCCGGTAAGGTTTTTAATATTTCTGTAATATAATTTCTTGTTTGACCTTCAAGCTTCACCTTCTTTTTGCATTTATTGCAAAGGATCCTAATTAGTCTTTGGCTGATTACAACTCTTAAAGTAGAGGGAATTAAAAACGGTTTTATTCCCATATCAATTAACCTTGGGATAACACCTACAGCAGAGTTTGTGTGCAATGTAGAAAGCACAATGTGGCCAGTTAACGCAGAATGAATAACTAAGTTTGCTGTTTCTTCATCTCTTATCTCTCCAACCATAATAATATTTGGATCTTGTCTTAATATCTGCCTTAAACCTTCAGAAAAACTATAACCAATTTCGGGCTTTACCTGAGATTGGTTAACTCCAGATATGGAATACTCAATAGGATCTTCAATAGTAACAATATTTACGCTTTCTTTGTTTAAAATACTCAAAAGGGCATATAATGTTGTAGTTTTACCGGATCCTGTTGGCCCAGAAGACATTATTAAACCATTTGGTCTTTTAATTGCCTGCTTAACTAATTCTAAATTTCTCCCCTTTAAACCCATCTGATCAAGAGATTTCAAACCTTCCTCTGGGTCTAATACTCTAATTTCAACTTTTTCGCCATTTAGAGTTGGGAAAGTGGCAACTCTAAAATCAATATCTTTATTATTAATTTTAGCTGAAAATCTACCGTCTTGTGGAATTCTATTTTCATCAATTTTTAAGTTAGCAATGATTTTAATACGAGAAACTATAGAAGGATGGACACTTAATGGTAAAAAAAGGCTTAAATGCAAAACGCCATCTTGCCTAAATCTAATATTAAGTTTTTCTTTAGTGGGTTCAATGTGTATATCAGAAGCATTTCCTTCAATTGCATGCCTTAAAATAACCAGTACCATTTTAATAATTGGCGCATCATCATTTATTTTTATGGAAGACTGACTTTTTGCCGAATCATTTAGAATTTCTCCTTTTTCTTCACCTAACTCGGTTAATGCTTTTTTGGTTTCTCTTTTTAAGGTTTTGTGCTCTTTTAAAATATTATTTAAATCAGAAAAAGTTATTAAATATGTATCATAAGTAAAATTTTCTTTTAAACTTACAAACCGTAATGCGTTCTGTGCCAGTATATTTTCAGGATATACCATTCCTACACCAATCACATTCCCCTTTTTGAATAAGGGAATCATCTTATAATTCATTGCCGCCTCTTCTGATATTAACTCTAAAATTTCCATTGGAACTTCTTTAGCTTTGGGTTTTAATAGGGGTTTGCCAATAATTTTGCTTTTTAAATTAAAAACAACCTCTTCGCTAGCTATTTTATTTTCTAATAAAATTTCTTCCTCTGTTTTGTCAGTATTTTTTAGTTGATTCTCTAATTCTTTCTTTTTTTCCTCGCTTATTACTCCACTGCCATATAACTCTTCAATTATTTTCATTATTAATGCGATACTAATATACTGATCCATACTCTGGATCCGCAGGGACCCCCGCAGGCTGATTATACTAATTGCGATACGAACGTTTTTATTCGTATTATTAGTATGCATTCGTATATTGGCATCGCGTTGTTATTTTTTTAAATTTATTGTTTGTTGATAATAGGGAATAAATGGCTCAATTCTCCCTATACTACTTTTTTCTAATACTATTTCCTTAAAACCTAATCCTTCAAGGGCTATCAAGGCGTCTTCTTTGGTAAAAGCTGATATTCTTCCAGTAACCTGATTTTCGTCTTTATCTTTAGCAAAATAAGTAAATTCCTCCTGTATTTTAGTGAATGTTTCTAAGTTTTTAACTTTATCTGAATCCACAATACTAAAATTTATTTTAATATTTGAACTGCTAAAAACCCCTTCTTCTATTGGTATGCTTACAATTTTATTTTTAAATTCTGGAATAAAAATAGCTAAAAAAACTATAATAAAAATTAAAATTAAAAAAAGTATAATCACTCCAAAAAGTGTTTTCTGTCTTTTCTTTGGTGATATTAATATTATAGCCATAATTCTAGAATCTAGAATCTAGAAAGTAGAATCTAGAATACCTGTCTGCCGGTAGGCAGGCGAACGTTGCGATTCTATTTTTCTATTTTCTAATTTCTATTTTCTTCTGATTTAGTATGAGTGAGTTTTTACAGTTAGATTAAAACCATATGTCTGCGATTGATTTTCTAATTTGGGTTGCCCTTGAGTAGACTGCTCTGCAGAAGCTGTAGAAAAAGAAATTGTATCCATTTCAAATAAACGGGATGATTTTTCTAACGAAGAAAGAAAATTTTTAAGGCCTTGGTAGTTCCCGGATATTTCTATTGTAAAAGTAATATCTTTGACTTGGTTATTTATAGAATTTGATGATAAAGACTGGTCTTGAGATGTCGGTGAACTTTGCGAATACCCCGATGCTGGAATTTCTAAAAATGTTATTGACTTAATAATTAAACCACTTTCAGATGCTGTCTTTTGCAAAAAATACGTTAAAGATGAAAAAGAAACATTAGAAGGCAATGCATCGTCAACTTTTTGTAAAACGTCTTTTCTTTTATCAATATCTAAAAAAATATCGGACAATTTTTCATAATACATTGACTTACCACTATATTCTGATTGTTTTGTTAATAGTTTTGCTTGTAAATCACTAGATTCTCTGAATTTAGGAGCAACAAAAAGAAATAATACAATTAAGGCGATAACTAAACTAATTAATGCAACAATTGGCTTATTTATTTCCATTTTTTATATTATAAGTTTATAATAATTCTCTTTTTGAATAGTAAACACATTAATCACTTAAATAATCCTCTCTCTGTAAAGATCTATCAGATGGGTTGGTGATTATCGATAAAGGATTACTTGTATAATCAAATAATTTTGGCTCCAAAGAAAGTTCTATAGTAAAGTTAGTTTTTCCTGAAGAAGAAATTTTAGAGTTTAAAACGTCTATACTTTTTATATTACCTTTATCATTTTCAAAAATATGAACTTGACTACTAAATGTTTCCATATTTTCTGCTTCTCCAGTTAATCTCAATTTACTTTTGGATTCTGAAACTGCAAAATTAGAAAACCAAACATTAGGCAAGGTATTTTCTTCTATATAAATAAAAATATTTGATGAAATCCTATGGCTATTTAAAATACTAGTAAAATCGTCTATTTTCTTTTTATAGTTTAAAATTTCCTTTTCATTTAATTTTTGCTCAGCTGTACCATAAGCATTAATTTTAATATCTATTTCACTTATCTTTTTATCTTGAAAATAAACTTTAAGCATTAAAACAGCATAAGAAAAAACAGAAGCTATTAGCAAAGCCACAAAGAAATAAAATATGATACTAATCCATAAAGATTTACTCTTTAGCAAATCGAAAGCCATTTTTCATTAGGTGTTAGGTTTTGGGTTTTAGGTGTTAGTCTGCCGTTTATTTTACGGTCTATTATCTAACACCTACTATCTAACACCCATTTTAATTATACAACAAAAAACTGCGTGAACCTATTTCTCCAGAGCGCTTAAAGCGGCGCCAACAGCCACTGAAAAACTAAGACTTAATTCTTTAAGTGTTTTATCAAGAATTGGAGCATATAAAAAACCAGCAAAACAATTTGGCACATATACTGGAATTTTAAGACTTTCAGTAAAATATTCTTTAAGTCCCGGCAAATTGGCAGTGCCACCAGTTAAATAAATTTCCTCAACTTTCTTTTTTTCTGATTGAAAAAACTCAGAAGAAATACTTTTTATCGCTACCAAAAGCGGATCAATTAAAGGATATAGTGTCTCAGACAAACCCTCTTTTTGGGAAATAAGACCTTCTTTATTTTTTATTTCTTCCGCTTGGTCTAATTCAATACCCAATGCAGAAGAAATGGCTCTGGATAATTGACCACTATAAAAACTAAAACTGTAACTTCTTCTTAAAAAGCCATTTTCAATAATATTTACAGTAGAACTTTGGACCCCAATATCCATTAAACATATTGTCTTTTTATTATTGCTTGCAAGGACTCTTGTGATGCTTAATGCTTCAGCCTCCAATGCGTAAATTTCAAGTCCTGCCATTTTTGCAATTGTTTGATAATCTTGTATTACCTGATTTGGCACAGCAACTAAAAATACTTTTATTGGAGAATTTTTATCACCAATAGGATTTGGCACTATTTTCCAATCCAAGGTAACTTCTTTAATTGGCAAAGTTATGTATTGAGAGGCATTATAACTAATAGCGCCAGAAATTTCTTTTTCGGGCATTGGTGGAATTTCAAATGAAGTACAAAAAGTAGAAAAATCAGGTATAGAAAAAACCACTGATCTAGTTTTTATTCTCGCTTCATTTAGAATTGCTTTTATTGCTTTTGCGGTTAATGTATTTGAAACAAGACTATTGCTTTTTTTTGCATTTAGTAACGGTTCTTTAGAAATAAATTCAGATTTTATTTCTCCATAATTCTCTAATGTTTTACCTTGACCCCATCGTGAAATCTCCACAATTTTAATTGCAGATGTTCCAATATCTATTCCCACCATCTTTTTAGGAAAAAACATTTTAAAAGGATTCCACATAAAAATTCAAAATGCAAAGCGCAAATATCAAAATGACAGTTCAAAGTTTAAAATTAATTAAACTCAAAGTCATTTTGCATTTTGATTTTTGCAATTTGAATTATTATTATATTATACACTATTTAAAATAAATGTTGTATTGTGGATAAATGAAACAAGAAATTAAACACTTTCTGCTTGAACTCTTTTTCCCTTCTTTTTGTTTGGGATGTAAAAAAGAAGGAACCTTACTTTGTCAGGACTGCAAATCAACTTTAGATATTTCAGAATATAATTATTGCTTATGCAATAAAAATCCCCTTCGACTCGCCTCTCTCACTCAGGGCAAACTACAAGGCAAATGCGACCGCTGTCAGGATAAAAAACTTTCTGGCTTGTATTTTGCATTGCCATATAAAGAAAAGTTTTTAACGAAAAAATTAATTTACCAATTTAAATATGAACCTTTTTTAAAGATTTTAGCAAAATATTTGTCAGAAATTTTAATGGAACATTTTGTTTTAGCCAAAAATAATACTGAAAATATATGGAATGAAAGTATTTTAATTCCCGTTCCAATGGAAAAGAAAAAAATGAAAAACCGTGGCTACAATCAATCTGAAGAGTTGGCAAAAGAACTTTCAAAAATCTTACAGATTCCTTTATCACTAAATAATTTAATAAAAATAAAGCAAACTTTACCCCAAATTAAACTTTCAGCAAAAGAACGCCAAGAAAACCTAAAAAACGCCTTTTCAATTAATAATCCAGAGGAATTAAAAAACAAAAAAATATTTTTAGTGGATGATGTATATACTACTGGCTCCACTATGGAAGAATGCGCTAAAACTTTAAAAGAATCTGGCGCCAAGCAAGTATGGGGTATTGCCATAGCAAGAGAAGGTTAAGCGATTTGAGATTTATAATTTTAAATTTGAGATTAAAAAATTTAACCTAATTATTTTGAAAAAATTGAAGTAAAAAAAGAGCGAAGTAGTCAAACTTCGCTATGATTTATTGTTGCTAAAGAGCTAATTGGATTCCTTTGGAATCGCTCGAGATAAAGGGATGTCCTTGGCAGCGTAGCGAAAGTAATGTCCGTACCTTTTGAGAAGACCTTCTAAACTTATTTCTTCAAGGGTCTTCTCTCTCTTGATAAGAGGCAGGCTAAGCAACTTCACTTCGTCGGGGTAATCCCATCTTGCCCCTAGTGGAAGCTTCTGCCCATACCGAGCGGGATCATTTTCATTCACAATGCAACGCTCACCATTATTACCGTAGTAAACAACATACTCAACCATGGCTTCCTCCTTTCAAGGAATGTTTGTGCTACTTTCAGTCTATCACAAACGAGGGTTAAGAATCCAGTCAGCAGTCAAATTAACCCATTTTTCAGTAAGCTGCTTTGCCTTGCGCTTGATGTTGCTTTCCACCAGTAAAACAAAGTATTGAGGCTCATCTTCCCAAATTGATTGTAATCCCGCAACAAGCTTTGAAACTTCAAGAAGACTTTTGCCCGTAAGCTCGCCTCTTGCTTCAGAATAGAGGTAAATCGCTTTCCTACCAACGGGAGCAAATTCAACCTCAAAAATCAGAGCTGACATATCCATACCTCCCACACCGCTAAGGTGTCTTTGGTAAGAAACTGTCCTATGAAAATCCAGTGGCAGATCTTGGCGAGACTTAGCCGCCACTTTTGCTTCAAGGGCGTGGTAGTATGGCCGTGTTTTCCAGAGGTTTAAGATATTTCCTTTCTCACGGTAGAAAACAGCCCTCTGCGCCATTTTTGTGTATTTGTCTTCTGCTGGAATGTTTCTCAGAATATTCCAGAGCCAAACGTCATCCTTGAGGGAAAATTCCTCCACATTTTGCGGGATGAAGTGCTCTTTTGTTAGAATCTTCAATTCAAGAGCTTTTTCAATCAAGAACCTGACAAGTATCTTCATGGCGATTACTCTGTGATGGAAGTGTACCCACTCGTAAATGCGATATCTATCGAGCAGAAGAGCTTCCATTGAGGTTAATGCTTTTTCGGAATAAGCGATGAGCCATCCCTGTTGATCTTGCTCAATGAATACCGAATCGCACAACCTCCTGGTGTCGTAGTGGCCATATTCTCCTCCGGCCAAGAGCCCGTCTCTTTGCGTAAAATCAATGCGGTCGGCATCGATAGGCGCATCAACGACTGATTTCACCACAGATAAAGGATCAGTGGGTAAAAAGTCCTTTTCTGTCATAAGCCGTAAAAGTGAACCGCTTATGATGTCGGGCATCTTAAGATCTTCAATAATCTTTTTTGCGATGACGGCTCCCAGTGCCTCGTGCAGCTTTTCAAATCCCTTAACGCCAGTCCACTCTTCTATTGTTTGAGAATAACTTTCTGCCCAGTCCTCCATAGAGTACTCAAAGAGATGACTGAGAGGGAAATGTCCAATGTCATGTAAAAGAGCATACAACCTGCAAAGCTCAACAAAATCTTTTTCTTTGCTAATGCCTGTTTTCCGTTTTAACTCCCTCTTGTAGTCTCTCCATTTTGGGCTTTTGGTAAGTGTTTCTGCCATCATACCAGCAACACGACACACTC